>Ga0070741_10000737_pt1 | contig 110870 bp, 98 predicted proteins | sample Coa_R1_4_FD_66440 | JGI IMG/M metagenome (GOLD analysis project Ga0070741, IMG submission 66440) | Surface soil microbial communities from Centralia Pennsylvania, which are recovering from an underground coalmine fire - Coalmine... | ecosystem: Environmental > Terrestrial > Soil > Unclassified...
TATGGCGTACACGGTGGAGCCGGGGATTTATCTTCCCGACCGGGGCGGCGTGCGCATCGAGGATAATGTGGTTGTCACGAAAGATGGTGTGGATGTCTTGAGCGACATGACGCGGGAACTGAGGAAGGTGGGGTAGTTTTTTCGCCAAGGATTATGCTGGTCTCATTATCTCTTTCGATAAATCTGCGTAGATTTTTTTATCGCCCAGAATAGAAGCCACAAGTTCAATCCGAATTCGACCGCGCCGCGCAGAAAATTGAGTAGCGGATCAAAGCCGGGTGGCAGAATAGCAACTTGTACGAGGGATGCCAGGATAATAACCAGCACATAAATGCTTGCAGGCAAGAAGACCCATAAGTTCAGGATTCTGCTGGGCAATAGATTCTGTTCAAGCAAATAAGCCATGGACGGAATCAGAATCATAGCCATGTGAACGTGAGAATGCCATGCCACTGTGCCAGTGGCGGCCAGCGTTCCCAAAAGTGCGATGATAAACGACGGCGAATCGGGTTCAATGCGCCGATGCCAAAGATAAAGAGTGGCCGTTGCAGTTGTCAGGAGGCCGATTCCGGCTATCGTCCAGGCGAAGAGCGGCGGAGTAAAAGTGGAGAGGTGTAGCCCGATCATGCGCCAGTTCATCATGATCTCAATATCGTTGGTTGGAAGACCGCCCGCATATCCCAGCCACAGATCGAAGAGATTTTTCAGGCCATCGGTCCCGGCCAGAGCAATGGATGTGCCAATCAGAATAGAGGAAGAAATTGTTAACCCGGCCAAGGTTTTGATTGCGCGTTGGATTAACAATGCAGGCGCGATGAGAATCAAGATTTGCGGCTTGAGAAGAAATCCGCCTAGCCATAAGCCAGCTTGAAAAGGTCTTTCTGTCATCATGGCTCGTATAAATTCGCCAGCGCAGATGACGAGCCATACATTAACTTGTCCGGTGAAGACATTGATAAAAGTAGGGACCGATAAGAGTAACATCAATAGTAAACGTGACGAAATGGCCCTACCGGTCAATTTCACAGAAAAGAAGAGAAGATAAAGAACGAGAATCGCCAAATTCAGAAATGTCCATACCCAGAAGCTCAACGATGGATGGAGCAAGGCCAACAACTGAAATGGAATAACAAATACTGGCAAAAAAGGAGTCGGCGTAACGGCGATGAGTTTAGGGAATATCTCCTTTTGAATATCGTGCATCAGGCTTAGGTTGTAAATTGCCACGTAGCCTTTTAGATTGGCCAGATATCCTGCACTCCAGAATGAACAATAATCAATTGCGAGATGCCCGCAGATATTTCTCCAAAACAAATCGAAGCAGATTTGAAGCGCATAAAAAAGACAAAGTGCGGCCAGCCCAAGATTTTGCCAGCTTTCCGCGGACATATTCTGGAAGGGCAGTTTTATTTTCATTCTGGATTAACTGGTTTGGCGTGATGTGCTTACAGCCCACCAGAACAAATAAAAATTCACTGCGAATTCAGATGCGCCGATGGGGAAATAAAGGAAGTTTCCAAGGTCAGTAAGAACATTTATTTTTATCATTGTTTCTGGAACGAATACAACAAACAGAAAGATAAATGCTGGCAGGAAGGCCCAATAATCTAATACTTTTTGTGGCAGGCTCTTTGCCTGATAAAGATAAATCATGGGCGGGATCAAAATCATCGCGGTGTGAATGTGTGAATGCCAAGCGGTCATTGTTGTAGCTGTCAAAAGACCCAACACTGACACGGGGAAAGATTTCAAATTTTGAGCGAAAGGCCGCCTCCACACCCAGAGCGTGAGGATAACCATGGCAATCATACCAATCTCCACGATTCCCCAAGCAGTCTGTGGATAGATCAGGGCGGATAAATGAAATCCCAGCATGCGCCAGTTCATCATGCCTGCCACCCAGTTGCTGGCTTGACCATTTGCATATATCGTCCATAGTTTGAACATTTGGACAAGGCCTGCTGGCCCGCTGAGCAGGGTAGAAAGGATCACAAGAAATAAAGAGGAGGTTGCCAATCCTGCTAGCACCTTGGCAGAACGCTGCAACAGTAAAACCAACCCAATTAGGACCAGCATCTGTGGTTTGATCAATAGCCCCCCTAACCACAGACCGGCACGAAAGAATTTCTTATGGATACATGCTCTCATAAATTCCCCCATGCAGATGGCCATCCATATTCCCACCTGCCCGCTGAAGAAGTTTAAATATACTGGCAGAGAAACAAGGAGCAACAAACCCAACCGAATGGATGGAGGCGGCAGGTTCAGATTTCGAGTGAAATATCGAAGATATAAAATCAATGTTAAGAAGTTAATGACGCTCCAAATCCAAAAACCGATTTCGGGTGTGATAAAAGATAAAAACTGGAAAGGCAGAACGAATACAGGAAGGTAGGGGAACGGGACAACCGCAGTTCTTGAGGGATCTGACGTTGACGGTAATATGCTTCTCTCGACCTGTTCAATAAGTTGCAAGTTGTAGACGTCAGCATATCCGTGCAGGTTGGCTACTTTTCCGGCGCTCCAATAATCACAATAATCTGCACCAATCTGACCGCACATCATGTGTGAAGCCACCTCCCAGATCGTGAAGATTAAATAGAAGAGCAAAAGACACGCCAAGCCAAGGTTTTTCCAGTTTTCAATTGTCATGCCTTGGAATGGCAGTCGAGCCTTTTTCTGCATTCTGTGATTTTATCTTAAACAATATACCCTGATACAATCAGATCCGATGAACATTCAGATTCGTCGTGCAGCCCCCAGGGATGCAGAAATCTTAACCGAAATTGCCCTTTCCTCCAAGCGTCACTGGAGTTATCCCGAAGGCTGGATGCAAATTTGGACTCCGGCGTTGACGTTCAAGCCGCAGGATATTGAGGAAGCGGACATCTTTGTTGCGGTTGCACAGGAAGAGATCCTTGGCTTTTATCGTCTGTTTTTTCGCGAGTCGCGCTCCATCCTCGAAGATTTGTGGATCAAACCGCTTTTCATTGGCCAAGAAGTTGGGCGCGCGTTGTTTGAGCATGCCCTGACGCGTTGCCGTTGGGTTGGAGCGGATATCCTTGCAGTTGAGTCCGATCCGCACGCGCAGGGCTTTTATGAGAAGATGGGAATGCACAAGGTCGGTGAGCGCCCATCGGAGGTGGATGGTCAGCGCAATTTGCCAATTTTGGAGATGGATTTGTGACCAGTTATTGTGATTATGTCAACTCTCATCCTGAAGATGAATATAACCGCATCTATCACGACACGCAGTATGGCTTTCCATTGAAGGACGACAATGCCTTGTTCGAGCGTTTGATGCTGGAAGTCAATCAAGCCGGGCTTTCGTGGATCACGATTTTGAAGAAGGCTGACAATTTTCATCGCGCCTACAGCGGTTTCGACATTGACAAAATTGCCTCCTACGGCAAACGCGACGTCGCGCGTCTGCTCTCGGATGCGGGCATTATCCGTAATAAACTGAAGGTCAACGCGGCGATTGAGAACGCGCAGCGAATTGTCGTCTTGCGCGGCGAATTTGGCTCATTCCAAGGCTGGTTAGACGCGCATCATGCACTTTCGTTGGAAGATTGGGTGAAATTGTTCAGGAAGACGTTTGTCTTCACAGGCGGGGAGATCGTGCGCGAGTTCCTCGTCAGCACGGGATACTTGGCGGGAGCGCATGATCGGGGTTGCCCAATTTATCAAAAGGTAGCCGCTTTACGTCCCGCGTGGATGCGATGAAGTCGTAGTCAAGATATAATCTCTTTCGTGTCTGAAATCATCCGCACGGCTGAACCCTTTTTCTTTCCCGGAAATCGAATAGGATGCCTCCTCGTTCACGGATTCACCGGCGCGCCGAAAGAGATGCGCTGGATGGGCGAGTATTTTGCCACGCAGGGATTCAGTGTGCTCGGAGTTCGATTGGCCGGACACGCCACACATCCTGATGATATGATCCGTTCGCGCTGGACCGATTGGCTGGCCTCCGTTGAAGATGGCTATCATCTGCTCCGCGGCGCGGCGGATCGAATCTATCTCGTCGGCCTTTCGATGGGTGGGGCGCTGGCTTTGCTCATATCCACGCAGTTGAATACAAAAGGTGTGGTTGCCATATCCACGCCATATCGCCTGCGAGAAGATTGGCGGTTGAACTATATAAACCTGTTCAGCAAGGTCAAACCATATTTGCCAAAGAGTAATGAGCCTCCCGGCTCCGGCTGGTTTGACAAGGAAGCGTGGAAAGATCATGTTTCGTACCCGGAGAATCCGGTTCGTTCGATTGGCGAGTTGAACAAGCTGATCATCGAAATGTGCAACGCATTGCCTAAAGTAAACACGCCTGTCCTGCTTATTCATTCGAAAGACGATACCTACGTTCCGCCTGAAAATTTGGAACGCATCTACGCGGAACTGGTCAACGCTCGGGACAAGACAAGGCTTTATGTAACGGGATCAGGGCACGTGGTCACGCGCGACGCGGCGCGCCGACAGGTCTTTGAAGCCGCGGCAAATTTCATTCATCGAGTGGAGTCGCAAACGAAATGAATCGTTCCATCATCTGGCTGGGCGCGTCGTTGTTTCTGTGGGGCATTGGCGAGGGCATGTTTCTGTTATTTCAACCGATCTATCTTCAGCAATTGGGCGCAAACCCAATTCAGATCGGCGCGATCCTGGGCGCGTTCGGCGCGGTGATGACTCTGGCCCACATTCCAGCGGGTCATCTTTCGGATCGGCTCGGACGAAGGCCGATGTTGATCGCGGCCTGGATCACCGGCATTGTCGCCACCTTGTTGATGGGGCTTGCGCAAAATCTGACGATCTACATCGTTGCCATTTTGATCTATGGATTCACTGCATTTGTCGCATCGCCGCTCGACAGTTATGTGACCGCGGCGCGCGGCAATTGGTCGGTGGCGCGCGCCATCACGTTCATCTCCATGACGTTCAATGCCGGCGCAGTGCTTGGCCCGATCACCGGCGGATGGATCGGCGATCATTTTGGTTTGCGCCGGGTCTTCTTCATCGCCGCTGGGATTTTTGTCGTTTCGACTTTCTTTATTTTGTTCATCGCGCCTCAACCGCGTGACCATCATGATCCTCAGGACCCTCCCAAGAGCTTGTTCACGAATTGGCGTTATCTTGGGTTTCTATCCGTTTTCTTTGTGGTTGCATTTGCGACCTATCTGCCTCAACCGCTGACGCCGAATTTTTTGCAAAATCAGCGCGGGCTGTCGCTCAGCGTGATCGGACAGTTGGGTTCGATTGGAAGTATCGGCAACACTCTTCTCAATCTTTTGCTGGGTCAGTTGGAAGCGCGCTCCGGCTTTGTGCTTGGCCAGGTGGGCGTTGCCGCCTTTTCATTTATTCTTTGGCGCGGCACTGGCTTTACATGGTTCGCGCTTGCTTACTTTTTGCTCGGCGGCTTTCGCGCTCTGCGTGGTCTCGGCGTCGCGCAGGTTCGCCCGTTCGTGCATGAATCACAGATGGGACTCGCCTATGGCATCACGGAGACGCTCGGTTCCTCGACGGTTCTCCTCGCTCCGCCTCTCGCGGGATATTTGTATTCGCGCGATCCCGCTCTGATGTATCCCGTTGGACTCGCGTTGATCGGACTCGGTATCATCATCAGTTTGATCTTCATCCCGCGCTCGAAAAAACTCCCGCCGGATCATATCGAACTCGCTCCGGACCTGTGAACGGACATGTCATTCTGAGCCGCGAAGCGGCGAAGAATCTCTTCACCAAAATAAAAAGGAGATTCTTCGCTTCGCTCAGGACGAAACCCTAAACTATGTTGGAAATCGTCACTCTTACCCTTGGCCCCGTCCAAACCAATGCCTACCTCGTTGCAGACTCTGAAACCCGCGACGCGGCAGTCATTGACCCAGCCTGGGATGGTCATATCATTCTGGCCGAGGCGCAGAAACGCGGCTGGCGCCTCGCGCATCTATGGTACACGCACGCGCACTTCGATCACATCGGCGGCGCGGGCGCGATTGCCGATGCGTTGAATCCGCTGCCTCTGGTTGCTTTACATCCGGACGATCATGTTTTGTGGCGCGCCGCGGGCGGCGGGCCACTGTTCGGATTCGACATTGATCCCGGCCCCGAACCGACGATTGACCTATTTCAAGGTCAGATTTTGAGATTAGGCAATGTTCAATTTGAAGTGCGTTTCACGCCGGGACACACGAAAGGTCATTGCATTTTTTATGTGGCCAATATTCGCGCTGAGCGTAGTCGAAGCGCGGGTGTATGTTTCTGCGGCGATTTGATATTTGCTGGCTCGGTGGGTCGCACCGACTTGCCCGGCGGAGACTGGAATGCGTTGGTCAACAGCATCAAGACTCAAGTATTCACCCTGCCCAATGACACGCGCCTGCTCTCCGGTCACGGTCCGGAGACGACGGTGAGGGAGGAGAAGAAATACAATCCGTTTGTGGGTGAGCAAGCCTGACAATTACAAAATAAAAGCCCGTCATCTTCAAGGTGACGGGCTGATTGTTCATGCCATTTTCTTCTTCATCGAAAACTTCAAGGCAGTTTTATAAACCAGACCAAGCCTCTCCGAGAGAGTCTTTGCTTCCGCGTTGCCCTGACCCGCCGCGGCGTCCACTTGCGCGACCAGCCCGTTCAGCGCTTCCATGAACGCGTCATTGATCATGGCCTGATTGGCTTCCAGCATCTTTGTGATGCCGGCCTCGTCGGGCGCGTCCAGCAATTGTTCAATGAAGGCCACTTCCGGCGGCGATGCAGACGCGGCCTGCAAAACTTCCAGCATCTTTTGCAGTTTTCCCATCCGCGCGTAGTCATTTTTTTCTGAAGCCTGCCGTAACAGCGTCTGCGCGATGTCCACCGCATCTTGTGTAAAACCTTCCAGATTATCTTGTGTGGCCTTCGCAACATCTTCCTGCGCCAGTAATTTTTCCACGAACTCCTGAGCTTGCTTGTAGCGTGCTTCCAGCTGTTTATCCATCTCGTTCGTAAAATCCAAAAGTTTCTGGCGCAGGTCGGTGAGTTTTTTCTTTTCGTCCCCCGCGGCCTTTTCAATTCTCTCGGATAAATTCTGGAAGAAGACGTAATCCATGCCGTTGCGCGCCAATGAGACGTACGCTTTGACGCGTGCTTCGTTCGGAGCCTGGACGACTAACTCAAGCAATTTCTCGCGCGTCAGATTCTGCCCCGCCTCTTGCAGGGACTTTGCGGCGGCTTCCAATTCACCGACCGATTCCTGCAACTTGCGGCCGTACTCCGTCTCCGTCAGCAGTTGCTTTTGCACTTCCGACATTTGTTTTGCAAGTTGTTCCTGCCCGCTTTGCATTCCGGCCTGCAAAAGGCGGCTGAACAACGCGAAGAATTGCTCATCGAACAACCTGATGTTTTGTTTGATAAGTTCACTACGCACATCTGCTGTGGTGGATTGAAGCAGGCGGTCAATCAAGTTAAGCCGCTCCTGCTGGGCCTTGATCATCTCAGGCGTGATGCCGTCCTTGCCGAGAATGGTTTCCATCATAGACTCAAAGGTCAGGTTTGCCACCGGCTTGAACAGATAGGCTTTGCGTTTTTCTGCGGGCAGGCGGTTGGTGATCTGTGTGATCAGGGGGCCGATCATTTTTTCCTGATCGTTGAGCGGCACATTCAGTTCGGGCGGGAAGTAGGTGAGCAGAAGTTCCTTGTCTGCATCGTGATAGACGATGGGCGTGGCGAGGCGGCCTTCATATCCGCAGTGCGGACAGCGCGCCATGTTCGAGATGCCGCCCAGCAGGCGTTGTTTCGCGCCGGGATCGGAGGTCACGTCGAAGAGTTGCTCGACGTTGGCGGTGATCATCTGTTTACAGCGTGGACAGGCGATTTGAGTTTGAGGCATTTAGCGATTTCCGATTGACGATTTATGATTTCAGATTGACGATGCCCAATATTCGAAAATCGAATTGCGAACATCGAGCATCGGGTTTCTATCCAACCAGTTCTTCCAGCCGGTCAATGTAACTTTCCATCACGGCGAAGGTCTCTTCCACAGGCTTGGGACTTCGCAAATCCACGCCGGCTCTTTGGAGCACATCCAGCGGGTACCGCGATGATCCGGATTTGAGGAAGCCGAGATAATCTTCCACAGCGTTCTTTTCTCCGCGCAGGATGCGTCCCGAAAGCGCGTGCGCGCCCGAGATGCCGGTGGCATATTGATAGACATAATAATCCGCGAAGAGATGACTGAAGGTAGACCAAACCATCCCGACGCGCGGCCGATCTACTTTCACCTTGGGGCCGAAGCCCTCGGTGAACAAGTCCGCCATCAGGTCAATCATGGAATCGGCGGTCAGCGGTTCGCCGCGTTCGACTCGCTGGTGAGTCTCGAGTTCGAAGCGCGCCAGAGTCGGCATCTGAAAGAAATATCTAAAGAAGTTTCCGCCGACGGCCTCCTCGATCAGCGCGATCAAAAAGTTTTTATCGGTGATGGTCTTCAACAGATGACCGCGCATCATGGCCTGATTAAAGTTCGATGCAACCTCCGCCACGAAGAGCGAATAACCGGAATACGTGAAGGGCTGATTCTTCCACGTGAGATATGAGTGCATGGAATGGCCGAGTTCGTGCGCCAACGTGGACATGCTGTTGACTTCATCTGTGTACGACATCATGATGAAGGGGAAGGTGCCGGGCGCGCCATAGGAGAACGCGCCGTTCTGCTTGCCCTGATTCGGATACACGTCCACCCAGCGATCTTTGAGCGTGCCCTGCCGGATCGTGTCGGTGTATTCTTTGCCAAGCGGCGCGAGCGCCTCGCAGATATATTCCACGGCCTGCTCAAACGGAATCTTCGGCTTCTTTTTTGTGATGGGCGCCCACATGTCGTAGTAAGTGATTTCGCGCAAGCCCAATGCCTTGCGGCGCAGTTCAAAATAGCGATGCCAGATGGGAAGTTTCTTCTTGAAGGTTTCGATCAGGTTGTAGAAAACCTCGACCGGAATGTTGTTATTGAACAGCGAGGCTTCAAGCGATGATTTATGCTTGCGAGCGCGCATGTTGAAGACATTGCTCTTGATGGAGGTGGAAAGATTCGTCGCCAGCGTGTTCTTGAATTCGAGGTGCTTGTCCATGTAACTTTCAAAGGCGGTCTGCCGCACCTTGCGGTCGGGACTCTCCATCAATGCGGTGTGAATGTTGCCCTGAGTCACGTCTATCTTTTTGCCCTTGCTGGTTTTTGCGGGCGCGAATTTAAAATCTGCGTTGACCAACATGCTGGTACTCTCCGACGCGCCGCTCAATGGGTCAGCCAACATGCCGAGGATTTCCTCCACTTCCGCGGAGCGGACGTGTTCCTGCTGGCGGAAGAGATCATCGAAACTGTGACGGTACTCGGCGAGTATTTCGTTTCGATTCATCCATTCGTCTAATTTGGCTCTGCCAATTTCCAATAACTCCGGGTTGACGAAGGAAACCGCGCCGGCCACCTGACCATACATACTGCTGGCCTTGCCGTACATTGCCGACGACTTTTGATTGGTCGTGTCCACGCTGTAAGAGAAGGCCGCGTACATGAACGCGCGCTGGACGCGCTTCATCAATGCTTCGACTGCTTTCAGACCGTCAATCAGACTTTCTGGGTCTTCGCCCAATTTTCCCTGATGCTTTTTGATTTCCGGCAGTTCTTTCAGAATGCTCTGGACTTCGGACTCCCAATCTTTTGGAGATTTGAAGACGCTTTCCGCGTTCCATGTATATTTTTTGATTGCCTTACTGCGAGGAGGAATTGTTGAGATTGCCATGTGAGTCCTTTCGGTTTCGCGTTCAGCAGTCAGCCTTCAGCGATTAAGGCTGATCGCTGAATCCTGTGCGCTGATTTTACCTCGGAAGTGAGAAACAAATTCTTGCACCGGCATCCGGCTTGGGGTCCGCCCAGATGCGGCCTCCATGCGCCTCGACAATGGCGCGCGCCAGATAAAGTCCCAGCCCCGCGCCTTTCGTCTGCTTGACGGCGTTGGTCGAGCGATAGAAACGATCGAAGATGTGCGGCAGGTCGCGCGCATCAATGCCCGGGCCCTGATCGCTGACGCAAATCACAACTTGTTCAGGCCGCGCTGTGCCGCTGATTTTGATCTCGCCTTTCGGCGCGTATTTCAGCGCGTTCGAAACGAGATTAGAGAGTACTTGTTCGAGTCGCGTTTCATCCGCGACGATAACCGGAAAATTTTTTGGAAAATCAGTGACGAGTTTGTGCTTCGGCGATTGCAATGCAAAGCGCTCGGTCACGCGGGACGCCAGAGCGGCCAGCGACACATCGGCCCGATTCAAGCTGAGGCCTCCGGCTTGCAAACGCGAGGCGTCGAGCAGATCATCCACCATCTTCGACAAACGATCCGCCTCTTCTTCGATAACGGCCAGCGAATCGCTGATGGTGCGTTTGTCCCATTTCGCATCGTCGCGCCGCAATGTGGAGGCGTAGCCTTTGATCAATGCAACCGGTGTGCGCAGTTCATGACTCACAATCGAAATAAAAGTGGATTTGATTTCTTCCGCGGTGCGGAAGTGTGTGATGTCGCGCACGCTGACAATAATGTTGCGAAGCTTTCCATCTTCAGAAAGTAGCGGCGCGTAGGTCACGCCAACAGGAATGGATGGAGGCTGGGGCCGTTCGAGATCGCCTTCCACGTAAAGCGTTGCATTCGGCGTCAACGGCCAGCCGCTGGATTCAGCCTCCTCGAGCGTTGTGCCTTGCGGTTCATGCGCCCAACGGATGATCTCGTCGTGAGTCTTGCCCTTGATTTCTTCACGTGATTGCCCGAACATCTTTTCAAAAGCCGTGTTGACCCGCTCGACGGTATGATCTGCATTGAGAATTAGGATGCCGTCCGCGGCGGAGTCCAGAAGCGCATCCAGTCTCTGTTTTTCGTAACTGATCTGTCCGTACAGCTGCGCGTTGAAGACGGCCACCGCGGCCTGGTCCGCGAAAGATTGAAGCAGGACGCGGTCGTTGGGCGTGAACAGGTCCGGATAGTTGCGGAAGATGAAAATCACGCCGATGACCTGGCCGTGCGCGGCGAGGGGCAACCCCGTGCCGTTGAGCAAACCCATGCTGGCGGTGTACGTCAGGTCTTTCAACATGCGGTTGAGTTCGCGCACGTCCAGTTCGCGGACTTTTTCCTCGGCCAGTAAAGGCGTGAGATAACTCAGAAAGGCCGGGGCAATTCCATACGCGGCGGCCACGCGCCAGCCCTCGGCTTCCTTCAACGCGATGAGGCCTGCTTGTCCGGCCAGCATCTCAATGGAGACGCGGAGAATACGCGCCAGCAATTTCTCAAGGTCAAGTTCTTGTGTGAGCAAGCGCGCGATTTCGAGCAAGTAGTCGCGTTGACGAACGCGGAAGTCGGGGAGCATGATTCAGTAATCAGTGTTCAGTAACCAGTGTTCAGTTTCCAGTGAGATTTTATCACCTGCGATTCGCGAGCGACGTATGAGTTGTATTAACAAATCCTTTTGAGGCCTGCTAACAGATTCCGAAGGCCGCTTTTCAAATCTGTCCATTGACAGGATTGACAGGACATTAACCGCCCACTAAAATTGATGCCAGTAAAAAAAACAGGGGAAATGCGGATGTGATGACCCCAAGTCTGAGTTTGGTCGCTTCCCTTTTGGGATAAGGCTTGGGCGAGCAAGCAGCGAAACCGGCCGCAAACTTTATTTTTGAGAGGGTCTACATGGGACACGACCGGTTTTTTCTGAGATCGTTGCTCCGCTATCTTTTATTTGGGGCGGTATTAATTTCGATGGCCGCGCCACAATCTCCGGCATCTGCCGCGGCAAGCCTGACGATCACTCCAATTACCTGGAACATCATCGGCCTTGACAGCAATAACGTCAATGTTGGGCCGAACGATTTTCCAGTGGGTGCGCGTGTTTGTAACACGGGGGATGTCGCCGCGACCAACGTTACTTCATCTTTTATTTGGGATACAACTGATACGTACATCAATCTGAGACCCGGCACTTTAACAAGTTTCACCGGGCCGAATGCCGTTTCCAGTCTGGCGGCCGGGACTTGTACCGATTTCTATTATGAAGTTGAGATCACGCGCAATTCTTCCGCCTATGACCATACCGCGCGCTATCACATCACGGCTTCTGCCACTTCGCTGGGAACGGTCAGCACGCCCACCCCGCGTGAAATTTATGTGGAACACCTCGTCTCACAGAGTCGCAACGGCGTGCGCACCGTGGAATACGGTACCTCGCTGGGTAGCATGACTTCTGTGGCGGCGGGCGGAACCATGACCCTCGTGGTCGGGAACACGTATTACATTCGGATGTCTGGTTTCACCGCTACCAACGGATACGAGCAAATCGAGAGTTTTATCAATATCCCCAACACCATTTTTCAAGTGCTCTCTGTTCAAACCAGTTATAACGTGGATTCTTCCGCGTATGTGTCTAACCCTAATGACAAACTTTATGGAGATGGCTGTAAATGGGAGAACGATCCGAACAGTCCTAACTATCGTGCCTGTTTGGACGTTGGGAAAGATGGCGGCGACCCAATTGTGGTCACCTATCAGGTGAAGATCCTACAAGTGCCTTCTTCTCCACTGGTAAATCCTGAGCCTCTTACCAACTTAATCTATGATTTTTCGGGAAGCAGTTATCACTATAATTCGGATTTCAGCCTTTCGACGCGCTATGCCAATGTTGTAAATGCCGGCATTGCCAAGTCATTTTCTCCGAAGACCATCAATCCGGGTGGAACCTCAACACTGACCTTTACGATTACCAATCCCGGCACAAGCTCGATTTCTAGTGTCAACTTTACAGACACTCTGCCCTCAAATGTGACCTTGGCGAATACCACAGTAACTTACACTGGCTGCGGAGCCTCGCCTTCGCCATCTACATTGACCGTTAATGGGCCTCCACAGTCGCTCTCGTTTTCGAATATAACGGTCAGTGGCAACAGCACATGTTCGATCGCAATCACGGTCACTTCGTCCACGAATGGCACGTATAACAACACCACCGGCCATCTGTATATTGACACAACGGATACCGGCAGTTCTGCTTCAGACACACTTGTTGTGAGTTCTCAGCCGTCGCCGCCTTCTTCTTGTGGGACTAGCACAACAATGGCGACGTGGACTTTTGAGAATTATACGGCCAGCACCTCGACCAACAACGGACCGTTTAGCGCATCGTCACAAGCATCGGATGTGTCTACTGCAACAGGAACATACGGTTCAGCTACCGGAAGTTCGTCGGCCATCGTAAACACAACGACATTTCCCGCCGGATGGAGTGCTCCGTCCTCAACTGGCAATAGCGGAAATTCATGGGGCATACAAGGCGGATGGCTAGATGCGAATCCCGGGAGCCCAACAACTGCTACAACGCCCTATTTCCAGTTTCAAGTTGACGCAAGCAATTATGGCGGCCTGTCCGTTACTGCGAATTACAACATGCAGGGGAACTGGTCGAACTCTGGTAACTATTATGTTCTTTATAGCACCAACGGGAGCACATGGAATTTAGCAAATTCGGCCGCGTGGGATAAATCCAGCGGCTGGAAGACTAACGGCATTACAGGTTCAACGACAAATACTGGTATCACCACGATGTACTTTAGGATCTTTGCGGCGGGTGCTCAATATTCAGGTAATCCTTCCGCAACGACCGGGACGTTGTACCTTGATGGCGTGACGGTCAAAGGCTGTCCTCGCCCGACCGTGCCGACGATGTCGAAGAGTTTCTCGCCCACCTTGGTCGCGACAGGCAATACCAGCACGCTGACATTCACACTCAACAATCCAAATTCAACCACTTCATTAACTGGTGTCTCCTTCTCCGATGTCTTACCTTCCGGCTTGACGGTCACGTCTGGATCCTCCACGGCTTGCACAACCGGCACGCTGACGCGAACCTCGCCGCGCACAATTTCTCTTTCAGGTGGAACGATTGCCGCAAGTGGGACGTGTACGATTAACGTCACGGTCACCGGCGCAACTGCCGGGTCGTATACGAACGTCAGCAGTAGTATCTCCTCCACCGAAACGGGACCCAACACCATGGGAGGTGCGAACGTTGGCTATGGTCAAGCCAGCCTCACAGTTGTTGATCCGCCCGTCATAGCCAAATCCTTTACGGCCAATCCAATCTTTACTGGCAATACCACGACGCTGACCTTCTCCATCAATAATCCCAACACCTCCACGGGGCTGACGGGGGTGAGCTTTACTGACACTCTGCCAAGCGGCTTGACGATAGCAAGTTCATCCTCCTCACAATGCGGCGGCACGTTGACGACAACCTCTCCATCCACCATATCGCTTAGTGGCGGTTCGATCAGCGGCGGAGGCAGTTGCTCTTTCAGCGTAACCGTAACGGGCACAACCACCGGCCTCAAAACCAACACAGTTACGGTTAGTTCGACCAACGGTGGAACAGGCAATACCTCAACGGCCACTGTACTTGTAAAAGATCCCGCGCCAGCCATCAATCTATTGAAACAGGTTGGCACTTCTTCCAGCGGCCCATGGAATTCATTCCTGGCTGTGTCTGCGGGCGCAAACATCTATTACAAATTCACGGTTGAAAATGTCGGCGATGTTGCATTGAGTTCGGTCAGCGTGAGCGACAATACCCTCAGCCTTGCAGGTTGTTCGTGGAAGGATGGTTCCGGGGCGTCGCTCACGTCTCCATTTACATTGCCTGTGGCAGATGCCAGTGACAATCAAATCGCGACCTGCGTGCTCGGACCGTTCACGGCCGCGTCTGGTTCGCATCAAAACACGGCCACTGCGTCTGGCACATACAACAGCACGACGGTGACTGACACATCCTCCGCCACATACGGTACACCCGCATTGACGCTGGCCAAGAGCGTGACCGAATCCAATTTCACGACCGCGGGTGATGTCTTGCACTACAGCTATCTCGTAACGAACAGCGGCTACGCGTCTTTGCTTGGGCCCATAACGGTCACCGATAACAAAACGACAGTGACATGCCCGGCTGTCAGCACGCAAGGTGACAGCGATGATTGGCTGGATGTGGGCGAGAGCCTCACTTGTACCGCGCCCTATACGGTTACTCCGGGCGACGTTACGACCGGCTATGTGACAAACACTGCTTCTGCTACAGCGAGCGGCGTGACCTCGAACACAGATAGCAAGACGGTCAGCGTGCCTCCTGATCTGACCGTGACCAAGACGGATAATGTCAGCGGCAGTGTCGCGCAGAATGGAACTTTCAATTGGACGATCACAACCAGTAACAGCGGTGCCACAGGCATTGCATCGTTTGCAGATACTCAAACAATCATGAGTGACACTCTGCCTGGCGCGTCAAGTTATTATCCGCAAGGTTCGCTGACTCCAACGAACGGCGCGACTCCGCCCACAGGCACGATCAACTGCTCAATATCGGGAACCACTTTGAGTTGCGTTGCGAACGGCGCAGTCACGTTACCGGCTGGCGCGTCGTTTAGCGTCGCATTCGCCGTGACCCCGACCTCCGCAGGCAGTCTCGCCAACACGGCGACGGTTGACCCGAATGGAAACATCACCGAAAGCAATGAAGCCAACAACACCGGCTCCGATACAGTGACGGTCGTCGCGCCACCCTCGATCTCCAAATCCTTTGGCGCGGTGTCGTTCAATCTTGGCGATACAACTACGTTGAGTTTCACGATCACGAATCCAAATACCACAACAACACTGACCGGTGTCGCATTTAGCGACACACTTCCTGCTGGATTGACCGTGCCCGATTCTTCTGCATCACAATGCGGCGGTACACTTGCCACCACAGCCGCGACCAATGCAATCGCCTTGAGCGGCGCGAGCATTGCCCCCAGTGGAACCTGCACCTTCAATGTCACGGTGACAGGCTCGACGCTTGGTTTGAAAAATAACACCACTGGCAATGTATCCTCAACCAATGGTGGCACAGGAAATACCGCCAGCGCATCCACGACTGTGGTCGCGCCTGACTTGACAGTGACCAAATCTGATAATGTCAGCGGGAGCGTCGCGCAGAATGGTACTTTCAATTGGACGATTACCGTCAACAACAGCGGTGATGGCATTGCTTCATTTGCAGACACTCAGACTATCCTGAGTGATACTCTGCCCGGCGCGTCGGGATATTATCCGCAAGGCTCATTGACTGTGAGCAATGGTGCAACTCCGCCCACAGGCACAATCAACTGCTCGATAACGGGAACCGCTTTGAGTTGCGTCGCGAGCGGCGCGGTCACACTTCCAATAGGCGCATCTTTTAGCGTCACGTTTGCTGTGACACCTAGCGCGGCAGGCAGTCTTGTCAACACTGCAACGGTTGACCCGAATTCGAACGTGACAGAAAGCAATGAAGCCAACAACACCGGCTCGGACACGGTGACAGTGGTTGCGCCTCCTTCGATCAATAAGACTTTCACACCGAACACGATTGCTCAAGGCTCGACCTCAAGTTTGTCCTTTACCATTACGAACCCAAATGCTTCGACAACTCTGACCGGCGTCGCATTCAGCGATACTCTGCCAGCCGGTTTGACGGTCACTGACTCGACCACTTCACAATGTGGCGGCACATTGACCGTGACGGATGCGACGCATATCATCGCTTTGAGCGGCGCAAGCATCCTGGGAGGTGATACCTGCACCTTCAGCGTAACGGTCACAGGCTCGACCTCGGGAGTAAAGAACAACACAACAGGAAATGTCACCTCCACCAATGGCGGAACAGGCAACACGGCCTCTGATACTCTCACTGTTGTCGCGCCGCCCTCTATCAGCAAGAACTTCTCGCCCGATCCCATTTTCGTGAATGGAACATCTACTTTAACATTCACCATCACTAATCCAAATACCACCACGGCATTGACTGGCGTTGGATTTACTGACTCGCTTCCTTCCGGACTTCAAGTTGCCTCTCCACCCAATGACTCGATCTCAGCGGATTGCGGATCAGCCACCTTCACGCCTCTTGCAACTGAAACCTCGCTGACCTTCACCAACGGAAACATTCCTGCCTCTGGGACTTGTACCGTTTCCGTGGATGTGAAAGCCACCTCTACCGGAGTGAAAAACAATACTTCCGGCAATGTGACATCCACGAACGGCGGGATTGGCAACACGGCCAGTGATTCACTGACCGTAAATCCGCTAATTGATGTGTCCCTCGATAAGCAGGTCAGCAATGCAACCCCGAACGTGGGTGACACCGTCACTTTCACGCTCGTGATTGCCAATGCTGGGCCAAGCACAGCCACGAATATCGTTATGACCGATGTGATTCCAAGCGGCTACACCTACGTTGCTTCTTCCATCACGGGCGGAGATTCCAATAATGACTCGAATCCCTTCACAACTGGCCTGACGTGGACAATCAACTCGCTCGCTTCCGGCTCCAGTATCAATCTGACCTATCAAGCCACGGTGCTGGCGACTGGCACGTACGACAACTACGCTGAAATTACATCGCATACACAGACCGATTCCGATTCCACTCCGGGCAACAATTCCACCACGGAAGACGATGATGACACAGTCGTGGTGACGCCTGTCCCGGTTGCGGATCTGGCCATCACCAAGGCCGATGGCGTGACCAGCGTCGCGGTTGGCGGTACGACAACGTACACCATCCGCGTCACCAACAACGGACCGAGTAGCGTGACCAGTGCGATCCTGAGCGATCCCGCCGCAACCGGCCTTAGTAAGACAAGCATATCTTGTTCGGCGACGCCCGGACAATGTAGCACGCCGCCTACTGTCGCCCAGTTGGAAGCAGGAACCTTTGCTTTGCCTGCATTGGCAAACGGCCAGTTCTATGAAATTACGGTCACCGCGAACGTGACGGCTTCAAGCGGCAGTGTCACCAACACTGCAACCATCGCGGCTCCAAGCGGCACAACCGATTCAAATAGCGCAAACAACTCCGCGGATGATACGGATACAGTGGCCTCGGCTCCCAGCATGACAGTTGTGAAGAGTTCAACCACCACGAGCCTCAATGCGCCGGCAACTGTGAACTACAATTACCTGGTCACAAATACAGGCAATGTGTCTCTGACGGGAATCAATCTGAGTGACGACAATGATAACAACGACATGAGTTGTCCGGCGACCAGTCTCGGTGCTGGTGCGAATATGACTTGTACGGCGACTCATACCTTCACGCAAGCCGAACTGGATGCAAACGGTTCGCCGACCGCGGCCAGCGGCAAGCTGACCAACACTGTGACTGCCAGTTCCAACGAGGCGCCGGATGCAACTGATAGTCTTGATATTCCGATCACACAGAGCCCAGCGTTCACGATTGCCAAGAGCATCACTTCCACTGGACCCTATGATTCGGCAGGCGATGTCATTGCTTATCAGGTGCTTGTGACAAATACCGGCAACATCACGTTGACCGGCGTGAACGTCAGCGATCCATTGCTATCCAACCTGGATTGCGACGGGACTGCCGGCGCGCCCTACGTTTCCACTGGTCTGACGATCAATGTCGGTTCGAGCCTGACCTGCACCGGCTCATACACCTTGACTCAATCCGATCTCGACAACAATGGTGGAGGAGACGGCGATATTGATAACACCGTCACGGGCGATACCGATCAGACCACGTCGAAGACCTCCAGTGCCGCCGCGCCTTTGACCATTAATCCTTTGATGACGGTGGCAAAGAGTTCGACGACTACCAGTCTCAGCGCGCCGGGAACAGTCACTTATAGTTATCTGGTGACGAACGCTGGTAATGTGACGCTGACAGGTATCAGCCTGAGTGACGACAACGACAACAATAACATGAGCTGTCCGTTCACAACTCTGGCTCCGTCCGCGACGATGACGTGTTCGGCAACCCATATCTTCACCCAGGCGGAGTTGGACGCGAATGGTTCACCCACAGCGGCCAGCGGGAAACTAACGAACAATGTGACCGCCAGCTCTAACGAAGCACCGAATGCCACTGACAGCCTGGATATTCCGATCACACGGAATCCGGCGATGACCGTTGCGAAGAGTTCGGCAACTACAAGCCTCAGCGCGCCGGGAACGGTGAATTATAGTTATCTAGTCACGAATACCGGCAATGTGACATTGACGGGCATTGGCTTGAGCGATGACAACGATAACAACGATCTAACCTGCCCATCCAATACTCTCGCCCCATCCACGGCGATGACCTGTACCGCGACGCATACTTTTACTCAGGCTGAGCTGGATGCAAATGGTTCACCCACCGCGGCCAGTGGGAACCTGGCGAACAACGTTACAGCCAGTTCCAATGAGGCGCCTGATGCAACGGATAATCTTGATATTCCCATCACATATAATCCCGCGATGACTGTGGCAAAGAGTTCGACCACGGCCAGTCTCAGCGCTCCTCAGACGGTCAACTATAGTTACCTGGTGACCAATACCGGGAATGTGACATTGACGGGAATCATCCTGTCGGATAACAACGACAACAATGACATGAATTGCCCAGCCGCCGCACTGGCTCCATCAGCGACAATGACCTGTTCGGCCACTCACACCTTCACCCAGGCCGAATTGAATGCAGGCGGATCACTGGACAATACGGTGACAGCTTCCTCGAATGAGGCGCCTGACGCGACCGACAATCTGAGCATCCCGATCATACAAAATCCTTCAATGACGGTGACCAAGAGTTCAACGACTTCGAGCCTCAGTGCTCCTGCCACTGTGAGCTATAGTTATTTGGTGACAAACGCCGGCAACATAACCCTGACCGGCATCAGCTTGAGCGACGACAATGACAACAACAACATGAATTGCCCGTCCACCACGCTGGCCCCATCCGCGGCGATGACCTGTACCGCAACGCATACCTTTACACAGGCTGAACTGGATGCAAACGGCTCACCCACCGCTTCAAGCGGCAACCTGACCAATAATGTGACCGCCAGCTCCAATGAAGCGCCGGACGCCACTGATAGCCTCGATATTCCAATTACGCAGAATCCTGCAATGACCGTCGTGAAGAGTTCCACTACTTCGAGTCTGAGCGCCCCGGGAACGGTGAATTATAGCTACCTGGTAACCAACACAGGCAATGTGACCCTGACGGGCATTAGCTTGAGCGACGACAACGACAATAATGACATGAGCTGTCCGTCCACGACGCTGGCGCCCTCTGCCACGATGACCTGTTCGGCAACGCACACTTTCACCCAAACCGAATTGAATGCAAATGGTTCGCCCACTGCAGCCAGCGGCAATCTGACGAACAATGTCACGGCCAGCTCCAACGAAGCGCCGGATGCCACGGACAGCCTCGATATTCCGATTACTCAGAATGCCGCGATGACAGTAGCCAAGAGTTCGACGACCATGAGTTTGTCCTCCGCTCCTCAGACGGTCACGTACAGTTATTTAGTGACAAACACCGGTAACATAACCCTGACCGGTATCAGCCTGAGCGATGATAATGACAACAATGATATGAGTTGTCCGTCTACGACACTGCTCGTTGGTGCAAATATGACTTGCTCCGCCACGCACAGTTTCACACAAGCAGAACTGGATGCGGGCGGATCACTGGATAACACTGTGACGGCTTCTTCAAATGAAGCACCGGACGCGACCGATAGTTTGAGTATCCCAATTACGAACAACCCTGCCATCAACGTGACCAAGACCATCACCAATGTCAATTTCGTCAATCCATCTGTCATTACCATGACCTACTCGATTGTTGTTCAAAATACAGGCAACACGAACTTGAGTAATGTACAAGTCGTGGATGATTTGACTACTGCGTTCCCTTCGCCTGCCACTTATGCTGTCAATAGTGTGTCGAGTAGCACCTTCTCGGTCAATTCAGGCTTCAATGGTAACAGCGACAAGAATTTGTTGGTAGGAACTGACGCACTTGCCCCAACCGCGAGCGGCACCATCACGCTCGTCGTGACGGTCACCACGAATGGCGGGGATGCCAGTTACACCAACACCGCTACAGGTAGTGGAACGTCTGGCAGTCGCACCGTCAATGATTCCGGTTCCGCCTCAGGACCGAGTTTCATTGACCCGGCCCTCACCAAAGCAGTTGATCCATCACAGGCCGGGATTGGCGACACCGTGACATTTACCATTACGGTTACGAACAATGGCACAGTGGATGCAACGGGTGTGGTTGTCACTGATCCTTTGCCGGGCAATTTGGATTACGTCAGCGCCTCCGCTATTAGGAACGGCGTCACACCAATACCACTCGCTGACATTACCTTCAATTCTCTGACAAACACTGTACGGGTTGACATTGGATCGCTTGCTACCACCGACACAGTAGTTATTACGATTGTTACCACTGTAAATGGTCTTGGCCAGCCGCCGATTCAAAACCGTGCAACGGTCGTCGCGGATCCGCCTCCAGCGGGAGTCTCACCGGATCCGACTCAAAATAATACAGCTGCAGTCACGCTTTCCATCCCCGGCGGTGGAGGAGGTGGTGGGGGAGGCGGTGGTGGTGGTGGAGGGGGCGGAGGCGGTAATGGAGGCGGAGGCACAGGCGGGCTGATCCCCGTGACCGGCTTCGCGCCGAACGTCCTCACGACGTTGCCATCGCAACCGATGGATAAAACTTACATTGCTCAAGGCGGTGTATGGCTGGAAATTCCACGCCTGAGTGTGCGCATGCCTATTGTCGGTGTGCCCTTCTCAAATGGCACATGGGATGTGACCTGGCTTTCAGATCAAGCCGGATGGTTGCAAGGCACGGCCTTTCCAACCTGGAACGGTAACAGCGCGCTGACCGGTCATGTCTATCTTTCCAACGGTCAGCCCGGCCCCTTTGTCAATTTGCACAACCTGAAATGGGGTGACAAGGTCATTGTGCATGCCTTCGGCCAGCGCTACATCTATGAAGTGCGCGAGAATCGTGTGGTCCAGCCGAATGATGTCTCTGTCTTCAAGCACGAGACCAACCCGTGGCTCACGTTGTTGACTTGCAAGGATTATGATCAGGCCAGCAACTCCTACTCGCATCGCGTGGCGATCGGTGCGGTCCTGATCAAGGTCGAGGAAGATCACAACACTGATTCGTCCAAACGCTGACCATTGAGTTCAATCCCCAAAACAAAAACGAGCGAGAGGAACTCGCTCGTTTTTGTTGTTGCTTACATCAACTTCTTTTCGGCCAGCGTCACTGCTTCCTCGAAAATGCCCAATCCTTCGTCTGCTTCTTTCTTGGTGATGCACAACGGCGGCGCGATGCGGATCACGGACTTTCCGCAACCGAGCATCAAAGCGCCGCGTTTGAAGCTTTCCTCTTCGATCATATTGCGGATCTCATCCGCGGGTTCTTTCGTCCCCTTGTCTTTGACAAATTCCACGCCGATCATCAGGCCGATGCCGCGTACGTCGCCCATGCTCGGATGCCGCACCTGGATTTCTTTCAGCGCGTCCAGCATGTACTCGCCAACTTCCGCCGCGTTGGCGAGATATTCGTTTTCGATCAGATCAATCGTTGCGAGGGCCGCGGCGCACGCGATTGGGTTTCCGCCGTAGGTGTTGCCGTGGGAACCCTTGGGCCAGGTCATGACCGATTCGCGCGCGATGCACGCCCCGAGGGGCATCCCCGATGCGATGCCCTTGGCGGAGGTCACGATATCCGGTTCCGCGCCGAAGTTCTTGATGGCCCACCATTTGCCGGTGCGTCCCATCCCGCTTTGCACTTCGTCCGCGATCAAAAGGATTCCATATTTATCGCACAGTTTTCGCAGGGCAGGGAAGAATCCCGGCGACGGTAAAATATATCCGCCCTCGCCCTGAATCGGCTCGACCAAAATTCCAGCGACTTCATCGCCTGGTACGTTGTGCGCGAAGACTTCCTCTTCGATGTAGCGCACGACGGTTTCTCCATAATCTTCGCCGGGCTTGCGCTCGAGGATCGGGCGGTACGGATCGGGGAAGGGCACATGCGTGACGCCGGGCATCAGCGGATAAAAACTGCGATGATAATGCGGTTTGCTGGCGGTAAAGGCAACGGAGCCCATCGTACGTCCGTGAAACGCGCCGGTGAATCCGATGAAGTTCGTGCGCTTGGTGTGGAAGCGCGCCAGTTTGATGGCGCTCTCCACAGCCTCGGTCCCCGAATTGCAAATGAAAGTCTTTGCATTTTCTGTGAACGGCGCGATCTCATCCAGCTTCTCACTCAGTCGAATCCAGCCCTCATGATAGAAGTCGGATGAAATGTGCAGAAAATTTTCCGCCGCATCTTGGATGGCTTTTACGACTTTGGGGTTGGCGTGCCCTGTTGAAACAACGGCGATGCCAGACATCAAATCAATGAAACGATTGCCATCCGGGTCCCACACTTCCACCCCTTTGCCGTGATCCATCACGAACGGATAACCGCGCGGATACGATGGCGAAACCACTTTCTGGTCGCGTTCGATCAGCGCGCGGGCCTTTGGCCCCGGTAAATTCATGGGTTCCATAGCACTCTCCTTTTGAAAAATTACAATGAAATTTCTGCCAGCGCCAGCGCGCCGAGCAGGCCTGCATCATCGCCGAGCGCGGCCATCTCGATCTTCAGGTTTTCGAGATAACGCGGATGAAAGACGCGCTTCTTCAAACTGGCGTGGAACGAATCGAACAGCAACGGGCCCACCTGCGAAACGCCGCCGCCGAAAATCACAATGGACGGATCAAAGGCGTGCAGGAACGTTGCGACCGCGATTCCCAGATATTCACCTGCGCGGCGATATGCGGAAATGGCCAGCGCGTCCCCGTGAATGGCCGCGTCGGCCACCACGCGCGCCGTCAGGTTTGCATCCCGCTTCATACTGGACCTTGCGCCGAATTCCATTTCCTCCAGCACATACTTGACGATAGCCGGGCCAGACGAAAACGCCTCGAGATGACCGGCGAATCCGCATGAGCAGATCGGCCCATCCGGATCAACGATGACATGACCGAGTTCGGTCGCCAGTCCGTGGTAGCCCTGCAGGAGTGCGTCATTCGCGATCACACCTCCGCCCACGCCCGTGCTGATCGTCAGATACAAAACATCATGATGGCCGCTTCCCGCGCCGAATTTCCATTCTCCCAACGCGGCTAGATTTGCATCGTTATCCAGGAAGGTGGGAACATTGAAATGTTTGGAAAGATTTGGCCCCAGGGGAAAGTTCTGCCATTCCTTGATGTTTGGCGTTTTCAAGATGTAACCGGTATGCGGGTCGAGCGGACCCGGCGAGGCCAGCCCAATGGCTACGACCTCATTGTTCTTCGGCCATATCGATTCGATCACTGCTTCGAGCCGGTCATAGACTCCCGGTTCGTTGGCGCGCGTCTCCACACGTTGATGGGAAATGGGCTTGGTGTTATCCGGTTCATAAAGTGCGGCTCGCAAATGCGTCCCGCCGATGTCAACTGCGATGATTGTGCCCATGTTTTCAATTATACCGTCCCTTATCAGCCACTGCCAACCTGTGGCCTCCCTGCAATATAATGGCCTTGTGAATCAGCGAAGTCTTCTCAATCTTCTTTTTGTTGTTTTGATTGTGGCCGCCGCCATCCTCGGCTCGATCATTTATTCAGGTTATCGCGATCTTCGCGCGGCACAATCGGCAACACAGCAAGCGCGTTATTCCGACGCCGCCCAACTCTATGAATCCGCCGCAAACAAATTGATCTGGCGCAGGGATTTGTGGGAACAGGCCGGGCTGGCCGCGTATCGCGTTGGCGACAAGGGTAATGCCATTCGTCTGCTGGATATTGCACGCGAGAAGAATTCTCTTTCTCCACAAGGCTGGGACGCGCTCGGCCTTTTGTATTGGACGAACGACAATCGCAAATCTGCGCTTTCCATTTGGCAGGCTGGCCTGCAAGCCAATCCAACGTATGCGTCATTGTTCGACAGACTTGCCATCGCTTATCACGAGCAGGGCGATTATGCCTCCGAACAGGATATTTTGATTAAACGTCTTGCGGTTGCAGATGACGCCTCCGCGCGTTATCGCCTCGGTTTGATCTTGACGTTGAGCGATGCGGACCGCGCCCAGAAGGAATTTACAGCCGCGTCTTCATTGGACCCTCAATTTGATTCCGTTGTTCGAACCTTGAACACCGCCTTGAACATCGCCGCGCTCGAGCCTGATTCCGCGCGCAAACTCGTCATCCTCGGCCGCGGGCTGGGACTGGTTGAAGAGTGGGGATTGGCTGAACAAGCCTTCGAGCAAGCCGTCGGCGCGGACGCGCGTAACGCCGAGGCGTGGGCGTGGCTCGGTGAGGCGCGCCAGCATCAGGGTCAGGATGGAAGCGCAGAATTGGACAGGGCTTTGTCCATTGATCCGCGCGACACGGTCGTGCGCGCCTTGCGCGGTCTGCATTGGAAACGTCTGGGACGTTACGCGGACGCGTTGAATGAATATTTGCAGGCCGCGCAGATCGAGCCGCAGAATCCGGCCTGGCAGGCCTCGATTGGCGAAGCGTATGTGCAAACCGGCGACCTGGTATCTGCGTTGGACGCGTATCAAAAAGCCGCCGCGCTCGCGCCGAATGATGCCACCTATTGGCGCCTGCTTTCCATGTTTTGCGCGGACAATAGTTTGCAAGTGATGGACATCGGCCTGCCCGCCGCGAAAAAAGCCGTCGAACTCGCGCCGCAAGACCCGCAGACATTGGACGCGCTGGGCTGGTCGTACATGCAGGCCGGCTATCTTTACAACGCCGAGCAGACTTTGCTTTCAGCGATCCAGATCGCGCCCGACTTGGCAATTGCACATTTTCATCTGGCGCAAACGTATTTGCGCAAGGGCGACAATGCGTCTGCGTTCAATGAATTGAATCTCGCGCGGCAACTGGATGAGAATGGTCCGGTCGGCGAACTCGCCAGCCAAATGTTGAAGCAGTATTTTCCGTGAGAGATTTCCCTCTCCCGTTTTGGGAGAGAGGTGAGGGAGAAAAGGCCTGCATGATAAAATCGTGCAATGTCGTTTCGTCGTCATTTTCGTCTCGTAAATTTCCTTTTGCCGCTGATGATCCTTGCCTGCGCCGCGCCTTCGTTTACAGCAACTCCGTCAACGGGCGCAATTCTTTTCAAAGACGATTTCTCTTCACGAGCCTCCGGCTGGGATCACACCAAATATGCCGAAGGCATCATGGACTACGACGCGGGCGGCTATCGAATACTGGTCAATGCCTTGCAGGTCAACTTCTGGGCCACGCCGCAAAAAGATTTCAGCGACGTGCGCATCGAAGCGGATGCGGGCAAACTGGCCGGCCCGGACGAGAATCGCATTGGCTTGATCTGCCGCTTCAACGGCGAGGATTATTATTTCTTCATCCTCAGCAGTGATGGTTACTCTGGCCTTGGCATCTTTTCCAAAGGTGAAGCCACTTTGCTCGGGCAAACCGAAATGCAATACAGCGAGAAGATCAAGACCGGCGCGGCGGTGAATCATCTGCGCGCAGACTGCAACGGCGACACGCTGACTTTTTACGTCAACGGATTTAAAATTGCCGAAGTCCACGACTCAACGCTGACGCGCGGTGATGTGGGATTGCTGGCGGGAACGTTCGATCAGCCCGGCGTGGATGTGATCTTCGATAATTTTGTGGTGATAAAGCCGTAATTCGATATTGGGCGCGATGATCGAATACCGAACATCGAGTACCGAGTATCGAGTATCGAGTATCGAATATCGAATATCGCTTATTGGAAAAGTTATGAAAATCTACCTCGATACCATCGGTTGCAGGTTGAATCAAAGCGAAATCGAATCCATGGCGCGACAGTTTCGCGCCGCGGGGCATGAGATCGTCGCAACGGCCGCGGGCGCGGACACGGCGGTGGTCAACACCTGCGCGGTGACCGCGGAGGCCGCCTCCGATTCGCGCGGCAGGATTCGGCGCATTGCGCGCGCCGGCGTCAACGAGATTGTCGCGACGGGTTGCTGGACAACGCTTCAACCCCGCGAAGCCGCGGCGCTTCCGAATGTGATCCGTGTGATCTCGAATGACCGCAAAGAATTTCTGGTTGCAGAAACGCTCAACCTTCCTCTTGAAACGTTCGATCTCGAACCTTTAAACCGCGTTCCTCTGCCCGGCATTCATCGCCGCACGCGCGCCTTCATCAAAGCGCAGGACGGTTGCGATAATCATTGCACGTTTTGCATCACCACCGTAGCGCGCGGGGTGAGTCGTTCGCGCCCGGTGGCTGATGTCGTCAATGATGTTCAATTTGCCCTCGATGGCGGCTCAAAAGAAATCGTGCTCACCGGCGTGCATCTCGGTTCGTGGGGACAGGATTTCAATAAGCACTTGCGCGATTTGGTCAAAGCCGTTTTGCGCGAGACGGATGTGCCGCGCCTGCGACTCTCTTCACTCGAGCCGTGGGATTTGGACGCGGACTTCTTTGCGCTGTGGGAAGACCCGCGACTCTGCCAACATCTTCATCTGCCCCTGCAAAGCGGATGCGCCGCGACGCTCAGGCGTATGGCGCGTAAAACAACTCCCGCGTCTTTTCGGGACCTTGTAGCGGACGCGCGTCAAGCCATGCCGGACGCGGCCATCACCACCGACGTCATCGCGGGCTTCCCCGGTGAGACCGAGGCCGAGTTCGCCGAGTCATTGGATTTCATCCGCGAGATGAATTTCGCGGGCGGTCATGCCTTCACGTATTCGCCGCGGCCCGGGACAGGCGCCGCGCGCATGGGAGGGCAGGTCCGGCCCGAGGTCCGGAAGGAACGGAATCACATCCTGCACGAAGTGTTCGAAGAGTCCGCAAAAGCCTACCGCCAAAAATTCGTCGGCAAGGTGTTGTCTGTCCTGTGGGAATCCACAACTCAACTTGATGAACGCGGCTGGCAAATGGAGGGCTTGAGCGGAAATTATCTGCGCGTGACCGCGCCCGCGCCGAAACCCATATGGAATGAAATTTCGCTGGTCGAACTTGGAGAAGATGGAACGAGCGGCGTGATTCGCAACGCGTGAGGTATATTACGAATTACATGTCAAGTGTCACTTTTGCGGGGCGGGGGAGGTTTGTATAATTTCTGTGTATTGGAAAAATCAAAAGGAGCAAACCATGACGGCTCAACTCATTGACGGAAAATTGATCGCGCAACAAGTGCGTGACGAAGTGGCGGCGACGGTGGCGAAGCGCGTGGCGGCCGGCAAATCCAAGCCAACACTGGCAACGGTGCTGGTCGGTGACCGACCCGACTCGGCGGCGTATGTTCGATCCAAAGGCAAGGCTTGCGAGGAGTTGGGAATGGGTTCGGTCAGCCATCATCTTCCGGCAGACATCAGCCAGGAAGAACTGGAAAAACTGATCAAGAGCCTGAATGACGATAAAACGGTCAACGGGATTTTGGTGCAACTTCCCCTGCCTTCGCATTTGAACGAAGAGCGTGTCCTGCAATTGATCAGCATCGAAAAAGATGTGGATGGATTTTCTCCGATCAACATTGGCCGCCTCGCACAGAAAGGGCGCGAGCCTTTGTTTGTTCCGTGCACGCCGTATGGTTGTATCTATTTGCTTGAAAAATCGGGTGTGAAAATTGAGGGTGCGAACGCGGTCGTGTTGGGACGCTCAAATATCGTGGGTATGCCCGCCGCGCTGTTGTTGATTGGCAAGAATGCCACAGTGACGGTCTGCCACTCGCGCACCAAAGATTTGCCCGCGGTTGTGCGCCAGGCCGACATTCTGATCGCGGCCATCGGCAAGACCGAAATGGTGCGCGGCGACTGGATCAAGCCCGGCGCGGCGGTGATTGACGTGGGCATCAACTCCGTGCCCGACGCGACCAAGAAGAGCGGTCAGCGGCTGGTGGGCGATGTCAATTTCAATGAAGCGAAGGAAGTGGCGGGCTTCATCACGCCTGTTCCCGGCGGCGTCGGCCCGATGACGATTGCGATGTTGATGAAGAATACGCTGAGAGCGGCGGAGATACAAGATAAGTAATCAGTGTCCAGTGAGCAGTAACCAGTAAGCGGGAGATGTTTTGTTCTCCCGCTTTTTGTTTTCATAAGTTTTCGATCTGCACCGGCTCTATTTGATCAGCCAGTTCAAAGCCGAAGACCTTCGAGTAGAAATACAATTCCGCTTCGAGCGAACGCTTGATGTTCTGCGCTTTGCGGAATCCATGTTGCTCGCCTTCAAACAGCAAATAAGCCACAGGCAATTCCTTGGCGCGCACGGCTTCGAACATCATCTGCGATTGGGCAGGCGGGACGATCTTATCTTCATCGCCCTGGAACAGAATCAACGGGCAGGATAGATTCTTCAAATAGGTGATGGGAGAACGTTCATCATACAATGCCTTCTGTTCAGGATACTTGCCGATCAATGAAAACAGATACCGCGACTCGAACTTGTGCGTGTCGGTGACAAAATCTTCCAATCTACTCAGACCATAATGACTCGCCCCTGCTTTGAACACATCCGGACGGAACGTCAAACAGGCCAGCGTCGTGTAACCTCCTGCGCTTCCGCCGTGGACCGTGAGGCGGTCGCGGTCTGCCAGACCTTTTTCAACCAGATAGAGCGCGCCGTTGCAACAATCGTCCACGTCCACGATGCCCCAGTTACGGTTCAAACGCTGACGATACGCGCGCCCATAACCGGTCGAGCCGCCGTAGTTGACATCCAGCACGGCGAAGCCGCGGCTGGTCCAATATTGGACGGTGAGACGCAAATCGGTTTTGGCTGAACTGGTCGGCCCGCCGTGGCTGATGACCATCAATGGCGCCTTCTCGCCATCAGGCGCGACGTAATCTTTGTTTTTCGGCGCGTAATAAATGGCGTAGGCTTCCTTTCCATTCGTGGTGGGGAATGTGATCGGCTCAGCAATGGAAAGATACCCCGCGTCCACTTTGACTTCAGACGCCTGCTGGACGAATTCCATTTTGCCGGTGACTGTGTCCATGCGCGTGACCGCCAGCGGCTGGGTGGGAGAACCCGCGAAGAACGCGGCGAAACCTTTTCCCACACGCACTTCTGAGATTTCAGTAAATGGATTTTCGATGGTCGTCAATTTTTTCGATGAGGTATCCAGCCATGCCAGATGCCATGTTCCGTTTTGGGAGTAGGAGCAAAGAATTTTATTGGCTGAAACAAAAGTATAAAGAGACTGGCCAAAGACCCATTGCGGCTGGCCGAATTCGGCCTGCATTGGATGGAGCGCTTCTACTTTGCCATCTTTCCAGCGATACAGATTCCACCAGCCTGTCGTTTCGGCAACAAAATGCAAGACGCCATCCGGCGACCATTCGGGTTGAAAAACGGATTCGGTCGCGGAGCCCGCTGCTCGGTCCGCGTGATGAAGCGTGCCGTCCGCGTGGAGATCCGCTATCCAGAGTTCGCATCCATCCCATGGCATATTGGGATGATTCCAGGTTTGATAGGCGAGTTGGTTTCCATCCGGACTGAGTCGCGCGAAGGCATAGAAGTTGTTGCCCTCGACCAAAATTTTTCCGTTGTCGCCGCCCTTCACGTCAATACTCACGATGGTGTTGACCGCTTCGCCTTTGCCTGTGTGATCTTCACGGATGCAGATCAGGCGATTTCGTTTGCGATCCACGACGAGATCGGCGTAACGATAGCCATCACCAGGCGTGAGCAGTTCGGGCTGACCGCCGATGCGCTGACGATAAAGATGCTGGTCTTTGAAGTTGCAAAAATAGATGACGCCATCTGCGACGGTGAACGCGCCGCCGCCGTATTCATGGACGGTGGTGCGTGCATAGAAATCAGGCGGCGTACATTCGCTGATCTTTCCGTCGGGTGAGCGGCGCATGATGATGTATCGTCCTGATTCGGCGGGGCGCGATTCGATCCAGTAAATATCTTCGCCATCCACGGCGAGTTCGATCAAGGTTGCGGCCTTGGCGGTGATGAGTTCAGTGGTGATGGGAGATTTCCAACTGCCGTAATGTGCTTGTATGGGCATGAGCGATCCTCGTGTCATGGTGTGGGTGTGATGGCCGTGTACGGCGGCCACGGAATTTCGGTCGGCCCGGCGAAGCCATGTTTCTCTTGCACAAAGACGCGGCCATGCGAAGGCTGACTGCATCCGGGTTCATCCACAAACGCGATGGACAAATCATTCGTGGCGAGCGGATCGAAGATGATCTGTCCGCCTTCACAGCGCCAGACCTCGATGATGTAATGCAACATGCTCTCGTCTTCTTCATCCCCGGCGCGCAAAGGAACATCGTTCCATGAGACTTCAACCATGTTCTTGTTGCGCGTCGCGCCGACCCAGTCCGTGGGTGGATAGTAAGGCGAGATCGGTAACCTGGCGTTGCCCGGATAAACAATCGGCAAAGCCGCGGGGTCGCCCTGTATCTCAATTAATTTTTTGTTGACCCAGCATTTGTTCTTGCCATCCACCCACACCCAGTTGTTTCCGTCCGTGCGGCCAATCAATTTGATGTTTGCGCCTTTTCTCAATCCATACAGGAAAAGATATTCCGGGCCGGGGCCATAGCGGCAACTCAGCGGATCCGCGGTGACGGTGGCTTTCAGACTCGCGACCGTTGGAATGGGCGTGATCGTTTCGGTCGGTGTTCGCGAAGGCGTAGCCGTAGCAGTCGGTGTGAGCGTGGCCGATGGCGTGAGAGTCGGTGTATCGGTCGGGAAAAGCGGCGTGAACGAGGGCGGGGTGATCGTCGCAGTTAGCGCGTCCGTCATCGTGGCCGTTGAGATGGCAGTCGCGGCCGGCGCACAAGATGTCACCGCGACGGAAAACAGTATGCAAACAAAGAACCGCTTCGTTCCGGACTTCATGTTGGCCATCGCTGAATTGTAGATGAAATTCTGTTTCGACACAAGCGGAATAAAAAATCCCCGCCTCAGGCTTGGATTGAGGCGGGGATTCAAACGGAGATGTTACTTCACATGAGTGAACAACAGCCAGATCACGCGGATGGTGATCCAGCCGAGCATCGCGTACACAGCGATGGCGATCAGGTCGTGGAATTCGATCACGATACCCTCAAACGATGGGTTGTGAGTCAGACCGCTGAAAATCCACAGGAAGGGCGCGGTGATGAGGTAGATGAAACTGGCAAAGGGGTTATCGGGATTAGCGGCCATCAATTTGAGCAGGAATCGCAAAGCGATTACGCCGTTCAGAATGCCGAAGCCCAATTGAATCAGGCCCGTGATCTTGCGCAGAGTTTCCTGATTGAGAATGAACAACTCTGAGAGCGAGGTCTGCGCAGGCGGCGGCATTGTGGGGCGATTGTTCGTCATGCTCCGAGAGCGGTCAGTAGTGCCAAGTTGAGTCATGTCGTACTCCTTTCTCTAGCCGGAGAAGAGGTAATCACTCCGGAATTTCGGAGGCATTCGTTAAAACGATTCTATCCACCCCGTGTTATGACATAGACCCCGCATTGGTTGCGGGATCTATGAGATGTGTATTTATCTTATGAAACGGCTCAATTGACTTTGTTCGGGTCAACTACTGGCGGAAACCATGCAGGTTGCAACGCTGTGACCCAGGCGACCTCATCCTGCCCATATTCCGCGCCGCCGGGCTTGCGATGCACCGTGCCCTTCGTCAGCAGGAATTGTTCATAATCATTCTTCGGCGCGGACATGGCCGCCGCGACTGGCGGCTGTGGAGAATATAACTGTTGCAGGAAAGCGGTCGCGCCAAACTGCCGCGCCAGAATGCTTTCAGCGCGGTGGCCGAAGTCGTGCACCATTTCCTTTACGTCGCGTTGATAGTTGAATCCCATCATCACGAAGCGCCGCGTGTTCTGTTCGATGGCGGGCGCGTTGCACCAGAACGCGCCTTTGCCGACCATGCGGCTTTCGTAAAAACCGAAGTACGGTCCGCCGAACATCCAAACTTCATCTATTTGTTTGCTTTGGATTTGACTGAGGATGTTGAAATCCTGCATGATGCGCAGGTAATCGGCCAGCATGTAATTTCCATGCGAATCGCGGAAGGCGGCTTGATCATTCTGCACGGCTTGAGTCCAGGTTGTGTCATTGTAGCGGCGGCCATCCAACAGCAGGGGATAATCCGTCACGGTCACTTTGTTTTTCAACTGATAAACGAGTTTGTCGCCGCTGGCCTGACGCATGGTCGCGATGTATTTTTGAATCAGGTCGTCGGTTTTATTCCAATTGTTTGGGATGGCCGCGGGGCGAAAATCAATGGCTAACACTTTGGCCGCCAACAAAGATGAGGGCTTGCGTAGAAAATTGAACGGCATGGTTCCTCCTTTGGAATTTCGCCTATCATAATCCAAATTGAGATGCCAGGAATGGGAAAAACAAGATGGGATTGCTTCGGATTCGCCCTCGCAACGACCTAAAAACAAAAATCCCGCGTCAAACGGGACCTTGAGTCGGAATCGGCTTCGGAAAGCTTCTTCGAAACCTCATCAAATTATCGGGGCGGGAAGAGGCGGTTTTACTTCCCGAGCTTGCCTGTGCGTTGCTCCTCCTCGTCTTCAATGGCAAGGGCTTTGAGCAAGGTCAATGCGGTGGCCCGGCGTTGTGGATTCTGAAATCGGCGAAAGATATGCGCGACTTCCTCGAGAAAACCGTCGCCCTCCGGTATCTCCGGCAAAAGGCCTGCGGCGCGATAGGCGCTTTCCAGCGGGATGCGAAAGGCCCTGGCAATGGCCTCGATGGTGGAGGGTTGCGGGCTGGTCTTTCCGTTCAGGAGTTTGTTGATGACGGCCCTGTTTAAATCGGCATATCGGGCCAGGTCAGCCTGCGACCAGTGGCGCTGATTGATTTCAGATTGTAGCCACGATGAAAATTCGATCTTTCTGCCCACGGCTTTCATTTTGTCACAACCCTGGTTTCTGTTGGGAGTCTATTTGTTTCCACAAGAATCTCTGTGCTTGGAGGTTGAATTCTCTTGCGTCAGAGAAGGCGCGCCAATGATGGATGAATGTGGATACTTTTAGTCCGAATTCTAACTAAGAGCAGTTTCCAGCCTGTTTTCATTATAGTCATTTTTGGAAGAAGATAAAGAGGGAAATTTTGGACTATAAAAAGTCCCCGCTTCTTCAGCGGGGACATGGATCACGTTGGATCGGATTTGCTTTCTGCAGGTAAGAGACACCAGATGGATGAAGCGCCCTGCATCATCAAACTCCCGCCGTAGAGGAACATCTGATTTTTGAGAATCCCGCTGACCAGGCCCACATGAATCGTCCATACGGCGGAGGCGGTTCCGAGTGCGACCAAAAATAATCCGGCCAGCAAAAAGAGATTCGGGCTGGCTTCGAGGCGGCCGGCCCTGGTCCACGTCAGGATTCCCACGACGATGATCCCAAGGCTTGCCATCACCTTGGTTGCATTCCACAGCGAGGAAGCCGGATGCAGGATTTGAATCGCCGGAAGCGAGGCGGCAATCACCAGCCCGGCGGCCAAAGAATTTACCAGCGCAAGAAGGATCGAGATGGTTTTCATGTTTGTACCTCCTGATGTAAAACTGCTCGAAACAACCGCGTGGATTTCATGCGGTTCGAACTCTCTTATTCATAACTCCAGTGAACGGGGGGTTTACGTTAAGATTATAGTGATTTACAACCTGCGATGTTTCGACGCATGCCCGTCGAAAAACCTACGAACAATATACGTACAAACAAAAGCCCCTCGTTCTTTCGGGACGAGGGGCGGTGCACGCAAAACTAGAATGGATCAAAGCCCGAGCCTGCCTTTGATTTCCTCCACAGCAAGGCGGGCTTCATCCGCGCTGACGGTGAGCGTGGCATTGCTGTGCAGTTCACGATAGATTTTCATCGCCTCCAGCAAATTGCCCTTCTTGAGGGCCGCCACAATGCGTGGATCATCGCCGGGCGAGGCCTCGGGTACAAAAGTCAATCCAAGGTGACGATATAAAAACGCAACCTGACCTTCCAATTTGATGAGACGTCCTTTCAAGTCCTGATAATCTTTATCTGTGACCATATTCTTCTCCTTGTTGATTTGAATTTCACGAAGTGTATTTGGTTTGCCGGGGAATGATGATCCACCAAAAGTATTATGTTGTAACGTGCCCCCCACCAAAAGGAGAGGGCAGGGTGAGGCCAACAAGAATCCGACTGTGAGATGGGAACCAGGACAAAATTGTATTTTTTTCCTTCCGCGATCTGCTTGCGCGCCTCGCGTGCCGCATAAACCAATTTCTTCAGCGACTTGGCAAAAGACTCATTCCGCTTATCTTCATTTTCCAATTCAGCGAGATACTCGCGCAAGTGTTCAACGACTCGCTCCTGCTCAGTTTCGGGCAATTGCTCAATCATTTTCAGAATGATGTTTATAACAGGTATTACCATAATTTGCTCTTTGCTTAATTCCGGCGCGGTTACAAGGATTATTTCATGATCTCTGTGGATTTGACATCCTCTCTCTCTTCTGCTAAACTATAAGTTGTCAGACAACTAGGCAAATCGCTAAAAGTTAATTGCTAACGGCTCATGTCCACTCTCCTCATCAAAAACGCCTACCTCGTCACGATGGATGACCACCAACGGGAAATTCCCGAGGGTGGTCTTTTCATTCGCGATGGCTTCATCGAACAAGTAGGGCAGACTGCCAATCTGCCCAACACTGCGGATGAAGTTCTCGATCTCAAAGGTCACATCGTTCTGCCGGGGCTGGTCAACACACACCATCACTTTTATCAGACCCTCACGCGCGCTGTGCCCGCCGCGCAGGACGCCAATCTCTTCAACTGGCTCAAGACCCTCTATCCCATTTGGGCGCGCATGAACGCCGACGACATTTTCATTTCGACTCAGACCGCGCTTGCCGAACTGGCTCTTTCGGGATGCACGACTGCCTCCGATCACCTCTATCTTTTTCCTAACGGCTCAAAACTGGACGATGAAATTTCAGCCGCCAAAGAAATGGGACTCCGTCTCCACGCCTCGCGCGGTTCGATGTCCCTCGGCGAATCCAAAGGCGGACTTCCGCCGGATTCCGTTGTGGACAGCGAAGACTCCATCCTGAAAGATTCCCAGCGGCTCATTCAAAAATATCACGATTCGAAACCCGGTGCGTTTGTGCAAATTGTTTTGGCTCCCTGCTCACCGTTCAGTGTGACTGGCGACTTGATGAAACAATCCGCAAAGTTGGCGCGCGAGTATGGCATCCATCTTCACACTCATCTCGCCGAGACCGAAGATGAAGAACAATTCTGTTTGCAGAAATTCGGGCATCGTCCAGTTGGATATATGGAAGAATTGGGTTGGATCGGCGACGACGTCTGGTTCGCGCACGCGGTATGGGTCAATGCCGAAGAGATCAAAGTCTTTGCCAAACATCACTGTGGGGTGGCGCACTGTCCCACCTCGAACATGCGGCTTGCTTCCGGCATCGCGCCGATCAAAGAATACCGCGCGGCAGGCGTCAACGTTGGCCTCGGCGTGGATGGCTCTGCTTCCAACGATGGCTCGCATCTGCTGGCAGAAGTGCGGCAAGCAATGCTGATGTCGCGTGTCAAAGAAGGAATCACCGGTTATTCATTATCCACTGATCCGAATCGAAAATTGATGACAGCCAGAGAAGCTTTATATTTGGGAACTCGCGGCGGCGCGGCCGTCCTCGGACGCAATGATATCGGCTCCCTCGAACCCGGCAAATGCGCGGACTTCTTCGCGGTCAACCTCAATCGCCTCGAGTTTGCCGGGATGCACGATCCTGTGGCGGCGTTGGTTTTCGGTCAGCCTGTCCGCGTGGATTACACCGTCGTTGGTGGAAAGTTTATTGTCAAAGAAGGTCAATTAGTGACAGCAGGTGAATGTAAGCTAGTGGAGAAACATAATCGAGCGTCAAAGAGATTATTGGCAGGGTGATGTCACCCTGAGCCGTAGCGAAGGGTCTCGTTCTTATTAAAATGCGGATGCTTCGCTTCGCTCAGCATGACACCCTCAGGAGTAATACCTCATGCCGAATTCCTCCAAACTCACTCGCTCGCTCGTGGATGTCGCCATGGGCCGCAAGCCCGCTGACCTCCTGATTCGCAAAGGGAAATGGGTCAGTGTGCAATCGGGCGAGATCATCCCCGATACCGATGTTGCGATTGTGGATGGTCATATCGCCTTCGTCGGCGCGGACGCGAAACATACCATCGGGCCAAAAACAAAAGTCATCGAAGCGGCTGGCCGCTTTCTCGTCCCGGGCCTGCTCGACGCGCACATGCACGTTGAGTCCGGCATGGTCACGGTCACAGAGTTTGTGCGCGCTGTCGCGCCGCACGGCACCACCGGTATGTTCGTTGATCCACATGAAATGGCAAACATCTTCGGACTCAAAGGCGTGCGGCTCATGGTGGACGAAGCCGCCAAACAACCGATCCATGTTTGGGTGCAGATGCCGTCCTGCGTCCCGTCTGCGCCGGGGTTGGAAACGCCCGGCTCCTCGATTGGACCAAACGAAGTCGCGGAAGCCATGACTTGGCCCGGCATCATCGGATTGGGTGAGATGATGAACTTCCCTGGCGTGTTCAATAGCGACGAAAAGATGCATGCTGAGATGGCCGCCACACACGCTTCAAACAAGACCGTGGGCGGTCACTACGCTTCGCCGGACCTCGGCCTGCCCTTTCACGGATACGTGGCGGGCGGCGCCGAAGATGACCATGAAGGCACGCGCATGGAAGATGCGATCGCGCGCGTTCGGCAAGGCATGAAACCGATGTTGAGGTATGGTTCGGCCTGGCTGGATGTGGCTTCGCAGGTCGGCGCGATCACCGAGAAAGGCATTGACCCGCGCCGCTTTATCTTGTGCACGGATGATTCTCACGCGCAGACCCTGGCCGAAGACGGCCACATGGACCGCGTCCTGCGACACGCCATCAGCCAGGGACTTTCTCCGATCACCGCGATTCAAATGATGACGATCAATGCCGCGGAACACTTTGGCCTGTCGCGCGAGATGGGCATGATCGCGCCGGGTCGCTGGGGCGATGTGGTGCTGGTCAAGGATTTGAAGAACTTCAAAGCTGAGGTCGTGATAGCCAAAGGACAGGTCATCGCAGAGAATGGCAAATGGAAAATGGATTTGCCGCAGTTCAAATATCCTTCCTGGGTGATCAACTCGGTGCATCTCAAGAAGTCATTGAAGGCGCAAGATTTTGTGTTGAACGTTCAAAGTAAAAAGTCCAGGGTGAAGGCCAATGTGATTGGGGTCATTGAGAATCAAGCCCCAACAAAACATTTGACTTTTCACCTTGAGCCGATAAATGGGGAGATTCGGGCGGACATCAAAAATGACATTGCCAAGATTGCAATTGTTCAGCGGCACAAAGGCATGAATGGAATCACGCTCGGGCTGGTTAGCGGTTTTGGCTTCACTGAGAGATGTGCCATCGCCTCCACGGTCGCGCATGACAGCCATCATATGGTCGTCGTCGGCACGGATGATGAGTCAATGGCGGTGGCCGCCAACAGTCTCGCGCGAAGCGGGGGAGGGCAGGTCGTCGTCAAGAATGGAAAAGTCATTGGTATGGTCGAACTGCAGATCGCGGGTCTGATGTCCACAGAAAGAGTGGATGTGGTCGCGCGAAAAGCAGAGACAGTGCTGGCCGGTTTCAAAGCCTGCGGATGCAAACTCAATAATCCCAATATGCAGTTGTCATTGCTGGCGTTGGTTGTTATTCCCGAACTGCGCATTTCGGACAAAGGGCTGGTGGATGTGACCAAATTCAGTTTCATTCCGGTATTGGAGGAGTAATGGCCAATTTTCCCTTTCAACGTTTGCAAGCAGATCTCGCTACATTGATCGGAAAGACCGGCGCGGGGGAGCGATTGCCATCGGAACCCGAATTATCGAAACAGCTGGGCGTGTCGCGCGCCACGTTGCGCGAGGCCATGCGCACCTTTGAGGCGCAGGGACTCATCCGCCGCCGTCAGGGTTCGGGCACGTTCGTGGTGGGGCAGGTCCCTGTGATTGATGCGGGGTTGGAGGTGCTCGAGAGTTTGGAGACGATGGCAGACCGTTTGGGATTGGAAGTATCAGTCAGTGATTTGCGTGTGGAGGTGGTTGCCGCGGATCAGGACCACGCGCAAGTGTTGAGCGTGCCCGCAGGCGCACGATTGACGCGTGTCCAGCGCGTCATGCGTGAAGAGAGTCGACCGGTAGCGTATCTTGTGGATACTTTGCCCGAGGAAATCCTCAAGGCCGATCATCTGCCCGCCGACTTCAAAGGCTCGGTCCTTGACTTTTTGCTGGGCCGCGGCGATCCGCTCACGACTTCACGAGCGGCCATTTCCGCTATCACCGCGCCCGCTGACGTTGCCAAGCAACTTCAAATCCAGCGCGGCGACGTTCTGCTGGAGTTCGTATCGAAACTTTATAACGTCAGTGGAAAAGTGATTGATTATTCGTCGAGTTACTTTATCCCGGGCTATTTCCATTTTCATGTGGTGCGCCGCGTGGGAAGTTAATTTTGCCACAGAGCTCTCTGCGGTCTCTGTGGCTATAAATTTTTCATTACGAGGTAAAGGTGAAAGTTCAGGAAATCAAAAACAACGTTGAAAAACATCGCGACGAGATCATCAAATTCATGCGCGAGATTGTTGCCATTCCCAGCATGGAAGGCAAGCTCAAGGATGTGGGCGAGCGTATTGGCGCGGAGATGAGCAAACTGGGCTTCGAGGAAGTCCGTTTCGACAAGATGGGCAACATCATGGGACGTGTCGGAAAGGGTAAGCGAGTGCTCGTCTATGACTCACATGTAGACACGGTAGGCGTCGGCGATCCATCCACGTGGGGCTGGGATCCGTTCAAGGGCAAAGTCGAGAATGGAATCTTGTATGGACGCGGCGCGTGCGATGAAAAAGGTTCCACGCCGGGCATGATCTACGGCCTGGCCTTTGCGCGCGATCTTGGCTTGCTGGATGGCACGACCGCCTATTATTTTGGCAATATGGAAGAATGGTGTGACGGCATCGCCCCGAACACGTTTGTCGAAGTTGATCCGAAGATCAAACCGGACTTTGTGGTGATCGGTGAGCCGACCAAGATGCAAGTCTATCGCGGTCACAAGGGCCGCGTGGAGTTGAAGGTCACAGCCAGCGGCAAATCAGCGCACGCCGCGTCGCATCATCTCGGCGACAGCGCGTTGTATAAAATGCTCTCGGTCATTTCGGGAATTCGCGATCTTGACGCGCATCTGCACACCGATCCGTTTTTGGGCAAGGGTACGATCATGGTGACGGATACAAAAATCAGCACTGCCTCCATCAATGCTGTTCCGGATGGCTTCACCATTTTCATTGATCGCCGCGTGACGTTTGGGGAAACAAAAGAAGAAGCCATTCAGCAGATCAAAGATTTGATTCCCGGATATTTGCGCGATCAGATCAGGGTCGAGGAATTGTTTTACGATGATCCAAGTTATACGGGCTTTGTATTTCCGGTAGATAAATATTATCCCGCGTGGGCATTGGAAGAATCACATCCCATTGTGCAGGCCGGGCAGGAGACGATCAGGCAACTTTGGAATCAAACGCGTCCGACCGGTAAATGGAGTTTCTCCACGAACGGAACCTATTGGGCTGGCAAGGCGAAGATTCCATCCATTGGTTTTGGTCCCGGCGATGAAGAATATGCACATACATCCATGGAACAAGTGCCGCTCGATGAGGTTGTCGCCGCCACGGAATTTTATGCGCTCTTTCCCGGACTGCTGGCGGAGAAAACGAAGTGATCTATGCCCTGAGCGGAATGTAGAGAAGTCGAAGAGCGCTTCGACTGCGGGTTTCGATACGCCGCTTCGCGGCTACTCAACCCTCCGCTCAGCGCGAAAATAAGCCAAAGAAGGAAAATTTTAGAAGCATCGGAGGATGTCAACGTCGAAACCAACCACAATTGAATAGGAGGTTCGTATGCGCAGTTTTGCAGGTCGTGATATTCTGTCGCTGAAGGATTTCGAGCGCAATGAGTTTTTCCATGTGCTGGATGTGGCCTCGAAAATGGAACCCATCGCCAGGTCCAGAAAGAACGTGGACATGCTCAGGGAAAAGACGCTCGTAACCGCCTTCTATCAGCCTTCCACGCGGACTCGTCTCGCGCATGAAGGCGCCATGCACCGCCTCGGCGGTCATGTGACCGGTTTCTCGGATGCCAAGATGACGCGCGCCGGCGACTTCTATCAGGAGTCGATCAAAGACACAGTCAAGATGCTGGAGTTCTATGGCGATGTGATCGTGATGCGTCACTTTCAGCAGGGCGCGCCGCATGAAGCCGCACGCTGGGCCAGCGTGCCAATCATCAATGGCGGCGATGGTTGGGGCGAGCACCCGACTCAAATTCTGACAGACCTTTACACGGTCTGGCGCGAGAAAGGCCGCATTGATGGACTCAAGTGGCTGGCCGTTGGCGATATGCGCATGCGAACGATGCATTCTCTCGCGTACGCGTTGACGCAGTTCGATTGCCCGATCACGTTTGTCTCGCCGCCCGATATGTCGCTGACAGCGGAGTTCAAAGATGAACTCAGGCAATTCAGTTTGAACTACAAAGAAGCGGATCATGTGGAGAAGGCCATCGGCGAAGCGGATGTGATTTTGGTCGAGCCGGTGGTTCAGCCGGACTACACCAAATCGCGCGACGAACGCTCCGGCAAGGATGTTGGGCTGACGCCCGCCAACTACAAGATCACGCGCGAACTGCTGGAGAAGAAAGCCAAGTCCGACGCGATCTTGCTTCACTCCCTGCCGCGCATGGACGAGATTCCAACCGATGTGGACATCACACACTGGTCGCGCTACTGGCAGGAGGCTTTCAATGGCGTGGTGATGCGCATGGCGCTGTTAGCGCTTGTGCTCGGCGCGATGGAATAGATTTTGACCCAATCCCACCCCTTCTCTTTTAGGGGAGGGGTGGGGAGATAGGTCAAAGGAGTCCATATGTCAATCTACGATGATCTTCGCAAGCATTATGGCACGGCCAGCGCGGAACAGAAGTTGCAGGTTCTGCGACGCGAGTTATTGCGGCCCATCGTCACGGTTCAGACCTCCGCAAAACTTTTGCGGGATACGGGTGATCAAATTTATAATTGCCTGCCCGAAGAGATCAGCCCGGATGAATTCAAGAACACGATCAAATGGCTTTCGGACGCGGCGCGCGACCTTCAGGATATTTTGGATGCGTTGACCAGTGACCGCTCCAAGGTCCAGGAACAGCACGGCAGTGAATAGAGGTCAATGTCGAAGCGCATTGTGAATGTTATGAAGGGGTAAGACTGTTCTGGGATCGAAATCGTTTTGTGCGCGCAGAAGTATTACGCGTCTCAAAAAATATCACTGATAAATTTTGGAGGAGCATTTTTGATGAGTAAAAAACGGTTATTGGTATGTTTTATTCTTACCCTGCTTCTTTCAGGTTGCTCGGGCGCATCCAAACCCAAGGTCGCGCTGATGCTGGCGCGCGGCGGGTTGGGAGACAAAGCGTTTAATGACAGCGCGTACACCGGCTTACAAAAAGCGCAAAGCGATTTGGGCGCGGAGATCAAGACATACGACTATCAGGATGGTGATGCACAAATAGAGAACGTCCGGCAGGCCGTCAAAGACGGCAACACTCTGATCATTGCGCTTGGCTCTGAAAATTCCAAAGCCATCACGACGGTCGCGGCAGAAAATCCGAATCTGAGTTTTGTGATTGTGGATACGACTGCGACCGGTTCGAATGTTACATCCGTGACGTTCGTTGAAACGCAGGGAGATTTTCTGGCAGGCGCGTTGGCGGCTTTGCTCAGCCCGAACGGCAAGATCGGTTACCTCGGCGGCGCGGATGTGACCGTCATCCGCCGCATCGAATTTGGATTCGAGCAGGGCGTGAAATATGTCAACCCGAATGCACAGATTGACTCTCAACTCATTACGGGCAAGGACGATTTCAGCGGATTCGCCAAGCCGGATGTGGCAAAGCAATTAACCGCGCAGATGTACGCGAACGGCGACGAGATTGTCTATGCCGCGGCGGGCGGTTCAGGTCTGGGCGCGATCGAGGCGGCGAAATCCGCCAATAAACCCATCATCACCACCGGCTCCGATCAGCGCTGGATCGCGCCGGAAGTGGTCGTGACCAGCCGCACCAAGAATATGGACAGTGCCGTGTTCATGGCGATTCAACAGTTTGCCCAGGGCAAACTTCAGCCTGGGACCATCACGCTGGATTACAAATCCGGCGGGATTGGTCTCGCTCCAATTTCGACTACACTTGTATCTGCCGACATTATCAAAAAGTTCGAACAAATCCGTTCGGACCTTGAAGCCGAAAAAATCACTGTTCAACCCTACACAGGAAATTAAGACAAGGAGACTAAAATCATGCAAACCAATCTACGCGGTCGCGATTTGATCGGCGACCTGGATTTCTCCAAGGAGGAAGTCGAAACGGTTATGGATGTGGCATTCGACCTGAAGCGCAAGCGCGCGCTGGGCGAACTTCATCCATACCTGCGCGATAAAGTTCTGGCGATGTTGTTCTTTTTCTCGAGCACGCGCACGCGCGGCTCGTTCGAAGCGGGCATGGCTCAGCTTGGCGGTCACGCGGCATTCATTGAGAGCAAGACGACTCAGATCGCGCATGGCGATACGCCGGTTGAAATCGGTCAGATCTTCGGGCGCTATTTCGATGGCATTGCCATCCGCCACGTGGACTGGAAGATCGGCAACAAATACATCAATGATGTGGCCAGGCATTCGCGGTCGCCGGTGCTCAACATGCAATGCGAAGTCTACCATCCGTTTCAATGCCTCGCGGATTTGATGACCGTCATGGAAAAGAAGGGCCGCGACCTGCGAAAGAAAAAGATGGTTGTCTCGTGGGCGTACGCGGCGTCGTACCAGAAACCGATTTCAGTCCCTCAATCGCTGATTCTGCAAATGCCCCGCTTCGGCATGGACGTTGTGCTGGCTCACCCGCCCGAGTTTAAACTCATGCCCGACATCGTCGACGCGGCGCAGGAGCAGGCGAGGAAATTCCACACCGGCTTTGAAATAATCTCTGACCCGAACGGCATGGAAAAGGCCTTTAAGGATGCCGATGTGATTTATGCCAAGTCGTGGGGAGCCATGATGACGACCGAAGATGCCAACGAAGGCGCGAAGATCATTGACAAGTACAAACATTGGATCACCGATGAAAAAAAGATGAAACTTGCCAAAGATGACGCCATCTACATGCATCCGCTCCCCGCGGATCGCGATATTGAAGTGACCAGCGCGGTGATGGACGGTCCGAATTCGGTGGTTTTCGATCAGGCAGAGAATCGCCTGCACGCGCAGAAGGCCGTCATGGCATTGACGATGGCATAGGAGAAGAATTATGGCGAAGCGCAAACTCGCAGTCATTGCAATCGGCGGCAATTCGCTGATCAAAGATGAAAAACATAAAACGGTCGAAGACCAATATTTGGCCGCCAAAGAGACCACGTACCACATTGCCGATATTATCGAGGCCGGTTGGGACGTGGCCATCGGTCACGGCAACGGGCCGCAGGTTGGGTTCATTCTGCGCCGCTCGGAGATTGCCGCCAAAGTCGAAGGGATGCACGAAGTCCCGCTGGATGTGTGCGGTGCGGATTCACAGGGCGCGATCGGTTACGCCCTCCAGCAAAACTTGCAGAATGAATTATATCGGCGCGGCATCCAGAAGCATGTTGCCACCATAGTCACGCAGGTGCTCGTGGACAAGAATGATCCGGCCTTCAAAAATCCGTCCAAACCGATTGGCGGATTTATGGACGAGGCCGAAGCGAAACGCCGCGAAAAAGAGATGAATTGGAACGTAGTCGAAGATGCAGGCCGTGGCTGGCGTCGCGTTGTCGCTTCGCCGCTCCCGAAAGAAGTCGTGGAACTTGACGCGGTGCAAACGCTGATTAAGGCGGGCACCATCGTCATTACGGTGGGAGGTGGAGGCATCCCGGTTGTTGATGTAGGCGATCACGAATACAAAGGTGTCGCAGCGGTCATTGATAAAGATTATGCCTCGAGTCTTTTAGCGAGACTCCTCAAGGCCGATCTGTTCCTGATTTCCACTGCAGTCGAAAAAGTTGCCATCCACTTTGGCAAGCCCGATCAAAAGTGGCTGGATAAAATGACGCTTGCCGAAGCGAAGGCATATCTGACCGAAGGCACGCATTTTGCCAAAGGTTCGATGGCTCCCAAAATTCAGGCCATCATTTGGTATTTGGAGAACGGCGGCAAACAGGCGCTCATCACCAACCCCGAAAATATTGGCCGCGCCCTCAAAGGCGAGACGGGTACATGGATTGTGCCATAGTTTGGACCTATTCTTGCTTGACACTCCTTTCTCGAAACGGTAACATACCAACCTTATGCCAATTTCAACCGTGACGAACCCGCCGGTCTCTCCGCGCGTTTTGCTCAGCATTGACTATGAACCGTGGTTTGCATTCATCCGTCGCTATGACGGTATCATAGCGAGCGAGACGCGCCGGGAGTTGGATGATGACTTTTCGCGTTCGGCGATTAATGGCATATTGGAACTGTTGAAAGATGTGAAGGCCAGTTTCTATCTGGTGGGCGAGATTGCAGATTGGTACCCGGAGGTGCCGCGCAAGATCATATCTGCCGGGCATGAGCTTGGCCTTCATTGCCAAATTCATCGGCCATTGGTTAGTGTTTCAGAGTTGGAGAAAGACATTCTCGCTTCGCGAAAGTGGCGCGATGAATTCAACGTGCGCGGTTATCGTGCGCCAATGGTTGGCATTAGCGAACAGGCATATCCGCTGTTGAAAAACGCTGGTTTTTATTACAGTTCATCCATCTATGCGCGGCCCGGGTTGCTTCTTCAAAAAGATGGCGTCTGGGAATTGCCTGTGAGTACCACGCGGATTTTTGGTCGACGCGAAATGTCTCTCGCCGCCCCGCGCGATTTTACGCTCGGATTGTTGCTCAACGGTGAGATGCCATACGGATCCAGTTTCACTATTGGCCTGATGAGTGACGTTATTTTCCGCATCATCGAGCGGGACCTGAAGCGTGGACTCAGCCCTGCTATCATTTTGCATCCCTACGAATTGATTCGCCCGCGAGATTTCGTGCGGCGTACACTCCCAGACCTTTTCAGACATCCCGAACTTTTGCCTTTTGTCGTCGACAAATCGAAATTCTTGAAAAGGCTCGTTCAGGCTTTCCCTGTTTCGCCCCTCGGAACCTATCTGGATGAGGTTCTCTCGTTGCAGAAAGTCGCGCATGTCTGATTTGCAAGTTCGGTTGCTGAACGAGGATGAAGCAGCGCAATGGCCCGAAGATCTTTCCCGTATGGCAGGCTTTGTATCGCAGGATACTTGGATGTTCTTCCTGCAAAAAGTCTATGGCTACAATGTCTATCGGCTCGAAGCCCGCGAGGACGGTAAAGTCAAAGGCCTGCTTGTATTCCTCCATATCCGGCATCCTCTTTTTGGAAACTATCTTGCTACCGCGCCGTTCGCGAGTTACGGCGGGTTCGCCTTCGAATCGTCAGCGGCGCGCGATGCCCTTTTAACAGAGGCCAGTTCGCTGGCTCAGAGATTGAACGTGGATTATGCGGTGGTCCGTTTTGAGTCTGGAGCCATGTCCATGCCCAAGGGTTGGATGCAACAGCCAATTTACGCAACATACCTCGTGGAGCTTAACAAAGACATGGAATCCGCACTTGCCCAGTTTGGCTCGGATCACCGTAACCATATTCGCAAGTCTTTGAAAAAGGGTTTTACAATTTCGTTCGGCCACTTTGATTTGTTGGATGATGCCTATGAGGCGCTGGTACGCAGCATGCACGAGCTTGGCTCACCATATCATTCTAAAAATTATTTACGTGAAATGATTGTCTCGCTTGGAGACAAGTTGGAACTTGCGGTTGTTTATGATGCGCGGGGAAGAATTGCAGGCGCGGGCGCGTTTATCTTCCACGAGCGCGTTGTCACTAATCTTCATGCGAACATTCTTCGTCGTGTCCGCTCAGATTATGCCGGTGAATTTCTCTACTGGTCAGCAATGACGCGCTACGCCCAGAAAGGCTTCGGCTATTTTGATATGGGACGTAGTTTGATCGGTTCAGGCAACGAGATATTCAAAATGAAATGGAGGCCGTACAAGCGCGCGCTGTCTTACTGGTATTTTTTGAACGCGGGCAAGGAGGCACCTGAGTTGAACCAGAAAAGCCCTAAATTCCGCCTCGCCATCTGGACCTGGAAGCGGCTCCCGGAATTCCTTGTACGTTTTCTCGGTCCAAGCCTGATTCGCGGGGTGGCATGAGATCACCCCCAGTGATTTTATGATTAACGTCGTCACAGTAAACGAAGATACCTACGACCGTTACACCACGTATCTGGCTAATCACCCTCATGCTCGCTTTGGGCATGATCTTGAATGGGCGTGGACTCTACGCGATACATATGGCGTAACTGTTGAGCATCTGATTGCCCTGGACGGGGAAAAAGTTATGGGGATATGCCCACTGTTCCTGTGCAAGCCATTAGTTGGCAGAGCACATTATCAAACGAGTTTGTTTCCGAGTTATTTTGGCCCTCTCTACGACTCCGAACAAGCACTTGACCGGATTCTGGATGAAATTGTCTCTCGTACGTCTGAGGTAGAAAATGCAGAGATTTTGTCGCCATTGCCATTGCCCGAAGACAAACGCCTGCCATATCTTGAGCGGCTTGATTTAACCTATCGGTTACCGCTGGGCAAAGCCCCCGAAGAAATCTTCGGGAATTTCAGACGCAACTACAAAAGAATTCTTCGCGACCCTAAACTTGGTGAAGGATTGGAATTGATCATAGACCCCGATGGGCATTTGGTGAATGAATTTTATCGCTTATATGCGCATCTGTATGCGCACAAACATGGCTTCATTCCGCATGTCGAAGGGCTCTTTCGTAAAATTTTTGTTTATTATAAGGACAACACCGCCCGAATCTATATGGCAAGGCATAACGGTAGATATATCGGAGGGATATTTACTTTCTGGAAATATGGAGAAGTTTATTGTGGATGGTCAGCGCAGGATTTGAGCACAGAGCATGCTCCAATGCACTTTTTGATCTGGAAGATCATACAAGATGGCATAACCGGCGGCTATCGCTGGTTCAATCACGGTGAGTCGCCTCGGGACAATGAAAGTTTGAAACTGTTTAAACAGGGATGGGGCATGGATGCCGCGGATACTTTCCGATATTTCATTCCAGGTAAATTATCGAAACCAAACGTTCGTCTCTATGATCGTTACCCCTGGACGAAAAAAGTAATATCCCTCCTGCCTGCTTCCCTCACCAGCAGGTTCGTCTCGCCGTTGATTCGGTTCTTTCTGTAGGATTCTTGCATGAAAAGGAATATGAGGAATGAAGTTGTTTCAAATATTGAATCTTAGGAACTTGATGATGGTATTTCGGAACATACGAAGAGCGGGGCTTGTTACCACGCTTCGATATGTGATTTCCGATCTGCTCTTCGATTTCAAATACGGGGTCGAAACGATCAACACAAAAATGCTCGACGAACTCGAGATTGATTCTCCAAATAAAATACACGGTCGTTACTATGAGGGTACGAATGCTTACGTCTTTGCGACCATGTTTTCCTTGATCAAGCTGGATGTGGCTAACAGTTGCTTTGTCGATTTTGGAAGCGGAAAAGGGAAGGCCATCATCTTGGCGGCAGAAAAAGGATTTCGCAAAGTCATTGGCGTTGAATTTTCGATTGAACTGGTTGATATCTGCCGCAATAATATTGAGATATTCAAACGAAAGACCAAGAGCAAAACGGAATTTGAAATCGTTCATATGGATGCGGCGGAATATGAAATCCCAGCCGAGGCCAATTTGCTGTACTTTGCGAATCCGTTCGATGAAACATTGATTGCAAAAGTCATTGAAAACATCCTGACGTCACTGCAAAAATACCCTCGTCAGATCACTGTCATGCATTTATATCCGCAGGGAAACATGGCCTTTGTACAGCATCCGCGATTTCATCTCGAACAGGAGATGACATACGGATATATATTTCGCGTGGAGCCGGATCGTTAAAGCATTATGAATTACATGTCTTGGATAAGGTTATGGCGAATCTGATAAAGAGACTCAGGGCACTTCTCTCGAAACCGTTGGCTGTTCCATTCACGCTTATGATCGTGACCTTCCTTACCTATGGCCTTGCGTTCTGGCGGATGGGCTTTTATTGGGACGATGTAGCCATTTCATGGATTCGATATCAGTTTGGCCCCCAAGCGACCACAAAATATTTTTCCGATTCGCGTCCGGTGTGGGCGTTACTCTACCAATTGACGGCATATCTGCTTCCGCTAAAGCCGGCATACTGGCAATTATTTGCCATGTTCTGGCGCTGGGCTGGTGTTTGGGCCTTCTGGCTCGTTTTAGAGAAATTATTTCCTCGACGCAAGGACCTTGCGTTGATTTTGTCTTTATTGGTTTTGGTGTACCCGGGTTTTAACCAGCAGTGGGTAAGTTATGTATACTCGCATTTCTTTATCGTCCTTTTCTTCCTGTTGATTTCCTGGTATCTGATGCTTCGTGGACGGACCATTCCCGCCATGATCTTCTCCGCTTTGAACCTTTTGATGTTCGAGTATTTCTTCACGCTTGAGTTCATTCGCCCGCTGATCATTCTAAAGTCTTTGCAAGATGAACCGATGACCAAACGTGACCGGTACATGAAGGCTTTCAAAATGTGGCTTCCATATGCTGGAGTCATCATATTTGCCGTCTTGTATCGGTTGTTGGTATACACTCATCCCGGTTTTGGATATAGTCTGACCGATGAGCTGGTCCGTGAGCCGATCTCAACATTTACTCAACTCGTCCAGAATGTGTTTTCAGGTCTGTGGGTCGCGACGGTTGCGGCGTGGTCGCAGGCTTTTCAATTTCCTAATCCAGTCCTAAGTGGGATCCGTACAAGCCTTGTGTATGTTGTTGTGATCCTGGCAGTCGCAGGCCTCGTCTTTCTCTTCAAACGCGTGCATGAGAATCAAATGGGTTCGGACAGCAAACGCGATGCACTGTGGCTGCTCGGGGTCGGCGCAATTTTGCTTGTATTTGGCGGTGTTCCATTTTGGATAGCCAATGTACCTGTGTCGCTGGGTTTTCCGGCGAACCGCGCATTGCTGTCCTTTATGCTTGGATCGTGTTTATTCCTGATAGGCTTGATCGAGCTTTTACCGATGCATTTCCGATACCTGGCCGCGATATTATTTATCTCACTTTCTGCTGGGCGTCAGTTTCTTTGGTCAGTGGATTATCTGCGCGATTGGGAGTCACAAAAAAATCTGTTTTGGCAGATGGTATGGCGCGCGCCGGGCCTCAAGCCGGGCACGATGGTAATGATGAACGAAGAGTTGCAGTTCTACGCAGATAATTCTCTCAGCCCCGTGCTCAATTGGATTTACGCGCCGAATCTTCACTCGGATCAAATTCCATATGTGTTGTTTTATCCCACGAATCGGGTCGGCGGTTCATTGCCGCGACTTGAGCCAGGTTTGCCGGTCACATATCACTACTGGATTGGAGATTTTACAGGTAATACATCTCAAACCATCGCTTTCTATTATCAGCCGCCGGGCTGTCTGCGTTTGCTGGACCCGGAGATTGATTCTCAATATCATTTGATCTCGGATGCAAGCCTGATGCGCGAAGCCGCCGCGTTATCCTCGTCAGCGTGGATCACAACCGATCAAACGGGGCACATGCCCGAAGTCTATGGCCCCGAACCGGCGCATGGCTGGTGCTATTACTTCGAGCAGGCTGATTTGGCGCGTCAAATGGGGGACTGGGTACGCGTCGCACAATTGGGGGATCAGGCATTTCAATTGGATGACCATCCCAATGACCCAATCGAGCGTTTCGTTTTTATCGAAGGCTATGCCCATGATGGGAATTGGATGCGTGCCAGGGAGTTGGCGATCCAATCCTACAAAGTCTCTCCAGTTTATGTCGGCCCGCCGTTGTGCAATTTGTTGAATCGTATGGATCGTGAGATTCCGGCCAACCATGAAAAGCAAGCCAATTTGGATGAACTGCGTGCCAAGTTTTCCTGTTTGCCGTAAAATAAGAATGTAGGTTTCTTCACGAAACGATGTGTTGTTGATACAATCATCCATACAAATGGAAAGGAGGCGGCAGAAAGGTCAGAATTCTCGAAATACGTTTCGGCTCATAGAATTCCATTTTCACACAGGAGAAGAAGACAATGCGTAAGATAATTTTGCACGTCGCCTTGCTTGTTGTGGCTGTCGCTTTGGTCTTGTCGGCTTGCGGACCCGCTCCTCTTCCAAAGGCCACCGGTTATACGTTCGGCATGTTGCTGGTCGGCCCGTACAATGACCAGGGGTGGAGTCAGGCGCACTATGAGGCGGGGCAGTATGTCGAACAGAAACTCGGCGCGAAGATGGTCTATATTGACAAGGTCAACCCGGCAGACCGCCCCGGCACGACCGCTTCACAACTGGCTGAGCAACTCGTCAGCCAGGGCGCGAAACTCGTCATCTTCAACTCGGACGATATGAAGGACGAGGCCCTGAAGTTCGCGCAGGCTCACCCCGATATTTATGTGATCGGCTCCTCGGATGACTGGACCTGGAAGGACGGCAAGAACTACAAAGAGTCGCCCAATCAGACCGACATCATGGGTCGCATGGAATACGGCAAGATGATCGCCGGATGCGCCGCGGCCCTCACCACGCAGACCGGGCAGATCGGTTATCTTGGCCCACTGATCAACGATGAAACCCGCCGCCTGGCTTCCTCCGTGTATCTCGGCGCGAAGTATTGCTGGACCAACTATCTCAAGAAGGATGCCAAGGACCTCAAATTCAAAGTAACCTGGATCGGTTTCTGGTTCAACATCCCGGGTGTGACCTCCGACCCGACTCAAGTTGCAGATGATTTCTACAACAGCGGTTACGATGTCGTCGTCTCGGGCATTGACACGACCGAAGCCAGCAAGGAAGCCGCCAAGTTCGCGGGACAGGGCAAGAAGGTTTGGGCCATCCCCTATGATTACGTCGGCGCTTGCGAGGCCGCGCCCGATGTCTGCCTCGGTGTGCCGTACTTCAACTGGGGTCCCGCGTACGCGCAGGTCATTGCCGCGGCGGCCAACGGCACCTTCAAATCTGAATTTCAGTGGAACGGCCCGGATTGGAAGGACATCAACAACAAAGACACCAGCGCGGTCGGCTTCGTGAAGGGCAAAGCCCTCTCTGCCGATGCCAGCGCGACTCTGGATAAGTTCATTGCTGAACTCGCCGGTGGACTCAACTTGTGGAAAGGCCCGATCAATCTGCAGGATGGCAGCCCCTATTTGAAAGATGGCGAAGTTGCCACCGATCAGCAGATCTGGTACCTGCCTCAATTGCTCCAGGGCATGGAAGGCCAGAGCGTTCAACCATAAGTTTGTTTGATTGCCCCCACCCCTGCTTCGCGACCCTCCCCCAAAGTTGAGGGAGGGTGCAGGGGTGGGGGTGGGAAACCTGCCCATGAACGTTGAACTCAAACACATCCACAAACACTTCGGCAAAGTCCACGCCAACAACGACATCGTGCTCAACGTTCCCTCGGGCACCATTCAAGGCATTCTGGGGGAAAATGGAGCGGGCAAAAGCACGCTCATGAAAGTTCTTTCCGGATTCATTCAAGCCGACAGCGGAGAGATTCTGCTGGACGGTCACCCTGTCACTATTCATTCTCCTGCAGACGCGATTCAACATGGCATCGGCATGTTGCATCAGGATCCCCTCGACTTTCCGCCGATGCGCGCACTTGATAATTTTTTACTCGGCCATTCGGGCGGACTCTTCCCTGATCGTAAAGCGGTCGCGCGGGACTTCAAGCGGCTCGCCGCGCAATTTGATTTTTCCCTCGACCCGGACTCGTACGTCGACTCGTTGACGGTAGGCGAGCGTCAGCAACTTGAGATTCTGCGTCTGCTGTGGCTCGGCGCGCGCGTTTTGATTTTGGACGAGCCGACAACCGGAATCAGCGCCATTCAAAAAGCCAAACTCTTTGAGACGCTTCGCAAACTGACCGCGCAAGGCATGACGGTCATCTTCGTCTCACACAAACTGGAAGATGTGGAAGTGTTATGTCACACCGTTGCTGTTTTGCGCGCCGGAAAATTGGTTGGTGAAGTCAAAGCTCCGTTCCAGACGAAGAAACTGGTGGAGTTGATGTTCGGCAAGGAAATTTCGCTCGGAGCGCGGCAGGCCGCAGGTCCGGGACGAAGCGTGCTTGAACTGCGCGGGGTCGCCATCGAAGATATCCGTTTGCGCATGTCTGATATTAATTTGAGTGTGCGCGGCGGCGAAGTCATCGGTCTGGCGGGGATGGAGGGGAGTGGACAGGGGCCGTTCATCCGCGCCTGCGCGGGCTTGATGCGCACGGTCGGCGGACGTGTGCTCGTGAACGATCGCGATCTGACCGGCAAGTCGTATCATGCCTTCAAGCGCAACGGTGTTTCATTTTTACCCGCCTCGCGTTTGGAGGAAGGACTCGTCCCCGGCCTGACGTTGACGGAGCATTTTGTTTTGTCGGAGGAAACAAAAGGACTCTTCATTGACCGCGAAGGCGGACGCAAACTGGCCGAAGATCGCATCTCATCGTTCAATATTCGCGGCACACCGCTCAGCACCGTGGAATCGTTATCCGGCGGCAACCAGCAACGCGCTCTTCTGGCTTTGCTTCAAGATCCGTTATCGCTTATCCTGCTTGAGCATCCCACGCGCGGACTCGACATCGAATCCACGATTTACATTTGGAATAAGTTGAAGGAACGTTGTAAACAGGGCGCGGCCATCATCTTCATTTCATCTGACCTTGAAGAAATTTTGCAATACAGCGACCGCGTGCTGGTCTTCTTCAGTGGAAAGGTTTCGTCTCCGCTTGACGCATCGAAGACGACCGTAGAGCAGTTAGGCAATCTGATCGGCGGCAAGGGCTGGGAATCTTTGAAGACGGAGAAGGCGCATGGTTAGAAGCAATCGCTGGGTGAATCTGGGATTTCAATTGGCGGCGCTTGTTTTGGCATTATTGTTTACAACATTGATTTTGCTCGCGGCGGGCGCGCCGCCGTTCGATGCGTATGCCAACATTCTGCGCGGCGCATTTGGCTCGATGATCAATTTTACAGATGTGCTTGCGGCCTGGGTTCCGTTGTTATTGACGACAGCCGGATTATTGATTACCTTCGCGGCGGGACTGTGGAACATCGGCGTGGAGGGACAGATCATGCTCGGCGCGATCTTCACGACGTGGGTCTTGCGTGAATTGCAGGATACCTCCATGCCGCCCGCCTTGATCATCACGCTGGGAATTCTGGCGGGCATGATCGGCGGCGCGTTGTGGGCCATGCTGGCCGGCGCGCTCAAAACCTTCGGCGGTGTAAATGAAATTTTCGGCGGTCTCGGCTTGAACTTCGTCGCCACCGCGCTGACCTTGTGGCTGATCTTCGGCCCGTGGAAGCGACCCGGCGTGGCTTCGATGTCCGGCACGGTTCCCTTTGATGACAAACTGGCTTTGCCTGCCTTCACCGGCTTGCGGTTGAGTCCGTGGGCGCTGGGGATCGCTATGATTGCCATTGTCATCGTTTATCTGCTTTTGCAGGGCACATATTTCGGTCTGCGATTGAAGGCGGTCGGTAAAAATCCAAAAGCCGCATTTCTGCTCGGCATCCCGACCTGGCAATACATGATGTTTTCCTTTGTGCTCTGCGGACTCTTTGCAGGCGCGGCAGGCGCGATGCAGGTTGTGGCGGTCTATCATCGGCTCATTCCCTCGATTTCGAGCGGCTACGGGTACCTCGGCTTGATGGTCGCGATGCTGATCAACTATCAAGCCTTGTGGGCCGCCCCGATTGCCTTCTTTTATGCCGCACTGAACATCGGGAGCATTCAATTGCCCATCGTGCTTCATCTTGACTCGTCTTTATCCGGCGTTCTGCAGGGAATGCTGGTCTTGTTTGTATTGCTGGTCGAAGGCGCGCGTCAACGCCTGATGAAGAAAGCGTGACCTCACCCCCAACCCCTCTCCTAAAAGGAGAGGGGAGAGGAACTATTTATGGATACGCAGACTTTGATTACTGGATTGGCTGGAGTTCTATTCGCCGCCGCGCCGATTGTGTTCGCGGTGCTTGGCGAGACGTTCTCGGAACGCGCGGGCGTGATCAACCTTTCGATGAATGGAAGTATTTTGCTTTCCGCCATGGGCGGCTTTGCCGTGGCTTATTCTACCGAAAACATTTTTCTTGGCTTTTTGGCCGGTGTTTTGATCGGCGCGTTCGTGGCGCTCATCGTGGCCTTCGCTTCGATCACGTTGAAGCAGTCTCAAGTCGCGGTGGGGTTCGTGTTGACGCTCGTCTGCCGCGACCTTTCCTACTTCCTCGGCAATCCATTCATGGGATTGCCCGGGCCGCGTCTCCCTTCTCTGCCAATTCCACTCCTCAGCAAGATTCCTGTAATTGGCCCGCTTCTTTTCAACGCGGACCTGATGACGTATTTCAGTTACCTTTTGATTTTCCTCGCCTGGGCCTGGATCTATCGCACGCGTCCCGGCCTGATGTTGCAGGGCATCGGCGAACGTCCCGCCGCGGCCTTTGTGCGCGGCGCGAATGTCAACTTGATGCGTTATGTGTATACGGTGCTGGGCGGCGGGTTCATTGGTCTGGCTGGCGCGACATATTCGCTCTCGGTCAAGGCGGGTTGGAACGGGACCATCTCCGGTCTGGATGGCATCGGCTGGATCGCGCTCTCGATCACCATCTTTGGCGGATGGAATCCGTTGCGGGCCGCGTTCGGCGCATATTTGTTCGCATTACTTCAATGGCTTGGGTTGGTGCTTCAGCCCAGTTTGCCGGGCATCCCATCACAGGTCTTGCAAGTTGCGCCTTTTCCGCTCATGATCCTGACTCTGCTCTTCGTCAACATCGGCAACGCCGAATGGGTCGAGCGGACTCTGGCGGCCATGCCCGAGTCGACGCGGCGCGTGCTGGCGCGATTATTGCGCGCCTTGCGCGCTTCTCCGCCCGCCGCGCTGGGCGTGCCGTTTGAATCTGAATAGAATGCCCAAATTCATTGGCTATCGCTGTTCAATTTGTGGAGAAGAATATTTGCCGGGACAAGTGACTTACACTTGTCCAAAGGATGGCGGCAATCTCGATGTTGTGCTCGATTACGATTCCATCCGCAAGAAATATCAGCCGGAGGATCTTCTCTCGCGGGATGACCCTTCGCTCTGGCGTTACCTTCCGCTTTTGCCTGTGAATGAACCCAAAGGCGATTCGACTCCGCTTCACGCCGCGGGCGGGACGCCGGTCTTTTCCCTTGCGCGTTTGAGCGAGGAGATGGGGTTGAAACAGGTCTGGCTTAAAGACGAAAGCCGTAACCCGACCGCTTCCTTCAAAGATCGTGCCAGCGCGATTGTGGTGGCGCGTGCGCTTGAAATCAAAGCAGAGGTGATCGTCACAGCCTCGACCGGCAACGCCGGGGCCGCGCTGGCCGGGATGTCTGCGGCGGTGGGGCAGAAGGCGGTGATCTTCGCGCCGAAGAATGCGCCGCCTGCGAAAGTGGCGCAACTTCTCATCTTTGGCGCGCAAGTTATTCTTGTAGATGGCACATACGATGATGCTTTCGACCTGAGCATCAAAGCCGCCGATGAATTTGGATGGTATTGCCGCAACACCGGTTACAATCCTTTTACCGCAGAAGGGAAGAAAACCGCCGCGTTCGAGATTTCAGAATGGTGGCGGTCGGCGCATCAGGAATTTCACAAGAAGGTTGGTGAGAGCGCTGACCATCCGCCTTTGACGATCTTCGTCTCTGTGGGGGATGGAAACATCATTTCAGGAATTCATAAAGGCTTCAAGGATTTGCTTGAACTGGGCTGGATCAAGCGCCTGCCGCGTCTCATCGGAGTGCAGGCGGAGGGTTCCGCCGCGATTGCCGACGCGTTCTATGCGAACACGGAGAAGATCAGGCCTGTCTCTGCAAAAACGATTGCAGACAGCATCTCCGTGGATTTGCCGCGCGACGGAGTCCGCGCGGTGCGCGCCGCACGCGAAACGAACGGAACATATGTCACCGTTTCAGATGCAGAGATTCTTTCTGCCATTGCAGGACTCGGCAAATGTGGAATCTTTGCAGAGCCAGCCGGGGCCGCCGCGTATGCCGGTTTAACGCGCGCCGCGGCTCAGGGTCTGGTACGAGGCGATGAACCCATCCTGGTGTTGAATACAGGGAGCGGACTCAAAGATGTGCGCGCCGCGATGCAGGCCGTCGTTGAGGCGCCGATCATCGAACCGACGTTGAATGCCTTGAAGCGGGTGTTATGAAATGAATCGAATCTGGGATGCGCCTTTTCGTTACATTGTCCTCACAGCCTTGCTGATTTTGCTGGCAGGGCTGTTGTGGTATATCCGTGAGATTTTCAAGCCCTTGCTTACCGGCGCGCTGATTGCTTATTTTCTCAGCCCGGGGGTTAGCTTTTTGATCTCGCGTTATCGTCTGCGCCGCAGGACGGCTGCAAGTATTGTGTATGTCTCCACACTGGCGATCGTTGTGATTATTTCGGTCACTCTTCTGCCTGAGATGTTCGAGCAAATCAAATCCATTTTGACCGACATCACAGCGGCTCTCACCGACCTTGAAACCTCTTTTAGCGCGCCCTTGACTTTTGGCAGTCTGCGCGTTGATTTGCGCTTGCTTGTGCTCGCGTTGCGCGGCCTGGTGGATCAGAACGCGATCGTGCCTCAACCTGCTGATGCTCTGCGCTTCCTGCAAGTCACCTCGCGCGGCTTTCTGTGGTTTCTTGTCATTCTCGTCACGGCGTATTATTTGATGGCCGAATGGGACCGGCTGCGCAATTGGCTGATCGAGCTTGCGCCTGCTCGTGAGCAACGCGATCTGATTCAACTTTATCGCCGCGTGCGCGGTGTGTGGACGGGTTATCTGCGCGGCCAAATTCGTCTGATCATCATCCTTGCCATCATCTATTCCATCGCGTGGCAGATCATCGGTCTTCCGGGCGCGTTGCCGCTTGGAATGTTCGCGGGTCTGCTCAACCTTCTGCCCGAAGTGGGTCCGGCAGGGATCGCGCTTCTTGCAACCATCGTTGCATTTCTTGAAGGTTCTTCCATTTTTACGCAACTGCCTCATCTTTGGTTTGCCGCGCTCACGCTCGGTGTGTATCTCCTGCTCAACACATTCAAGACGGTTTTCATCCAGCCGCGTATTCTGGGACACAGCGTCCTGCTTCATCAGGGAGTGGTGTTCATAGCCATCGTGGCCGCGGTGGTTTTGCAGGGCGTGCTGGGTGTGCTGATCGTTGTCCCTCTTCTCGCCAGTATCGTAATTGTGGGAAAATATATCCGCCGCCGACTTTTGGGTCTGCATCCGTTTGATGATGAAGAGCCCGCTTCTTCCCGGGACCTCGAACCTGCCGCGGCCTCAAAGGCCAGACCTGCCCGAAAGCGGACACCCGCTCGAGAAAAGACTCGAAAATGAAAATCACTTATTCGATCATTGCGCCGATTTACAACGAACTCGACAACTTGCCCGAACTGTATCGCCGCATCAAAGATGTGATGGATTCATCCGGCGAGCCTTGGGAACTGATACTTGTGGATGACGGCTCCACCGACGGCTCGACCGATAGGATTCGCGAACTCGCCAAACAGGATGAACGTGTCCGCCCGGTGATTTTTGCGCGCAACTTCGGTCATCAGATTGCCATCACTGCGGGATGGGATTATTCCCGCGGCGAGGCGGTCGTCATCATTGACGCGGATTTGCAGGACCCGCCCGAAGTCATCCTCGACCTGGCAAAGAAATGGAAGGAAGGCTATGAAGTAGTCTACGCGGTGCGCGCTGAGCGCGAGGGGGAGACCTGGTTCAAGAAATTCACTGCCGCGATGTTTTATCGTATCATCTATCGCATCACGGACGTGAAAATTCCGGTAGACACGGGCGACTTCCGCCTGATGGATCGCAAAGTGGTGGATGTGCTCAAACAAATGCGGGAACGTCATCGCTTTCCGCGCGGCATGTCGGCCTGGGTGGGCTTCAAACAGATTGGCGTGGAATACAAACGCGCCGCGCGCTTGTCGGGCGTTACAAAATATCCGTTCCGAAAAATGCTCCTGCTGGCATTGAATGCCATCACCAGTTTTTCATATTTCCCGTTGCAGGTCGCCACTTTCTTCGGGTTTGTCTCGGCGGGCATTGCCATCCTTGCGATTCCAGTGGTTGTGTATTTGCGCATGGCTGGCATCCCACAGTTCACCGGCCAGGCCACAACGTTGATCGCAGTGCTGTTCCTTGGCGGCGTGCAATTGATCTCGCTTGGAATTTTAGGCGAATACATTGGCCGCTTGTATGATGAGGCCAAAGGCAGGCCGCTCTACATCGTCAGGGACGCGCCGGAGTCAAAAAATGAAAACGAGGGCGGCTAAAAAACGCCTTCGTTTATTTTATTCGCCCCTTTATCCATTCTGTTTTAGTGAGGACAAACGATGGCACATGACTTTGACCGCGTCCCCAACCGGCGCGACCCCAACGTCTTGAATAAATGGACCTGGTATCCGAACGATGTACTCCCCATGTGGGTGGCGGACATGGACTTCCCGTCACCCAAACCGATTTTGAATGAGCTTCATAAAGCTGTGGATCAAGGCGTGCTGGGATATGAACTGCCTTCAAAAGCGTTGTACGAAGTTGTCTCCGCCCGAATGGACAGGCTGTACGGCTGGAAGGTCGAGCCTGAGGCGGTTGTGGCAGTCACCGGCATCGTCAGCGGGTTCAGCGTCGCGGCGCGGACTTTTTGTACTCCAAAAAGGGGACTATTGATCCAAACACCGGTTTACAATGAGTTTCACGAAGTCAAGAATCATGTGAGCATTCCGCAACTTGACGCGCCGCTGGTGAAAAGTGTACACCGGAATCTTCTTCATTATGAGATTGATTGGAATATCTTTGAAAAGCAAATCAGGAAGGCGGGCATGTTTCTGCTCTGCAATCCGCATAACCCGCTGGGTATCATCTTCTCGCGCAAAGACCTGGCGCGCATGGCGGAGATTTGCATCAAAAATAATGTCCTGATCGTCTCGGATGAAATTCACTCAGAACTGTTGCTCGATGATAATACATTCACGCCAATGGCAAAACTTTCAGCCGAGATTGCAAGCCATACAATCACACTGATTGCTCCGTCAAAAACGTTCAACGTGCCGGGATTATTTTGCGGCTTTGCGATCATTCCAAACAAGGACTTACGCGAGCAATACGTGAAGACTGTCGAGCGCCTGAGATTGCATGTGAGCAGTCTGGGACTGCACGCGGCGCGCGTTGCCTTCGGCGGTCAATGCGAGGGGTGGCTGAAAGACTTGCGCCGTTATCTCACCGCCAACCGCGACTTTCTTGTAAACTATGTTACGGAGTTCATGCCCGGCGTCTGCACGACAGTGCCGCAGGCAACGTATCTTGGCTGGCTGGATTTCTCAACGTACAAATTGAAAGACTCGCCGTACGATTTCTTTTTGAAGGAAGCCAGGGTCGCTTTGAGCGATGGAAGGATATTTGGCAAGGAAGGAGAGGGCCACGTCCGCATCAATTTTGGCACGACGCGGAAATTGCTTGAGCAGGGATTGGAACGAATGCGGAAAGCTCTCAAACGAATTCAATAGTCTGCTGAAACATTACTGGTAAAGGAGAATCCATGAGCGGAATAAATTATCAAGTTGTGCAGGATTTTCTCATCTCGCTCGTCCCGCCGCGCGCAGAAGTGATGAAGAAGATGGAACAGTACGCGCAGAAAACCGATTTTCCCATCATCGGTCCCGCCGCGGGATATTATTGTTATCAAATTGCGCGGATGATTGGAGCAAGGTCTGTGTTTGAGTTGGGATCAGGCTACGGGTATTCCACCGCGTGGTTTGCACAGGCCGTCAAGGAAAATGGTGGGGGAGTAGTGCATCATGTCGTCTGGGACGCGAAACTGTCCGAAATGGCGACCCGCCATCTGTCCAGGTTGGGATACGGGGATTTGATCCAATATCACGTCGCGGAAGCCGTCGAGACTCTTCGCCAAACATCCGGCCCCTTTGATCTTATCTTCAACGACATTGAAAAACAGGATTATCCCAAGTCGCTTCCGCTCATCAAAGAAAAGTTGCGGCACGGCGGCATGTTGATCATTGATAATATTTTGTGGAGCGGGCGCGTCTTCGACAAGAAAGATAAAACGCCCGCCACACAGGGCGTGCGCGAGTTCACGCGGTTGATCACAAAAGATTCTGATTGGATCGTTTCGCTCGCGCCAGTGCGCGATGGAATGATCGTGGCTTATAAAAAGTGATTACGTTGCCGCTGGCTTCTTTCTCATACTGTTCAACAATTTGGTGATGATGGCCCCGGCAGGCGCGGCGATGATGAAAGCCACGATCACGCTCAATAGAATGAACCAGATGATGCAACCGGAAATCGCGCCGACCGACGCTGATTGTTTCATGGCTTTTTCTTCAAACTAAAGATGTTGTCGGATTTTATAGTTCAAAGCAGGCTGAATCTATCCCCCGTTCTTCTCTTTCTCCGGCAGCCTGCAATTTTGAATCAGCCCGCTGTCTATATCCGATAAGCGGCGTGTCTCGGCAATGACCTTGCCTTGTGGATCATAGATTTTCAACGTCCATGTGACTTTGTAATATTCCACTGCGTCAATATCACTCACTTCAAAAACATCCCCTGCATCTACATATTTTTGAAAAGCATCTCTAAGTGCCTGCTTCTCCGTGAGCGGACTATCAGAAATCAAAAGGCAGGCGGGGTCGTCTACAAATAAACGCAACGCCCGATCTGTTTTGTTTTCATTCAACGCGTTGAAGGCAAATCGGATTAACGATGCAGGATCAACTCCCACGCCCGTAATTTTTCCACCGATCACTGCGAAGGTTTCTTCTTCTGACGAGATCGCTTCCGCATTTTGGATTCGCCTGTGAAGCATGGCGATCAGATTGGTGCTTGTCTCGAAATCGCTGATCTCGGAAATGATCTTGTTACGTATATCGGGTTCTAGCAGGGTTCGTATCTCATTCCTGCCGATGTACAACCCCTTGCCTGGTCCCTGTCGAACGATATAAATTGCATCGTTGGCATAGAAACTCAGGGCGCGATCCATATCTCCCGCATTCAAAGCCGAATACATTGCTTTGACAACAATATAGGGTGGTGGAGAATTTGGTGAGTATGTCGCAACAGGAGGAGGCAGCGTTTGCTTGGAAGGAGTAGGCGTGCAGGAAACCAATACGATACAGACCACGATAAACGCTATCTTTCTCATCGCTTTCTCCTTGGCTGGCTTCTACTATAAAGCAATTCAGTTTTTGATTCAATCCCTTCATGTAAAGGTTGTGAGATATAATGCAAGTTGTCAGACAAATTTTCACTTGCTTCGCAAGTACAGGCAGGAGATTCCAATGACCACGATTGATCTAACTGTCGAAAAGTCTCGCCGCAAAAATGCTGTCAAGCAGGCGCGCGAGCGCAACATCATCATCCCGACATACGCGCAGATGAAAGACCCATCCAGGATTCCCGCGAAGATAAAGGATGAATTGAAGAAGATCGGACTCTGGGACGTTCATCCGCGCAACTTGTTTCGCATCACCTGGCACAACGAACCCACCGCTTCAGGCGGGACCTTTGGCGGGGTCAACTATCTGGAGCTTCCCTCTTCGCTGACGGGTGTCCCCGCGCGCATTATCGTGCTGATCGGCAAATGGTTCCCGACCGGCGCGCACAAAGTGGGGGCCGCGTTCAGTTGCCTCGTGCCGCGACTCGTTACCGGCCAGTTCGACCCGACGACTCAAAAAGCGGTCTGGCCTTCGACGGGAAATTACTGCCGCGGCGGCGCGTACGATTCGGCCCTGCTTGGATGCGAGTCCATCGCGATCTTGCCCGAAGGCATGTCGAAGGAACGATTCGAATGGCTGTCGAAGATCGCGGGTGAAACGATCAAAACGCCCGGGTCCGAATCGAACGTGAAGGAAATCTTCGATAAATGCAAAGAGCTGCGCGCTTCCGGTCAGGATTTGATGATCTTCAATCAGTTCGAAGAGTTTGGAAATTATCTCTGGCATTACGAAGTGACCGGTCACGCGATGGAGGAAGTGCTCAAGAAAGTGATGGGTAAAAACGATCATTATCGCGGCATGGCCTCGGCCACCGGCTCGGCAGGCACGATTGCCAGCGGTGATTACATGAAGCAGATTTTCCCCGATAGCAAGATTGTCGCCAGTGAAGCCTTGCAGTGCCCGACGCTTTTGGAAAATGGATTTGGCTCGCATCGCATCGAGGGCATCGGCGATAAACATGTGCCGTGGATTCACAACGTAAAAAATACTGATGTTGTCGTGGCGATCGACGACAATGCAGTGATCAATATCGCTCGTTTGTTCAACGAAGAATCTGGGCGCGAATATCTTTCGCAAAAAGGCGTCCCCGAATCTCTAATATCGAATCTCGATCTGCTCGGCTTTTCTGGCATCTCAAATGTGCTGTCCTGCATCAAAGTTGCCAAGTATTACGAGATGACTGAGAACGACATCCTGCTCACCGTGCTGACCGACTCGATGGAACTCTACCGCTCGCGTCTGCATGAGATGCGCCAGGAATTTGGCGAATACACCGAGTTAAACGCCGCTGTGGATTTTGCCCGCTATCTGCACGGCCAGTCCACGGACAATATGCTCGAACTGCGCTACACCGACCGCCGCCGTGTGCATAATTTGAAATACTATACCTGGGTCGAACAGCAGGGACGCACGTATGAAGAGATACAGCAACAGTGGTATCAGCCGAATTACTGGACCGATGTCCAGAAACAGACCGACCAAATTGACGAATTGATTGTGGAATTCAACAAAGAAGTTGGATTGATCTAATAACAGATTGCTCTGGACGGGCTAAACCCGTCCAGAGCGCTTTATAATTGGACTGTGCCCATACAATCAACAGATTTGATTCTCGTTTGTCTTCTCCCGTCCTCGCGCGATATGGAGATCGCGCGGCTTTTGGGCTGGTATCGCATCCCGCTTCGCACCGCCCCGAAAGTGGTTGCCGTAGACTATCTGGCTTTTTATCAGCCCTTGTCCTTCGGTGAGCGCGGCGGACAGATCGAATACGTTACGCCGGTCCGCGGCCACGAATTGACCACACGCGGCGAATTATTGAAAGATGAAGCCGATCATCCGCACGCGAACGAAGAATATTTCAAAATCCAAATTGGCGGGCTGGAAAAGTTATCGCGCCCGATCATCGCCGATAAATGGAAACGCTTGACTTTTCTTTATACGACAGGGGAATACCTTCTCAAAGCAGCAACACTCAATGATTTGGTCGTTAAGACGGATGAGCGAGCCATTTTGTGGCGGTCCTTGCGCGAGCGCGCGGAAAACGCGCAGTTATATAAAACCGACCTGCCAGAAGCGGATATTCCTGCAGATGTATTGATTGCGTTGTTGGGGATAAAAGAAGGTACCGCACGCTATACTTTGTCGGACTGGGATTAAGCTGTAGTTCTTGAGAATGGTGAAACAAATATAAAACCTTATCGGAGTTTTTCATGACTTTTCCGCAGATCCTGGTTCTGCTAATTCTGACGATACCTCTTGCTCTGGTCTTCATGAACCGATTACGGGAGGATGTAGCCGCTCTGATGATGGCCGCTTTGTTGGGTGTGGCCCAGTATTTGGGTCTCGCGGTGCTGGGCCCGGCTCATACACCCGACGCGGCAAGCAAAGCCCTGACTGGTTTTGGGACGCCCGAAGTGATTGCTCTGCTTGCGTTGTTTATCCTGACGGCTTGTTTGGATAAATACGGTGTCACGCGCTGGATCGCGAAAAAACTGCTCTCACTCGGCGGACGCTCGGAGCAGAGACTCATTGGTCTCTTTGCTTTCACCGCCGCGTTGCTTTCCTTGTTCATGAATACATTGGCGGCTGGCGCGTTGCTTCTGCCCAGCGCATTGAGCGCTTCTCGCCGTACAGGTATTAAGCCCAGTAAACTTCTTATTCCGATTGCGTACGGTACGATGTTGGGAGGCGCCGCCACCTATCTCACAACCGCAAACATCATCGTCAGCGGGTTGTTGCGTCTGGCGAATCCTCCACAGCAACCGCTGAACATCCTGGATTTCATTCCAACGGGAGGCTTCGTCGCCATCGCAGGGCTTCTGTTCCTGGCGCTTTTGGGCAGGCGCTTCTTGCCGGACCGCGAACCTCCCATGGTCCGAATGGACCCGAGTAGCGATGAACTGACCAAGACATTTCAACTTGTGGAACGCATGTGGGAAGCGGAGGTCACTCCGGAATCCGCCATCGTCAATAAACCTTTGAGCCAAACGCGCATTGGCGAGAATCTGGGCATGGCGGTCCTGGGGATTCGCCGCGGGAGCCGCATCATTCCCGCAGGCGACACGGCGTCCAAAATTCAGGCGGGCGATGTACTGCTTATCGTCGGGCGGGAAGAACGCGCATTGCAATTACAGCAGGCCGGGTTGCGTGTGGTTCGTCCCACACAGCGCATTTCCATTCCGCCGCGGGATACCATCTTCGTGGAAGTGATCCTGCCGCCGCATTCCGCGGTGGAAGGCAAAACACTGCGCTCCATAGATTTTCGTACTCGTTATGGCTTTACCGCGATCGCTCTGTGGCGCGAACGGCGGAGTTATCGAACTGATGTGGCAACCATCGAATTACATTCCGGAGATGCACTCCTGTTGATCGGCCCGCCCGATAAACTCACGGATCTCAAGAACCAACACGATTTCGTCGTTGTAGAATCAGTATCCAATGGGCAGGAATTGGACGTTCCCAAAGTAACGCTGACGCTGGGCATTGCCATTGGCGCATTGATTGCTTTATTTGCAGGCATGCCTGTGGAGATAGCCATGCTTGCCGCGGCAGTTCTGATTCTCCTCACCGGGTTGATGAAATCTGATGAAGCGTATCAAGCGATTAAGTGGCGGGCAATTTTCCTGATTGCGGGTACGATCTCTATAAGTTACGCAATGGTACAAACCAATTTGGCGCAACTTTTCGGAAATGCTGTCGTTCGTTTGATTGAACCGCTGGGCGCAATGGGGCTTGTAGCCGGCGCATATTTGTTGAGCGCCGCGCTGACTCAGGTGATGGGCGGGCAGATTTCACCTTTGGTCATCGCGCCGATCACCATCAGCGCTGCCATCCAGCTGGGAGTTAATCCTCAGGCCATTGCGCTCGTCACCGCGATTGCCGGTTCCATTTCATTCATCACTCCGCTTTCGCATCCGGTCAATATCATCATGATCGCGCCCGCCAATTACACATTTCGAGACTTCATGAAAAGCGGCTGGGCGTTGACGATTGTGTGTTTCATCGCTTTGATGATTGCAGTACCCTTGTTTTGGAAGCTTTAGGAGAAATATGGCGACTCTCATCAAGAACGGAACTCTCATTACCGCCTCTGAAACGTTTCAATCTGACATTTTGATCGAAGGCGAGACAATTTCCCGCATCGGCGCGGACCTGAAAGCGGATTCCGTACAAGTGATTGACGCCGGCGGAAAACTGATTCTCCCCGGCGGCGTGGATCCGCATACTCACTTTGACCTGCCGATGTTCAACACAGTCTCTTCCGACGACCACTACACCGGTCACAAAGCTGCGGCCTTCGGCGGCACGACCACGGTCATGGATTTTGTCCCATTAGAATCCCCTCTGCCCTCACCCCTGCGCCCCTCTCCCAAAATTGGGAGAGGGGATGGGGGTGAGGAAAATTTCAAATACTCCGTTGACCTTTGGCTCCAAAAAGCCGAAAAAGCCGCGATAGATTATTCCTTCCACATGAATTTAACAAAATTCAATGACAAGATTGCGAAAGAGATACCCTCTTTGCGCGAGATGGGCATCACCACGCTCAAAGTCTTCACCGCCTACAATGGCCGCCTGCGCCTCGACGATGGGAGCATCTTCAAAGCTTTGCGGATTGCCAAAGAAAACGGAATGCTGGTCATGGTTCATTGCGAGAACGGCGATGTCATTGATGTGTTGGTTGCTGACGCACTGGCTTCTGGACACTTGACTCCCGAATGGCACGCGTTGACGCGTCCCGCGTGGGGAGCGGTCGAAGCAACGCTTCACATGGCCGCCATGGCCGAACAAGCCGACGCGTCGGTGTACATCGTCCACATGAACGCAGGCGGCGAAGTGGACATGCTCAAGTATGCGCGCGAACGCGGCGTCAAAGTGATGGGCGAGACGTGTCCGCAATATCTGTTCTTCACGATTGACGATTTGCGCAAACCCGACGGCGCGAAGTGGATCTGTTCGCCGCCGATGCGCTCGAAGGAAGATAACGCCCGAATTTGGGAAGGGTTGTTGCAGGGGATTTTGCAGACAATAGGCACGGATCATTGTCCGTTCTATTTTGATGGAACCCGCCCCATCGTCTATGAAGGACGCGAGGTCGCCATCCCGGGCAAAGAATTGGGCAAAGATGATTTCACCAAAATTCCAAACGGCCTGCCGGGAGTCGGTGATCGTCTGCCAATCATGTGGACGCATGGCGTGCGCGCGGGGAGAATCACCGCCAATCAATTCGTCGCGTATAACAGCACGAACCCCGCAAAGATTTTTGGTTTGTATCCGCGCAAGGGCGCGCTGTTGCCCGGCTCCGACGCGGACATCGCGATCTGGGATCCGGAGAAGCGCGTGAAGTATGGTGTGGCGCACGCGCATCATCGCACAGACTATAACTTGTATGAAGGCTGGGAATTGGTCGGTTATCCCGAGAAAGTTTTCCTGCGCGGCACGTTGATTGTGGATGGCGAGAAGTGGTTGGGGAAATCGGGAGGTGGAAAGTTTTTGAAGCGAGGAGAGGGGCAAATCTTATGAGTACACCTGCCACCAGGGACCGGGATTTAAAACTATTACTGAAGCTGTGGAAGAACAGGCTGAATTTACCCCACCGGTAAGGTAAACACTGCCTGTTAAAGTTACGGGAGATGCGGTTTGATTAAGAGCGGTTGCAGTTGTCTGGAATGGATAGGAAGAGTCAGATCCTGGGTTGATTGAAATATTCCCTGACGAGGCGTTGAAATTTACTTTTTGTATTTCACTCGAGGAATTTACACTTGTGGTAAATACCTGTGTAGATCCAACTGTCAGGGTGGCACTGGCGGGAGATAGAAGACAGGAAGAAACGGCGCGGACAGTTGTCGAAGCACTTGAGCACCCGGAATCTTTATAAGTGACCACTCTCCAGTAGTAGACGGTTCCCGGAGATAGAACATCTCCGGATGTATATGAAGTTTGTGTGGCGCTAAGCCCCGTGTCGGCGACCGCACAGCTCAAGCCCGGACCTGCTCCGGCAGGACAGTTCTTTTCGACTTCGGTCTTATCTGTTCCCGCATAAATGCTTTGGGAGACGCCGTTTGACCCGGGGGTCCAGCTGGCGGTTGCCTTTGTCGGCGAGACGGCAGTTACGTTCAGATTGGAAGGAGCTGTGGTGTTGCAGGTTGGACATTTGTTACAGAAAGATGTTGTGCACCAATATTTTGGCACGCCTTTAGCAGTGTAGCCACAAAGCCCGCCTTCAGTGCTATTGCAACTTTTGGTGCACTCTGTTGTAGTGGTTTTCCCGCACTTGCATCCCCCCCGCCCCCGCCCCCGCCCCGCCGGTTCCCGAGCAGGGATCAGTGCCGACGCATTGCCCGAGGCCATGACACCTGTCAGTACTCATTTTGCATTGCCCACCGGCAGAATAGCAGGTTGTGTGATACGCGCCGGAAGGGTTACAGACTTCGCCTTTAATAGGATCCTTTTCGATTATGCCGCATTCAGCCAGCCCCCCACTTGGGCAGGATTGAGCAGAAATAACCTTAGGAGTTAGAAAATAGACAATGGAAATTAGGAAGAAAGCAAGGCCAACAAAGAATAGTTTTTTCATTGCTTAATTGTTATTAACGGATAAAAAAGAAAATTTGATTTTTGCAGTTTTTCCCAGATTGGGTCATGAGTTTGACCAAACTGATTAATATCCGGAATATCGTGTGTCATTTGAAAAAATGTGAGTTCCAAACTTGTATTTAGATATCTTTCAGCATCAGGAATATCTTTTAGTTTTGGTGAAACGTTCATGTTTATTATTAGATTATTGTTACTATCAAATTCTCCTGAAGATGAGGTTAACAAATTACCATTATTATCTCTTACTCTGCCTAAGTTATATACCACATCGGAAGATTGTGTTATTAGAATTATTTTTGACGGAATCTTGAAAGAAAGCAGTGAACCATTTTGATAAAGAAACCCTTTTGTTAAACCTTCGTATTTTGAGAGGAGCAGAAGTACTGGCGCTTTTCTCAATGATATTTTTTGATCAAGGAGCTTGTTATTAAAACTTAAATAGTAACTGACCCAAATAAAGACCCAGACAAAGACAAAAGCAAAAAGGCTGATGATACCGAGCGTAAAAACGGTTAGTAGCCTCCGCATACCTCATACTACAATAAAGAAAAGGTTTTATCTAGACTTTTGGGGTTATAGTAAAACGTTATTTAGTTAATTGGTACGAGTTTGACTTTTATATTTTGGAAGAAAACGATATCGAGGTTATCACTAAATTTGTTATCACTTTCGAATACCTTCGAAGAACTACCCTTGAGCAGATTATTGTTGTTTGTAGATGCAAATGTTAAAGCCGTTCCTATATAGATGCCTTTTGGTCCAGGACCCAATGGTGTATCGGTGAATGTACTGTTTAATAGTTGTTTTGATATAAAACTCATTGCAACCATACTTGCCTTATCTTTAGGAAACCACGCAGAAATAAGAGAGGATCCTCTACCTGTTGTTCTGTAAAGTTTTGTATTGCCGCCATCCAGATATACAGATCCTGTTCCGGCACCCGGGAAGGGGTTGTCGTCCATGCTGGCAACAACAACGATAACGTCTCCATTATTTTTTATAACATTGTCATAGCGGGTATCTCCCGTTAGGGCTTTGGAGCGGGCAAGATAATCGGCAACAAAAGCATTTGCCTGAGCTTCCGTAACCTTGCTTGTATCAATATAGCCGTTAATTTGCGGAGACATTAAAATCTCAAGTCTGCCCATTTTATAGTGCTGGAGCCAAACGCCTTCTTTTTTAAGTTCCGGTATGCCCCATTTGACGGCAAGGACTACTTCTTTTCCTTTTGCATCCGTACCTGTAATTGAGTCAAAAGTATTGCCGTAAAGAAATGTAGTTGAGGCGTGAATATTTGTAAATTTGTCCAGGTAGTCTTTGGAATAATTGAGTTGCAAGAGTTGTTCATAGGGGGCAATTTTGGGAGCTTCCTGCGTCGCCGTCGCTTCGGGGGTGGGGGTGGCTGTAGGCCCCGGCGTGGCAGATGGAAGTGAAGACGCAGTGACCGTCGCGATTGGCGAAGGAGAAACGTTCGCGCAGGCGGTCAGCAGAATGCAGAATATCAATATAAAGTGGTCAATATTTTTCATCGGTATACTTCCCGCCGATGACCCACTTTCAAAATAATCAATTTTGTCGCAGATTGCTCTATTCGATAGACGATTCGATAATCGCCAACACGGTACTTGAAGCATCCCTTCCATTCGTCACCCTGTAAGGCCTGATGCTGGATCAGTTCTGCGTTTTCCCAATCCATTCCAATTTGTCGAGCAAGCGTGTTCGTATGGATGATGCAATTCCCCGCAAATCAGACTGCGCTTCGGGAGTCAGGATGACTTGGTAGGGCTTCATCCCTGAGTCTCATCACGGAAGGATTTCAGATCCACACCTTCACCTGCTTTGGATTGTTTGATTGCCTTTCGCAGAGACTCGGCAAAATCGGCTCGAAATTCACTGACAGGCTCGTCAATGCTGGTGAGCGCGTCCATTAATTGTGTCATCCACACTTCGAGCCGTTTATCCACAGCGCGCTCGACAAGAGTCTCAAGCTCATTCGCAGACAATTGGTTTAAGGTTTTGTTCATGGCGTCCTCTATATCTTGAGTTATTATAACAGCAGAGAAGTCACTGCATTGCGAGTAATTCCTTAAGCCTCGGATGTTCCGCGTACACTCCGCGATACTTCTCAGGGACCAACGCCGCGATGCGGCACATGATTTCATCTGTGAATTGCTTGAGCGCCGCGTCGCGATCTTTGGTTGGGAGGGGCGGAAGTGTGAATGCCTTTCCGGCAGTGACTACAATGTGCGAACGGCGAAAGTGTTTTAGATTGTCAATGACGACTTTGTCTTCTGTTCCTGCTAATCCAACGGGCAGGATGGGGCGGTTGAGTTTCGCGGCCAGGTAACTGACTCCGGGTTTGCCCTCCGCCATCGTTGCCGTGCGACTGCGCGTCCCTTCGGGCGCGATGACGAGGATATTTCCAGCCTCCATCAGGCCGATGATCTTGCGCAAGGCTTTCAGGTCCGGGTTGAAGCGGTCAATGAAGATGAAGTTGGCATACTTGCCGGCCCATCGCAGAAAAGCGATCTGCTCCCATTTTTCTGCAACCGGTATGAAAACATCCCAGCGGCTGAGCGCGTAAAACAACATGGCCGCGTCCAGCATGCCGAGATGATTGGTGGCGATGACGAATGCCCCGGTGGGCGGGACATTTTCATAGCCGTGAATTTCAACTTTTGCGATCAGGTTGATCATACTGCGGAGGAGCCAGCGGAGGAAGTTGCGCATGATTCAATTTTACAATAAAAATCCTCATCACATGGAAGGTGATGAGGATTCCTTTTCACTGCTCATTGCATTTTATTTCCACAAATAATCGAGATTTGAATTTTTATTGTTGGAACCGTATTTTTCAAACATGCGGGTGAAAATCTCCAGATCGCCCGGCGTCATGTTGATGATTTGAAAGCCGACGTTGTAGGTGCTGGGATCATAATGGTCCGGCTGACACCACTTACTGCGCGCTACGAAAATCATAAAGGTTTTGTTGGCTACTTCACTGGTCAAATCCACGCGCAGGGTAAAGTCCCTGTTCAACGGGATCGCCTGGCGGCTGTCCAGTTTGAAACCGCCGGTGCTGATATCTGAGAGGTGGCCAACCAGTTCCCCGGTGGCCTCATTCATCACCCGCATATAGTATGAGAAGTTGCGTCTGTTTAACTTTCGGCGTTCCAGTGACATGGCAATCCTTCCTCTTCGCTACACCCAAAGTATATAGCAAGGTTGGCAGAGAATCAAGCGTAAGATGGTGCCGAGAAACACAATCATTCGGCTTTCAGAATGTGAGTCAGGATGGACGCGCCGCTCCCGCCGATGTTTTGCGCCATGCCGATCTTTGCGCCGTCCACTTGCGTCTCGCCGCATTCACCGCGCAATTGCTGGACCACCTCCACGATCTGATACATGCCCGTCGCGCCGACCGGATGACCGCGCGCTTTCAACCCGCCACGCGTGCAGATCGGCACCGGACCTTTGAGCGTGATGCAATTTTCGAGGCCGAGTCTTGGCCCCTGGCCGCGTTCCGCGAAACCGCACGCTTCCAGCGAAAGTGCAGACATAATTGAGAACGCGTCATGCAATTCGAACACATCAATGTCTTTTGATTCGACGCCCGCCATCTCATAACAATGTTTGGCAGATTCATACGCGGCTTGTAAAAAGAGCGGGTCTTTGCGCGAATGGACGGCAATCGTATCGGTCGCGGACGCCGAGGCGGCCACAACCACCCGCGGCCGTCCGTTCAGCGACGCGACTTTATCCGCGGAGACAATGATCGCCGCCGCCGCGCCGTCGCCGATGGGGGAGGCATCCAGCAAATTGATCGGCGTGGCGACCATTGCAGATTTTTCAAATTTTTCCACAGTGATCTTTTCGTGCAAACGCGCAAATGGATTGTGCATGGCATTTGCGTGAGCGTTGATGGAGAACGGCGCGAAGTCCGCATGTTTCCAACCGTACTCGTGCATGTATCTCTGCATGACCAGGGCGTTCAACCCAACAAACGAGACGCCCTGCTCGACTTCATAATCCGCGTCCGCGGCGGTGGCTAACGCGGCAGTGACATCGTGACCGGCTTTATCGGTCATCTTTTCGACGCCGACCACCAGCGCAGATTCGACTTCGCCGGACGCGACCGCCATCAGTCCCGCGCGAAACGCCGCCGCACCGGACCCGCAAGCGGCCTCCACTTTGACGGCTTCCTTTTGCCACAATCCGGCCCAATCCGCGATGAAGGTTCCCAATTGATTTTGTCCATCAATCAGCGGGGAAAGCATGTTGCCCACAAACAAGGCATCCACTCTGTCCACGCCCGCATCCTGCATGGCCGCAAAGGCCGCTTCGCCCGTGATCTCGCGCAGTGACTTGTCCCAATGCTCGCCGATGGCAGTTTGTCCGATTCCAAGAATGGCTGTTTTTTGCATGACTAAATTTTACCAGCCGTAACTATCAGCGTCTATCAGGTTGAAGACGCGGGAACAGTGGATGTGAAATTTGTCTGGCGTGTGTATACTATTGAAAAGGAGAGTGTATGACCAAGCCCAAACTGCTTCCGTGCCTTTTGATGTTTATGATCCTGCTATCCGCTTGTGGGCCCGCGCGGATTATCCCAATGCCTTTACCGACTCAAGCCGCGCCTCAGCCAATACCGACTCTTTCTGAGAGGTGGTCTTTGAAATTGACTCAATCCGGCGGCATCGCGGGCATCATGCTGACAGTGGAAGTTTCCAGCGATGGAAAGATCATGGCTGAAGACCCACGCTCCGGAAAAAGTGAAACGCGCAACCTCGCCACAGATGAGTTGACTGAATTAAAGAGACTCATTTCCTCTGCAAAGATTTCTCCAAACGCGGCGCCGTATCCGGGCTGTGCGGATTGTTTCATCTACACCCTTGAGGTCAATTCCAACGGCAATCTCTCCAGAATTCAAGTGGATGACATCACACTCAAAGATTCCGGCGCACTGGAATTGGTAACGTATCTACGCAAACTTCGCAATGGACTGTTGGGTGTGAGTTATTAAGTACGATATACGTTTAGCCACAGAGACACAGAGTCGCCGAGAAGAAAAATTCTCTACCGTACACATATCATTTTTCACCGCGAAGGGCGCCAAGAACGCAAAGATTTAAAGGTTTTCTTGGCGCTCTTCGCGTGTTTCGCGGTTCCGATATACGATAGCATTAAGAAAAGAATCTTTTCATGTTCTCTGTGGCTCAGCGGCAGAAAAGCTTGTGCCCTTTTCTTTACCACTTTGTATCAGCAGTCGTGCTGACACCCGCAAATTTCCCCACGCGTTTGTACATGGTCACGTTTGTGAACGGTTCGCCGAGAAGACCGTCGTGAATCGCCCATGAGCGCAGACGGATGCTGTCTTTGGCCTCGACGCGCCTGAATGTTGAGTTGTCCAGTTTTTTGAGCAGATCACCTCCCTCGGCGAATCCGCTGTGGATGCGCTCCATCAACTTGCGTCCCTGCTGGTAGGCAAAACCATAACGTTCAAAGATAATTGCGTTGTGATAATACAGCGGCTCGACAAAGTAAAGATCATGTCCCAAACTTTCAACGAAGTTCTCGAACGCGATCACGGCCGGATTCAATAACCGCAAGCCGTGTCGCACCTGACCCGGTGCCAGCCCCGCTTCGAGGGCGGCTTTCTCCGCTTCGAGGTTGCGGAGGAGGGTCCCAAACTTTGTCGGCCGTCCATCCGGCATTTTGTCCACATCGAAGCGAGGCGAGGATGGGTCGTTCAAAATGTAAAGCAGGACGTGAATCTGTCCGTTCATTGTGTCGGTCAGGTGGCCGTACAAAATCGGATCGGGAAAGTCTGCCTGATGAAACAGCGCCAGTTCCGCCGAAGGGCTTCCCGGCGCCCACTTGGCTTTGATGAGTGAACGTCCCTGCGCATCGGTGAATGAACGGGGAATGTTGAAACGTTCGAGCAATTCTCTGGGGATGAGGCCGCAATAGATTTCCCGCTTTTTTTCTTCGGGGAGCAGGTTGATGCCGCCGATGGTGGAGGGTTGGGTCACGTTGAATGTCTCGATTATTCTGTCATTGCGAGCGTCTTGTGCGAAGCAATCTCCGTATCTATCGCATATGAGATTGCTTTGTCGAGAATTGCGCTCCTCGCAACGAAAAACGGTTATCTTATTCTCGACTCATGTTCCTGTTCGCGCGCCTGATCGCGCTTGGCAATTGTAGCGCGTTTGTCATAAGCCTTCTTGCCGCGCGCCAGGGCGATCTCGATCTTGGCGCGGCCATCTTTGAGATATACGCGCGTCGGCACGATGGTCATGCCTTTCTGGCGGACAGATTCCCATAACTCGCGCAATTCCTTTTTATGCAACAGCAAACGGCGCTTGCGCTTCGGATCGTGATTGAAGCGGTTGGCCTGTTCGTACGGCGCGATGTGCGCTTCGATCAGCCACGCGTTTTTTCCGTTCTCGATATCCACATACGACTCGACAATGCTCATCTGACCCGCGCGAATGGATTTGATTTCGCTTCCCTGCAACGCGAGACCCGCTTCGAACTTCTCAAGAAGGTAATATTCAAAACCAGCCTTGCGGTTGGTCGCAATTACTTTTATATTTTCGGCCATCTGAATTCATTCTAACACAATCAAAAAATCGTCAATCAAATCGTCAGCCCCATTTCCAAATGGCCATGCCGGCCAGTGTGCGCGCCGCGGCGAAGGCGAACAACGCGGGAATCAGCCCGATTTGATTCGCGATCAGCGGGCCAGCCAGCGAGCCGATCAGAATCGACGCGTTGAGCACCACGTTGTACCAGGCCAGATACGCGGGCCGGTCGTGCGCGGGGATGTGTTCCAGCATGTAGTTTGCGTACGCGCCCCCGGCCAGCGACCAACTCAATCCGCCGAGCGCGGAAATTCCGTAAAAATCCAAAGGCGTTCGCGAGAGCGCCAATAGAAACGGGTACAATCCCATGCCGACCACGCCCAGCGCGGTCACCCTTTGATGACCGATGTGATATACAATGCGTCGTAGTTGAGTCGAGCCGACCAACACCACTACATAGAATAAAGCCGAGCCGATGCCAAGTTGATCGTCGGTGAGACGCAGTTGATTGACCTGATAAAGTGGAAAGAGCGGCAGAGCCAGAAATTGCGCGAGATGAAATCCCATCATCACCAGCAGGACGTTGCGAAAGCGCGTGGACCACACGTCTGCGCGGATGGCGGAGAAAAGATTCGGACGTTGATCCGCTCGTTCGGGATCCTCAACCGGACTCGGTTCCGAAAGAAGCGGGTTCGCATCCGACGCGAGCGGGCGCACAAAATAAAGATGCAGACTGCTCATCGCCGCGCCGATAAATCCGATCAGAAAGACGACCTGGTATCCTGTGGGGAAAGAGATGTGGTCGAGCAAATATCCGCTGGCGAGCGAAGACAGCACGAAAGTCACCGACAGTACCACGTTGCGAACACCCGCGACGTGAGCGCGATATTCAATCGGGACAGCCGCGGCGAACAACGCGTTGAAACCCACGGCCAGCGGCGTGAGCGGAATTGCCATCAGGAGCGCGATTATGATCAATGCCCAGATTTGGCCTTCATTTCCGAAGAGCCATGGAAGCGGGACCCACAACAAAAAGCCGATGCGATAGATGACCGATGCCCAGAAGACGGCTTTGCCGATGTGACGTTTGCTGATCCAGTGGCCGGACGGAATGGCGAGCACAAGGCTGACCGCCGCGGCCATCGCGCCGAGCAAGCCAATTTGGAAACCGGTCGCGCCGAGGCGCGCTGCATAGATGTTCAAAAAGTTAACGGATGAACCGCTCAGAACACCGAACCAGCCAATGTCGAAATAAAGATGGATGAAATTGGAGCGATACTCTTTTGGGATTTCAGTTTCAAAGATCGGAGAAGTCACGGGACGATTATAATATTTCAGCCTTGAAGTGCTATGTATCAAGTGTCACCTATCTGGGCAGAAGAATTTATGGATGATATTAGAGGCGCTTTTCATCGGAAGACTGCATGGGCGGCGATTGCGCTTCTTTTGATTCTCCGTATTCCATTTTCCGTGTTTATCACATACGCTTATCCAAACGGCGAACAGTGGGGGCCTACGATTTTTCAAGTTGGCACCTATTTGCTGATTGTTTTTTTGATTTGGTGGGAACGCGAGATTCTCGCGGATTTCCATGTGGATATGCTGGCATTGATCATGATTTTGATTTTCAAACCCGCGCAGACGCTGATCCTGCGTTATTTGGGAATTGATATTCCGCTGGCATTTCCGCGTCCCGCCGGACTTTTGATCTGGGCCATCGCCATTGGGCTGATCATCGCTCTGTGGCGGAGCGGCTACAAGCCCGCGCGCATCGGCCTGTCATCTTTAGGTTGGCTCGCCGCAGGATTGATGTTTGGATTTGTGATTTCCGCTCTGCCGGACTTAGATGTGTTTCAATCTAACGCGAATCTCGGGGGCCGCGATTACTCCAGTCTCTCCGCGGTCACTCGGTCAACAGGCCTGGCATTCATGTATCAACTTGGATTTGCGGCGATTTCCGAAGAGCCGCTTTTTCGCGGGTTTCTATGGGGATACCTGCGAAGGCTTGGCTGGCGCGAAATCTATGTTTGGCTTGCTCAGGCCGCGCTGTTCATGAGCGCTCATTTGTATTTCAAAGATGCCGTGCCATTCAATTTTTGGATCGCGGTCCCAGCAGGTGGATTGCTCTTTGGTCTTCTGGCTTGGCGCTCGCGTTCCATTGTCCCGGGAATGATGGCGCACGCGGCGTACAATGCCGGAGTCTATGTGATTTTGATGAAGTTGATTTGATATTCCCTCATCCCCGACCCTCTCCCTCGCGGGGGATGGATGGGGGGAGGGGTGTGAGAAAAAATTTTGGACGCTGGCTCACGTTGATTTTTCATGAGCCAGCGTCCCGATTCCTATCTTGACTGGAGGCAGTCTGCTTTGTTACTTGTTGTATTCGGCGATGAGTTGCTGAAACTTGGGATCGTTGCGGATGAAGTCAAGATCGGGATCGTGCAAAACCCAATCCACGCGGGTCTGCTGATTCTCAAGGGCAACGCGAAGCAATTCAATGGCTCGATCTGCGTTGCCGCGGATGGCTTCCAGGCACGCGCGGTTGTACTCGTTTTCGCTGTCGTAGATGTTTTTCATGGCTTTGTTGATGTGATTTTGGGCGAGTTCTTCCAATCCTAATTTTTTGAAATAACCTGCCAGAGTGGCATGCGCCAGGCTGTGATCGGGGTTCAGCTCAATTACGCGTTGGAATGCAAATATCGCGTCTTCGTCACGGCCTTCAGCCGCGTAAGCCAGACCGAGATGGTGATGATAGAACGCCTTGGAGGGGTCCACGGAAATGGCCTGTTGGTAGGCCAGGATCGCGTCCTTGTACATACCGGCAGATTTATAGAGCGTTCCCAGCGTGTCCCACGCGAATCCGTTTTTGGGGTTGACCTGAACAACGCGCTTGATTTTTTCGATGTCCAGTTGGAGGCGGATCATCTCCGGAGATTCGACTTCCGGTGACTCGGTGGCAGGCTGAACATCCAATTCGATTTTTTGCATCGTGCCCGGCTTATCTTCCTGGAGCGCGACAATGAAAGGCAGTGTCGGAGACGGCTCTTCAACATCCACATCAACGGGTTGTAACGCCCTTTCCGTTCGCTCTTCGGTCTTGACGTCACTGGCCTTTGCTGTGAGCAGGGGAGTGTATGTAGGCGGCTTGGATTCCGGAAACGAGGGTACGCTCGCCACTGGCGATGACTGACTCGACTCGCTCAGCGGTTCCTGTTTTTCGACCCCTTCAAGCGGTTCCGGGATGGGCAACCAGACTGCCAGATCATCGCCCTCTACTTTGGGAAACAAGATGTCATTGTCTTCGTCCGGTTCCGCAGCTGAGTCGGAATTCTCGTCGAAATCTACCTCCGTCCAGGTCGGCGTATTGGCGTCGTCGGGGACTTCCGACGTGGCTTGCTCGTACCAGGCCGGGTCAGCCTGGACCCAGGAGGCGGACTCTTCATCAGAAAGCGGAGTCGGCACCTCGTCCAGATTGGAGGCGGGTGTTGAATCAACTTCGTCGTCCGGCTGATCCTCCGCGTCTGTTTTTGAGTCTTCATGAGTTGGCGCGCTTTCCGCAGAATCAACGGAACTGTAGAGCAATTGACCGGGGTCTTCGCGCTCTCCCGCTCGTTCGGGATTCAATTCGTCCGCGCGTTGATACGCCACCACCGCGCGTTGATAATCTTTCAAGTGGCGGTACACATTGCCAAGCCTGTTCCAGGATATGGCCTTTTCATCGTCGTCCATCAGGAGTTCGATGCTTCGCTTGTAAAGGTCAATCGCTTCCGAATATTTTCCCTGTTGAACATAGGCGAGAGCCAGATTGCTGTACGGCCTTCCGTAACTGTTGTCCAATTGAATGGATCGGTTGTAGGCGTAGATGGCCTGGTTGTACGCGCCGGACATAAAATACAAATTGCCTAACTCATTCCAAAGTTCATGCTCACTCATAGGATCCTCCGTGCTACGAGGCGTAGCTGGGTTTGGGTTCCATGGCATAACTGCCCAGCAGGCTGAAGCGTGATTGCAAAGAGAGTGTAGTGTTGTCCGGGTCGAGTTCGTCCGCCCGCTGATACGAAGCGATCGCGTTGTCGTAATCGTTCAAGCGGCGATAAACATTGCCCAGGCGATTCCAGGAGATGGCCTTATCTTTTTCGCTGGCGAACAATTCGATACTGCGCTGGTAGAGCAGGATCGCTTCGACGAAACGTCCCTTTTGAACGTAAGCCAGCGCCAGATTGCTGTACGGCCAGGCGAACCAGCGATCCAGTTCGATTGCTTTGCTGTACGCCACGATCGCGTCATCAAACTCGCCGGTGTTGAAGTAGACATTGCCCAGTTCGTTCCACACGTGAGCGTTCTTGGCGTCCACTTCGATTCGCAATTCGCCGGATGAGTCCATTTGCGCGGCGGGTTCCGGCGGAAGTGCGGGGCCGTGCTCCTCGGTTTGTTCATCCACCGATACAGCCACGTTGAGGGCCGCGGCGTTGTCTTTGAGATACTCTTCGTACGCAGCGTGGTCCGCGATGGAAAGATCATCCTGTGTTTGGTTGGCCGCCTCGGCAACTGTTTCCTCAGCCGCTTCGGCGTCTTCTTTGATGACGATCGTTTCCTCTTCGATGTGAATAACTTTGACTTCGCTCACAGGCGCTTGCGCCTCCACCTGGACCTCAGACCGGCTCTTTTCAACTTCAGTCGTCTCTGCGCTGACGGCTTCTGCACTGCTTGTCTCCTCCGCAATTGCCGGGGCAGATGACTCAACAGCCTCGGGAGTTGTTTCCCGTTCCGGCTCTGAGGCGGGAGTCTCTTCGGCCTGAGGTTCAGGCTCCTCGATAATGTCAGTCGTCTCTGTTGAAGTATTGATCGTCGAGACAGAGTCAGTGAACGTTTCAACTGTGGTTTGAACCGCGACTGTCACAGTCTCTTTTCGTGTGGCAACCGGAACTGTAATGGATTCTTCGGAGGCGTTCTGCGCGGCTCTGTCGGTCGCTTCGCTGACGGCTTCAACCGGTTGTCCCGCGACCGCTGCATCGGCGGTTACTTCGACGATTTGCTCTGAATTTTCCGCTACAGCGATCTTTGTCGCGGGTTGATCGGTTGCTTGTACAGCCTCCGCTTGCGCCTCAGCGACGACCTCCGTTGGGGCAGGTGACTCAATTTCCGCGACAACTTCGGCCACATTCTCCGCTTGAGCATCCGGCTGTGCTTCTGTAGAAACAGAACTTTCTGGTTGTGAATCAACTGCCGCGGGTTCTTCAGCCACAACTTCAGTGACTTCGGGCGATGTAGCGGGAGTCTCCACAACCGATTCGGTTGCTTCGGCTTGCGCCATTGTGGCCGCTTCTTCTGCGTGGCTTTCCTCGACGATTAATTGAATCGGGCTGAGTTCAACTTCCGCGGGCTGGCTCACCTTGGCCTCATTGTTGCCTTCTACAAGTGTGGGGCCCTCTTCGGCTTCGTCTAATTCATCGCGGAAGCCGGCATTCTCGGCATCCAGCTCATCCGCTTTTTGGAACGCTTGTACCGCCAGGTCGTACTGATTCAGTTTGCGGTACACGTTGCCCAAACGATTCCAGATGACGGCCTTGTCTTTGTCTTCTTCCACCAGGTCAACGCCGATCTGGTAGAGGGGAATTGCTTCCTCATGTTTGCCCTGCGTTGTCAGGGCCAGCGCGAGGTTGCTGTACGCCCAGCCGAATTGTGGATTCAGTTCGATGGCTTGATGGAACGCGTCGGCCGCCTGATCATAGGCCTCGGACTGGAAATACGCGTTACCCAGTTCGAACCAGTTCTCCGCGTTGGCGGGGTCCAGTTCGATGGCCTTTTTGTAGGCTTCAATCGCTTCTTTGTGGCGGTCCTGTTTTTCAAAGACGTTGCCCAACCGAATCCACGGATTGATGAACCGCTTGTTGAATTCGATGGACTTTTCCTGATAAGCCACAACCGCGTTGAATATCTTTCCTAACTCATCCCAGAATTCATAGTTGCTCATTTCTGCCTCCGATCCGTTAATTAAGAGGGTGACTGGCTTAGCCACCAGGAACGTTGCTTAGCAAACTAAATCGAGTGCGTGTCGCAAGAGTAACGCCCTCATCTGCCAGCATGACCGCTTTTTGATACGCCTTGATGGCTTCGTCGTAGTTGTTGAGCCGGCGATAGGCGTTCCCAAGCCGATTCCACACAACGGCTTTGTCTTTGTTGTCATTGAGCAATTCGATGCTCTTCTGATGCAGAGGGATCGCCTCTGCCCATTTGCCTTGCGAAGCGAGGACGCGCGCCAGATTGGTGTAGGGCCAGCCCGTTTCCGGGTCCAGTTTGATCGCCTGATTGAAGGCGTTGATCGCATCGTCGTATGATCCGGTCTTGAAGAAGAGTTCTCCCAGGTCATTCCATTCCTGCGCGTTCTTCGGTTGCTGATCGCCCTGGAAGGTATCGGCGCCATCGCGCATCCCGGCGGTTTCAGGGTCCAACTCGGCGGCTTTCTGATAGGCCGCGATCGCGTTGGGATAATCATTGATGCAACGATAAATATTTCCCAGGCCGTTCCACGAGATGGCTTTGTCTTTGTCCGAGGTCAACAGATCGAGACTCTTTTGATAAAGCAGAATCGCCTCAGCGTATTGGCTCTGTGTGAGATAAGTGAGTGCCAGGTTGGCGTACGGCCAGCCGAACGCAGGATCGAGTTGAATGGCTTTGTTGTAAGCGCGGATGGCATCTTCAAATTCGCCGCGCTTGAAGTGGACATTGCCTTTCTCGTTCCACACGTGCGAGTTTGTGCTGTCCGCCTTTGCCTCTTCCAGTTCATGGATTTCAAACTTCTTTGTTGAATTCATGTCAGGGATCGGCAACGGGTTTGGAGATGTGGGCTTGACCATAGGAACTCCTTCCACTTTGCTCGTAAACTGGACATTTGACTCTGTTTGTTTTGCAATCTCTTTGACCGATAAAACCGGTTCAGCCTCGACCTTGTTGCGGAGCGCGGGATCGAGAATCCAGTATGGCATATCCGTTTGCTCGTTTGGCTCTATGGTCAACGCATCAGAATGGCCGGGCTGTGAGTCCTCGCTGACGGTTTGCGGCAAGACCTCTTGTGTGTCCACTTCGTGATTGGTATCTGCCTCCGGCGCGGACTCTTTCTGCGACTCCTGTTCGCTCGGTTGTGATGTCCGCAGTTCGAGCATGTCTGCGGTCTGATACGCCGCGATGGCATTGTCGTAATCGTTGATCTGCCGATACACATTTCCGAGTCGATTCCAGGAGACTGCTTTGTCCTTGTTTTCTTTCAACAACTCAATGCTTCGCAGATACAGCGAAATGCTTTCCTGATATCGTCCCAGTTGGGTGTATGCCAGGGCCAGGTTGCTGTAGGCCCAGCCATAACTGCGGTCCAGTTCAATGGCTTTGGAAAACGCTTCCACCGCTTCCTCGAACGCCTCGCACTTCATGTGGATCAACCCAAGTTCATTCCAAATCGTGCAGTTCTTGGAATCGAGCGATAGCGCTCGCTCATACGCCTTGATCGCCTCGCGGTATTTCTCCTGCTTTTCGTACAAAGCGGCGAGTCTCAGCCACGGGGTGACATACTGCTTGTTCAACTCAATCGCTTTGTGATAAGCCTTCACGGCCTCATCCACGCGGCTGACGCTGGCATAAACATCGCCTAATCCGCTCCATGGATGAGCGAAGGTCGGCATGAATTGGATGGACTTGCGATACGCCGCGATGGCGTCATCCACGTATCCGATTTTGTAGTAGACGTTGCCCAGTCCGTTCCAGCCAATCGGGTCCTGCGAATTGCATTCAATCGCCTTGAGGAAGGCGATGATCGCCTCGTCGTTTCGACCGATCTTCGCGCACAAATTCCCAAGATTGTTCCACGCGAAGATTTGATCGGGCGCCAGGCGGATGGCTTGTTTGTAGGCGTCAATTGCATCGTCAATTCGTTCCATGCTGGTCTTCACGAGGGCGATGGCGTTGAAACATTCGGCCTCAAACCAGTTGTCTTGCATCTTTCTAGCGATCTTCAGCGCGTCACGGAGTTGTTCGTCGGCTTTTTCGTAATCGCCTTTGCGCCAGTTCAGAACGCCCAACGTCAATAATAGATTGGCGCGGGTGGAACTGGCTTCCTCGCCCTTGGGAAGTTCGGTCAATAGCGCCTCGCGCAGGGAGATTTTCGCGTCCGTATCCTCGAACTGATCGGTGTATTCGCCCGTTCCCTGCCAGGCAGAATCGAGGGCCTGTTGCAATACCTGCTCGGCCTTCGGAGATTCGACGAATTCAACCACACGATGGCGATATGCCCAAAAGTCCGGGGCGAAGCGTGCCAAATCCATGATTTCCTTTTGCGTAAGCCAGAAGATCACGCGGACTCGCTTTTCGATAAAGAATTCACGCTGGAGGTTCAACGCGGTGTAGATGTTGGATTGCTGACTGTGACCCCAGCGCAAACCATCCACAAAGAAAGTCGTTGTGGCTGTCTCCTTGAATTCCTTCAGGAAACTGATGACGCCATCGGTCTCGGGATCCTTGATTCTCAAGCTCGAGACTCTCTGACCAAGGTCAATCAAATGATTGCCGAGGACGTTTCTCGCATCCGCGCGTACATAATCCGAACTGTACACCACCAACAGGATGCACGGTCTCTGCCACTTGATTGCGAGTTCCAGTTCCTTGACGAGAATTTCGATGCGCTCGTCAAAGGGCCTGAGTTCCTGCAAGGTTTTTGTACTGTGTTTAGTCATCTAATAACTTCCTCAGTACAGGATGAACATCGCACCAATTTTCTCCATCGCGGTATTCCAGAAGAGCCAGCAATTGTAAAAGAGGCCTCAGGCGATCACTGTATTCGAGGCGGTTATTCTCGGCGACCTTTTTCAGTAGTTTGATGTCTTCCTTGTCCAGGATGCGCCTGTATTCATTCCTGATTTCCGTTGCGGCCCATTCGATGTCGGTGCTATCCAGCTTGCCGGCGTTCCGTCTTCGGGCGCGGCCGATCGCGGTCCGCATGATGCGAGCCATTTCGCGGAAGACTCCGCCGCTGTAACCGATCGCATCATCCAGCGCCCTGTCTTCGATCAGGTTGGGATGCATTCTGAGATGGACGAAGCGCTGAAGAGTCTTGTATCCCTCCGCGTGATGATCATTTGGATTGGTAGGCGTATGCAGATTGATGTTGGGCAGAAAGAGCGCCTGATCGCGGATGGAATCGAATTCCTTGCTGTAGAACAAAGCGCTGGAAACCGTGTAGACGATGGCGCAATTGGGTTGCATCATGATCTCGCGCCGATCATGGAATATGTCGCGCGCTTTTTCCAAATCCGGCTTATCCATATCATCAATCAAGATGAGGGGGATAAGCCGCTCCTTGGTGTAAATGGCGGTGGCGATGTGGTTGATGATGGCGATCAGGCCCGTGATGTCTGTTTCGACCACTTGTCTCAGTTCGACGCGGGTGGCCGGCTCCAGTTTCATCTTCAGGCCGGCGTTCGCGAAGAACATATCTATGGAAGCGCCTAGCTCGATATTCGAGACACGGCCTTCGAGAATTGTAGAGATTTCCTTTTCGACCTTGCCCTTCCAACTGTTCAGTTCTTTGAGCAGTTGATCGGGCAACTCGCCGCCTCGTCTTCGGTACTCGCGGAATAACCGTCCGCCAATGGCAAGCAGGACATCCCTGAAGTCAATGTCAATGATGTCGGCTTCCTCGCGGATGCTGAAATTGATGGGCCAGTATTTCTTCTGAATCTGTGGGTTGCCCAGCAAGTGCAACAACTCGGTTGATTTTCCGCAACCTCTATGCCCGGAAAAGAAGAACTTGGGCGGACGATAGAATGGCGCCAACAGGGCGTCGGTGAGTTCGACGATCGGGTTGCCGGGCCTGTCAATGTAAAAAGGATTGGGTTTCCCGTTTTTCTCAGGCTTGAGTGGTAAATCCAATTCAAAGTTCAGCCAGGCCCTGTCAAAGTCTGTTGCGGTTATGTAATCGAAATTATTCATTGGTTTCCTTTACCGATTCTCGAAGACAAATGCGATGTGTGATTAATTCTTATCCAGATAACAGTTTTTCAAAATCCTATAAAGGTGATTGTTCGTCTTGCGAATATTGACCGCTTCGCTTAATCCTTGCGGTCATTTATGACCATGCACTATTTTTTCAGTTAAAAGCCGGGGCCGTCAGGCCTTCACGGATGGCATACAATGCCGCCTGCGTGCGATTGGTGACATGCAGTTTGTTCAAAATACTGCTGACGTACTTGGCTATTGTCCGTTCGTGGACGACAAGCGCGGCGGCGATCTCCTGGTTGCTCAACCCCCGGGCGATCAATCTCAAGGTCTCGAGTTCGCGGCGTGTCAGGCTTTCCTCTGTCGAACCGGAATTGGCGGAGTGATCGAATTCATTGATGACTTTCATGGCAATGGATGGATTGATGGATGCCTGATCCCGCGCCACATCGCGAATCGCCTGCAGGAGTTGCACGCGGGTTATGTCTTTCAGCATGTAACCCAGCGCGCCGGCTTTTATAGCCTGATACACGCGGTCGCTTTCTGCAAAACTTGTCAGGACCAAAATGCGGGGGAGCGGATGCAGGTCTCGCAATTTGGTAATGGTCGTCAACCCGTCCTGACGCGGCATGACCATGTCAAGCAGGATGACATCCGGCTTGGTTTTGCGGGCCAGTTCCGTGGCCTCGATTCCATCGGTGGCTTCGCCAACTACTTCCATGTCGGATTGAAATGAAAGAATGGCGATGATGCCTTCTCGAACGACGTTCTGATCTTCTACAACCAAGATGCGAATTTTTTTCATATTGATCCTCGGTAGAGAAATGATATGGTCTTTATTTTAGAGAATTCGCTTAACGTGTAGACACTGTTAGCGCTGAAAACCGGCTGGAGTTGCTTTCTGTGTCTCCTAATTCAAGTTCCTGTTTGCTCCATAAATGCGGCGCCCATATTTCAAAATAATCGCCCTGGCCGATCAGGAGGATTTTGTCATCGAGATGAGCGAAATCCTTCAACTCGCCGGGTATGCTCAGATAATTGCTATCCATCCTAAGTTCATATGTTGCGCTTAATATCAGACGAAGCAGTGAGCGCGCCACCGGGTCTGCAATATTCAGCGATACAACCCGATGATAGATTTCCTGAAAGGCTCTGGTCGTGAAGACCAGTAAGTTGCGGTCGAATCCGCGGGTGATATAAAAGCCGCCCGAAAATTGCTCCCGAAATGCCGAGGGCGCCAGAAAGCGGTTTTTTCGATCCAACGTGCAGGAGTGTTTACCCAAGAACAATTTTGAGCTCCCGGAAGCAGTGTGGCCGTCTCAAATCTGTTTTCATTATATGAAGTCAACCGCTCAGGAGAAACCCACGAAAGTGGTTGTTTACCCTTGTTTTATTTTGACCAGAAGAAAAACCGCTAACGGTCATAAATGACCATATACAACATGCCCCTGTATTTGCGCGCATGTCATGGGTCGCTCATGACGGAATGCGACATCAAAAAAGAACCGCCTCCGATTAGAAAGGAGGCGGTTCTTTGGATCATAATTTTTCCTTTGTTCTCTTATTGACTTTGTCCCTCGGCTCGGTCAAGCCTTCACGGATGGCGTACAATGCGGCCTGTGTCCGATTGGCCAATTGCAATTTTTCAAGAATACTGCTGACGTATTTCGCCACGGTTCGTTCGTGGACGAATAGCGTGTCCGCGATCTCCTGATTGCTCAACCCCCGAGCGATTAATCGCAGAGTCTCCAGTTCGCGCGGGGTGAGGGGATCGGCTGTATATAATAACTGTTGGGGATGATCTATCTCATGGATAACTTTCATCGCAATCGAAGGCGGAATGGAGGCCCGTCCGTCTGCGACATCGCGTATGGCTTGCATCAGCTGTGCGCGCGTAGCATCTTTGAGCAGATAACCGAGCGCTCCAGATTTGATGGCTTGATACACACGGTCACTTTCGGCGAAACTGGTCAAGACCAAGATCTGGGCATTTGGCAAGGCTTCCTTGATTTTTGGGATCGTGGCCAGACCGTCCTGTTTGGGCATGACCATATCGAGAAGAATCACATCCGGTTTGTGTTTGCGAGCCAATTCCACAGCCCGGATTCCATCCTGGGCCTCGCCAACCACATCCAGGTCTGGTTGGAGCGAGAGGATCGCGACAACGCCTTCTCGCACAACACTTTCATCATCCACTACGAGCACACGCAATTTTTTCATTCCATCGTCCTCCGCCTGGATGGTTTGGGCCGCGCAGATGATTGTTCTTTACGAACGGTCATGATAAGTTTTGTCCCCTCGTTGGGCTTCGAGACGATCTTCAGTTTAGCGCCGATCTGTGAAGCGCGCTCTCGCATGTTTTGCAAACCAAGACCTCCGCGGTCCACTTTTTTCATATCAAAACCTCGTCCATCATCCATGACCTTGAGTATAACATTTTCACGTCCCTGTTTTAGAATGACGGATACCGATTTGGCGTGAGCATGACGAAGCACATTGTTGAGCGCTTCCTGCGCAATGAAGTAGAGCGCGACTTCCTTGTCCTTTGAAAGAGAAATTTTTTCATCTGCCAGGAGCCTGGCTTTGATATCGGCCCGGCCCTCCACCGCGGCCAGACGATGATGCAAGACGGAAATGAGGCCGTCTTTTTCCACATCCACCGGTTGCATTTGATACAGGAACAATCGCATCTCTTTGACGGCCTGTCTTGCATTCTCGCCGATACGCGTCAGCACATGAGACGGATTGACCGTGGAACCCGCTTCCAGGGCGGCCTGAGCCGCTTCGGTCAATGTGACGAGACCATACAGTTTCTGACTCACGGAGTCATGGAGGTCGCGCAGAAGCCTTTGTCGTTCCGACAGGGCAATGGCTAATTTGCGTCGGCGGTCGCTGTCTATGAGCGTTGCGATTTGATCCGAGATGGCAGTGAGGCGAATGATTTCGTCCTGGCTGAATATGGGCCGCTCTTTTCTCGCCAGACACAAAAGGCCTATGGTTTTGTTGTCTTCTCCGGCGCGCACGATGAGCGGAACAGCCAGAAAACATACAAGGTCGGTCTCGCGCATGGAGGGCGGAAAGGCCAAATTATCATCCGTGTTTTCCACCAGGAGGGGCCGCCGGTTTTCAAATACCCAACGAATGAAGGGAGTGGACATGGGCAAAAACGTCATGCCGGTGATCGCATCAGGTGGAAGCCCAAAATGGGACGCTAAAAATAATCGCTCTTCCTGATCTTTGCTGTTTGTTTCATCTATCAGGAAGATCGAGACAGCCTGACTTCTAAACGGGTAGATGATCTGATAGATGGACTCGGATAGAAAATCGTCCAGGTTAATCGTATTGCTTGCGGCGCTGGAAATCGCGTTCAGGATGACAAACATTTCATCCCGCGCCCGCTGGCGCGCGTCCTCCGCCATCTTTCGGTCGGTGATGTCCGTCCATAATACGAGGCGGCCCACATTGTTCTTCTGTGCATCTGTTAGCGATAAGGTGCGGATGCTGAGATAGCTCCACCTGTTCTGCGAGCGGACGCTTCGTTTCATTTCGAGTTCGCGCGCGCCATCGGTGGAGGTTGGCCCGAGATTGGGAAAATCAGGCAGGACGGTGTTGATCGTTTTGCCGAACAACTTTTCGCGCGGCAGGCCAATGATTCGTTCGACGGCGGGGTTGATATCAACGATCTTGTTCTGGTTGTCCAACAGGAGCCATCCATCGCCCATCTTTTCAATGACTTCTTCGCGCGTGAGCGTGGTGGTCCCCAGTGATTGAGGTTTGAACAGGGAATAGGAAAACCCTAGAATTGCCAATGTATAAGCAAAAAGGGAAATGTCAATTGACGAAAAGGCAAGCGCGCCAATCATGTTGTTTCCCTGGAACGCTAGTGGGAACATGGCCCCCAGCAGAACAGTTACTGTGGCTGTGCGCAGGAGTTTTGGTTTTTGAAGGAAGGTGTTGGCTAGGAGGAGAACACTGACGCCTAAGAGGCTATAGATATATAAAGTATTGAATTTTCCCCAAAAGCCGGTAAATAGCAAATACGTTATTTGCGCGTTCGAGTCTGTGATGTTGAATTTTGGCACAAGCCAGAAAATGATTTGGGTCAGCGCGGGAACGATTCCGAGCAGGATTACCGTCCGGCTGGTTGTCGAGGGTGGGTGATTTGAAAAGGACAGACAGAAGGTCAACTGCGCGGAGGCCAGGGTGGTGAAAATCAAATAAGCCGTCGCCATCCAAAACAAACCGGATAAGCGCGATAAAGGTCCTTCGTGGAGGAGATTAAGCAAAGACCAGGTTGTGATACATAGAGACAAAACAAAGAGACTGCCGGCGCCCGGCGTCTTGAGTCTCCGAGCCGCGATGACTCCGATGATAGAAGCAATAACGATGTTTACAACAAGAGCAAAATCCATTAGTTTCATAAGAATCGAAATGTCTTTGCGATACTTTCCCTTCAAAACTTACGCTAACAGGCTTTTCATTTCAGCAGAATCGAGCAGGAGATGAAGATTTGGATCGCGTTCGATTTCCGTCTTTTGGATTTGATTTGCGCGGAGCGCGGCGCGCAAGATTTCCATCCCGCCCGCCTTATTGCCCGAAAGGATTCTTTCGCAGGCTTCCAGCCAGCGAGGGCGGGTGCTCTGGGCGACCTTCAATTGGCGGAGCGCTTCCTGCACATCATTTGTCAATTTGTAACCCACTGCCAGCGACAATGCAAAGTTCGAATTGGTGGGCGAGAGTTCTACTGCTTTCTTGAAACACGGAATGGCCTCGTCAAGTTTCCCAAGCGCTACATGGATATGCCCGAAACTGTTCCAAATCCGCGCCGAGGAGGGGTGGGCCTTGACTGCCTTGTGACCCATTTCAATTGCTCGGAGATTTTGTCCGAGCGCGCAGGCAGTCGCGCTGAAATTCAACCATAAGAAGCTGTCCTTTGAGTCTAATTCGAGAGCTTCCTGATAAATTTCGGATGCCTCCTTGTATTTTTCGTCTTCATAGGAAATAATGGCCAGTCCGTTCAAGAACCACGTCCGATGGGGCAGGTCATACTTCTGAGCGAGTTTAAGTCCGGAGGTCAAGGTTTTTGACGCGTTGGATGTGTCCCCCAGCATCCAGTAAAGATGTCCAAGAGAGTACAGCAATTCGCTCCGCGCGGATAACGCTTCCGGATCTGTAGAGAGTTGGCTTAGAAGTTTTTCCCGGCTCGCGATTTTCTCCTTGATCGCGGCGTGCAGTTCTGTTGAATTCTGTTGGGCGTGCCAAATCAAAACTCCGCTTGGCAAGACGTTCTTGGGGGCGGCATGGGAGCCGAGAAATTCGATCACTCGATGGCGGAAGGCCCAAAAATCTGGTGCGTAAATCGGCAAATTCGAGGCTTCGTCTGGGGAAAGCAGGAACACGGCCCTTATTTTATTTTCCACCAGAAATTCCCGGTTGATATTCAATGCCCGATAGGCGTCTTTGTCGTTGTCGCCTCCGCCGCGATCTATATTCGAGATGAAGAAGACAGTTTTTTCCTTTTTCGTTGTCTGCAGTAGAGCAGGGAAGATGTTCGGGCGCTCTTTCCCTATTTTGATAACTACAGTCTGTTGTCCCATTTCTTCCAACCCATTCTTGAGAGCCTGTTCGATTTTTTCTTTTACCGATTCTGACTTGTAAATTGCCAGAAGAATGCTGGGTCTATCCCACTGTATTCCCAGTTTAAGTTCATCGAGGAGGGCGCTTATGTTCTCCTCAAAGGCTCTTGTGTATTGGACGGTTTGATTGGACATAACGTTCGAATCTGATCTCTAGCGGAATCGAGGATTTATCGCTGGATCAGTCCTGATATTTCCCGAGGGAGAGAAAATGGATTGCCTTCAAGGGTAAAAGGTTACGCGCCTCCTGACTTAGATCATCATAGTGTTTTACCCATAGATCAAAGAAGTTTTCCAAGTCCAATGTCGAAATTCTTTGAAATGTGTTTTTCATGATTTCTGCTTTCACTTCGTTTGTAAAACCCCCGGTTGATACGAGCAATCCAAAGTCGCTTTCTCCCAGCACGAGGGAAAACGATTTTAGCCCCTCCATTGTCAGGGGTTGACCTTTATGCTTTACCTGGACAAAGATGCGCGGTCCTTTGATTCCGATCGGATCCACACGCGCCAAAATGTCAATTTGGCCCCGGTCCTTTTCCGGCGGGGCGATCCACGCCACGTAGTATCCCATCGCTCGTAGCAGACCCGCCACCAGCCCCTGAAATTCGAAAGGTCTCATATCCTGTATATATTTTTGGGTTAATTCCCACGCTTTTTCCTCCGCCTCCTCGACGGTCGCGATAATGATGGGAACATTTTGTCTGCTCTCATCGAATAAGCGCAGGGCTTCCTTGTAAAGCTCCTGCGCATTGACGTATCTTCTGCAGGCCTGACGCCCCTCTTCGGTAATATACCAGCGTGCCTTGTCATTCTTTACCAGCCAGCCGGCTTTGACCAGCGGAATGGTTGCTAATCGGATGATTCTCTCGTAACGGGGAGCATTTGCAGAAGGGGAATAGGCCCGTTCATATTCGGTCAGGGGCGTGATTTCGGGCAGGAGCGCCAACAAGTCTCTGGCGGGTAGTCCCTCCGGCTTATTCCAAAGCAACTCGAGGGTACTGCGCAACAACTCACCAATCCTGCCAAGGGTGACCTCAGTCATTTAATAAATGCCTTATCTCAGTATATTATCAGTGAATGTCAGTGCAAGGATAACCGCGCCATGTGGTGAGGAGCGGTTTTGGGAAAATGTTCTAGGGGTTGCGTGGACCGAGCGAGTATCCTTGCTGTTGACGCGTCAACCTGACGTACTCATTGATCATCTCATCAGGATGAGGGCGCGCTCCTATGATGACCAAATACCCCGGCGCCCAGAAATCTTTTGACAGGTTATCGCGTTTAATCCGAGGAAAATTCTCGAATATTAATTTCGAAGTGTGCTGGCGAAAGATTCGCATAAAATGTGCAGGTGGCGTGGTGGGATGAACATATAGTATCCATTGCAGATATTCCGGGTTGACAGACAGGAAATCCAGCCGCCATCCGAAGGATATGCAAATCTGCGGCATCCATTGATGAAGTTGATCCGCCAAATCCCCAATCAAATAATGAACGCCAAACCTCGGAATCAGCAGGCAGGCGTAGGAAATTTCGTAAAGGTTGGTGGATACTTGCTCGAAAACAACGTGAGAATCAGATTCAGAGACGGAACTAGGACCACGAGTTTCGCGGCTACTACGTGGATTGATCAATGTCGTCTCTTGAGTGCTTCTATCCACCGTGTCCTCGAAAAAAAGACTAGGTCAGATCCATAAGCATGATCTGAACGCAGATAAATTATTGCCGGTCAAAAACACCATACAAAATAGGGTAATTAATCTGGCGCTAAGATTATACCTTAATCATGCCTGATTGTCTTCCTCTCCCAAATATGGTGGTAAATTCCTTGCGGTCTCCGAAATCTGGTATTTGCCGGGAAGTCCTACCGTATAATAGGCAAATGCCTTCGCTAAAGAAATTCTTTCTTCTGAATCCACGAATTGTTTTTCTAAACCACGGCTCTTTTGGCGCAACGCCAAAGCCGGTCTTCCGAGAATACCAGCGCTGGCAAAGCGACCTGGAGCGGCAACCCGTTGAATTCCTGGGTCGCCGTCACAATGACCTGATGCGTGGCTCGCGAACTGCTCTCGCAAAGTATCTGGGTGCGGGCGCTGAGGATGTTGTCTATACCCAAAATGTGACCATTGCCCTGAATATCGCGGCGCGCTCGCTAGATTTGGGGGTCGGCGACGAGGTCCTTTCTACGGACCACGAATACGGTGCGCTGGACAGAACCTGGCGTTTTCTTTCGAAAGAACGTGGATTCCGATACGTCAACCAGAAAATCTCTGTGCCGTTGACTACACGGGACAATTTTGTGGAGGAGTTGTGGCGCGGCGTCACGCCCCGGACGCGGGTGATTTTTCTGAGTCAAATTACCAGCCCAACGGCGATTATTTTTCCCGTTGAGCAGGTTATCCAAAAGGCTCGCGAGGCAGGGATTCTGACAATCATAGACGGTGCTCATGTCCCCGGCCAACTCCCGTTGGATCTAAAATCGCTCGGCGCGGACTTTTATGGCGGGAACCTCCATAAATGGCTGTGCGCGCCGAAAGGGGCTGGTTTTCTCTATGCGCGGCCTGAGATTCAACATTTACTCAAGCCGTTGGTGGTGTCATGGGGCTATGAGTCCGAGATGCCCAGCGGATCAACGTTCATTGATTATAACGAGTGGTGGGGCACGCGCGACATCGCCGCCTTCTTGTCTGTGCCCGCTGCGATTGAATTTCAGAAAAAGAATCGCTGGGATGAAGTGCGGCGCGCCTGTCACGAACTGGCCTGCGAGGCCCTGCAAAAGATCGAAAGTCTGACCGGCATGAAATCCTTTTATCCAAATGACAATTGGTTTGCTCAGATGTTCACCGCGCCACTGCCTGCCTCGATTGACATTCCATTGCTGAAGACGCGCTTGTACGATGAGTATCGAGTTGAAGTTCCGCTAATCGAGTGGAATGGGCATAAACTGATCCGAGTATCCGTACAAGGCTACAATACTAAAAAGGACATAGACTGTCTGCTTGGTGCGTTATCGCATCTCCTTGACGGCCGGAATACTTCATCCGATTGAATAAATAACCAATATTTTATTTGGGGGATTGAAAATTAGAAAAATATAACTATAATATTAGTTGAAACACTGAATAAATAAGGAGAGATTGTATGGCGCAAGCCTCTCGCGGCTTCCTAAGCCGAAAAAAGACATCTCGTGCTTCCCAGAGATTGACGGGTGAGGTCACTCTGATTCCCGACCTGTCAACAGCTGCTGACATTGATGTAGGGCAACGCTTACGGGCTGTGCGCACTCGGATGAATCTTTCGATCCGTGCGTTGGCAGAAAAAAGCGAGTTGAATGTCAATACACTGAGTCTCATCGAAAATGGGAAGACTTCGCCCAGTGTTAGTACTCTCCAGCAGTTAGCGCAGGCTTTGCAAGTTCCGATCACCACCTTTTTTGAGAGCGATGGCGGCATGAAAAAGGTTGTTTATCAAAAATCCGGAGAGCGTACGCGCGCTGCCTTTGCACACGGCAAGATGGAATATTTAGGGGCAGGGATGCCTCGCTTTGGCGCAGAGCCGCTGATCGTTACGCTTGAGCCGAATGCTGGTAGCGGTAAGACGCCCATCGTTCATACTGGAAGAGAATTTGTATATTGTTTAGAGGGCCGTATTCTTTACAAAGTGGATGACAAGACGTATTTACTAGAGGCAGGTGATAGTCTGATTTTTGAAGCATATTTACCGCATCATTGGATAAACGCTAATTCGACGCCATCGCGTGCATTATTGGTACTTTGCCCGATGGACGAGCGAGATCAGCCGACGGAACGACATTTTTCGGGCTGAGTCAATTTTGCGGTTCACTCTGAAAGGAGGCGTGAAATGTCCGCAAAAAGATTTGTCCAGGTTCTACTGCCCATCGCATTAGCGGGTGTCATCGCTGCAAGTCTTATTCTGATAATTTCCCCGGTCGGGGCACAAGAGGAGGCCGCACCGGCATTGTCCTCCTCTTGCATTGTTTGCCATGAAGACTTGTACTATCTGTACGACACGGGCAAATGGTATTGCGTTGCTGAGGCGCGGGATCGCTGTGCGGACTGCCATGCGGGGAACCCCAATTCCATTCAGATAGATGTTGCTCATACAGGGTTAATAGCCTATCCGGTGGTCAACGGCGATGTCACCAAATGCAAGGAATGTCACCCACAAGACTATTCTGCGCACGTTCAGAAATTTGCAGAAACCGCCGGTTTTCCTGTGGTTTACGTAGCAGAACCAGTGACGATCTCTTCCCAGTCCGGCAACGTCTTGCCTGCCGCGCCGATAACCCCAAAAAGATACTCGCCATACGAGGTCGAAGTTGCAGTTGCTTTAGGACTTGTGATCCTGGTTCTACTGGCGGTGACCGCCCTCAAAACACGGAAGCGGAAAACTACCTGATATGGATGTGTCCATCTTTGATATTCAAGCGGAATTTTGCCGGGCGATGGGAAGTTCCGCCCGACTGCGGATTCTGCACCTTTTGCGCGACCAGCCTCAGACTGTGACAGAGATTGCCAGAGGGACAGGGTTGATGCAGGCAACTGTGTCGAGGCATATGGCTTCTCTGAAATTGGTGGGCGTTGTTCTGGCACAGAGACGCGGACACGAAATTATCTACCGGATCGCCGATCCAAAGATTGGGGAGGTGTGCGATCTCGTTCGTGAAGTCCTTAGTGAACGCTTACAACAGCATTCACGGTTGTTGATTCGCAGATAAAGCTTTATTTGGCAATTTTGGAGATGGCGAAAAGTGAAACAAGGGTGGGCGTGAAGATTCTCGCCTCAAGACAGGCGGATTAATTTCTATTCTATCAACCAACAACCAAAAGTTGTAAACCCGTGCTTTCTATTCATTTTAGAAAGTTGCTATAATTCTTTTGTAAGATTTCACCAAATAAATTACTCTGAGCTTTGTTGAAAGGCTGGTATGAATATTTCTGTTGCATTGGGCGGGGGTGGATCCAAAGGAAATTCACACATCGGCGTGCTTCGCGTGTTGGAACAAGAAGGCTTCCGCATCCGCGCGATAGCCGGGACCAGTTTCGGGGGCCTCGTGGCTTGTTTCTACGCGGCCGGCTTTAGTCCCGACCAGATCGAAGAGACGTTCGCCTCGGCGGATCAATCGCGATTGTATGATCGCGTTGGCGACGAGAGTCCATCCTTCCTGGGTTTGGGCGGAGTCTACAAGTGGCTCGATCATCATCTCGGTGATCGCACGTTTGAGGGATTGAAGATTCCCTGCGCGCTGACCGCGGTGGATTTGCGAACCTCGAGCGAAATCATTCTACGGACAGGCCGCCTGCGCGATGCCATTCTTGCGACCATTGCCCTGCCCGGAATTTTCCCCGCATATCATCTCGATGAATATGAACTGGTGGATGGCGGCGTCCTCGATCCTGTCCCAGTTGCGTTGGCGCGTTCGATGGCTCCGTCTTTGCCGGTGGTGGCCGTCACACTCACGACCCCGCTGGGCCAACCGGCGCGTTCGCCTTCCATGCCTTTTGCAAGCACTTTGCCATCGCCATTGTTATCGCGTCTCAGCAGTCTGCGAATTACCAGAGCGTTCGATATTTTCATGCGCGGCATTGACATAGGCAACCGCCAGATTACCGAACTTCGCTTTCAATTGGAAAAACCTGATGTGGTCATTCGTCCGCGAGTGGACGACATCGGCCTGCTCGATCGCGTGGACGTGCACCAGGTGGCGAAAAGCGGAGAGGAGGCCGCACGCGCCATGCTTCCCGAACTCAAGCGAGCGGTGTCCTGGCCGAATCGTCTGCGCCGATTCTTTGGAGATAACTGATGAAGCGCGACTTGCGGAAATACGCCAAACAAACCAATGTTCAACTTGCATTGGGCGCGTTCGCTCTGCTCTTTATTGTTGGCATTGCGCTGATTTATTTTATCTACGGCCCGCGCGCCGCGGCGCTTGGCTTTTTGTGTCTGCTCGCGAGTCTCGTGCCGATAGGCTTGATTTTCTTTGCGCTTTATGGGATTGATTGGATACTCAAACATGCGCGTTCAAAGTGACACCGATCTCGTCACGTTTCAAAACTGGACCTTGCGCGTTCGTCCGTCTGAAAATCCATCGCCGCGCCTGCTTTTGTTGATTCACGGCTGGACGGGCGATGAAAATTCGATGTGGGTCTTCGTGCGGAACTTTTCATCGGATTACTGGATGATTGCGCCGCGCGCGCCGCACGTCACGGAACCGACGGGTTTTTCATGGCGTCCGCATCATTCCGGACCTCGCGGCGGACCCAGTCTCGAAGACCTTCGTCCTGCGGCGGTGGCTTTGATCTCCCTCGTGGACGCGTACGCCGCTCAAAACAAAATTGATGCTCATCAATTCGACGTGATGGGATTTAGCCAGGGCGCGGCGTTGACCAATACTCTTGCTCTGCTTTATCCCGAACGGATTCGCCGCGCGGGTGTGCTGGCGGGTTTTGTTCCCGCAGGATCGGAATCGGTGTTGGAAAAACGCCCGTTAAACGGCACGCCGTTTTTCGTCACGCATGGAACGCTGGATGAAATGGTCAGGGTGGAGTATGCGCGGCAGTCCATCCAACTGCTGGAGCGCGCCGGCGCGAAAGTCACGTATTGCGAAGATGAAGTCGGGCATAAGGTCAGCGCAAATTGTCTGCGCGCGCTGGAGTCCTTTTTCAACGAAAGTCTTGAAGATTAACTTTTGCTTACCTTGCTGTTGACGCACCTCTCTTTTGCGATTATCCTTGCTTAATCATTTGCCAGGACACAGGTATGGTATGAAGAATTCTGATTTTCCATCTCGTCGTGATTTTCTGAAACTGGCCGGGCTTGGCGTTGGCGCGCTGGCCTTGAATCCGTTTAAGAATGCTCGCACTCTGCCGACCAAACTACCTCAGTTTCCGGCGGGTGACCGCCTGGGAAGAGTAGCAGTGGCGCCAAATTTTTATTCAACGCCATTGATGTCTCGACCCAACGAAAACTCTTCCAAAATTCGGGATGTGGCTCAGGATGAAGTCGTGGTGTGGCAGAGGGAAGTGGTTGGAGGCAATGTTTCGGGAAGAACAAACATGCGCTGGGTCGAGACGCCGAATGGGTATATTTATACTGCCGACCTTCAGCCTGTGCGTAATTTGCCCAACACTCCAATTGCCAACGTGCCCGCGGGGAAATCCGGCTTTTGGGCCGAGGTGACGGTTCCTTATGTTGACCTGCAATTGCAAAATGCGCCCATCTCGCCGGCGATTCAATTTTTAGTTCAATACAGCCAGCCGATTCGATTGTATTATGGACAGGTGGTCTGGATTGATCAAGTCGCCGCGGATTCAAGCGGAAGCGTGTTCTATCGCGTCAATGAAGCGCCCGGACACGGCTACGGCTATGGCGATATCTTCTTCGCGGACGGCGCGGCTTTTAAAGTGTTGACCGATGATGACGTTTCGCCGATTCATCCGGACGTTGATCCGGCCACGAAAAAAATCGTGGTGGATGCCACCCCGACACGTCAGTACCTGTCGTGTTTTGAAGGCCAGACGGAAGTTTACTACTGCCGCATCTCCAGCGGTTACGGTGAGAGGTATTCCACACCCACTGGCGATCAGGCTGTTGCCCGAAAGATCTTTTCCATTCACATGGCCGCCAACACCGGCTCCGATAGCGGTTACGATACGATGGGCGTGCCCTGGCCGGTGTTCTTCAATCTCAATGTCGGCGCGGCTGTTCACGGGGTCTTCTGGCACAACGACTTTGGCGTTCGTCGTTCGCACGGATGTGTCAACGTCCTGCCGGAGGATGCCAAGTGGATTTTCCGCTGGACGACGCCGTTCGTCTCGCTCGATCAAAGCGAGGTGCAGTTGCAATGGCCAAATGTTGGCGGCAGTTTCAGCACTTCAGTCGCTGTGAATGAGACCACTGTCCCAACATAGAAAGTAAACATGAACATTTCAGAGATTACTATCGGTTTGGCATTTCTCGCAGGACTGGCCTCGTTCCTCTCGCCCTGTGTGTTTTCACTTGTCCCGGCGTACGTCGGCTACCTCGGCGGACGCGCCGCGGGTGGCGAGAGCAACGCTTCCAATCGTTTCATTACCTTCACACACGGCCTGGCCTTCGTGCTTGGCTTCAGTGTGGTGTTCGTTCTGCTCGGCGTGGCGGCTTCCGCCGCGGGCGGATTCTTGTTCGATGCGCGTACCTGGCTGGCGAAGATCGGCGGGATCGTGGTCATCATCTTCGGCCTGCACATGATCGGCGTGTTTCGCATCCCGTTTTTGGAATATGATACGCGCGTCAACACCGCGCCGGATCAGAAGTGGGGCTATCTCTCATCGGCTTTGCTGGGCGTTTTCTTTTCGGCGGGATGGTCGCCTTGCGTTGGTCCTGTGCTGGGGGCCATTCTGACGCTGGCGATCAACGGCGGCTCGATTGCCCTCGGCGCAAAATTACTGACTGCCTATTCCGCCGGACTCGCTGTGCCGTTTCTGGTCGCGGCGCTGGGCATTGGCTGGGTCACGACCATTCTCCACAAATACAACAAAGTCATGCGCTATGTTGAGATCGCCATGGGCGTGATTTTGGTGATCGTCGGTGTTTTGCTTTTCGCCGGTGTTTTCGAATTGATCGCGCGCTACGGTTATTACGTCAACTTTGGACTGTAGGCTATGCCTGAAAATACGCTTATCGTTACTCTCTATGCTCGTGAAGATTGCAAACTCTGTGACGAAGTAAAAGATCATCTTGCCAGCTTACAAAACAAATTTCCTCACCGATTGGTCGAAGTCAACATTGACTCGGACCCGGTTCTGCAGAAAAAATATCTGGTGGAAATTCCGGTTGTCGAGGTGGGCCCATACAAACTCAAAGCGCCGATCTCGAAACAGGCGCTTGAAATGACCCTCGGCGCGGCGACAAACCGCCGCGAACAGCTTCAGCAGGTGGGCGGTTCGGCTTACGAGGAACGCGTCCGTAAAGGGCAGACCATCTCCGGAAGTGACCGCGCCTATGCCTGGATTTCGCGCCACTACCTCGCGTTGCTCAACCTTTTCATGTTCATTTATGTCGGTTTGCCATTCGCCGCGCCGACGCTGATGAAACTCAACGCCACCGTGCCCGCACGCATCATCTACACCATGTACAGTCCGCTGTGTCATCAGTTCGGTTTCCGCTCGTTCTTTTTGTACGGCGAACAGCCTTACTATCCGCTGAAAGAAGCGGGATTGACCGGCATCAAAACCTTTGATCAGATCACCGGCTTCCAGAATCTAAGCGACCCATATAGCGTCTCGCGCTTGCAGGCGCGGCAATTCCTCGGTGACTCGACTGTCGGATTCAAAGTTGCAATTTGCGAACGTGACATTGCCATTTATGCCGCCATCCTTTTGTTTGGCCTCATCTACGAGCTGACCAAACGCCGCCTGCCGGCCCTGCATTGGATGTTGTGGATTCTGATTGGCCTCGGACCCATCGGCCTCGACGGCTTTTCGCAATTATTCAGCCAGCTCCATTGGACCTGGCTCGCCGCCTATTTGCCCTACCGCGAAAGCACGCCGTTCCTGCGCGTCTTCACCGGCGGCCTCTTCGGCTTCATGACGGCCTGGTTTGCATATCCCAACATCGAAGAGTCCATGAACGAGACGCGCCAGTTTTTTGTCAAGAAGTTCGCGATGGCAAAGTCGTAACTGTCATGTCGTTGCGAGGCGGCGGTTGAGTAGCGAACAAAGTGAGCCTATCGAAATCCCGACGAAGCAATCTCCTCCCAATGACGTGTTGATATCATGCCCTTCATTCACAACAACGGAATTCGTTACTATTCTTTCGACATCTTCCCGCGCACAGTGACGCAGGCGGTCTTCACGCGGCAGGGAGGCGTCAGCCCCGCGCCGTGGGATTCGCTCAACGTCGGCGGGACGGTCGGCGATGACGTTGAACGCGTCCGCGAGAATCGGGCGCGCTCTTTTTCGGCTCTGGGCCGGACCCTCGACTCGCTCTTCGACGTCTGGCAGGTTCACTCTGCTGACGCGGTCCACGCCGACGCGCCGCGGCCTGTTCACGAGGATCATCATAAGGCCGACATCATCCTCACCGACAAACCGGACGTCACCCTCTACATGCGCTTCGCGGACTGTGTTCCGATTCTGTTGCACGACCCAAAGAAAAATGTAGTCGCCATCGCCCACGCGGGCTGGCTGGGAACCGTGCGCGGCGCATCCTCCGCGGCGGTGCGCGCTATGCGCGAAAAATACGGTTCAAAGCCAAAAGATATTTTGGCCGCCATCGGCCCCTCGATTGGCGTGGATCATTACGAGGTGGGGCCGGATGTCATCTCGCAAGTGGAGCAGGCTTTCGGTCCGGACGCGAAGCGATTGGTTGAATCCCGCGATGGAAAAACCTATCTCGATTTGTGGGCCGCGAATCGAATCCAATTGGAAAAATCCGGCGTGGAGCAGATCGAAATCGCAGACATCTGCACCGCCTGCCACCTCGACGATTGGTTCTCGCACCGCGCCGAAAAAGGCAAGACCGGCCGCTTCGGCGCATTGATTGCGCTGGCATAATTGGTAGTCCGCCGACATCCTCGGCGGATTGTTGTTAGAATCACTTCATGCTTGATCTCGTTCTTTCCATCCGCGAACGCTATCAGAAAACCCTGGACGCCATTGCCTCCTCTGCGCGCAAAGTCGGACGAACGCCCGAGTCTGTGCGGCTCGTGGTCGTCACCAAGACTCACCCGGTCGAGGTCGTTCAAGCCGCGGTCGAAGCGGGCGCGAAAATTTTGGGAGAAAATTACGCCGAGGAAGCCGTTGAAAAAATTCTCGCTTTGAAATCGCAATCTGCGGTAGAATGGCACATGATCGGTCACGTCCAAAGCCGCAAAGCCCAGCTCGTGGCCGAGCATTTTGCTCTTTTCCATTCGCTCGATAGTTTGAAACTGGCCCAGCGCGTTGACCGCTTCGCGGCGCAATTTGGCCGTCGCCTGCCTGTTCTTTTGGAATTCAACGCGGGCGGCGAGGAAAGCAAGCATGGCTGGCCCGCCTCGAATGAATCGCGCTGGTCGAGTCTGCTGACAGACCTCGCGGCGATTGTCTCTCTGCCGAATCTTGAAGTGCGCGGCTTGATGACGATGCCGCCTCTTTCCACGGACCCGGAAACGGCGCGGCCTTACTTTCGGCGTTTGCGCCGCCTGCGCGATTTTCTCGCGGAACGTCTGCCGCAAGCGGAGTGGAGCGAACTTTCGATGGGCACCAGCGCAGATTACAAGGTGGCGGTGGAAGAGGGCGCAACTTTAGTTCGGGTCGGGCAGGCCATCCTGGGTCCGAGGCATGAAACGGAGAGTAAACGAGCGTGAACGTACTTGCCAACATCATTGATATGCTTGCCAGTCTGTTGTCCATTTTGGTTTTGATCACCGTCCTGCTCTCATGGTTTCTTCCGCCGTATAATGCCGTGCGCGAGGCGCTCGACCGATTGGTTGATCCTCTCCTGGCTCCCATCCGCCGCTTCATCCCTCCGGTGGGAATGTTCGATTTCAGTCCGTTGATTCTAATGCTCTTGATTCAATTCATTGCCATGATTCTCAAAAGTTTTGTTCTTTCGCTGTAATGAGGTGGCCATGCCGAAAAGAAATTTTCATCTTCACGATGGCAAGAAAGGCTCGGCGATCGCGGTGCGCGTCACGCCGCGCGCCAGCGTTGACAAAATTACCGAGGTGATGGAGGACGGCACGATCAAAATCCATCTCGCCGCGCCTCCGGTGGATGGGGAAGCCAACGCAAAACTGATCACGTTCCTCGCCGATATTTTGAATGTGTCGAAATCACGCATCGAGATCGTGGCCGGAGCGACCGGGCGCGACAAACTGGTCTCCGTGTTGGATATGGACGCGGAGACGGTCCACAAACGTATTCTCGGACACATGGATTGATAAATAATCTACTGAAGAGTGACGCAATGCTTTTTTAATCTCAGCGGCTTGTTCTTTGATGAGCAAGCCGCTTTTATTTTCTCTTGCATTTGCCGAACTCGTGTGGGATAATCCCGCAAATTTTTTAAGGCCGCACGCGAAAGGAGTACTCATGTCTCATATTGTGGATCAGGTTTCGTTGGGGGCCATCGTTCAAGTGCGCGACCGATTGCTGGAGGCGCAAGCCCGCGGCCAGAAGATGTTGCGCCTGGAGTCCGGCGACCCATCGTTCGACATTCCCGCGCTGGCGCGTGAGGCGATGGAGAAGGCGCTCCGCGATGGGCTGACTCATTACACCGCCTCCACCGGCATCCCGCCTTTGCGCGAGGCCATCTTCAAAAAAGTGACAACCGAGAACGGGTTGAAAGTGCCAAGCGCCGATCATGTGGTCGTGACCAACGGCGGGATGCACGGACTCTACATTCTCTTCCGCGCTTTACTCGACGCGGGCGATGAAGTCATTTTGCCCGACCCAATGTGGACCGAGATCGCAGAAAACATCCGACTCGGAGGCGGCAAACCGGTTCCGGTTCAACTCCGACCTGAAAACGGATACCAGTATGATCCAGCGGAAATCGAGGCCGTCATCACACCCAGCACGCGCGCCATCTTCGTCAACACGCCGCAGAATCCCATCGGCGTGGTGGCCGCACGCGAAACGCTGGAAGCGATTGCCGCGCTGGCTGAAAAGCATAATTTGTTCCTCGTTAGCGACGAGGCCTATGAGCATGTCATCTTCGATGGGCAGAAGCATGTCAGCCTCGGTTCTTTGCCTGCCGCGCAAGACCGAACGATCAGCGTGTATTCGCTTTCCAAAACCTACGCCATGAGCGGACTGCGCCTCGGTTATCTCGTGGTCAATCAACCGCAATATCTTGAACGCGTCAAGAAACTGGTGCGATGCACGATCAATGGCGTGAACTCGGTGGCACAATATGGCGCGGCCGCGGCCATCAACGGGCCGCAGGATTTCACGCGTTCCATGGCGCAGGAATATCAGAAGCGCCGCGATATTTTGTTCGACGCGTTGGAAGAATCGCCATATGTGAAAGCGTTCAAGCCGGGCGGAGCGTTTTATCTATGGGCGCGCATCCAACCCGATTGGCCGGGCTACAATGGCAAGACCGATGACTGGTCCATGACCAACTATTTGATTGACAAAGCCGGCATCGGCTCCGCACCGGGGTCAGCATTTGGCCCGGCAGGCGCGGGACACATCCGCTTTGCGTTTTCGTGCTCGACGAATCAGGTGGAGGAGGCCGCGCGTTTGCTCCCCGAGGTCTTGCGTGCCGCGAAGTAACTCACGAGGGTGCGTCGCACCTTACTCAATAGGACTCACCCGCCCGTTTGGTGCGACGCACTCCGTAAAGTCAATTATCAAACGGCATCACGCGTTCATTGCGCTTGCGGGCCATACAACCTGCGATAGATGATGTAAATTTCGTAAATGTTGCGGATGTACTGCCGCGTCTCTTCAAAACGGATCGACTCGAGGAACAGATCGGAGTCGCCGCCTCCGAGTTGATACCAATCCAGCGCGTTGCCGGGACCGCCGTTGTACGCGGCCAGCGCGCCATATAAGTCGCCATTCAAGATGCGGCGATTTGCCGCCAGATAATATGAGCCGAGAATGACGCTCACATTCGGACGATAGAGTTGATCGGGATCATAATTGATCGGCCAGCCGAGAGCATTGGCGATGTTTCCGCCCGTGCTGGGAATGATTTGCATCAGGCCGCGTGCGCCAGCCGTGGAACGCACGAATCCCTCAAATAAACTTTCCTGCCGCACAACGCTGAAAAGAAATAGCGGATCGAATCCATTGTTCTGCGCGGCGGGGATGATCAGGTCATTGAAATACAACCCGTAACGCAAATGGCTGAAATAAGGCGGAGCCATCATCGAGGACGTGTGGTCGTTGAGTCCGGCCAATGTCAAGACCTGACGCGCCGCAAAAATTCCCGAACGATAGAGTCCCAAATCAATCAGATAATTGGCGAGGCGGTAGGTCAGAACTGCGTCAAGGCTGACGGCATTGCGCAAATCTTCGAACTCGAGCCGCGCGTCGTCATATTCGCCGAGATTCCACAACTCGGTACCGCGAATCGTTCGCGGGTCCGAAGCAAGCGGGCCGAGGCCGGAGAGATCGGTTTCCGCGGGCAAATTGAACGTCAAGCGAACCCACGAGTCTGCGGCTTTGCGTTCCGCGGCAAAATCAATATTGAAGTTTTCATTGACGGGTGGAGCAAAGGGAGGTTGTCCACTTAATAAATCGCGGGCGCGCTCGCTGTAGTAACCATCCGGGTCGGCGTTTTGCGCCTGTTGCCATGCGAGTTGCGTTTCGTTTGCATTGCCAAGTTTTTGCTGAGTCTTGCCGATCCACAAATAGGCGCGCGCCTTATCTGCAGGCGTGATGGCTTGCAAGAGACTCTGCTCGAAGAGGGGAAGCGCGTTGTTGTAATCGGCCTGGCGGTATTGCATGATGCCCGCAAAGAAAACCGCGGTGGACGACTGATCAAAGGTTGGATATTCACTGCCGACGCGTTGCCAAACCTGCGCGGCTTCATCGAAGCGGCCATCGCGTTCAAGGATGCGCGCCGCGCTCATCAACGCATCCGGCGCGTTGCTGGCCGTGGGTGCAGCCTTCACGTAATCAAGCAATGTCTGTGCGGCCTGCGGGTACAGATTGAGATTGACCCATTGAATGTTGGCCTTCTCCGTCCATGCATCCGCCCATTTTGGGTGCGCCGGATAATTTTGAATGAAATAGGTCAACTCATCCACCGCGCCGGAATAATTTTGCATGGCTTCCATGCTGAGCGCGCGGTAGTAACGCGGCGTGCCGTCGTTGCCTGGGTTGGCGGCGATGTAACGGTTCAATGATTCCAGGGCTTTGTCGTACACGCCTGCAAAATAATCCGTGATGCCGCGGTCGAGATCGCTGACTTGCTGATCGGCGCCGACCAATTCCACAAGTGAAAGATACGAATAATACGAAAGCGGATAATTTTCCACCGCGTGGCGGAAGCGCCCGTAGGCGTTGTCCTTTTGATCGAGCGCGAGATATGCCTGCCCGGCCAGATAGTCCATTTGCGCGTGGATGTAGTCATTAGTCGTGTTCGTCATGATCGTGTCATACATGGATAGCGCGGTGGCGTAATCACCGATTTGGGCGCGGGATTTTGCGATCTTGATGTCGAGCGCCTGTTCATCATCGAGGTGCGGCGCTTCTTTCGCGGACGTGTAAGCGGCCAGCGCATCCGAATAATTTCCCGCCGCTGAAAGCGCGTCGCCGCGCCGCTCCTGAACATATGAATCCAACACGCCGGGCCGCGCGCCGAGATAGGCCTGATACGCATCCGCGGCTTCGCTGTAGCGTTGCATGTCAGAATATGTCTCACCTTCAAGGAAGTACGCAGGCGCAAAATACGGCGGACTTGGATAATCACTGATTAATTGACGCAACGTTGCGAGCGCATCGGCGTTGCGACCATCCAAATGTTGCGCGCGGGCCAGTCCCCACAACGCCGCGGCCTTGAGATTCGGATCGGTCGAGTCGCCGAACGCAGCGCGGTATTGAATCATGGCGGCCTCCACGTCGCCGTTGAAGAGAGCGCGGTCGCCGGTTGCGACGCGCACCACGGGAACCGGCGTGGGGGTCGCGGAGGGAATCGGAGACGGTGTCCATGTGGCCGTGACGCCGGGTGTGGATGTCGTGCCGGGAGAGATGGAAGGAACAAAGCTTGGCAGACCGCAACTCAGCACCATAATTGCCGTCAAGAGTCCGAAAAGCGCACGTATTGTCCGTTTCATGCTAGTTCTTATACTGGCAAAGGATGGATGCGTCAAGCAGACATGGTTTGGAAAGCGCGCGGCCCTCCTCCGATGATTTTGTGCGCAGAAATTTCTAGACAATCCCGCCACTGCATGATAAACTACGTCACACACGAAACAACGACGCCCCCGCGCGGGCGTCGTTTGATGTGTATCACTTCTTGTTCAGGGATTGCATGGATACGCTTCTCACCGGTTCCGTTGCCTACGATTATCTGATGACCTTTCCGGGTCTGTTCAAGGAACAGATTCTGCCGGAACGATTGGCTTCGATCAGCCTCTCGTTTTTAGTGGACGGCATGTCGCGTCAACGCGGCGGCATTGCGCCGAACATTGCGTACACGATGGCCCTGCTTGGCGAGAGACCGCGCGTAATGGCAACGGTAGGCGAAGACTTTGGCGACTACCGCGCCTGGCTCGAGTCAAAAGGTGTGGACACATCCCTGATGAAAGTCATCCCCGGCGAATTCACCGCGTCTTTCTTCGCGACTACGGACCGGGTCTCCGCGCAAATTGCCTCGTTCTATCCCGGAGCCATGGCGTATTCCGCGACCCAGTCGTTGAAGGATTTGTCGAAGAAACCGGATTTGGTCGTCGTCTCACCGTCCGCGCCGGACGCGATGATGAAATTCCCGGCGGAATGCCGCGAGTTGGGAATCAAATATCTTTACGACCCGAGTCAACAGGTGCTTCGCCTCGAAGGAAGCGAGTTGGCGCGCGACATGGAAGGCGCGTATTTCCTGTTCTGCAATGATTATGAATTTGGTTTGATCTCAAAGAAAACCGGATGGGATTTACAGCAAATTCTCAAACATGTCAAAGTGGTGGTGATCACGCGTGGAAAAGAAGGCGCGAGCCTTTACACGGATGGGCAGGAGCACACCATTCCAGCTGTGCCCGAGCGCGAGATCGTTGACCCGACCGGCGTGGGCGACGCGTTTCGCGGCGGCTTTTTGATGGGCTATTCGCACGGCTTCGATTGGACGTTGTGCGGCGAGATCGGCTCGCTGGCCGCAGTCTATTGCCTCGAACAGCGCGGCACGCAGAGTCATAGTTACACAAAGCAGGAATTCGTCGAACGTTTCCGACAGCATTTCGATGATAAAGGAAAGTTAAACGCAATAATATGAGAAACGATATTCGATATCCGAGAAGTGATAACCAGGCCGAATATCGAATCCCGATTATCGAATAATGATGAAGAAGGAGTAAATCCATGAGCAATAATTACGATATCAAAGATATCAATCAGGCCGAGGGCGGCCGCCGTCGCATTGACTGGGCCGAGCGCGAGATGCCCGTCCTGCGCCAGATCCGCGAGCGCTTCCTCAAAGAGAAGCCGCTCAAAGGCATTCGCATGTCGGCTTGTCTGCATGTCACCGCCGAGACCGGCAACCTGGCGCGCACGCTTCACGATGGCGGCGCGGACTTGGTGTTGACGGCTTCCAATCCGCTTTCGACGCAGGATGATGTCGCCGCCGCGCTGGTCAGCATATATGAAATTCCCACCTTCGCCATCAAAGGCGAAGACAATGTGACCTATTACAAGCACATCGGCGCGGCGCTGGATCACAAACCGCATATCACCATGGACGATGGGGCGGACCTCGTTTCGACAATCCACAAGGACCGCCGCGAACTTTTACCGGAAATCGTCGGCGGCACCGAAGAAACTACGACCGGCGTCATCCGTCTGCGCGCCATGGCCGCCGATAAGATGCTGAACTTCCCGGTCATCGCTGTCAATGACGCCATGACCAAGCACTTCTTCGATAATCGCTACGGCACGGGTCAGTCCACTGTGGACGGGATCGTGCGCGCGACAAACGTCCTGTTGGCCGGAAAACGTTTTGTGGTGGCCGGTTACGGGTGGTGCGGACGCGGTCTTGCATCCCGTGCGAGAGGCATGGGCGCGCTGGTCATCGTCACCGAAGTGGACCCGATGAAGGCGCTCGAAGCCGTCATGGACGGGTTCGAGGTCATGCCGATGGAAGACGCCGCCAAGATCGGCGACATCTTCTGCACGGTCACCGGCGATTTGAATGTGATTGATGAGAAGCATTTCAAAGTGATGAAAGACGGCGCCATTGTTGCCAACTCCGGCCACTTCAATGTGGAAATCAACATCCCGTCGCTGGCGAAGATGAGCAAGGGTGAGCCGAAACTCGTGCGCCCGTTCGTTGACCAGTACGAAACCAAAGATGGGCGCAAGATCAACATCCTCGGTGAGGGCCGCCTGATCAATCTTGCCTCTGCGGAGGGCCATCCCGCCTCTGTGATGGATATGTCCTTTGCCAATCAGGCGCTGGCGGCGGAATACATGGTCAAGAACGCCAAGAAACTCGAGAAACGCGTTTACTCTGTCCCGGCTGAAATTGACAACGAGATCGCCCGCCTGAAATTACAAGCCATGGGCGTAAAGATTGACGTGTTGACCGACGAGCAGGTGAAGTATTTGAACTCGTGGCAGGAAGGCACGTAGTCGGTGTTCGGTAAGCAGTGAGCAGTGAGGCCTCGCGAAGGAATTCGCGAGGCTTTATTGTCGTCTTGCAGAAAAGATTTTAGATTGTCTTATGCGGGTATAATAGGGTCAGGAGTGATGATGAAGCCCAATTTTGAATGGGATACTGACAAAGCGGAAAAGAATCTTCGGAAACATAATGTATCCTTTGAAGAAGCGGCTTCCGTTTTTGATGACCCTCTCTTCATCGCTTTTCTCGACGAAGAGCATTCACGCGATGAAGAACGCTATATCACAATCGGCCTGTCTAATATGAATCGGCTTTTGCTTGTAGCACATACTGAGCGAAATGACCGAATCCGAATTATCAGCGCAAGAAAGGCGACAAAAAATGAAGAAAAATTCTACCAAGAAGCAGGATGATTACGAACTGCGCGAGGAATACGACCTCTCGAAAATGACCGTTTTGCCCAAGGGAAGATTTGACCCTAAGCGTAGGATCGGGACTAATGTTGTGGTTCTTGATCCTGAGCTTGCGAAGGCTTTCCCAAACGATGAGGCAGTTAATGAAGCCTTGCGATTAATATTGAAGGCTACAAAGATCCCACAACGGACCACAGCCTCGCGCTGAAAGTAAGGGTAGTGCCATCCGCCTGCAATAGGCGGTAGACAGAAGAGCCTCGCGAAGAAATTCGCGAGGCTCTTGTTTTGTGTGACTATTAAATCATGGCAACGGATTTGGGAACTCGAAACTTACCCCAACAACCGTATCACTAAAAGGATGAGAATCAGAATCAACAGGATATGAATCAAATTCCCGCCGCGTCGGCCAAAATAACCTAACAGCCAAAGAATCAGAAGGATGATGATCAGCAGTTCAAGCATCAGATTTCTCCTTGGTCGCTCTCATTTCCTGAGCAGAGCCACCAGCGCGATCAGCACGATAGCGGCTACCAACACATACAGCAAATTGTTCGATACTTGCGGCTGGCTGTTGCCTCCGTCATTGCCATTGAAACCACCCGAATCTCCAGGCGGTGAAATGCCAATGGAAATCGGCGCGCAGGCGCTGAATAAAAAGCTGAGCAACACTAGGAGGGTGGTGATGAAGAGCATCTTGTTCATGGTCATCCTCTCTACTTCTCTACTGATCTGGCTGACGCATAAAACCCAGGTTGCGATTCATAGGGTCTCTCATAGGTGAAAAATAATGTTACGCCTTCATTAACGATAAAATTTGTATGGTGTTATCCTCTGAAAATAACCTGAGACACCCCTTCGCAAATGCAAACTTCTCTGATAAGATAACGTTCGCACGCCGAACGATTCGAAACATGATGAAACCCTCGGCCTCCCCGTCGGGGGTTTTTCTGTGCCGGCCTGCAGATCATGGACGATAGAGAATAAGACACAATCTGCGGTCAACCCGTCCACGGTCAACTACTAACTACTAACTACTAACTACTAACTACTAAC
>Ga0070741_10000738_pt1 | contig 110735 bp, 102 predicted proteins | sample Coa_R1_4_FD_66440 | JGI IMG/M metagenome (GOLD analysis project Ga0070741, IMG submission 66440) | Surface soil microbial communities from Centralia Pennsylvania, which are recovering from an underground coalmine fire - Coalmine... | ecosystem: Environmental > Terrestrial > Soil >...
TCGGTTGGGGCGCTGGCGGATAAGTTTGGGTGCAGCCGGCGCCATCTTAACCGGCTGTTTCATCAGCACATTGGCCTTTCCGTGGCCGCCCTGAGAATGGAATTGCGCATGCTAAAGGCCCTCTCACTGCTGCAGGAACCTCATGCGAAAATTATCGAAGTAGCCCAGGCATGCGGATTCAATAATCTCAGCCTCTTCAACACGTGTTTCAGGAAACGATTCGGCGCCAGTCCAAGTCAGTGGCGAAAATCGAGTACTCAGGCCGAGGGGCAATCGGCACAGTTGCGGGACAAGCCAAAAGACCAGTTAGGCGGCTCTGATCAAGCCGAAACAAACTGAAACGACCTCTATTTTCAGGCCGTCTTGCAGGGCACGGATCGTTCCACCCGTTGGACGCGGGCGGCTATTGTGGGATTTGGATTTGGTCATCCACGTTGGCGGAACCGGCCACTTTTTCGGCGAGGGTGCGCAACCGGGTCTTCTGGTCCACGCTGGCAGCCTGGCCGCGCAAGGTAATCCGGCCCTGACGGGTGGTAACCTGGACTTGGTTTTTGGCGAAGGGGGCATCGAGCCCTTCGTGGACAATTGCAGCCATGATGTTTCGCGCGAGTTCGGCGTCGGAAAAGGTCGCCGGTTTCGCAATCCGAATCGTGGCGGAACTGCCCTCGATTTTCGGGAACAGGTTTTCCGAGGCTGCGGTCGAAACCGATGCGGGCGCGATTGGAGCAAAGCCCGGGTCCTGCCCGTAGAGATGGCAGGTGGCGGCGACCCAATTCGGGTTGTCCATTTGCGCCCAAATGAAGTCGCCGTTTTGCGCGACGCGGGCGACGGCGGCCTTGTCCACGGCGAGCAGCAAGGCCGAGTCATCCGGATCGAGGCTCAAGGCACTGGGAGGAGCGGCATAATAATTGTGGCCGGCACCGTCGAGCGAAGCGACCAGAAAAACGATTCGTGCCGCCGCCAGGTCAACCATCAAATCGGCTGCCCGGCCAAGGTTCTCGTGTGCGCGGTTGCGGATTTTGAAGCCCGAAAGCCGGCTGAACCTGGTGAAGCCGCGCGGGCAGTCCTGCTCTTTCCAGATCGGGGTCGCGCCGAAGCGGGTATAAGTTTCCGCGATCTTTTTGGAAAAATCCGGCGAGTCCGCCACCTCGCGGGTAATGCAGGGCTCGGCAGTCAGGTTGGTTCGCTCGCCGCCGAGGATTGCCTGATCACCGCCGGCGGAAGCGAAGCTCCCTGCGGGAATGAACACATGGAAATCGCCGTAGATGTGCGCCGGCGCAGCCAGCGCGCCCAGAACCTGGCCCGAACCGAGATTGATGACCAAGTCGTCAATCCGGCCGATTTCGTGGTTCTGGCGATCATGGATTGCGAGTCCAATCAAGTGCGTGGCCCGCTGAACCAGCGGCAGGCGTTCGGGAACCAGATTGGCGGGCGTTTGATTGCCCGCGGCAGATTCCGCGCGCAATGTGTCGCCGCAGTGGATGAGGGTTGCAGTTACGGTCAGCGAAAGAATGTTTTTGGTAAACCGTTTCATAACCATATTCATCTTTTCAAGGCTCCGGCGGGTAAGATCACGCGGAGCTGAAATTCTGCGCTCCGCCGGCAAGGCATTACCGTACAATCTGCGCCTACTCAAGCTTCAGGTTTTGGTCGGTGACGGCGCCGGTGCTTGCGGAAGTGACCAGATGCGCGTACTTGGCCAAAACTCCGCGAGTGTAGCGGGGTTTGGGAGCTTTCCATTGCTTGCGGCGCGCTTTCATTTCCTGAGCGCTAATAACGAGGGACAGGGCGCGCTTCTCCGCGTCGATGACAATGGTGTCGCCTTCCTTCACGAGCGCGAGCGGGCCGCCGACATAGGCCTCGGGGGTGATGTGGCCGACGACGAATCCGTGGGTTCCACCGGAGAAACGGCCATCGGTGATGAGGGCCACTTCCTTGCCGAGGCCCTTGCCCATGATGGCGGAAGTGGGCGCGAGCATTTCGCGCATGCCGGGGCCGCCTTTGGGGCCTTCGTAACGGATCACGACGACGTCGCCTTTTTTGATGCCGCCGTCGAGAATTTTCTTGAGCGCCTGTTCTTCGGAGTCGAACACGCGGGCGCGGCCTTCGAAACGCAGGCCTTCCTTGCCGGTGATTTTGGCAATGCCACCCTCAGGCGAAAGGTTGCCGTAGAGAACAACAAGATGGCTGTCCTTTTTGATCGGGTTATCGAGCGAATGAATGATGGTCTGGCCCGCGGGATACGGCTGTACGCCTTCAAGGTCTTCGCGGAGCGTTTTGCCCGTGACCGTGAGGCAATCGCCGTGGAGCAACCCGGCGTCCAGCAGCGTTTTCATCATGGGGCGGATGCCGCCGATGGCGACGAGTTCGGACATGAGGTGTTTGCCGCTCGGTTTCAAATCGGCCAGCACGGGCACGTGTTTGCCGATGCAGGTGAAGTCGTCGATGGTCAATTTCACGCGCGCGGCGTTGGCCATGGCGAGGAGGTGCAGGACGGCATTGGTCGAACCGCCGAGGGCGATGACGACGGTGATGGCGTTCTCGAACGCCTTGCGCGTCATGATGTCGAGCGGTTTGATGCCCTGACGGAGCAGGTTCACCACAGCCGCGCCGGCCTGGAGGCAATCCTTTTTCTTGGCGGGCGAAACGGCGGCTTGCGCGGAACTGTTCGGCAAACTCATGCCCAACGCCTCAATGGCGCTGGCCATGGTGTTGGCGGTATACATGCCGCCGCAGGAGCCAGGGCCGGGGATGGCGCACGACTCGATGGCTTGCAACTCGGCGTCATTGATCTTTTTGTTGGCATGCGCGCCCACGGCTTCGAAAACCGACACGATGTCCAGTTTGCGGGTGTCTCCAATGATGCAGCCGGGCAGGATGGTCCCGCCGTAAACGAAGACCGCCGGCCGATTCATGCGCGCAATGGCAATCATTGACCCGGGCATGTTCTTGTCGCAACCGCCGATGGCCACAAAGCCATCCATGCCCTCGCAACCAACGACCGTTTCAATGGAATCCGCTATCACCTCGCGAGAGACGAGGGAATACTTCATGCCTTCCGAACCCATGGAGATGCCGTCGGACACGCTGATGGTGTTGAAAATGATCGCCTTGCCGCCGGCCTCATTGGCGCCTTTCTCGGCCTCGAGGGCGAGCTTGTCGATGTGCATATTGCACGGCGTGACCATGCTCCAGGTGGAGGCGATGCCGATGAGCGGCTTCTTGAAATCCTCGGGCTTGAAGCCAACGGGATATAGCATGGCGCGGCTGGGCGCGCGCTCAGGACCGTCGAGCACGAGACTGGAATAGGGGCGAAGCGGATCAACCGGCTTGCTGGCTTTGGACGACGACGACTTTTTCATTCTGGGGTAATATCAGCAGGAAAGAGAGAGGGTGACAAGCTTTGGAAGGGGCGGGCGGAACGCGCCGGCCGAAGCCGTGCGATCCGGATCATTCGTTCCGCGGCGAGACAAGCGGCGACGGGACGGCACAGCGCGTCGTTCCTGCCATGGGGGTGATTTGCAAAAAATCGCGCGTACTTTTTCCTTTCCAGTTGAATCTGAGAAATGCAGGCGTAAGTTAGCGTAGTATGGGTGCAAAGGTGCATGAGATCATGGCGACTCTTTTGGTGTCGGTGTTCTGGTTCGTCCTGATCATGGGGGTTTTTCTTGCCTTCCTGGTAATCAACTGGAGGGGACGACGTACTTCCGCGCGCCCGGCCCCAACAGAAGGGGATAAGGAGTCCGTGGCCATCCGACCGCCCAACTTGCGTTCAACCAGCCTAAAACGCCCGACCTGCTGGCTGGCGATCAAGAATAAGAACCTATTGGCGGTCCAATACGCCCTTTCCTTGCACAACCCCAAACCCTGTTCCTGGGCAGAAGGCCTCTCGGGAAATGGGGAACAGAAGGTATTCATCTCGCCGCCGGTGTCGGGATGGATCCTGGTCGTGGGTTCGGCGCTGCCCGATCCAGGGGATGACGTGGACGCGTGCTTCCGCTTCCTGGTGGACCTGAGCCGGAAGCTGGGCCATGTGCAATTTTTCAACGCGAACAGCATGCTGAATTACCATGCCTGGGCGCAGGTGGAAGGGGGCCGCGTGCTGAGAGCGTACGCCTGGGCGGGAAAGACCCTATGGAACCAGGGGAAACCCACCCAACCCGAAACCGATCTGGGGCTGAAGTGTTACGCATACACGGAAGCCCCGGAAACCCCTGTGTTCAACTCAAGCCAGAGCGAAACGGGCACCAACAACGCGGACAAAGTCCATTTCCTCGCCGCTCGTTGGAGCATCGATCCCGAGGACATCGACGAGCGGTTCATTGAGCAGGAATGGGGAATCGTTGGGGAGCCATCGAGGCATTTTTGACAGGAAGGGCCACGCTTCGGAATACATCATCGTTGTGTCGTCCTATGCGCAGCACAGCGCGCACGGAGTGACGCGCCCTGCCTCGCTGGTAACTGGATGATACTGCTCCGTCTCTCTTCGCTTGAACACTCATTCAGGCGAGACCATGATCCGGCCCGACATCATGATCGTATTTCTCAATGGCAGGTTCGTTCCTGAAAATGAAGCGGTGGTGTCGGTGTTTGATCGGGGATTTCTTTATGGGGATGGCGTGTTCGAGGCTGTGCGGATTCATCAAGGGACGCCTTTTCGTTGGGCGGACCATGCGCGGCGATTGGAGGCGGGAGCAAATTTGCTGAACATCCGGCTCCCCTGCCCTGCCACGGAGTTGCGCCAGCACGTCAATGAGTTGGTTCGGGTGAATCGAATGCCGGAGGCTCTGTTGCGGCTGACGCTCTCGCGTGGTGTGGGTCCGCGCGGTTATTCGCCTCGGGGCGCAGACCGGCCCACCCTGGCGATGAGCCTGCACCCGGCCCCGGACGCCAACGGAGAACCGGCCCCGAAATGGCGCGTAATCACGTCCTCGTTCCGCCTGCCTGCCAACGAGCGGTTGGCGCAAATCAAGACTTGCAACAAACTGCCGCAAATCCTGGCCCGGGCGGAGGCGGAAGCGGCCGGGGCAGACGAGGCGCTTTTGCTGAACACCAACGGTGAAGTCGTGGAAGCCTCCAGCAGCAATTTGTTTTGGATCACCGAGGGAACAGTTTGCACGCCCCCGTTGACGAGCGGCATCCTGGCCGGCGTCACGCGGGTGATCGTGCTGGAGATTTGCGAGCGGCTGGGCCTGCCGACGCGGGAAGAGTGTATCACCTCCGAGAATTTGCGGATCGTTCAAGGGGTCTTTCTTTCGTTGAGTTCCTGGGGCATAATTGAGGTGACCGGGCTGGATGGTCAGTTGCTGAAGCAATCGCCCCTGGTTGGAAAAATCCGGGGGGCGTACGCGGCGGAAGTCGCAAAATGCGGCGAAGCCTGCAAGCCGGCGTGACCAGTTGCTCCTGCTCAAATCCATGGCCGTCGGTCTCGCAAACCGTTCGATGACCAAAACAAACCTTTTATTTCGCGGTCACGCACGCTATTATTCCGGTTGACCATTGCTGTGATGAATGCGACTGCTTCAGAAACGGCTCCCCTTGTAATGCCTGCCATTCGTAGCCGGCGGCTCGTGCGCTATGGCATCGCCCTCGGCGCCACAGCCGTGGCGTTCGCTGCGCGATGGGCGATGATCCCGCTGGTTCCTGATGGCCGCTATCCTTTCTTTACTTTTGCGATCGCGCTCATCCTGGTCGCCTGGCATGCCGGATTTGGCCCTTCGGTGGTGACCTTCGTCACGGGTTACCTCGTTGGAACCTGGTTTTTCGTCCCGCCGAAACACTCGTTTCTGGTCGTTGATACCACAGCGGTGATGGGCAGCCTTTCGTTCGTTATCATAAGCGCGATAGTGATTATGTTCGCACGCTCGATGCACCTGGCGCGAGAACGGGCGGACGCGCATGCGCGGCAGGCGATCCAGCACCAAAAGCAATTGGAAGCAGAAGTATGTGAACGCAAGCGGGCGGAAGAAGAGGTGCGGCGGTTGAACACCGGGCTGGAGGAACGCGTGCGGCAACGGACGGCCGAGCTGGTGGCCACCAACAAGGAATTGGAGGCCTTCACCTATTCGGTTTCGCACGACCTGCGCGCGCCGCTCCGGCACGTGGATGGTTACGCCCAAATTCTCCAGGAGGAATACGGGAAGGAATTGACGCCGGGCGCGCTGAAGTACGCCACCAAAATCCGGTTGAGCAGCCAAAACATGGGCAAGCTGGTGGACGACCTCCTGAACCTGTCCAAAATCGGCAAAACGGAACTCAAGCGCCACGCCGTGGCGTTGAATCCCCTGGTGGACGAAGTCCTGGCCAGCCTCAAACCCGAAATCAACGGCCGCCAGATCGAATGGCGCATTGGCAAACTGCCCACGGTGGAATGCGATGCCGGCCTCGCCCGCGTGGTGCTTTCCAACCTGCTCGGCAACGCCGCGAAATACACACGGCCAAGAGAACTGGCCACCATCGAGGTTGATCAAATTGAGGTGGATGGCGAGAGCGTCATTCGCGTTCGCGACAACGGCGTGGGTTTCAACATGAAATACGCCGACAAGCTGTTCGGAGTCTTTCAACGCCTGCATCGTACCGAGGAATTCGAAGGCACCGGCGTCGGGCTGGCGACCGTGCAGCGCATCATCAACAAACACGGTGGACGGATTTGGGCTGAAGCCGAGGTCAACAAGGGAGCGACTTTTTACTTCACCATGAAGCCGCGGGTGAATGCTTGATGAGCAATTCATGATTAAGCGAGCCCGGAGCGCGCCGGGCGCGTCAACGGCTAATGACTTGTTGCAGACCGAGCGCATCTTGAAAGCATGACGCGAGGCGGAACGTCCTCGTCCCCTGACGCGGCTTGGGGGTAAAACATACCCGTTCAAACCCGCCCAAACCCGTTCAAACCCGGTTTGAAACCGCCCAAAGCCGGTTTGGACGCATCCAAACCCGGTTCGAACCCGGGTCTGCCGCACGGTGGGAATGGTGCGCCGCGCCGTCTCCGTCGCCGCTTGTCTCGCCGTAGCTTCCGGGCGAAGGCGGAAGCGCAGCGTCAGGCGAGAGAACGAACCACCGAAACCGCCCGCCCCCGCCAGGGCTTGGAGTGCGGCGGGAAGCGCTGCCTTGTCTGGACCGGCTGACCCTGAACATTGGACATTCGTCATTGCCGTGGCCGACCTTCGCACGCCAATGAGGGAACCGTCCAACCACTGTGACATACTATGACATATTGTGACGCAACCTTTTTCAGTTTGTGCGTTCTTGTGGCCGTTCCAGCTTCGGGTTTTTGGACTTTGGACAATCATCATTCGTTCCCACCCTCCCACGACGATAGCGCCCAGTCTAACAACTGTGCACACTATGCACACTATGTATAACTAAATTGTGCTCGAAGCCCATTTAGCGGCGAAAATTGAAGCACCACCATCCAATTCTTAGTGCCTCTTGTTCCGCACGCCTTGCCTGCCCTGCACTCCTCGCCAAACTTAATGCCCGATGGGGCATCATCCTTCAGCCAGCACTTTGGTTCGCTCTGTCCGAACTCCGCGCTGGAAAGTCCCAAAGGGACGACCGATAATAGCCCAGCGATTTATCGCTGGGTCGGCGCAGAACGCTCAAAAGCCCCGGAGGGGCGAAAGAAAGCGTTTGGCAAGCGGACGATATTCTTTCGTCCCTGACGGGACTTATTTGCTTGGGGCTTACCCACCGATAAATCGGTGGGCTATTTTCTTTCGCCCTGCCGGGCTGGGAATTTCCGAATGGTCTTCGAAACGATTGAAAGCTCCCTGCAGATCGGCGTCGGCTCCCAAAAGGAACTCAACCGGCAGGCTCATCGCGACGCAAGAATGCGCGCCTTGACTGCCTCCCAGGCGACGACATCCTCGGGGTGCCGGCGGTAACGCTCGAGCCGTTCCTTCAAGAGTGCAATGTGGTCCTCGCGCGGCGCCAGAGCGTCGGGTTGTGCCGCCAATTCCTCCCAAAGTTCGCCAACCAGAATGAGTTTTTCATCAGGCGAGAGGCGCTTCAACTCGGGGAACTTTTCTGCAATCATGGTCATACTATCGTTTGGCGGGCCGGTTTGTTCAAGGCCAAAGCCCAGGAGAAATCGGGCAATTGGGCGCACCTCAGCAAGCCCCGAGACCGTCTCATTAACCCCTCGTTTCAACGAGGAGGGGAAACGCAGGCCACTTGTCACTCTTCAACTGTTTTTAACAGTTTTCCAGTGTTGAGCGTCGCAAGCCAATGCCGCCGGACGTTCACAACTCAAACTCCTTGGAAACGGTTAAAAGACAGTTTTGGCGTTGTACTTGGCGCTGCACTCCCCTCGTTTCAACAAGCGGTTAATGAAAGCGCCACTGTTCAAACACTTTTTGGCCTCGCAGTTTCCCAAAAGTGAAATGCGCCCCACCTTCCAAAATCCCACAAAAAATCCGTTGACAACCACCTCACAATATATCAATCTATCCGCATTCGTTGATATTATCAACGAATCTCATGACGAGTGGTTGAGGGACTGGCCCGATGAAACCACGGCAACCGGTCGGAGCGCAACTCCGGCGTCCAGGTGCCAATTCCAGCTCGAACCGCGGATGGTTCGGGAAAAATGAGAAGAGCGTAAGGATTCTCCCTCTTCTCATCCCATGAGCAGGGGTTTTTTATTCCCCTAAATGGAAAGTCAGAAGCTATGGATAAGAACGATGGTTATATGAAGGCGCTCAAATGCCGCGAGTGCGGCCGGGAATACCCGCTCACCGCCACCCACGTTTGCGAGTTCGATTTCGGCCCGCTCGAAGTCGCCTACGACTACGACCGCATCCGGCGCTCGCTCACACCCGCGTTGATTCAATCGCGCCCGCAAAACATGTGGCGCTATCGCGAACTGTTGCCGCTGGCGGGCGACCCCACCGTTGGATTCAAAGTCGGTTTCACGCCCTTGATCAAGGCTGACCGCCTCGCCAAGCGCTTGGGCATTCGCGAGCTTTGGATCAAAAATGACACCGTTAATTACCCCACCCTCTCCTTCAAAGACCGCGTAGTCAGTGTGGCTTTGAGCCGCGCCCGCGAATTGGGCTTTACGACGGTCGCCTGCGCTTCGACGGGCAACCTGGCCAACTCCGTGGCCGCGAACGCCGCCGCCGCCGGGTTGCGGGCCTACGTGTTTATTCCCTCGGACCTCGAGCAGGGCAAGATCGTCAACTCCCTCATTTACGGCGCGCAGGTGATCGCCATCAAGGGCCATTACGACGAAGTCAACCGCCTTTGCGCGGAAATCGCGGGCAAATTCGGCTGGGCGTTTGTGAACGTCAATATGCGCCCGTATTACGCCGAGGGGTCCAAGAGCATGGGCTACGAAATCATGGAGCAATTGGAGTGGCGCATTCCCAGACACACCGTCGTGTGCATGGCCTCCGGTTCGCTGCTCACCAAAATCCACAAGAGCTACCAGGAGTTCACGAAACTCGGGTTGGTGACGGAAACTCCGTATAAGATTTACGGCGCGCAGGCGACGGGTTGCTCGCCCATCTCGTCCGCGCAGAAAGCCGGGCTGGACTTCTTCAAGCCGGTGAAGCCCAACACCATTGCCAAATCGCTGGCCATCGGCACGCCGGCGGATGGTTTTTACGCGTTGCGGACCATGAAGCAAACCGGCGGCGTGGCCGACGACGTGACCGATGATGAAATCCGCGAGGGCATCAAGCTGCTGGCGGAGTGCGAAGGCATTTTTGCGGAGACGGCCGGCGGCGTCACCGTGGGCGTGGCCAAGAAACTCATTGCCAGCGGAAAAATTCCCGCGGATGATTCCGCCGTGCTTTGTATCACTGGCAACGGCCTCAAGACGCTCGACGCCGTGGTGGGCCACGCGGGCCAGCCGCGCGAGATCAAGCCCAGCCTGCGCGAATTTGAAACCTTGCTGGCAACCGAAAATCTGTCGCCGGTGAACGCCTAATTTTATGGCCAAGAACGTAAGAATCCCCACCCCGCTCCGCAAGCTCACGAACAATGAGGAAGTTGTGGAAGTGAACGCCGCCACCATCGGCGCCGCGATCATCGAACTCCAATCCCGCTACCCGGGCATCCGGGAACGCCTCATGGATGACAACGGTGAAGTGCGCCGCTTCGTCAACGTGTATGTGAATGAGGAGGACATCCGCTTTTTGCAAAACCAGCAGACTCCGCTCAAGGACGGCGACGAGATCAGCATCATCCCCGCCATTGCCGGAGGTTAATCACATGGCCGCCAAAAAAAAGAACGCCTCGGCGCTCGCCAATGGGCAGCAGCAAACCCGGCTTTGGTTGATGTATCCCCCCAAGCTCATCAAGGAGCCGCTCATCTGGCAGCTCAGCAAAAAGTTTCCGGTCATTACCAATATCCGCCAGGCCAGCGTCACCGATGAGATTGGCATTGTAAGCCTGGAACTGGATGGCAAGCGCGCGGACATCAAGGCGGCAATCAAGTGGCTCGAAAAAATCGGCGTCAGCGTCGAACCGGTCGAGATCAACGTGCTGGAAAGTTAATTCATTTCGCTCCGATCGTGACGGGCGGAGCGTGGACATTCCTGTCCGTTTCAAACGCGCGCGCAAGCGGACAGGAATGCCCGCGCTCCAGCCTCTTGCCTGGAAAACGTCTTCCCTATTTCTTCGCCAGTTTGCCGACGGCGTCTTTCATTTCGGAAAGATGGACGTCCGCGTTTGGATTATCCGTTACGTGCTGGATGGTTCCGTCGGTGCCGATGAGGAAACTGACGCGGCGGGCCATGTTTTTTCCGGGCTCCCGCCGGGCACCGTAGGCATCCGCGATTCTGCCGTCCGTGTCCACGAGCAAGGGGAAGTTGAGATTGTACTTCGAGATGAAACTCTGGTGGCTCTCGGCGGAATCAAAGCTCACGCCAATGACCTCGACGTTGTCTTTCTTCAGGTCGCCCATTCGATCACGCAATCCGCAGGCCTCCTTGGTGCAACCCTTGGTGTCATCCTTGGGATAAAAATAGAGCAGCACCGTCTTTTTCCCGATTTCATCGGCGAGTTTCCAGGATTTGCCGTCCTGGTCCTTGCCCTCGACGAGCGGGGCTTTGTCGCCCACGGCTGGAATTTTGTTGCCCTCAGCCAGGCTGAGGACGTTGCCCGCGAGCAGCACCGTTGCCGCCAGCGAAAGTAAACGCAGAGAGTTTTTCATAAGTTAAATCTAATAAGCAGACGTCATATCGGCGGTGATATTCGACCCAATCTGTTCCGCAGGAGAACCGGTGTCAATCGCAGACGCGGTGACGCAGGCACGCGCCGGGTTTCACCCCATTGAAGGAAGTTCCCCAAAGCGGAGCTTAAGGCACAAAGGAGAGTATAACTATGAAACGATGGCTGATTTGTGTAGGAGCTGCCGCATTGCTGGCAGGATGTCACACCAATAATAGCGGTGGAACAGGTGGAACGGACAATGGCACCGGAACGACAGGCACGTCCGGCTCGAGCAGCGGAACGATGGACCCGTCGGGAGGATCGATGGGACCCGGCGGAGGGGGCACCAGTGCTGATCCAGCGGGTGGTGCGGGCGGAGCAGGTGGTGGCGCAGCCGGTGGCACTGGAACCAGCGGCCTTGGCACTGGCCCCGCCGGCACGACAGGTACGACACCCGCGACTGGCACCGGCCCTGCCGGCACAACGGGCACAACACCAGGAACCGGAAACGGCCCTGCGGGTACCACGGGCACCACGCCTGGAATCGGCACCGGCAGCGGCACGATGGGAACGGGCACGGGGACAACTGGCACAGGTACCGGCAGCGGAACTGGTGTGGGTGGCTCTGCCTCTGGCACGGGCCTGGGCGGACCCGGCACGGCGGGTTCGGGGACCGGAAGCGGGACAGGTGCGGGTGGCACTACAGGCACTGGCAGCTTGGGTAACACCGGTACGGGTACTGGCGGCTTGGGTAATACCGGCACCAGCGGCACTGGAACCTTCAATACCATTACAAACAGTCCAGGCACGACCGGCACACTGACAAACAACAGCGGGCTGCCGCCTCAATAATCAAACGAAGATTCCAGGGCTTGAGGGAGGAATCGCCGCAGCGGGCCGCGAGTCGAAATGACTCGTGGTCCGCCAAGGTTTTAAAGCCGCCGCCTGGCGGGTTCCAATCACAAGGAGACGATTGAGCAGGTGTTGACCGATTGCTCCTCCGCTTCGCAAATCTCGACGGCGCCAAGGCCATCGGCGGCCGTGACGATGCTGGGCGGCGTCCCGGACTGGATGGATTCGATCATGTGGCGCAGTTCCTCAACGTAGCCGTCCTCGGTTTCACTTGGGATGGCGCGGGCGGGCTGGCCTTCTTCGTATAATTTCAGCGCGTCAGCCCCGCGAGATAAATCGAAATCGGCGGTGGCCCGCTGGAAATTGACGGTGTATGACATGTTTAAGCCGAAACCCTCTGTCATCAGCCAACTGCCCTCAGCGGTGACAGGAATGCCGCCGGCAACCTGGTAGGCGGTGACGACGTGATCGATGGCGCCACTGAAACGGGTGGTGCCGGTCGAAAACACACTGCGAGGCCGGCCAAAACAAAATTGCACGAAATCGGTGTCATGGATGTGGAGGTCGAGCAAAGCGCCGCCCGATTCGTCGCCTTTGAAATAGCTCGACTTGCTCCAACCCGGTGGCGAAGAAACGCGACGGAACCGGGCGGCGAGCACCGGGCCATAAGTTTGGGCATCGATGGCGCGTTTGAGCCACGCCCAGCCTGGCCAGAAACGCATCACCATCGCCGGCATGAAGAAGCCCTTTGCCTTGGCGGCGGCTTCGACAATCTCGCGACACAGCGCGGAAGTGCGGGCCAAAGGCTTCTCGCAAATGACGTGTTTGCCGGCCTTCAGCGCGGCGAGGGAACATTTATGATGCTGCGGCGTGGGCACGCAGAGATCGATGAGATTGATTCCGGGGTCGGCCAGCAGGTCATCGAAATTGGAATAGGCTTTGACCTGCGCCATGTCCAGCTTGAGCGGCTTGCCGTCGCCGAGGTTGCCAACAATTCCCGAAAGATCCCCATTGACCGGCAGGCGGGACGCATCGCAAATCGCCGCCACGCGCGCGCCTGGAATTTTCAAGTAGGATTTGATGTGAGTGGCACCCATGAAACCGATGCCGACGACGCCGATGTTTACCGTGTTCATTGCGATTGATCGTGAGTTAGTAAAATCTGCCGTGCCGCTCAGCCCTTGAGCCGTTCGACATACTCCCGGGCGGCGCGAATATCCGCGACCCGTTGTTCGCCGGCTTCGCGTTCGATGGCGAAATCGCCTTTGAAACCGAGTTGCGCGGTGGTGGCAAAGAAGGCGGACCAATCCACCTGCCCCGTCCCGACGGGGACTTCCTCGCCCCACGCGCCCGGGATCCTGGTCTTGACCGCATCCTTGAGATGGCATTGCTTGAGCCACGGCCCAAGCGCGCGCAGGGCGGCAATTGGATCGCCCTTGTCGTAGAGAAGCATGTTCGCGGGATCGAAGTTGACGCCGACGTTCGGCTTGTCGAGTTTCAGCAAAAAGTCGCGGAGCGTGTCCGCGGTTTCCTGGCCGGTTTCAAAGCCAAGCTCGATTCCGCAGCTGGCAAAGAGCTCGGCAATAAGCGTGATGCGCTGAAGCAGCTTTGGAAAAGCTGGATCACTCGATTCGTGCGGCAGGAAACCGGCGTGGAAGGTCACGACTTTCAGCCGAAGCTTTTGCGCGAGATCCGCCGCCGCCTGGATATTTCGCCAGTTCGCGTCCCAGGTTTCATCCGGCACTACTCCGCCGGTGCGTTTAATGGATTCGAGCGTGGTGTAATCTTCGCCCACTGTGCCGAACATTCCGGAAACCAGCGTAATGCCTTCCTGGCGACAAAGTTCTGGAAGCATGCCCCAAACCGCCGGCTGCTCGCGCAGCGGGTCGAGCGCGATCTGCACGCGCGGGATGCCGATGGTCTTGATTTGCTGGATGAGTTGGAGCGGGTCGGTTGGTCGCAAAGACCAACTGCACACGGCCAGCCTGGAAGCGGAAGCGAGCGGCATAATCGCAAGTTCGTTAAAATCGATTCAGCGATGCCGAGTATGTCGGTGGAGGAAGATCGTTCCAAGTCTTAACTGTTCACGAAACGAAAATGCGTCCAGCGCCGCCGCTTCATGTTAAATTGATAACTATTATCAAACAAATCCATCCGGACCTTTTCGCACTGCGCTCCGGCTTGGCCGGGAATTGTTGTCCCATGCCCGCGAGATTCTTGACGGATTGCGCTGGATTTTGCACCATCTCCCCGGCCCGGTTCAACGCGGGCACGACTGATTATCTTTTATTTTTATTAGGCGAATTGATTAATGAAAACTGAAGTGAAAAATCCATGGATTGGGACGCTCCCGAAAATCGGCATTCGCCCGGCCATCGATGGACGGCGCAAGGGTGTGCGCGAGTCGCTGGAAGAGCAGGTCATGAACATGGCGAAGGTCGCCGCGCGGTTTCTGTCGGACAGTTTGCGCTACCCGACGGGCCAGCCGGTCGAGTGCGTAATCGCGGACAGTTGCATCGGCGGGGTGGCCGAGGCGGCGGCGTGCGCGGAGAAATTTCGCCGCGAAGGCGTGGGAGTGTCGCTGACGGTAACGCCATGCTGGTGTTACGGAAGCGAGACGATGGACATGGATCCGCTGATGCCCAAGGCAGTGTGGGGCTTCAATGGCACGGAGCGCCCGGGTGCGGTGTACCTGGCCGCAGTGCTGGCGGGGCACAATCAGAAGGGATTGCCGGCGTTCGGCATTTACGGGCACGAAGTCCAAAACAAAGGCGACGCAACCGTTCCCGCCGATGTGCAGGAGAAATTGCTGCGGTTCGCGCGCGCGGGCCTGGCAGTCGCCTTGATGCGCGGCAAGTCCTATCTTTCCGTGGGCGGAGTTTCGATGGGCATCGCGGGGTCCATCGTGGATCAACAGTTTTTTGAGGATTACCTCGGCATGCGCGTCGAATGCGTCGATATGACCGAGCTCGTGCGCCGCATGGAGGAAACTATTTACGACCCGGCGGAGTTTGAGCAGGCGCTGGCGTGGGTCAAAGAGAATTGCAGGGAAGGGAAGGATTGGAATCCCGCCCCGGCCCGGCGCACGGCGGAACGCAAGCAACTCGAATGGGAAACGGTCGTCAAAATGACGCTTATCATTCGCGACCTGATGGTCGGCAACCCGCGGCTCGCGAAGCTCGGTTTCGGCGAGGAAGCGCTGGGCCACAATGCGATCGCGGGCGGTTTTCAGGGGCAAAGGCATTGGACGGATCATTATCCGAACGGCGACTTTACGGAGGCGATTTTGACCTCGTCATTCGATTGGAACGGCATTCGTCAGCCGCTGATGGTGGCGACGGAGAACGACAGCTTGAACGGCGCGTGCATGTTGTTCGGGTATTTGCTGACGAACACGGCGCAGATTTTCGCCGATGTGCGAACGTATTGGAGTCCGCATGCCGTGCGACGCGCCACGGGCGTAAAGCTGACAGGACCGGCAGCGAATGGGTTGATCCATCTCATCAATTCGGGCGCGGCGACGCTCGATGGCACCGGCCAACAGAGCCGCAACGGCAAGCCGGTCATGAAACCGTTTTGGGAGATCAGCGAAGCGGAAGCAGCGAAATGCCTGAAGGCGACTTCCTGGCCATCAGCAATTTATGAATACTTTCGTGGCGGCGGTTTCTCATCGTGCTATTTGTCGCGTGGTGGAATGCCGATGACGATGTGCCGTATCAGTCTTGTAAAGGGGCTTGGGCCGGTGCTCCAACTGGTGGAGGGCTGGTCGGTGGACCTCCCGGCGAAGGTGCACAAGATTCTGAACGAACGCACAAACCCGAGCTGGCCGACCACGTGGTTTGTGCCACGGTTGACGGGTTCGGGGCCGTTTGCCGACGTCTATAGCGTGATGAACAACTGGAGCGCCAATCACGGTTCCATCAGCTACGGACACATGGGGGCGGACCTTATTGCCCTGGCCGCGATGTTGCGCATTCCGGTGACGATGCACAATGTGGCGGACGCAAGCGTCTTCCGGCCATCGGCCTGGAGCTTGTTTGGGGCGCAGGAACCGCAGGGCGCGGATTATCGGGCGTGCGCCAATTTTGGGCCGCTTTACGGATGAGTTTCCGTGCTGAGCGGACTGCGGGAAAAACACGATCGAGGTAGGGCGCGTCACCCCGCGGCGCTTTGCGTGGTTGGACCGCGGTGCACGGAGGACTGTCCGCCCTACCCAAGCAAATCCCGGTGGCGGAAGAATTTCAAGGATGCCCTCGATTCAAGAGGTACAGCACGGTTCCGAAGCCGGCGCAGAACACAACGCCAAAGACGAGTGCCCATTTCAGAACATGAAATTTGCGATGCACAGACCAGGGATTCATTATGGCCAGCAGGTCGCGGGCACAATCTTTTTTCTTTCCAGACATATACGCAGAAATCTGGCCGCGCAGCCACCAGCCATGGAATCCGGTCCAAGCTGAAAATCGCGTCCCGGTTTGTCCTACACGCCTGTCACACGACGCTCTGCGCCAACCATCGGTTGATACTAAGAGGCGCACAGCCGAAACTTGTTCCAAATCAATGCCGGGTTGGGCTCAGTTGGGGTGGACACCCCATATATTCGATTCCGATCTTTTGCTAACAATGTTCCCGCACCCTAAATTTTTCCCGCGAACCAAGGATCGCGGGTTTTTTATTTTGCGGCGCTGCATCAGCATGAAAGGTGCGAATGCGGGTTTTACCCCCGTTAAATTAGGTTTGCGCAATGTGCCACGTCCGCCTTTACTTAACCGGTGACTTTTAATCCTGTGACACCCGCCATTGAGGCCCTCAGAGCCGGGGGTGAAGCCCAAAGAACGCTCCATGCCCGCGCGGCCGAAGCCGCAGTTGGCCAGTTTGGCCGGCGGGTATTCATTCGGGCGGTGGTTGAAGTTTCCAATTTCTGCCGCGAAAACTGCGCCTACTGTGGCATGCGCCGGGACAACCGCAGTCTCACCCGCTACCGCGCGCACCACGAGCAGCTCGCTGAATTGCTGCTCCACCACCGGCCCGCGAGTGTCACGGACGTGAATATCCAGGCCGGGGAAGACCCGGTGGCGGTGCGCGAAGTGGTGCTGCCGTTGGTCCATGCGCTGCGACGGAACACCCCGCTGGGCATTAGCGTCTGCCTGGGGTCATTGGAACCCAGGCTTTACGCCGAGCTGAAAGCGGCAGGGGCGAGCGTCTACATCATGAAGTTTGAAATCGCGGACCCGAGCCTCTACGCCTCCATGCAGGCGCCCGGCACCGCTGAGCAACGGATTGAGCACATCCGCCACTTGGCCGCGAACGGCTGGCGCGTCAGTTCTGGATTCATCGCGGGTTTGCCGGGGCAGACGGAAAAGCAATTACTGGCCAATTTCACGCTCGCGGGTGAATTGCCCCTCGCCGGTTGCAGCGTCAGCCCATTCATCCCCGGCGACGAAACTCCACTGTCCACGTCTCCCATCGGAGACATTGATCTCACTCTCAACTGCATGGCGGCTTTGCGCTTGATGCGGCCTGATTGGGTGATTCCCGCCGTCAGTGCGCTGAACATTGCCGAACCGGGCGCGGGCTATCAACGCGGCCTGCGCACCGGCGCAAACCTCGTCACCATCAACCTGACCCCCGAGGGCATCCGCAATGATTACCTCCTCTACAAGCGCGATCGCTTCATCATGACCGAAGAACGGATTTTGGCCGCCATCGACTCCGAAGGACTCACCCCTTCGAGCCAGAGCCTGGCTGACTTCTATGGCGCTCGGAAACACACCAACGGCTCCTCCTCCCCAAAAGTAGTCGCGAACAGTGATTTGGCATCGCGGGTCAGGTGATCGTCCGGCGCCCGGGTCGTTCAGGCAGTCGGCTTGGCAACCACTTCAGCAGACGTCCGCGCTTCCGTGCTTGTTTCAGGCGCCCGGGTAAACCAACTTCGCCAACCTTCAGTTAATTCGATGCGCACCCAGTCCGCCAACGCTTTGAGGATCGGCCAGCAGCTACTCGCGGCAAACGTGTAACCCTTGAACATGAAGCGGCGGCCATCGTTGGACTGGCTGGCGCAATTGCGCGCCCGTCGCGCCCGCGCGATGCTCACAAACCGGCGATTATAGGTGCGCATCAGGTGGAAGAAAGGAACCGAGGGCGGCGTGCTGTAATAGGGTTCACTCAATCCCTTGGCGCCGCGCCGGAAAGGCTGGGAGGCGATCCCCAAATAATAGAGCCCCAGATCCAGAAGAAAGGCGAGCCGCATCAAATCATACTCGCCAAAATACTCGTATTTGTTCAGGTAAATGGCGCGGAACCAGCGCTCATAGCTGCGGACGAAATCTCGATTGTGCTTTTCAAGCCGTTCCGCCAGCGGTTCGCCTCGTTGCTGCGCCAGGATTAGCTCCGCAGTGCACGTCGCCGTAAATGCAATCCAATCCATGCCCGGACTGTAGAAGGGGTCCAGGAACGCCGCCGCATCGCCCACCAGCGAGAACCCATCGCCCGCGTAGGTGGTGCTGTAGTAAGGCAGGTTTTTTCGCCAATGCAGGTCGCCTTCGATCCATTCCGCATCCGCCAGCAATTCCCGCCCGGCGGGATGCTGCAAAAGGAAATCTTTCAGGCGCTGCCCCAGGCTGCCTCCCTCCGGCCATTTCACCCGGCGTTGATCGAATACCACGCCCACGCTCACATCGCCTCCCTTGAGTGCGATCAGCCATGCCCACCAACCGTCACCCATCAAGTGATTGGTCGCCGTTCCGCGTATCCCGTAGCAAGCCGCCGCCCATTTCGGATGCTTCTTTGCCAGCTCCAAACCATCCCAATCCTTCACTCCCTTCCAACGCGACCACACCGCCGTCGTCGGGTGCGCGGGATTCGGACGCCACCAACCTTCCTGCCGCGCCAGCAGCGCCGCCACGCCCGAAGCATCAACCACCCAGCGCGCCGTGACTTTTTCGATTCGTTCCTGGTGTCGCACCATCAATGTTTGGCGTCCCCCGGAAACCAGTTCCACTTTTTGCACGCTGGCCGGGCGCCACAAATCCGCGCCCATGGCGCAAGCCCGCCGCAAGATCTCCTCGTCCATTGCCGCGCGATCCACCAGAAAGGCCGGCACCCGCACCGTGTAACCGGGACCAATCTCGCTGCACTGGTCCAGCCCGGTTACCCGGTCGTTGGTGAACCAAAACCGCAGGCCTTGCTTTGTCAACTGCGTTTGGTTGAGATACTGCATGAGGCCGAGCGAATGCGTCAGGAAGTAGGTGCTGATCTCGATGGTGGCCTCCCCCACCCTGCGTGTAAACGCGGCCGACTTTTCCACGATCAACACCCGCAATTGCGGCTGCTCGCGCAGCAGCAGGATCGCGGTTCCCGCGCCCGACAATGCCCCGCCCGCAATCACCACATCGTACTCGCGCACCGCCGCCGTCTCTGTTACACGGTTATCCATAAGTGTTTGCCGGGCTTTCTTAAGCGCTTTTCAATGCGCGTAACAAAGCCGCTTTGTTCTCCTCTGGCAGTTGTCCCGCAGGGCAACTTTCAGCGCAGTGATTATGGCACCGGTGGGCGGCAAGCCTCGCCGATCTGTGATTCCCGTTCGCGATTGGCCGCGCCGAGTTTAGTCCACGCGGTTGATGTGCAGATCGCGGCGCAACACCTTTCCGTCGTCAGCGGAAAGATAAATATCGCCGATGTCTGCATCGCGGCTCGGGTCTCGCAATTTGGTGGCCCACAAACGGACTTTCCAGGTGGGACCTTCATCACCGCGATCCAGCCAGAGTTGTGACGCGGTCAGTTTGAGGTTCGTGAGTAAAGGATCTTTGCTGGCCGTTTCAATCGCCTTGTCCGAATCGATGTTCATTCGCTTGCGATCCAGCTTCTTGTCGTTGCCCGTCATTGGCTCCAGCATGCGCATGGGCCGTTTGACCTCCAACTTCTTGCCGCCGCCAAATTTTACTTCCGTGGCCTTGAAAGTCGCGTCCGGGTCGTAAAAGACCACATACCAGACGTTCGGCGTCATGGTGCCAACGGATTTTTCGGACCGGATCTGCACCACCTGGTCCTTGGCTTCCTCGCCGACATAGCGGTTGCCTTCCTTGATCAACTGGTACGCAGTCGCTTCGGCGCCATGCGCGAATTGAATCATCCCCGCCGCGCAAACGGCGGCGGCCAGCATTCTGAAGCCTATTGGCAGTTTGGTCGTAGTCATATGGAACAAACGATAGCAGAACTTCCCGCCATTACAACCGCGAACCTCGCGGCAACATTGACTTCGAGCGAAATTGTTCATTACTCTGGTAAGAAATATAGTATTAAACGCCTGGTGCTTTTTCCGCAAACAAAACATTCTCCGTTACCGCGTCGTGTTGTCATCACTGGCGTGGGCATTGTCACGTCGCTGGGAATGGGCTGGAAAACGAATGCGCAGGGTTTCCGTTCCGGCCGCGTGGCCCTCAAGCCGGTGACCCTCTTCGATGTCTCCCGCCAGCGTGTGAAAGTGGCGGGTGAAGCCGCCTTGCCGGACAAACTGCCCTGCCATCGGCTCAGCCGCCATCGCGAGGCCCGCCTGGATCGCGCGGCCCGATTGCTCCTTTTCGCTGCCGAAGAAGCCTGGCGTCAATCTGGCTGGGCTCCGGGACATTCGTTACCGGTCGTTTTGGGCACCACCAGCGGCGGCATGAGCTTGGGCGAAGCCTACTATCGCCAGACGCTCAACACACCACACAGCTATCGGCGTCAAGCTTCGCGGGTCATGCACTATCAAACCCAGAGCCAGGCGCTTACACTCGAAGACTATTTCGGCTTTACCGGCCCTATCACCATTATCGCCAACGCGTGCGCCTCCGGGGCCAACGCCCTCGGCCACGCCTGGGAATTGATTCGGGAAGGCCATTGCGACCGCGTTTTGACCGGCGGTTACGACGCGCTCAGCCAGTTGGTGTTCGCTGGATTCGATTCCCTGCAAGCCTTGTCTCCGACCCAGTGCCGCCCATTTGATGCTCACCGCGATGGCCTCGCTCTTGGTGAAGGCGCAGCCGTTCTGACGCTTGAAACGCTTGAGCGCGCGCAAGAACGCCACGCGGAAATCCTTGGAGAAATCGTCGGTTACGGCGCTTCCCTCGATCTGCACCATCTCACCCAGCCGCATCCGGAAGGAGACGCCGCCCTGGCTTCCATGGCTGCGGCGACACGCGTCGCCGCCTTGCAACCGGAACAAATCGACTACGTCAACGCGCACGGAACGGGCACGCCGATGAACGATGGCGCGGAAGCCAATGCCATTCGTCGCTGGGCGGGCGATCGCGTCACCACCCTGCCAGTGAGTTCCACGAAATCCGCCATCGGCCATCTCCTTGGCGGAGCGGGAGCGGTGGAAGCCGTGATCTGCCTGATGAGCTTGCGTGAGCAATGGTTGCCTCCCACGTCCACGTTGCAAGCGCCTGACCCGATTTGCCGCTTTCCGGTCGTGCGTCAACCAACCGGGGCCAAAGTGGAATATGCGCTTACGAACTCGTTTGGTTTCGGCGGCGCGAACGCAACCCTCATCTTGCGGAGGTGGACGTGAGTCGTATTTTTGTTCACGGCTGCGGCGCTGTTTCACCTGCCGGGTGGGGCGTTGCCTCATTGTTGGAAGCCCTGACCGGAGGTGCCGCCCTCCCGCTGCGCGAGCTGCCCCGTCCCGGATCCTCCGCGCTGCTCCAAGTTCGACAAGTCCCGCCGCCCGCGATTCGTCCCGCATTTCTCGCTCACGGACGACTCAGGCGCTCCAGCCCCATCACTCAATACACCGTGGCTGCGGCGCTCGAAGCGGTTGGCAAGGATGCCGCTCTCGTGCAGAATGGCACCTTGCGCCTCGGCATCGTCCTGTGCGTCATGTCCGGCTGCGTCAATTACTCACGCCGCTTTTACGACGAGACTTTGCGCGACCCCGCCACTGCCAGTCCTTTGGTTTTTCCCGAAACTGTGTTTAACGCTCCCGCCAGTCATCTCGCCGCGTTGCTCGGAAGTCCGGCTGTGAATTACACACTGGTTGGTGACCCGGGCACTTTTCTTCAAGGCGTCGCCCTGGCGGCGCAATGGCTCGTCGCCGACCATGCGGATGCCTGCCTGGTTGTGGGAGGCGAGGAATGCGATTGGCTGACCACCAGTGCGTTCCGCCTGTTCAGCCGCGACATCGTTCTTGCCGATGGCGCTGGAGCGCTTTACTTGAAACGCGCTCAGGCGGGCGCTTGCGCCGAATTGCGCGCCGTGACTGACTCCCATTCCTTCACCAGCCGCCATACCCGCCTCCAGGCCGCCCAACGTCTTCGTGCCGATCTGCCCACGTGCTCTTCCACTCATTTGCTGGCTGATGGGCTTCAACAGGTGCCTCGATTCGACCGCGCCGAGATCGCCGCGTGGCAGGATTGGACGGCGGCGCGTCTTTCACCCAAGATCATTTTTGGCGAAGGCCTCATGGCCGCCTCCGCCTGGCAATGCGTCACAGCCGTGGACGCTCTCCGCGATCGCTGCACCGCCGCCAATGTAAGTATCGTGGGTTGCAATCAACAGGCCATCGGCGCGCACTTCGTGAGAGCCAGGGTGCTAGATTCTTGAAAGCCAGCCAAATGTATCCGTTAAGTGATAACGTCGAACCGTGGCTCCGTGAGTATGGAATCCCGCCTTTAAGCGGCAGCGCGCACGCAAATAAGATGAGTCTGAACACTTTCAACCCGCCGGATCATTGGATAGCCCCACCGGCTGAAACCGGGACTTCATACCTCGGAGTGTCACAACTTGTCGCAGATCGCAGGCCCGCCCCGCCGCGCAAACGGGGCACGGCAGTGGCTAACCCCTAGATCCAAATCATGCCGACCCGAGTCATTCTCATCACCGGTGCCAATGGTGGTCTGGGCGAAGCCATCGGCAGAGCGTTTCTCCAGGAATCAGCGGATAACTTTGTTTGCCTCGGCATCCATGCCCGGCGGGACAGGGCGGACGCGCTCGCAGCCGAGGCCCCTGACCGTTGCGCGTGCTTCCAACTCGACGTCACGCAACCACCTGGCTGGCAGGCCGCCATCGCGAATATTCTCGCCAGCCGCCAACGCCTCGATGTTCTCGTGAACAATGCGGGACATCATCAGGATGGGTTGCTTGCCAGCCTGCCGACCGAAGCCTGGAGCCAAGTGATTGCCTCCAACCTCGACTCGGTTTTCCATGGGTGCCAAGCGGTCCTGCCTGCCATGATCAGCCAACGCAACGGACGGATCATCAACATCGCCTCACTCAGCGCTTTGCTCGCCCCCGCCGGCCAAACCAATTACGCCGCCGCCAAAGCCGGCGTGGTCGCGCTTACGCAATCCCTCGCCAAGGAAGTCGCCCGCATTGGGATCACCGTTAATGCCCTTTGCCCGGGCTACATCGACACGGATGCCCTCAAAGCCATGGGCGAGGAGGAACGCAAAGCCGCCCAGTCCCGGATTCCCATGCGCCGCTTTGGCCGTCCAGCCGAAGTCGCCGCCGCCGTCCGATTTCTGGCTTGTCCCGAGGCTGGGTACATTACAGGCTCGATTTTGAAGATTGATGGTGGCATTCTTTAAGACAGATCATGGATAACACGAATGAACTGAAGCAGCAGATCAAAAGCCTCCTGGTGGAGAACCTTATGCTCCAGATTACCGCCGCGGAAATCAAGGACGACCAACCGCTCTTCGGCCCCGGCAGTCTCGGCCTGGACTCCGTCGATGCGCTGCAACTGGTGGTGGCTCTCGACAAAAACTTCGGCCTGAAAATCCCCACTCCGGCCGTCGCCAAGGAAATTCTGCACAGCGTCAACACCATCCTGGCCGCCGTCCAAAACCGTCCCGCCCCTCCTCCAGTCTAAACTTATATTCGGCGCTGCCGCATGACGAATTCAAGAACCCACATATTTCAGTTTTCGAATCCACCTTGGAGTCTGCCAATTCTGTTTTCTTAATTATACTCCTACTCCCAATGCAGGCGGAAACTTACGATGCACTCATCATTGGTGGCGGTCCCGGCGGCAGTTCCGCCGCCACTTACCTGGCGCGCGCCGGGAAGAAGGTGTTGCTGCTCGAGAAGGAGCATTTTCCGCGCTTCCATATCGGCGAGTCTCTGCTTCCGTATAATCAGCAGCTCTTTCGCGAAATGGGCCTCATGCCCGCGCTCAAAGCCGCCGGGTTCACCCGCAAGTTCGGCGCGCAATTTCATCTCGGCAACGCCTCGAAAGGCACCAAGTTTGTTTTTAGCCGCGGCCGCTTCACCCGCGAACCTGAAGCCATGCAAGTGGAGCGTTCCAAATTCGACCACGTCCTACTCAAACACGCCGCCGGGGCCGGGGCCGAAGTCCGCGAAGGCTGGACGGTTGGAAAATTCACGAACACTGGCGACACCGTCACCATCAACGCTACGAGTGACACTGGTCAGCCCGCCTCTTTTACCGGTTCCTTTCTCATTGACGCCAGCGGACGCGGCAACCTCACAGGCAACCAGGAGGGCCTTCGCGTCATTCATCCGCGCCTCAAAAAGCTCGCGGTGTTCGGCCATTTTGAGGGCGTTAAACTCGACGACGGTGATCCAGGCGGCGACACGGTCATCGTCCGTCTCGACAACAAGTGGTTCTGGATCATCCCACTCGCGCGCGACAAGGTCAGCATTGGTTGCGTGATGGACAAGGACGAATTCACCCGCCTCAAGATGCCGCCGACCGAGGTCTTTAACAAGATGTGGGAATCCAGCGCCTACATGCGCGACCGTTTGCAGAACGCCAAACTCCTCAACCAGATTCAAACCACGGGCGATTTCTCCTATCGTAATCGCCGTTTTGTCGGCCCGCGTCTGTTGCGCGTCGGCGACGCCGCCGGCTTTATGGACCCCATCTTTTCCGCCGGCGTCTTCCTTGCCATGTTCTCCGGCAAGCTCGCCGCGCAGACCGTGATCGAATCCCTCAACGCTGGCGACGATGGCGCCCGGCGCCTTGCCGCCTACGAAAAGCGCGTTCAGCACGGCATGAAGTTCTACTGGGAGATGGTTGAGAATTATTATACCACTCCCTTCATGGAAATTTTTCTCGAACCCCGTGAGAAATGGAACCTCGCCAGCGCCGTCAACGCGGTCCTCGCCGGCGAACTGGAAGGCGGCTGGTCGATGCGCTGGCGCATGCGGCTCTTCTTCTGGATCATCAAGCTCCAAGCCCGCTTCCCCCTTGTCCCTCGCATCAGCTTTGATTGAACTGCCTGCGCGACTGAGGCTATTTCACCTGTAGAAACCGACGCTGCAGCATGGAATCCACCCTGCAAACCAGCCTTTCACGCGCTGAGTGAAACTCAGCCAGGCCAATGTCAGGTTTAGAGGAGGGCATTTACTGCGTCATGACCCGGTAATAGCGAGACGGCAAATCGGCGGATTGAGTATCTATGAACTTGAAATCCCCGTTGCCTTGATCTTCTTCGGTCGCCGTTCCAATCGTTTGCCAATCCACCAGATCGGTGGATGTCTGGATGACATAGGTTCTGACAGGATCGGCGGAGAACTCGAGCGTGGGTATCGCGCCGTCGTAAGTCAGTGCCAAATCACTCACCGGCTGGGCGGGATGCACATAAAGATCGGCAATGCGATGGGCACGGTAAGCGGTGCAATCTTTGAAAGTGGAGTTGGTGTTGCCAAACTCGGAAACCTCAAGGTCGAAGACTATTTGTGGGATAGCGTCATGAGTGACTTCGGTGAGCCGAACAACATAGGCGCTGGGGCCAAAGGAGCTGGGCGCCACACCATTGATGTATTTCACAGCGGAAAAATCAATCAGGACATTTCCCGTTTGCGGCTCGGGTTCGGCATTGCCTTCATGGTCCACATACAGCCGCTCCGCAACATTGGTCCGGCCATAGTCCCAAACTTGCGATACCTCCATGGTGTCCTCATTGATCTGATATTCGACGGCGCGGCTATAGTTGTTCGTGTCCTGGACGCTGGTTGCAAACGGGCTGGCTCGGAAGTTGCCGTCATCGAAAATCATTAAAGTGCCTTGCGACGTGAAGACGGGCGCATGTTGACCGTATTCCCACATGAATGGAGTTCCCACTGGCTTTAGAAGGTACGGCTGCCATTGGGCACCCCAGTTCTCAGGCGGGCCGAGAATCCACTTTAGCTGCCCGGTAGCGCGGGAGAATTTGATTATGGCATTCTGATGGCGCATGGAAATGATCAGCGAATCATCCTGCGGGTCCTCAATGATGGCGTTCGAATGTTCAGAGTCCCATGCTGCGCCGTTTTTAGCTACGAGATAGGAGATTCGCCGAGGGTCCAGTCCGGTGATCGGCGACCAAGTGTGGAGCAGAGAGGCGTTCGTAGCTGAGATTTCCACGACCTTTTGATAAGTGATGCTGGCAGTTGCCCGCGGCGCATTAGAAACCGTGACGCTCGTGGGATAATTGCTGATCGTCTCGGTTGCATCGCTCATGTAGAGAATGGTGCCGTGATCTGTGGGCACGCCGTCGTGGAGGTTAATGGGCAGGCCGGTCGGTGCCAGCCAAGAGTTGACTTGATTGCCAAGCAAATTGATTTCAAAGAAAAAGTTCGTCCCAGGCATGAAGAGATCGCCGTTCCCCAGAAACCGCAAGTCAGCGCTTGAGGGAACGCTCCCGTACCAGACCACCTCGCCACCGCTATTCACAATCGTCGCGTAGCCGTATCCAGTGGTGTGCAATTCCACCCGGAACAGCGTGTAGCCGGGCTCCATTTGCTCCGGCTCGCTGTGCAGGACGGTCAGATTCGGAAAATTCGTGGGCAAGGGACTGGTGATGAACTTCAAAGGCTGGGCGGTGTTAATCCAATTCCGCTGCCGATCAGTGAGCGTGACCGTAATTTCATTGGTTCGAGCCGGTCGGAATCCGAGCAGCGGCACCGAATGATTGGTGCCAAAGTCAAAGAAATCCCGTTGCCAGTTGGTGTACCCATCATCTACCGCCACGCTGACACGACAGGCCTGATCCGTGGCCAATTGCAGCAATCCAGCCAGCGGAGCGTTGGTGCCCGCTGGCGTGAAGGTTGGGCCTGACACAATGGTCAAAGCGGGTGACGCGATTGCAATCGCCAGAACTAGGATGCAAACCGACATTACTTTCGCCATCCGTCCAGAAGAATCTCCCGAGGTCGAGCGCTTTGCTTTCAGCTCTTGGGAACTTCTCCTCCTTTCGGCCGCCTCAAACGTGGGGCGACCGGCACAAAACAACTGTAATTCCATTTTCTCTGTCCTTCCGAATAATTGGTCAGGACGGCATCTCGCTGAAAACGGCAGCGAACATTCCGCTATGACTTTCGCCACTCTGCAATTGGATGACCAGGCTTGTCAAGGGAAAACAAACCGCAATCGCACAGAGCGGATGACTGCTCGCATTTCCACTCTCGCTAAAAGCAGCTCGTTTTGGATTGCCTCACTTGGGCCGGAACGCGTATCAATTTCACATCATGAAACGCGCCTTGAACTTAAAGTCCCTCGCACTGATCGTAGCCGCTTTGTTGGCAAACTCATCCAGCTTTGCCCAGTTTGGCGCCACTCCGCCGGGAATGGATCCGTCGCTGACCAAACTTTTCGGCCAGAACACTGCCTTCAGTGCCGGTGGCCAGGTTGCCATTCAGGTTGCGAGCCAAAACCAGCCGATGAACGTGGATATGAAAGTTAGCATGCTCGAGGGAAAAATGAGGATGGAAATGGATATGAGCAAGTTAGCCGGCCCAGGCCCCGGTTCTCAACTGAGACTCATGGGCATGGACCAGGTTGTGTTCATCTCGCTGCCCGAGAAAAAAATGGTCCTGCAGGTTTATCCCGGCTTGCAAGGCTACATGGAGACCACCATGCCGGCCGCCCAGGCCGCCGGAGCCACCAAGGACTACAAGATCGAAAAGGCCAGCCTGGGCAAGGAAACAATCGACGCCCATGCTTGCGAAAAGAACAAAGTCACCATGACCGATGACAAAGGCGAAAAACATGAATTCGTCGTTTGGAACGCGGCGGACCTGAAGGATTTCCCGCTCCGGTTTCAAACGACCGAACAAGGGAACACCATCACGGTGAACTACAGAGACGTAAAACTCGACAAGCCGGACGCCAAACTCTTTGAGGCCCCTGCCGGGTTTACCAAATACGGAAGCCAGATGGACTTGATGCAGGCTGTTATGGCCAGGAAAACGCCCGGTGGTCCGCGAATCAAGTAGCAGGTTGATTCTTTTCAAGCGCTTACCTTGGCTACGCCCACCTGTTGACACATGTCCAACATCGGACAACTCAGGCAGCGCGGCACCCGCCCTTTGCAGATGTGCTTCCCAAACGGAACCAGCAATCGGTTGATCTCAATCCAGTACCGCTTCGGCAAACGATCTTCAAGCGCCTTCATCGTTTCCTCCGGCGACCGGGTTCGCACGTATCCCCACCGGTTCGTAACGCGATGCACGTGAATGTCCACCGCAATCCGCGGCTGGCCACAAGCAATTCCCAGAGTCAGGTTGGCGCACTTGGGCCCAACTCCGCCCAAGGATAATAGGACTTCCTCATCACACGGCAGTTTCCCGCCGAAATGCTCAACCGCCCTCCGGGCTATTTCGTGAATGGTCCGCGCCTTCGCTTCATGGAACGTGCACTCCTTGATTAACCGGTCAATGACCGCCACTGTCAAGTCACTCACGGCCGCCGGTGTCTTTGCCACTTCAAACAGTCTGCGAGCGACTGGCATCGTCACTTCATCCAGTGTGCGAATGGAAATGATGCACGCAACCAACTGTTCGAACACGGATCGATACCCATCATCCGCCAGTTCGAACATCGCCGCCTTGGGATGACCACGCACTGCTTCCCGCAACCGCGCCACCGCCACGTCGATATCGAAAGGGACCTTCCCCAATCGCTTCACCACACCTGGGTCCTCTCGACGCCGCCTTCGCTTAATTGCCTCCATACCCAACTATCCACCATCTTCGGCCCCGCTCAAATTGAAAGACAAACGCAGTGGCCGAACAAACGGCACGGAGGTTACTTGCTAATCCCCCGTTCGCTGCTTCGCACGAACTGCACCAAGTGCTGAAGTTCCGCCGAAGCCGGCAGTTTCTTCTCGATCCGCGCCAGCGCGTTCGGAATCGTCAACCCCTCACGGAACAGGATCTTGTACGCCTTGCGCAAGGCCGATTGGACTTCCTCGGCAACGCCCTTCCGTTCCATGCCCACTTTATTGATCGTGCGCGTTTCCGCGGGGTTGCCATCCGCCAGCATGTAAGGCGGCACGTCCTGCACCACTTTCGAGCAGCCTCCGATGATCGCCATCCGGCCAATCCGGCAGAACTGGTGCACTGCCGCCAGGCCGCCCACAGTGGCGTGGTCCTCCACGGTCACGTGCCCCGCCAGGGTTGCGACATTGGACATGATGATCCAGTCACCGAGGGTGACGTTGTGCGCCACATGGGCATACGCCAGCAGGTTGTTATGCGACCCGATTTTCGTGGTCTCCCCGTCGCCGGTCGCGCTGTGAATCGTCACGTATTCGCGAAACGTGTTCTTGTCCCCGATCACTGTCCAGGTTGTCCCACCCCGCCACTTCAAATCCTGCGTCTTGAGCCCAATGCTGGCGAAAGGATAAATCTCGTTCGCCTCACCCAGCCGCGTATGGCCATCAATCACGACGTGCGAATGCAACTTGCACCCGCGCCCCAGCGTCACATGCTCGCCAATAACGCAATACGGCCCGATCTCGCAGCCGGGCCCAATCTCGGCGCGCGGATGCACCACGGCGGACGGGTGAACGACGGTAGCTGGTTTATTCATGTGATCCCGTTGACGGCCGGCCGTCGTTCTGCCGCTGGCCGGAATCTCGATTGCTTTCATCCCTTAATTATCGACCATCATGAAAGTTACTTCGGCTTCACTCACCGGTTCGCCATTCACGGAACACACGCCCTTCGCCCGGCCGACTTTTCCGCGCGATTTGGTGAGTTCCACGTCGATCACCAGCGTGTCTCCAGGCCGGACGGGCTTGCGCCATTTCACATTCTCGGCAGCGATGAAGTAGGCCAGCTTGCCGAAATTTTCCGCCTGTTTCAGCGTGAGGATGCCGGCCACCTGCGCGATGGCCTCCAACTGGAGCACGCCCGGCATGATGGGATGGTTCGGAAAATGTCCCTGGAAAAATGGCTCGTTCACGCTCACGTTCTTGACTCCGGTGATTTTGTTGCCCTCCACTTTCGTCACCTTGTCCACCATCAGAAACGGATAACGGTGCGGCAGAATTTTCATCACCTGCGCGGTGTCGAAAGTGTCCCCATCCGACATCGAAATATTCGCGGCGGCGGCGGCTTGCGCGCCCGTGACCCTTTGCGCCGGAGGCGCGGGCGGCGGCGAGAAACTCTGTACCGCCACCAAGGGCCGCCGAATTTGCGCGCTGATCAACCGCGCCAGTTCGCAATTCGCCGCATGACTTGGTTTCACCGCGATTAAATGCCCACAGAGCGGCCGACCGACCAGTGCCAGATCCCCGAGGATGTCCAGCATCTTGTGCCGCACGAACTCGTTCGTATAACGCAACGGCTCCGTTGTCAGCACGGCGTCGTCGCGAACGATCACGGCATTCTCCAGGCTGCCGCCTTTGATGAGGCCGTTCTTGATCAGGAACTCGATCTCCTCGAAAAAGCAAAATGTCCGCGCATGCGCCAGGTCGCGTTCCCATGTTTTGGGCGTTACCTCCAGGCTGAAAAGCTGCGTGAACCGGCCCTCTTTGTCTGAACTGGTGCAGGTGAGCTTGAACCCTTCGTCGGGAAAAATCACCATCTCTGTCTCCCCCATCTGCAACTCGATGGGTTCGCTCACGGTGTAGGGATCGCGCCGTTCAGGCAGCGGCACTATGCCCGCCGATTCGATCATCCGGCAGTATTCCCGCGCGCTGCCGTCCGCAATCGGCGGTTCATTCCCGTCCAGCTCGATGATTGCATTATCGATGCCGTATCCCGCAAACGTGGCCAGCACGTGCTCAACCGTATGAATTTTTGCGTTGCCTTTCCCAAGCGTCGTCGAGCGGTTCGTCTCAACCACATTATCCACCCGTGCTTCGATCTCCGGCTTGCCTTCCAAATCGATACGCCGAAACCGCAGCCCGGCTCCCGGCGCAGCCGGCAGAAAAGTCATGTTCACCCGGTTGCCGCTATGCAACCCAATTCCGGAATAACTGGCGGGGCGATTGATCGTTTGCTGTTGTAGCACGCGCAGCATTACAACAAACCGTCATCCCCCTTGGCAACGTCGAAAATGCCCATCGGCCGCTGGTCATTCGTCATTTGGCATTGGTCATTCTCTACCGCCTCCCGTCATACCATATATGGCACGCCTCCTGGTCCCTTATCGTGCCGCCCCAATGCCAAAATATGCGGCTAAAAAATCGGATATATTCACTGAACGAATAGAGATGCAGTTTCCGATCCGAAGTGGGCAAGGGATGCCGATGAAGAATAATCAGCCTCCTTCCGCTTTCGCGCGCCAACCGTTTGAGCCGCTTGCTCAAATCAATTTCTTCACTGGCGTAAAGTTGGTTGTCAAACCCGCCAACCTGCCGGAAGGCCGCAGTTTCACAAAAAATGAACGACCCGGCCACCCAGTTGAAGACCCGGCTGATACAATTCCACAAACCTGTGCCGAAGCTGGCGAACAAATGCGTACCGTCCATCTTCACCGTGGAACCGCCCGCCATATAGCGTCCGGCATCGATGGCTTCCGCAACGTCTGCGAATAACTCCCGGCTTGGCCGCGAATCCGCATCCACAAAGATCAGCCAGTCGCCGGTAGCCGCCGCCGCCCCGGTGTTGCGCGCGCGGGCAATTTGGTTTATCCGCTCGAAGACGACCTTTGCGCCCGCCGCCCGCGCGATCTCTCCAGTTCGATCCGTCGAGTTGTTGTCACAAACGATCAACTCACTCTTCCAACCCCGAACTTCAAAAACCGCGCTTGCTTCCCGAATATGCTGGAGCGTGGCGCCCAACAGCTTCTCTTCATTGAAAGCGGGAACGATAATCGAAACCTTCACCACCACCTCCACGACATATCGTTGCGCCGTTCCATCATTCGCTCGGAATATGACCCACTTTAGCCGCTTTGCAAAGCTCGGCACAAAATCCGGAATGCCATCCCGGCGGAGTACTGGAACGGGTGTAGCGTGGCAAAACAGGTTTATTTACTTTCTTCCGCCCGCATAATCGTCGTCGTCCTCGATTTCCAGGGAAACAACGCATCCGCCCTGCCCGACCCACCTCCAGTCTGTTTCGGCATATGAATCCCAGCACAACGGTCGCATGGCCCGCCTATTCCGCCGAAAACAGCAAAAGCCCGCTGTTTCCACGCAGCTCGCTGCTGGTCACCCGCTTACATAAAATCCGGGCTTCAGCCGGGGGCTCCCGCCCAAAAAAAAGAGGTTTAATTTGGTTTAATTTACTTTAATTGACCCTAATTTCGCGGCTCACACACCCCGAAATTAAGAGCCCATCTCGGTAGGGCGCGTCACTCCGTGCGCGCCGACGGCCAGCGAGAACTGCCATCCCTACCGAGACAGGTTCTAAGCCAAACCTCACGCCTTGGCCATTAGGGCGCAGCGCACCCGCTCTGCCCGGTGATGCTGCCCGCTTTCAAGCGGAACCGGAGCCCAGCGCCAAGGGCGCGCTTCATACCAGCCTGGCCCAGCGGGCCAGGTATCCGACCGCAAACCCGCCCAGCGCATCTCCTTTCCGCTCCAAGCCAAAATTTCCTCGGCAAGTGGAAATATGCGGAAATAAGCGAAAACGCGTCATTAATGAATGCGCCTGGGGCTCGCGGCGGCGCGCACAGGAGTGCGCGCCCTACCGCACACGGTGGTAGGGCGGGCAGTCCTCTGCACGCCGTCCCCCGAAACGATTTAGGGCGTTCCGAATAGGTATGGTTGATCTTCAATGAGTTACAAAACAGTTCATGGAAAGGGCACGCCACTCCGTGCGCGCCGTGCTCTTCAGGGCCGAAGGCCCGAACCATACCGGCCCAGGACATAGCGAGCCTGCGAGCGACGCCCTGGGAAACTCTTCGAGCGAAGGCGGGCTTTGGAGATCCTCAGCCTTCAGCCATCCGATTCAATTGACAAAGAACCAACCCTGCTCCCAACGGAGCACGGGCAAAATCCACCGCCACCAAGCTCCCCATGCCCGCCTGGGCCTTGGCCATTTGTCATTGGACATGCCGGCGTTTTGCGCCAGCCCCCCTCCTTCACTGACGCCGTTAATAAAGCACCGACCGGCTTCCCATGCAACTGAATTCTGAACATTTCTGTGTTTTCATGCGGAGGGCAGAGCCCCTGCCCTGCTCGATGTTACGTTTCCTGTCCAGGCGAAGCCGAAGCGAGAAAACGATGGCACGATTGCGGTGATGATGGTCGAATACCGTTCAGCAGGAGCTGGAGGATCCCAATTCCTTATTCCAACTCCCATCCGGGCATGATCTCCGCATCCAACGACGTTTCTTCGGATTGATTCATCAGCTTCCGTTCCGCCAGAATACCAACCATCGCCGCGTTATCAGTGCACAGACTTGGTTCAGCCAGTCGCAATTTCAACCCCGCTTCGCGGCAACCCGCCGTCAAACTCGCGCGCAAAGCCCGATTGCAGGTTACGCCGCCCGAAGCGGTGACACACCCCACCCCCAGCCGTTTCGCCGCTCGAAGGGTCTTGGTGACGAGCACCTCCACAATCGCCGCCTGCACGCTGGCGCAAAGATCGTGTATCCTTTCCGCATCCTCGGCGATTTCCGGGTGATCGCGCAAAAAATATCGGACGGAGGTTTTTAGCCCGCTGAAACTGAAGTCATCCGTGGCGTCGCGAAGCAGTGGCCGCGGAAAATCGTACGCCTTGGGATTTCCCAGCCTTGCCAGCCGATCAATCTCCGGCCCGCCCGGGTAAGGGAGCCCAATCAACTTCCCCACCTTGTCAAAACATTCGCCGGCCGCATCGTCGATGGTTGAGCCCAGCACCCGATGCTTCAATTCCGACTCGACGTGGACCAGCATCGTATGTCCTCCGCTGACGATCAGGGAGACGTTGGGCTCGAAAGCGCCGAACTCCGCGGCAAGGGGATTGCCGGTGATCCAGGGTGAATACAAATGCGCCTCGTGATGATGAATGCCAAAGAAAGGCTTGCGCAGCACGAAAGCCATCCCCTGGGCGGCTTTGAAACCAACCAGCAAGGCATTGGGCAAACCTGGTCCGCGTGTGGCGGCCACCGCATTCAATTGATGCGGCTTCACGCCCGCCCCGGCCAGCGCGGCTTCGGCCACGGGCAGCAAATTGCGCAAATGCTCCCGAGCCGCCAACTCTGGAACAACCCCGCCGTATTCCGCATGCAGCTTGATCTGCGACGACACCGCGCTCCAAAGCACGTAGCCGTCCCGCACCACGGCGACGCTGGTTTCATCGCAGGAAGTTTCAAAGGCAAGCAATGGCATGAGTCCCGTTCGCCGGAGCTTGGAACTCCGCCTTCACTGATTCATTGAATGATGCCTCAGTCCCTTCACCCAATTCCGCGCTTACTTTGCCTCGACCTTCTCGGTCTTGGCCATCCGTCCGTCCGAAGTGCCGCGGTGAGTGTAAATCAGGATGCCCTTAAGCAAATCCTTCGCCCGGTCATACTGTGGATCCGTGAGGCTCATGATTTTTTCGCGAGCTTTTTGATCCATCGTATCCAGGTTTGGACGCCGTTGACGGATGCTCAAAGCCGCTTCCTCTTCGTCGGTCATCGGCACGACGCAATCGGGTGTGATGCCTTCCCCATGAATCACCTTGTGGCTGGGCGTGTAATATTTGGCCGTGGTCAACCGCAGGGCCGAACCATCCTGCAACGGCAGAATGCTTTGCACTGAGCCCTTGCCAAAAGTCCTTTCGCCCATGATTTGCGCGCGATGCAAATCCTGGAGACAGCCCGCGACAATCTCCGACGCACTGGCGCTGTTGACGTTCACCAGCACCACCATCGGCATGCCGTTCAATTCATCCCCGTGCCCATTGGCCCGCCGAATGGAATCCTGCGCCTTGTTTCGGCCTTCGGTTGAAACCACCAGTTGGCCACGCGGCAGGAATTTCTCACAAACCTCCACGGCCTGGTCCAGCAAACCACCCGGGTTCCACCGCAAATCCAGGATGAGCCCCTGCATTCCCTCGCTTTTGAGCTTCTTGATCGCCTTCTCCAAATCCTCACTCGTCTTCTCGCCAAACTGCACCAGGCGGATATACCCGATCTTGTCTTCACCCAGCGGGAATTCCTTTTTGTTATTGATGTCCTTCACCATGTCCACCTTGATGATGTCCCGTTTGAGCTTGTAATCCTTCACCGTCCCGGTCGAAGGCCGGAGAATCGTGACGGTCACTTCTGTTCCCGGTTCGCCACGCAACTGCTGCACGGCATTCTGCAACCGCTCGGCGTCCTGCACCCCCATCTTCTCCACGTTCTTGCCGTCGATCTTGATGATGCGGTCCCCCGACATAATGCCCGCGCGCGATCCGGGCGTGTCATCCATCGGGGCCAAAACCGTCACGTAACCTTCCTTCGTCTCGATCATGATGCCGAGACCGCCAAACGCGCCCTGAGTGTCCTTTTGCAATTCGTCGTACTTGGCCGGCTCCATAAACTCGCTGTGCGGATCAAGCGTGTTGATCATCCCCTTCAAAGCGCCGTAAATCAGGTCCTGGTAAGTCAGCTTGCCTCCGTCCACATAATCCTTCCGCACCTTCTCCACCACGTACGAAAACAACTCCAGGCTGGGATAGGCGGAATCCTTGTCCGCCGCATGGGCTGTCAAAAGATACAGGCGCGCTCCCGCCCCCACGGTGACCACCAACAGCAGCGCAGTCAGGCCAAATACTATGCGTTTTCTCATAAAAAGCTATGGATACAATAACAGTTCTCGCAGACAATACCCGCCCCCCATTCGATTTGCAAGACAGGGGTTTTGTCCCTTGAATCTGGGCCATTTTGCGCCCATCCAGCCAGTCACCAATTCAAAGCCGTAGCAGCCGACGTGAGGAGGAGGCTCTGATTCTTTTGAAGGGGAGATTTGAGCCTCCCAATGAACGATGACATTCGGAACGGCCTCAACCGTTTCGTGTGGCAGCGGGCACAGGGACTGCCCGCCCCACCACCGGCCAAGGTAGTTCCCTGTTCCGTTGGACCTGCTCACGGACCATGAGCGGTTCGATTATACACGCGTCATTAATGAATGCGCCTGGGGCCCGCGGCGGTGCGCACAGGAGTGCGCGCCCTACCCGGCACACGGTGGTAGGGCGGGCACTCCTGTGCACGCCGCCCGTATGCCCAAAGCGTTCTTATTGATTACGCCGTGTAGGGAAGAGAGGCGAACCCTGCCGGTCGCCCGGGGACGGTTCTCAGCCTTCAACTCATCTGCCGCAGCAACGATTCAACATACGGCAAATCTGCCGGCGTCGTTACTTTCGGGTTCGGTGAGGCGGTCGCCACCAATTTCACTGGTTGACCGATGAATTCGCACGCCGCCGTGTCATCCGTCACTTGCAGCCCCCGTTCCCGCACCACCGAAAGCGCATGGAGAATGACCTCCTTCCGAAATGCCTGCGGCGTTTGCACCGCCCATAACCGCGACCGATCCAGCGTCCGCAGGATCAGTTTTCCGTCCGCCGATTCCTTGATCGTGTCGGTCACCGGTTGCGCTGCCACGGCAGCTCCGATGGCGCGCGCCGCCGCAATGACCGCCTCGATAAGCAGTTCGCTGGTGCAAGGCCGTGCTCCATCCTGAATCGCCACAATCTCCGCCGCCGGCGACATCGCCTGCAAACCGTTCCAAACCGAGTCCTGCCGCTCCGCCCCGCCCACGACCACCCGAAACGGCTTGGTCAAATCATACTGCACCGCCAGTTCCTTAAACGTCGGTTCCATCCCTTCACGCACCACCAGGATGATTTCGTCCACCCAACCCGCCGCGTCAAAGCGGTTCCAGGTATGCGCCACTACCGGCCGGCCGGCGACCTCCAGAAACAACTTGTCCATGTTCGCCCCCATCCGGGTGCCTTTGCCAGCCGCGACTATGACAGCGGAAACCATAGGCGATGATTTAGCCACTTATCGAACCGCAGTCGAGCCAAACCAATCCGGCTGGGCGTGACCGGTCATCGCTGCCGCGCGCTTTCCTGCTGGAAAGCAAAGTGTGTCAATTTGGAGGATTAGCCAAAGGAGAGCGTACGACGCCATCGGGAAATTGATCGAATCGGGCCATGCCCCAGTGTTCCCAGACCGCGTGGCCGTCGTTGTAAATGTAATTTGCGCCTCCTTGGTGGCGGTTATAGCGAATCCATCCTTGATCTCCGTACGGACCGCTGCCCCATTGAACCAACTGCGCCTCGCCGCCCCACGTGTCGTAATCATCCTGTTCCACCGCTCCATAATCCGCGTTGTCCGGCGCGTTGAGCGCTTCGGAATTGCGTTCCGAAAACATGATGATGTTGCGATGTTTGATCGTTGCGATGGCTGCATCGGTCGCAAAACCGTCCAACACGCCCTCAATCGCGTAACGAGCGCTCTTGTGCGTGTAAATGGAATCGAGCAGATAACTTTCAATGGTCAAATGCTGCGCTTGAGCGATCCCAAGTTCTGAATCAGGCGGCGGTGTTTGGCTCGCATCAGTGATTCCTCCGTTGTAGGCCGGAAGATTCACCGCGAGCGTGGTGGAGCGCGCCGTGGTGTCCGACGGGCAAAACGAAGCCTGCCGGTTGTTGATATACGGTTGCAGAATGATCACCCAGGGCCTTTCTGCCTGGCTGTTGCCGACACCGCCACCGGACGGGTCTGCCGGCAGCGTTGGGCTTTGGCTGCCATCGTCGAGGACCCAATCCTCGTGATGATGAAAGAGACCGCCATTGTTATCATCCTTGTACATCGTGGCCGCAAGGCCAAGCTGGCGCATGTTCGAGTAACAAGCCGTACGGCGACTTTGTTGTTTGGCGCGTGAAAGCGCCGGCAGCAATAAAGCGGCCAGAATGGCGATGATGGCGATAACGACGAGGAGTTCTATTAGCGTGAAGGCGGGCGAAACAACTCGTTCGCTCTCGTGCAATGACTTTGCTTGCATAACAGTTGCTTCCTGTCGTTCGGTCGGACAGGAGACGACGGTTAATGACAAGCAGGGGAAGAACTCCGCCCCTGCATTTCAGGCAGCTACGGTTTTTACCCGCCATCGCCGCCACAGGTGGCTGTGTAATTCTATAAGCCCGCGATCCTCTTTAGGCAAGTTCTTTTCTACCATTCATCCTTCACGGATTGAAAGAACGGCAGTATCCAGTGTGAGGAAACCCGAACTGGAATCCCGGCCTGATAATTGACCAAACATGTACACGAAAGACCGTGAAGGAGCCAGGGCTTCCATCATTGCCGGGAAGCCCGTATTTTCAAGGTAATGAGCTTGCGCAACGCGCTGCTGGCTGGAGTTCTATTCGCCCGGCTGGCCTCCGTGGCGGGCCCGGCGCCCATCAATGCAGCATCGCCAGCGGATTCGGCTTCCCCACCAACTCCGCATCCAAATCGAGATAAAAATCCATCCGCTGCTCTGTTTCCCCCTCATCAATGCTTCGCGCCATTAGCAGATACGTCGCATAATGGTTCCCCTCGGACTCGACCAGACTCCCATAGAAAGCCGCCAGTTCGGGATCGAGTGATTTCAGTTCGCTGGCCAGGAACTGAAACTTCTCGCAACTGCGTCCTTCGATAAACGCACAGCAGATCAGGTGATCGATCGCCTGATGCCGCTGTCCGTTGCGAATCGAGCGCATTAACCCGGTGATCCACGGGCTCGGGTACGGCTGGCCGAACGGAATTCCACGCTGCTTCAACAACGACAGCACCAATTGAAAATGCTGCAACTCCTCAATGGCAATGGCGTTGAGTTCCTCCACCCGCGAATAAAGATCGCGATACTTCTCCAGATTCAACGCAGTCGTGGCCGCCTTCCGCTCCAGATGAGCGTGATCCACCAGGACTGCCGGCAGATTCGCCAGCACCTTCGGCAGCCAATCCGCGCCCACTTTCTCTCGAAACAACAACATCCCGCACTTTTAACAGCCGTTTCCCTGCCCGCAAGCCCGAAGGTGTCCCAGCACGCAACCCCTCAGTGGAGTCAGGCAAGGCCTTTAGCCCAGGCCGGTATGAATTGGGCCCTTTGGCCCTTAATTCCCCGCCTTGGCCGGCCACACCACATCCGGCCCTGACCACAAATCCATCCCCGCCATCCCGCCGTCGTCATTCCCATCCTCCCCCACCGAATAAAGCACAAACGTCCCATCCGAATTCAATCGATAGCACAACGGTTTCCCACTCATCGGATCAATCGGGATCTCCGCCACAAACTCCGGCCGCAGCGCCGCCAGATTGGCCGGTCGCTTGCCGTAACGCAATTGGAAGCGCTGGATCGCAATCGCGGCGATGGTTAATCTTCGCAGCATTTCCGCTTGCATCGTTTTCTCGTAGGTTCTCGAAAAATTGGGAATCGCAATCCGGCTTGCCATCAATCTTCGCCCGTAAGTCGAGTTCAGTTCCCGCTCCAGCTCGGCCACGTGGTTCGACACGACCAGCCGCACTTCGGGCCACGGCCGATTCGCGTTGAGCAATCGCGCCGTTTCCACCGCCCGCTGCTCCGTTCGCAGCATGAATAACTCGTCCTCATCCATGCTGACCAGTTTATAGGCCATTCTGACCACATGGTCCCTCAAGCGGTATGTCAAAGGAAACTTTTCGCCCGCAGCCGACGATAACGGCATGACACCCATGATCGCCCTGAACTCCTGGTCATTTGAATATCGCACCTTCGCCATCAACGCGGAACCGAACGCCCGTTCCCCAAGAAAACCCCGCTCCAGTGCCCCAACCAAATCCAACTGTTCCCAATCGCGCTGCAATTCCGAAAGCCCGGCCTCGTCCCAACCGGGAGCCGACAATGCTTCCCAAGTCCCGCACAACCCCAAATCACTGATGGCAACGCGAATCATGCTGCTGACGAGGCGGGGATCATTCCGGTTCACCCGCGCGAGGGCGGCCAGCGCATGCAAATCCGCGTGCGCGGCCTCGAAATCCCCGCGATGCAGTTCGCCGATCTCGGCGCTGGTCAAGGCTTGCGCCACGTTCCTGATTCGCACCCAATTGACTCTTGGCGAGTCCAGGTTGTTGCCGTAAATCCATCCGGTATCCGGGGCGGGATGTTCCAGCACGCGGCGAAACTCCGAAAGCGCACCCGCAACGGCGTCATTTTGCCGGTCGAATTCCTCCCAATTTCCAGCGCTGGCGTTGGTTCGTCCCGCGGAAGGCGAAACCCGCAATCCGCCTCGCCACGCAACCCGCGCCTTGCCGGGTTCGACGAAATTCATCAGCACGGGTACGTTTCCTTCGAACGTAAACGTGTTGGACACAAAGGTATTTCTGCACGCCACTTCCTCCAGGTTGGTCGATGGCGAAATCGCCAATTCGACAAACGTCAGCTTCTCCCCTTTCGCCCGCAGTTCGGCCTTGAACCGCTTTAACGCTCCGGTGGTGAACGCGTGATGAAGCGTCAGCAGGGCCACGGGGATCACCAGGAAGCCGCCCATGGCCAGCGCAAACCTCACGGTTCTGTTCATCCGTCGAACGTAGATTCTGCCTTATCGCTTAGAAAGCAGATTCCGGCCCGGTCGCAACGGAGCGCAGAACTCCTGCCCTGCGTGGTGATGCTTTTATAAATTCGTTGAACTGAAGCGCTGCGCTCCGCGCCTCACTGCCGCTTCCGCTTCTTAACAGTTCGACATTATGATTGCATTTTTTGCCAAACAACTTTCGATTAACCCATGTTCCCATACGTCGCACTGCAAAAAGACAAAGCCTGGCAACCGGGCCCGTATGCCGGCGTCGAACTGCTCGTGTTGCACAAAAACGAAACCACCGGCGGCGTGACCATCCTGCGCAAGTTCGCTGCGGGCGTAACCGTCCCGGCGCACGTCCATCCGCTGGCGAATGAATCCGCCTATATTCTTTCCGGCGAATGGGAAGAATCCGGTGTGACCTATCATCCCGGCACCCTCTTCTTCGCTCCGCGCGGCCAGCCTCACGGCCCCCACGTCGCACGCACCGAAGTCATCAGCCTGACCGTCTTCGATGGGCCGCTGACGGTTGAACCACCGCCGGGTTCTTAAGCCTTCATGGATGGGCGGCAAGTTTCCTCCTGCGGTTAAGCACTCTCCAGGATTGCGACCGCCGCCGCATGTTGTTGAGTATGGCTAAGGCTGATTAACACCACCCGGCCTCCGCGCTGGTCCAGAAGCTTCGATCCATCTCCGTGCAGCACCACGTACGGTTCGCCCGACTCGCGTCGAACGACCTCCATGTCCTGCCATCCCAATTCCGCTCCGATGCCCGTCCCGAATGCCTTCGAAATCGCCTCCTTCGCCGCGAACCGCGCCGCCAAAAATGGCCCAGGCGCTTTGTGTGATAAACAATAGGCAATCTCGTTCGGATGCAGGATGCGTTTCAGAAACCGCTCCCCAAACTTCTCATACGAAGCCTGTATCCGCGCGACTTCGATAATGTCGATCCCGACGCCTAGAATCATGCGGGGAAATGTCCAATGTCCGATGACCAATGTCCAAAGAAATCCCAATGACCAAAACCAGGAAATCCCTGGTCATTGGACATTGCTCACCGATATCCTTCCATCGCCGCCAGCATTTCCTTCACCGCCGTCGCCAGGCCGGTCGTAATCGCCCGGCTGATGATGCTGTGGCCGATGTTCAATTCCACCAAGTGGGGCACTCGATGCAACGTCGGAAGATTTCGATAATTCAAACCATGGCCGGCGTTGACCTTCAGCCCAAGTCCGTGCGCTTGGTTTGCCGCGGCCACAAGCCGGTCCAGTTCCCGAATGCGGTCGCGCTCCTGATCAAAATGCTCCGCAAAAGCGCCCGTATGCAACTCGATGAACTGCGCACCCACTTTCGCGGACGCCTCCACCTGCGCGGCATCGGGTGCGATAAACAAGCTCACCTCGATCCCCGCGTCGCTCAACCGCTTGCGTGTTTCCGTCAGCGCGACGGTGTTTCCCGCGACGTCCAACCCGCCTTCCGTCGTCACCTCCTGCCGGCGCTCCGGGACGAGGCAAACAATGTCCGGCTTGAGTTTTAACGCGATGGCCAGAATCTCGGGCGAATTGGCCATCTCCAAATTCAGGCGGGTCCGAATCTTTTCCCGCAATGACCAGACATCGCGGTCCTGGATATGACGCCGGTCTTCGCGCAAGTGCGCCGTGATCCCGTGCGCTCCCGCCGCCTCGCAAATCAACGCCGCCGCGACCGGATCAGGCTCGCCCACATTCCGTCCGCGATAGCGCGCTTCGCGCAACGTCGCGACATGATCGATGTTCACTCCGAGTTTCAACATTGTATCCAAGCGCATTCCTGTGCCACACCGTCAACTGTTTTGCAAGTGTTGCCTTCAAATCAATCGACCGCACGCCCGCTTTGGGGTTTGAAATTTGGTGTTTGCGCCCGCCGCCCTCTCCTTGCTTTGATGCGCCGTGCGCAAATTCCGTTCCTTCATGAAATACTGGACCCCGGTGCTCCTCTGGATGGCGCTCATCTTCGGCGCTTCCGGCGAGCGCGGTTCTTTCAAGCAATCTTCCCGCATCATCGCTCCACTGCTGCACTGGCTCTTTCCCCATCTCTCGGAAGATTTCATTTATGGCGTCGTCCTCGTCATCCGCAAGTGTGCTCATCTGAGCGAGTATGGCATCCTCGCGCTGCTGGTCTGGCGCGCCCTGCGCAAACCCGTTCGCGGCAAGATCCGCCCCTGGCAATGGACGGAGGCCGCCGAGGCTCTGTGGTTCGCGGTCCTTTACGCCGCGACCGACGAATTCCACCAAACATTCATTCCCTCCCGCGAAGGTTGCCTCCGCGATGTTTGCATCGACACGACCGGCGCGGTAATCGGCCTGTTCCTGTTCTGGCTTCTTGGCTGCTGGCGCAATTGGTGGCGGGTGGAAGCAAACTGAAAAGATAACGCCGGCTGCTATTTCCCCTGGTGCGCGTCCCGCTTGGCAAAGGTAATCTATTCCTCGTCCCTACCCCTCAACCAGTTTCACCGCGTCCGCATTTGCCTCCAATTGCCCCACATCGCGGGAACCGGGAATGACGGCGCTCACGAGCGGATTTTTCAAACACCAGGCGAGTGCCCATTGCGACATCGCCACGCCGGCGGGCACTTCCATTTTCCGAATCTCCTCCACCTCGCTGACCCAGCGTTGGAATTTGTCCTGATCGAACGTCGAACGGGCGTCGTTCGCCGGGAATGACTTGAAGTTGACGTATTTGCCACTGAGAAAACCGCTCGCCAGCGGCACACGCGCGAGGATGCCCAACCCATGCTCGCGGGCGCTGGGGAAAAAATCCCGCTCGGCCCGGCGTTCAAGGCGATTGTAAACCACCTGCAATACCTCCGCGCCGGCACGCTGCGCCTGCTCCGCCTGCAACGGTCCGCCCTTGCTGGCAATGGAGATTCCCAGGTGCCGGACCTTTCCCAGCGCTTTCTGCCGCTGCAACATCGTCCACAACTCCGGCCGTTGAAAATCTTCGTCCGAACCGGAGTGGAATTGGTAGAGATCGACCACATCGGTTCGCAACGCGCGAAGGGACTTCTCCAGTTGCGCCTCCACGCCCGTCAGGGACGAATCCCACGTGCGATCCATGAAGCCGTGAAAGTGATGTCCGAACTTCGTCGCCACGATCCATCGGCTGCGGTCGCGCCGCGATAAATAATCTCCAATCAGCGCTTCGGACACGTGATCGCCGTAGCATTCGGCGGTGTCAATCAGGTTGATTCCATGTTCCGCCGCCCGATCGAGGATGGCGTCCACCTCGTCCTGTCGGTACGCCCTCCCCCATTCGCCGCCGAATTGCCAGGTCCCTACTCCAATGACGGACACCTCCAACCCGGTTTTGCCAAGCTTCCGGTATTTCATTCCCGCAGTTTCAGTCACATTCCCTTTAGCCCGAGCCCCAGCGTTTCCTTGCAATACTTCAAGCTCCGCTCCAACTCGCTCTTCTGCCACTCCTGCTCGGCTTTATTGTCCGGCGAACGATGGGACTCCACTGCGTGTCCGCGCTTGGCCATGGCGACGAATTTTGCGAAGTCACGGGCGCGTGCTTTGGGATAAATCTGCCAGAAATCCGGTTTCAAGTAGGGATAATCGCGGGCCAGTCCGGAAATAATTTCCAAATTTGCCGGCACACCGGGACACAACTCCGCGAACCGTTGAAAGTACGCCTTCCAATCCACCAAACCGTCGCCAATGGCGGTCCACTGCACTTTGGCCCCATCGGCGTATTCCCAAACCATGGAATCCCGCACGCCCGTGGACAACGTGTAAGGCCCAAGAATCTCCAGGCTTTCGCGAGGATCCTCCAGCGTCCAACAGGCATTGCCCGAATCCAGCGTCGCCCCGACAAAATCCTTGCCCGCAGCTTCGATCAACGTAACCAGTTCCCAGGCTTGCATGTCGCCGGCATGATTCTCCACGGCGATCTTCACATTGGCATCCACGGCCTGGCTGCGAACCTTTTTCAACACCTTCACCGTGTCCGCGATCCGCGCTTCAATGCCGCCATCCGTCTTTCGGTCGTCACCCATTCCCAGAATGACGCGCAACACCGGCGAACCCAGCGTTCTGGCGACCTGAATCCCCAGGGTAAGATGCTCTTCCGCCGTTCCCCACATGTTTTTGAAGAACTTTGAAGTCGGGCAGATGCTCCAGGTTCCCGCGTGAATGAGAATGCCCAGACCTTCCGCTTTGGCTTTGATGCCTTTCAGGTAGGGTTCCGTGTAATTTTCGTACGCGCCCAAATCTGAAATGAGAATCGAATCCAGCTTGAGCGAAGCCGCGTAGTCGAGCAATGCGTCCGCCTTCCAGCCCATCGCCCGGACCGAGAAGTTGTCGAAGCCCAGCCTGATCTTTTTCTCAGGCTGACTGACGACCAGGCTTTGCGCCACGGCCGGCCCGGTCAAGGCCAGCGCGGCGCTGGCAGTCGCCACGGTTTTCACAAAGGTACGCCGGTTTGGATCGTTATTATCTGGTTTCATAGGGCCGTGGCATTGACTTTTAAGGCAAACTTCGTTAAGTGACGAGCAAATGTTTTCGCGGACCCGCTTCAAAGTATGGAGCCCCGGCTTTAGTCGGTACGGCTGTTCCATCGGGCGCAACGGGAGGTTTTCCGGTTGGCGATCTTTGCGCGCGCCTGGCCGCCTGAAGGCGGGACTTCATGCCTCAGCCACCCATTGATGAAAACATCGCTTCAGCCATTGGACCTGAAACGAATTCGCGTTTATCCGCTGGAGCAACGCCTGAGCGAAAGCAATCTGGCGGAAATCCTGATTGATCCGGGGGCCGAGCCGCCAGCTTTGGCCGGGCCGCTTCACCAGTCGGTGCGCGAGGCCGCCCGGAGCATCGCTCACGCCCATCAAAAGCGCGCCGGCGTCATGCTGCTTTACGGCGCTCATCTCATCAAAAACGGGGGCGCGCGTCTTCTCAATTCCTTGCTCGAACTCGGCTGGATCACACATCTCGCCACGAATGGCGCCGGCACGATTCACGATTGGGAATTCGCTTTTCTCGGGCGTTCCACGGAAAGCGTGAAGAACAATGTCGCCACCGGTACGTTCGGCACTTGGGACGAAACCGGTCGCTGTCTGCAACTGGCGCTCCTCGCAGGCGCGTTGCGCGAGGAAGGCTATGGCCGCAGCCTCGGCCGATTCATCGTCGAGGATGGCGTCACCCTGCCGCCTCCCGAATTGCTGCGGGAATCGTTGCGAACGGAACCCGCTCACCCGTTATCGCCGGCCCGCGCCGAACTCCTTTGCGCAATCGCGACCCACGAACTTCCTTCCGGCAGCATCACCGTGAATCATCCCTGGAAGGAAACCTCCGTGCTCGCGACTGCGTTCCGCCTTGGGATCCCGCTCACGGTTCACCCGGGCATCGGCTACGACATCGTGGCCAACCACCCCATGTTCAACGGCGCCGCCATCGGTCGCGCTGCGGAACTGGATTTTCGCATCTTCGGCGCGACGGTGGACAGCCTTGATGGCGGCGTGGTCTTGTCCGTCGGCTCCGCGATCATGGCGCCGCAAGTCTTTGAGAAGAGTCTGAGCTGCGTGAACAATCTTCGCCTCCAGAACGACCGTGCCATTGTGCACGGCCATACCATCTACGTGGTCGATATTCAGGATGGCGGCAATTGGGACTGGACCAAGGGCGAGCCGCCCAAGGACAATCCCGCCTACTACCTGCGTTTCTGCAAAAGCTTCTCTCGCATGGGCGGCGCAATGCATTACCTTCAGTGCGACAACGTGGCTTTCCTGCACCACTTGTATCACTTGTTGAAATAGCCGGGGAAAGCTCCAAGCTCCAACAACCAAGCTCCAGAAAAATCTCAAATCTCAAGCTCCAAAAAGAACACGGGCGTGTACGTGTTGCCCAGTGACGTCGTAACCGAAGGAGAATGGGAGTTTTGAAGCTTGGTATTTGGGATTTCTCTGGAGCTTGGTTGTTGGAGCTTGGAGCTTTTGCAACTGCTCTTCAGCTCCGCCCACGCCGCCTCCACCTGCTCCTACGCCGCGCTCCCACTGCCCAGCAACCGCACCTCGCGCTGCGGGAATGGAATCTCGATCTTTTGCGCGCGAAAACGGTCGATGATCGTCTGGTAAATCTCCGCGCCAGCGGGACCAAAATCCGCCACGGTGGTCCAGGGGCGGACGGCGATCGTAATCGAGCAGTCGCCCAGCGATGTGACGCCAAGGCCGGGCACGGGACTTTTCAACACCCTGGTATTGGACTTCAAAATCTCTTCGAGCAGCATCAGCACCTGCTTTAGATCGCTCCCATAGCCCACACCCACGGACAAGTCGAGCTGGCGGATGTTGCCGTAGTTATGCAGGATTTCACCCACGATCTTTCGATTTGGAATTACCACGCGCGACTGATCGGCATGCATCAGGCAGGTGCTGAAAATTTCGATGGTCTTCACCTGTCCCTCCACGCCGGCCAGTTGCACATATTCACCGACGCGGAAAGGCTTGGTGAAAATGATGGTCAGCCCCGCCACCAGGTTGCTCAGCACGCCTTGCATCGCCAGGCCGGCGCCCACGCCCGCGACGCCAATGCCCGCCACCAGGGTGGTAATGGGCACGCCAAACTTGTCCAACACCATCACCAGCGTGAAGGCCATCACCATGAGCTTCGCGACGCGCACCAGCAGGGAGCGCACCGGCGGTTCCAGTTGTTGTTTGTCCAGCCAGCCGCCAAGGACCTTCCCCACCCATCGCGCCACCAGCGTGCCGATAATCAGGATGATGATGGCGCCGACAACGGAGATTCCGTACTGCGCGCAGAAATCGACGAGCTTCTGTTTCAAGTGTTCCACGTTGGAACTCACCGCATTTGCGGCCGAGGCGACGGCGTTATTTGTGGATTCCATAGCTGTTCCCATGATAGCAAGCAGGCGGCTACAGGCAATGTCGAAATGACCAATGTTCAATGAACCAGGGCCCAGGGAATGGCCAACGCTCAAGGCTCAACACAGAAGAATTCCGCCAGTTCGCCATCAAGAGCCGCCTGATTCGTGAATCGCCTGACGTCAGAGTCTCAAATGTTGCATTTGGATTTGAGTTTTTGGCCATTCCCTGGGCCTTGGTCATTGGACATTGGTCATCCCCACCGGCCCTTTCGCCGTGGGAATGTCCTTAAACCTGCGCGAAGGAAACACATGTATGCCACGGTCATCGCGAGTGGTGATGATCGCCGCCAGTTCCGGGCGGGAATCCACCAAGGCCAGCACTCGCTCGACTCCCATGATTCCCAGCGGAGTGTCCAGCCCATCCGTGACCGTCGCGTTCGGGCCGATGATCGTTACTTGGATGCGATTGGTCAATCCCAGGCCGGTTGCAGGATCGACGATGTGCGAATAACGAACGCCGTTGATTTCAATATTTTGTTCGGAGTCGCCGGAAGTGGAGATGCCGGCGTTATGCAGCAGGACGGTTCGCGTAACCTCGTCCGGCGCGCCATCCATGACCGCAACCCCCACTTTCCAACCCACCTTCCCTGGCGGCGGGTCACCGAGCGCGATGTCCCCGCTCGCCGCCACCAACGCGCGCCGGATACCGTGCTGACGCAGCGCGGCCAAGGCGCGGTCGGCGGCGTAGCCCTTGCCGATGCCGCCAAGGTCCAGGCGCATGTTTGGCGCCAGCAACGTGACCGTTTGATGCCGCGTGTCCAATCGCAGTTTCTGGTAGCCCACCGATTCGCGCATCGCCGCGATTTCCTGAGCCGAAGGCAGGACTTTGCTTTTACGCGCCGCACGCCAGGCCGCGACGTACGGGCCGACTGTCACATCGAAAGCGCCTCCGGTTTGCCGTGACACCTCGCCCGAATATTTCAATATGTCGAACAAATCATGGCTGACCAAAGTCGCTTGACCCGCCGGCTGGCGGCATAACCGCATCAACTCGCTGTCCGGGTTGTAATCCGTCATGATGCGGTCCAGTTCGGTCACGCGTTGGAATGCCGCCTGTGCGCCGGTTTTGGCGGACGTTTCATCCGGGGCGTAAAGCGTGATGCTAAACAGCGTCCCCATGTGGGGCTCGCTGAATTCGAAGCGTTTCAGCGTGGAGGTTCGGGGAGTTGCGCAGCAACCGGCAAGAAGAAAACCGATCACCATCGACCATGCCGACAAGCGCATGGAGGGGCCACCCCGCTGATGAGTTGATCGCCTGGATGAGTCTCGAATGCGATACGGAGCGCAGAGCTCCGGCTCTGCGCGCCGATTTTCCTTGGGTTCACGCAGAGCTGGAGCTCTGCGCTCCGAACTCTGGCGGGCAACTACACGATGTGCTTTAACCATTCCGGATCGCCGGGGATGGGCATGGGATACAAACCATCGCTGCCGCATTGCGGTTTTGGTTTCGCATCCCAGGAAATCGTGTCCGGGGCGAGGACGAGTTCGGAATTCAAGGCTTTGTCAAACTCAATAATCCGGCCCGAATAAGTTGCCATGCGACCGAGAATGGCCGTCATGGTGCTGAGCGCGCCGCGCTCGGCTTCGTTGTAATCCTTGTTGTTGCGAATGGCATCGAAGAACGGATAATGCTCCGCCTGCCATGGGGACATGGTCTGTTTGCCCTTGTACTTCCACGCATGGCTTCCCTTGATTACGAAATCACGCCCATCCGCGGTGTCCACGGTCCCTTTCGTTCCCACTGCGTGCTCGGAGACGGAGTCCCAGCAACCTTTGATGTGCCGGCATTGGCTGGAGCAACGCGAACCGTCGGCATATTCAAACTCAACGGCGTGATGGTCAAAAATTTCCCCGCAATCCGAGTTGCGCGCGGATTGGCAGCCGCCCATCCCGCTGGCGCGCACCGGATAGCCCTGCTTCATCCAGTTGATGACGTCGAGATTGTGAATGTGCTGCTCGACGATGTGATCGCCGCACAGCCAGGTGAAATAGTACCAATTGTCCATCTGGAATTCCATTTCACTCATGCCGGATTTCCGCGGATGAATCCACGGCCGTGAGCCGTTCCAATAACAGCGCATCGCGACGATGTCGCCGATGGCGCCGTCGTGCAGCCGCTTCATTGTTTCGAGATACGGCTCCTGATGGCGGCGCTGAAGTCCGACGGCCACTTTGAGATTCTTTTGCTTCGCGATTTTCGCGGCGGCAAGGACGCGGCGCACGCCCGGCCCGTCCACGGCCACGGGCTTTTCCATGAAGATGTTTTTGCCGGCGTTCACAGCCGCTTCGAAATGGCCCGGACGAAATCCCGGCGGCGTCGCCAAAATCACCACATCCGCCAGGGAAATGGCTTTTTGGTACGCGTCAAAACCCACGAACTGATGATCTTCCGGCACCTCGACCTGTTTCGGGTGTTCTTTGGTCAGATTCTCCAGGCTCTTCTTCAAATGTTCGGCGGAAGTATCGGCCATGGCAATCAGCTTGACGTTCTGGTCGGCGGTCAGGGCTTGATCGGCCGCGCCGGAACCGCGTCCGCCACAACCGATCAAGGCCAGCTTCAAGGTGTCGTCGGTCGCGATGTGAGCGCCGCGGGCAATGGCGGCATAACTGAGCAGCGAGCTTCCCGCGACGACGGCGGAGGTCGTCTTCAGAAAATCACGGCGATTGATTTGCGATTCGGTTTTCGACTCATTTGGTGTGTTCATAGACTTAAACGGTTTGATGATTAGTCACGCCCGATCGGTTGTCGTTTCATGGGACGCCCAACTCTATTCCTTTTCCACGCCGCTTGTCCAATACTTAGAAAGCTCCTCCGGCGACGGCACTTTGAGGGGACGAATGATTCGGAAGCCGAGGAATTGCGCGTCGGTGTGATACCAGATGCTCTTGGGCAATTGGGGATCCTGCATTTTCCAGGAACGATCCGATCCGCGGCGGGCCGCGCTGCGCAGCATGTCCGGATCATCCTGCCACGAGCCGCCCCGCACCGAATGCGGATATGGCTTCGTTGCTTTTTCCCAGGGGTCAGTTGCGCCGTCGGCGGCGAATTTGGCGTAGCCGTCAGGGACGTACTGATCGAGCGTCCATTCCGCGACGTTCCCGTGCATATCGTACAGCCCCCACGGATTCGGTTTTTTCTGGCCGACTTTTTGATATTTGCCGTCGCTGTTGTCCGAATACCAGGCGTACTCGCCCAGCTTGGAAACGTCGTTGCCAAACGAATAAGCCGTGGTCGTGCCCGCGCGGCAGGCGTATTCCCATTCCGCTTCGGTCGGCAACCGATAAAAATGGCCGGTCTTGGCGCTAAGCCATTTGCAGTAAGTGTTGGCGGCATGCTGGGTCATGCTGATGGCGGGGAAGCCGTCCTTGCCCATGCCGAAACTCATCTCCACGTAGGGCCGCGTCGGATGCGTGACGGCATCCGCCGCCTCCCTGGCCTCGCCAGGCTTCTTCGGTTCGGGATACATGAACAACTCGAATTCATTCCACGTCACCTCGCACTCCCCCATCCAGAAGGGCGAAATGGCAACCTTATGCTGCGGCCCCTCGTCGGGCTTGCGTTTCGGTTCCGACTTGGGGCTGCCCATCTCGAAGGTGCCGGCGGGAATCGGCGCCATGCCGAAAGTCACCTGGGTGCCCGGAATGGTTTCCTTGTAAGCCTTCATTTCGGCCGCGCTCGCCGGATTCCCAGCCGCCAAAATCTTCGCGTAAATCTCCGCCAGTGTCGCCGCATCATCCCCGCCGTCTTTGGCCTCGGCTTTGCGCGCCACCAGCGTGACTCCTTCCGGCCAATTCGCGCCCTGCTGAATCCACGCCTTCAACAACTCGGTTTGTTCCTTCGTCAAAGGATCGCCCTTGGGCGGCATGAATTTGTCGTCGCTCTTCGGCAACACGGTTGAGGTGTAGAGCGGGCTTTGGGCTGGATCGCCAGGAACGATCACCACGCCGTCTTCGCCTCCTTTGAAAGCATCGGCCTTGCTGTCCAAGCTGAGTCCGCCCTTCGGCTTTTCCTTGCCCCCGGGCGCTCCGTGGCAACGGACGCAATTGAACTCCAGGATGGGCTTGATCTGGGTATTGAAATCGACCGTTTCGGCGGCTCGGGCACTTGAGACAGGAGCCGTCAAGGCCAGCGCCAGAATGGCGGAAGCAGCAATCGTTGAATGTTTCATCATCGCGTTATTTGTGCCGATTTACTACCTGAACCAAACCCAAAATCCAATGCAATTCCGCAGTTTCGGACGCTGTGGGAGGTTGGGCTATTCGACAAATTCCGCCGGCGAAGTTCTCTTCTCGCCGGCCTTGGAGCCTATCTCGGCAGGGCGCGTCACTCCGTGCGCGCCGACGGCGGGCAGAGGACTACCGGGATAGGTTCTTAATATTTCCGCCCCCGCTTTTCTGCCGTCCTACTCCCCGCGATACACACACTTGGCCGTGCAAGTTTCGGCCACCACCACTTCCGTCAACCACGGCAGCTTCGGCTTCAGGCGACGCCAAATCCAGATTGCCACGTTCTCGCTGGTGGGGTTTTCCAATCCTGGAATTTCGTTAAGGTAATGATGGTCGAGTTTTTCCCAGAGTGGTCTGAAGACCCGGGAGATCTCCGCGTAGTCCATGACCCAGCCGAGCTTCGGATTGCACTCGCCGCTGACAACGATTTCCGCCTTGAAACTGTGGCCATGCAATCGCCGGCATTTGTGCGACTTCGGCAAACGCGGCAACAAATGCGCCGCTTCAAATTGAAATGTTTTTCGCAACTCCATTTTCATATATTCTCATTGCTCCCAATCGGTCCAAGTCACCAAATCGCCCAGCGAAGGCCGGCCGTCATGACGCCAGGTCAGCGGTGGGTTTTGCATGCGGCCGAGCGGGCACACTCGCGTGACGCCCCAGCGGGCCAGTTGCGCCACGATCTCCGTTGCCAATTCTTCCGGCGCTTCCAATCCCACCGTCGAAACACTTCCGCGAACGCTGTCGGCGTTCTGCAAGACTTCGGCCAGGCTTCGCACTCCCTTCACGTAGATGAAGCGGTTCAGGCACGAGAGTTGGAAGCGGGGGTCCGCTTCATAGATCACGGTCCAGGCGGTCGAATTCTCGCTGCCCCAACGCTGGGTGTCCGGCGAGTGCGCCGCGCGCACCTCATAAAACGCGCGCCGTGACGCAATCGCCGCCGCGGATTTCACGGGCAACTCGCCGCGCGGCTCGGTTTGCTCGCGCCGCGCCAGTTCCTCCGCGAGCATCTGCGCGAAATGGTCCGGCAACACCGCCCCGCCGTTCTCGACGTAAATGACATGCGGTGAAAGGCAGCCCAGCTGGTTCCACGCCACCACATCCGAGGCCGCGCGCGCGACGATTTTTTTCGGGCTCGAGCCGGAAAGCGACTCCTTCGTAATATAAGCGAAGCTCACGCGATGGCCATACGCCAGCAAGCGCGCCTTCGGCGGGACATGACGGCGTATGGCCGCTAGCGCTTCATCGCTGCCGGTCGCCGTGACACAATCCACCTGCTGGAACAGTGTTGTTTCCAGATGCGCCGTGCCGCCTCGCCATTCCGCAATCTCGAGGCATGCCCCCAGCTTGGGATCGGCGTCATAAATCGAATGGGCGAACAAACGCGGCAGGAACGAACCGCCCGTCGGACATTTCACGAATTGCGCGGAGCGCGTCAGCAACCCGAGCACGATGCTCGTAAACGCCGGGTTCGGAATCCGCCCGGCGGTGACATGCGCCAGCAGTTCGGGACCGGTCGCGATGGCTGCGCGTTGCGCCTTTTGTTCCGCGCTGCCGGCGGTGGGATTGTCCAATCGCTGGGCCTGCCCAAGGTCCTGCACCAACAAAGCCTGGAGATTCTCGGCGGTCAATTCCTTGAAAAATCCATCCAACCCGGCGGCGAGCGTGGCGGCTGAGAAACCGGTTGCCTTGGGGCCATGTTCCAGCGCCATGGCGCGAAACGGGTACTGCGCTTGCAGCCAGTTTTCCGCCAGTTCGCCCAGCAGCCGAATGATGGCCGGGGTCGTGCGCTGAACGAGGTACGATTCACGATTGCGTTTGAGCGTTTGGCACGCCTCTTCAATCAACGTTTGTGTCAGCGTCGCGCCCGGAGGCAGGTCAGCGAGAAAATAATTGGGAAGCGCAAGGTTCATGTCATGAATCCACCCTGATGGGGCGCATCTCAACACCATTGGCATGCCTCTGGCAGGGACGGCGCGCAGCGTCAGGCGACGGAACGAATAGCCCGCATGGCACGTCTCCGCGAGCGCGTTCCACGCGCTGGAACGCGGGCGGGGCTTTGTCCCGGAGGGACACCCGAAAATAGCCCGGCGATTTATCGCTGGGGGAAGGCACAGAAAGTTCAAAAGCCCCGGAGGGGCGAAAGAAAACATCTGACATTACAACGATGCTCTTTCGTCCCCGGCAGGACTTAGCCGGAACCATGCGGTTGGATCGGGGAGCGCACGCGCCCTCGCGTGCCGTGGCTGGCACCCAGCCAGCCACACGAGGGTGTCCGAATGACCCACCGTTGGGTGACGGCCGAGCGCTCCGGTTCCGACCGGCGAGGGCGCCGGTCGGCACACGCGGGGGCGCGTGTGCTCCCCAAAACCAACCGCATCGCTTCGGATTAGGTTGCTCGCGGCCTGCCCGCCGATAAATCAACGGGCTGTTTTCTTTCGCCCTGCCGGGCGGGGAATCTCCGAAGAGCATCACTCCACGCCTCCCAATTTCCCAACCACAGGTTTCACACTCACCTCCTGCACGCTCGTGACGGGCTCATGATCCAACCCTTCGCGTTTGCGAATTGCGTGCAAACACGGCATCCCCAACAGGGAACACACCACCAGGAAAGCGAGGGCGCCGTAGAGAGGATAGTAGGCGCCGGGCAACGCAGCGTTCAGCCCCAGATGTTTCACCGCCGCCCCCACTGCCCAATGGGAGGTGTTGCCCACCAGTCCGCCCGTGGTAATGAACAATCCAAAGACGCGGCCGCGCACAGCATCGGGGACGGAATCCATCACCATCGCTTCCACCACCGGATAGTTCGCAAGAAAGAAGAACCCGTAGATCATCAGCGTGGCGAACATCCAGCCGTTCGGCACATGCGGAAACAGGGCGATCATGGTCAAGGCCAGCAACAACAACCCGATTGCCCAGGGGATTCTTCCGCGATCGCTCAAGTGCCCAAACAAGGGATTGCTCACGGCGGACGCCAGGAAGATTCCGGAAAGAACGAAGCCCGTGGTTTGCGGGCTGAAGCCATGGGCATTTTGAAGAAACAACGAGCTCAAGCTGGCCATGGCGGAGCCGGCGAAATCACGCAAGCTGAACGCGACGCTGGCCGCGAGAAAAAAGAACCACAGACCCGCAGTCGGAAAAAGTTTCTCCTGCGAACCTTTTCGCCCGGCCGGGGATGCTCCGGTTCCGCGCGCACGCTCCGCGGCCGGGACGTAATCCTCCTCCGCCAGCCAGTAAAACATCATCGCAAACAGCAACCCATACAGGCCCACCTCCACAACGGGCGCACGCCAGTTGCCTGTCGTCCCGGCCCGCCAACCCGCGTAGATCGGGCTGACGAAGAAGCCAAGGCTCGCGCCAATGGCCGCCAATCCCAGGGCCTTGCCGGTGTTGGCGGGAAACAAACGCGCGATCAATGCCGTCGCGGCCGGATGAAAGAAACTGCCACCGAATCCCGCCAGGGCAACGCAGAACAAAGCCCCGGCATAACTGTGCGCCAGGCCGAGGCCGATGAAACCGAGGCCGTTGATGGCCAAACCCGCCGCGAGCAATTTCTTCCGGCTCACGCGATCCGCCAGAATTCCCATCGGATAACTGGGCGCGTAATAGGCCAGGCCCATGACGGTAACGAGCAAGGTGGCTTGTTCCACACTCGCGAGCCGGAGATCCTTCTGAATCATCAAATACAGCGGCACCAGCGCCATTTGATACAGGTGCGTAAACCCGTGCAGCACACCACAGAGCCAGAGCGTGCGGACTTGATGAGTTTTCGCGGTGGTCATGTAGAGGCGGCGAGGCTGTTTCGAAACCGTCCATTCTCTTTACGCGTTCCGATCATCTGGATTTCCTCATACACTCATTAGCGAACATCCGCGCGGTTCCGCGAGCACGGCGCGGCCGATTAATTCAAAGCCGTCGCCGCGCCGAACTCCCAGGTCCTCTGTCTGAATCGCCATCACCGACCAGACATTCGCCAAATCGAAAACGCGAATCAACCCCGTTTCACCGTCGCTGACTTCGCGTCCCGATTCCGGGGAGACGATTTGCGCGCGGGCCCACGGGGGAAAGTGGAAAACCGTGGGGCGCGGAGCGTGGAGCGTGGTGCGTTGAAATTCTGCCCGGGGGGGCAACTGTTTGACCTCGTAAGCTTGTGAGCTGAGTTCGCTCATTCCGTACTCGCAGACGATATCGTGGAATGGCACGCCGAGTAATTCGCGAATCAACGAATGGAGTTCGTTTTTTGGCAGCGCTCGGGAGCGTCCTTTGTAACCACCCGTTTCCAATATCCGCGAACCGTCGGGCAGTTGCAGGCGCTTGCGAGCTGCCGTCAAGTGATCGAGGAGTTGCACAAAACCAAACGCCGTGCCCAGCAGCATCAGCGGATGGTGGCGGGCGATGGCGCTTTCCAATACTTCAAGCGTTCCCGGCAAATCCACTTCCCAACCGCCATCCGCACCCACCCGCCCGGTGAACGTCGAATTGCGCGGGGCGAATTTCCGTGCCAGTGTCTCGAACATGTGGACCAGCGAGGATGTCGAAGCTTCTCCTGAGCGCGGGGTTAAGCTCAGAAAACTCAAAGGTTCGGTCCCACCAGGTTCAGAAATGACGCTCGCCCCCACGCCACCTTTGCTTGCGCCGCCTTTTTCGAACAGGTTCGAGCCGGCCGTTGTGACATTTATTTTGCACACCGGCCTGGAACTCAGCCAACGCGCCGGAAACCATGCGAGCAACGATGTTTCGTAAAGTTCAAGCGACTCCGAGTTATGGAAATGCCGGCTCGGAAATTGTTGGGTTGTGCCACTCGAATGAAAAACCCGGGTGCGTTCAGCCACCGGCAGGCTGGTCACCTCCAGTTCCTTGAAAGCGGCGGCCGGCAGGGCGGGAATATTCCGCCAATCGCACACGCTGTCCGGGGTTGCGCGGCGGGCGCGACAAAATTGGCGATAAACGGAATTGTGCTCGAACTGCCAGGCGAACAATTCCAGGGAGAAGCGCTGGAATTCGGCTTCGCCGGACAGGAACGCGGGGGTTCCCATGGCGTCGCGCAGACGCGCGGCGAAATTCGAAAGTGGCGACAGATTGAAACTGCTCATGCGGTTTTAAATCGGTTACAAAGGCTGGTTTTCCGCCACAGCCGCAATCAGTGTCGATTGGGTGCGGTAAAATTTCAACTCCGATGTTTTCAGTGACGATTTTATGGGAAGCGGGCGGGCGTGACGGGGCGCGCGGTCTTCGAAGGCTTCGGTGGCGGAACAAGGCAAAACAAAGTGAAACAAAGTAGGCTTACCGGGTATTCGGGTTTGTTCGCGGGGCTTGGGCAGCGGCTCAAAGGACGGCGAGGATGGCCAGGGCGCCGCAGAAGGTGGCCACGAGCCAGATGAGGAGGACGGCGCGTTGTTGGGTGAGGCCGCTTCGCACCAGGCGGTGGGAGAGGTGGTTGTTGTCGCCGACGTAGATCGGTTTGCCCAGTCTCCAGCGCAAAAGAACGACCCAGGCGAGATCGCCCAAAGGCACGGCCAGGATGAGCAAGGGTGTGAAAACGGCCCAGACGTGCGGACGTTGCCGGGTGTAAAAGTGGGGCAGGATGGCCATGACCGCGAGGAGATAGCCGACGAGATGGCTGCCAGCATCTCCGAGAAAGGCCGTGGCGCGGGGATAGTTGTGAGGCAGGAAGCCGAGCAGCGCCCCGGCGGTCAACAGCGCCACCAGCGTAACGAGGTACTGGCCGTCCATGCCGGCAATCAAGGCAAACCACCACGCGGCGATTGCACCAAGGCCGGCGCAGAGGCCGTTCATGTTGTCCATGAAGTTGAACGCGTTGGTGACGGTGAGAATCCAGAGGATCGTGACCGCGTAGCTGAACAGGGTGTTGTGAACAAAGAGTGTGATGCGCACTTTCGCGGCGGCCACGAGCACGGCGATCAGGAACTGGCCGGCGAACTTGACCGCCGGGGGCAGTTCGAATTTGTCATCCAACGAGCCGAGCAGCAACATGCCCAAAGCGCCCAGGACGATGGCGGCAATTTCGATTTCGCGATTGGCAGGCTTGAGTCCGTGGCGGGCGAGTTGTTCGCCCAGATGCGACCAGGGAAAGTTCAAGGTGAACGCGAGCGCGGCCACGAAGAGCGGGGTGACGATCCCGGCAAGCACGGCGAAACCGCCGGCCAGGGGAGTCGGCGTGCGATGGATCTTGCGATGGCCCGGGTCGTCCACCAGGCCGATCCGCTGCGTAAGACGACGCCAGAAGGGGAGGGAAAAGAAGGAGGTGAGGAACGCGACCAGCAGCGCCGGCAAATAAACGTTGAAAGGAAATTTCACGTCGGCATCGCGTGGTTTTCGGCGGAGAGCTTCATGTAGAGAGCATATAAATCCTCGACCATCCGCTCAACGGAGAAACGTTCCTGGACGAATTGGCGGCCGCGCTGGCCGAGGCGCGTCCGCAGATCCGCGTCGCCCGCCAGACGTTCCAGAGCGGCGGCGAGGCCGGTGAGATCGCCGGGGCGAACCAAAAAGCCGGTTTCCTTGTCGAGGCAAATTTCCCTGGCGCCATCACAGTCGTAGGCAATGACCGGCCGGGCCGCGGCGAGAGCCTGGGGCAGAGCGCGTGGCAGGCCTTCGCGCAAAGATAGATGCACCAGAATGTCCATGATGCCAATCAATCGCGGAACTTCCGCCGGCGGGACGAGGCCGGTGAAGATGAAATGTTCCGCCAGCCCGAGCGACCGGGCCTGCGCCTCGAACCGCTCCCGCCATGGGCCGTCGCCCACCAAAAGGAATTTGAGGTTGGGCCGATTTTGCACCAGGCGGGGGGCGACGCGGAACAGGTCATCGTGCCCTTTGAGTTTGAACAGGCGGGCGACCTTGCCAACCACCAAGTCGTCCGGGCGAATTTTCAGCCGCGCGCGGAGGGCGGAGTCATTGGTCGCGGAAAGAAATGGCTCGAGCGGAAAGCCGCTGAGAATCCGGGTAAACTGTTGAGGCCGGCCAATGCCCGCGGCCAGGTATTGCCCGGTCATGGCATTGGCGACCGTAACGAAATGGGTGGTGACGCGGGCGGCCCGTCGTTCAGCGCAAAGGAACAGGGAATTGGCGAGCGCCCCTTGAAACGCACCGAAGGAAGGCCCGTGAATGGTGTGCACGATCAGCGGCACGCCGGCCCGCGCGGCCGCAAGCCGGCCAATGACGCCGGCTTTGCCGCTATGAGTATGAACCAGATCGGGCGGATGCGCGCGAAACCTGCCGGTCAGCCGACGCCAGGCAAGCAGATCCTTCCACGGATGAATTGGCCGGACCAGTTCGGGGAGGACGCTCAGCAGGCCGGGAGTCGAAGCGAAGGATGACTCGAGCGAGCCCTCGGGGCCGGAGGTGGGACCGGAGATCAGATGCACCTCCAAGCCGGGTTTGTTTCGCAAGCCCAGCACCGAGGCGATGGTGTTTTCCTGCGCGCCGCCGACGATCAACCGGGTGATGACGTGCGTGACGCGCATCGGTCGGCGAGGCTACCGCTTGCCGGGTTTGGCGCCCTGAAGTTCCTCGACCCGTTTGCTGATCAATACGGCTTCTTCGGTATTGGTCGGCGCCAGGGTCAAATAGATTTTGTAGTTTTTAAGGGCATCCGGAAAGTCCTTCTGGCGATAAGCGATTTCACCCAGCCCATAATACGCCTGGAACGCGTTCGTCTTGATTTCAGCCGCCGCGACATAGTCCGGACGGGCGGCATCGAGATCTTCCAGTTTCAAATGCGCGATGCCACGATTCAAGTAGGCAAGATAGTTGGTTGGTTGCAATTGCAGCAAATGGCTCAATGGCGTTAGAGCCTCGTGGTAGGACTGCATTCGCAACCGGGCAACGCCATTGTACATTAAGAGTGTCGGGTTGTCCGGAGCGCTTTTTAAGTCGGCGTCGGTCATCTGCACGACATTCGAATACTTTTGAGCGGCAAACATCAATTCAAATACCTGGTAAAGCGTCTCATCATTGGTGTACACCTGCGTCAAACGGTTTAGACTCGCCAAAGCCTCATCCGTGGACTGCAGGTGCAAAAGGGAGGCGCCTTTGTAAAACAAGCCCAGCCGGTCAGTCGGGGAATTTTTGAGGATCGCTTCGGCCCTTTCCAGAACGTTGGAATAGCGCTGGGCAGCAAGCAATACATCAAACACCTGGCTGCGGCTTTCGTCGTCCGTTGTCTGGGCAAGGAGGTTGTCGGCTTTTGCCAGCGCGCTGGGGTATTCATGGATGTAACACAGCAACTGCAAAACGATGAAGGGAGCGAACCTGAAGATGCCGGGCGCCAGGGTTTCGACCCGTTCGAGTTGCTGCAGCGCCTGATGAGGCAGGCCAGGACTGGATTGCAGGAAATACATGCCCAATTGATAACAATAGTTGGGGTCATCAAACGGCCCCAAGTCATTCAGGATCTGGTCCCATTTGCGGTGGTAACCGAGCCGTTCTTCCATGGTCTTGACATCGTAAAGCACAACCGGTTTGGATGCCTGAAAGTTCTGGTTGAACTGCAGATTGACTTGCGCGACGACGTTATCCGGGTTCAAGTCCCCAGCCTGCGTGAACCAAACCTCGGCTTCTTTGTAAGCTCCGGCCTTTTGCATCTGAACGCCCCAATAGTCCACCGCTCGCGAATAGGAAATGCCAAGAATTCGCGCGACCAAATCCGGATCATTCTTCAGGTGGGCTGATTTTTCAAGTCTTTGCAGCAAGGTGGGTTTGGCAGGCGAACGAGGCTTTGCGTTGGCCTTGGCCAGGCTCAAAAATTGTCCGGATTTGGTTTGCCAGAACGTCTGATTCTCCGCAACCACGTCGGGACTTAATGGGGGAATGGCCGTTCCTTCCGGCAGAGGCTTCATTTGATATACCAAGCCATGGGGTTCCAGATAAAAGAATTCGAAAAAAAGTCCGAAACTGGGTTGCAGGTAATATAAGGGATGGCTCTTGGAAAGCGTTTGCAGGAATTGGATGGCCGTGATCGGTCTTCTCCATTCAGCGGGTGCGTTAGTGCAAAGTGTCGCCAGTTTGAATTGGGGGTATTGCCGGTTGAGAAACGGGAAGTAATTGGGGTTGGCGAGGGCGGCGGTGTCTATCAACAGGGAAGCGGAGTGTTTTCCATGCTGGTCCAGAAACGATTCAAGCAGCATGAGCCGAAATGGGTCATCGCTCAAAATGACGGCGTCCTTTGGCGGCAGGAACCGTTCGACTTCGGAAAAATAGCCGCGCAGAGATTCACTCCGGAGGGCCAGGACCGTCGGGAGGTTCCGGCAAACCAGCACAATGGCGACGAGGGGCAGGAGCGCCCAAAGGCAGGCGGTCACACCCAGATTGAGAACTCGCACAAGTGGATGCGTCCGTTTGCGGGAGTTGGCGTCGCGGTTCCGAAAGACGAGCAGCAGGTAGCCGCTGAAATAGCCCACACCCAGGCTCGTCAAATAGGAAACTGGAAGGAAGGAATAAGCGTAGTATTGCGGACTGATTTGACGCGGGCTGATTCGCACATTGAAGGCCACCCAAATGCCCGCCAGCAAAAAGACCGCATGGACGACATGAAGCATGGCGGTGGCGAGGAAAATACCCAGGGGACTCGTGTCCCCGAAATAGGAGGGCCAGCGGATGCCAACGATAAACAGGGGAACCAGGGAGGGCAGGCACAAAAGCAACAGGTCGTTCCGCGAAATACTGCCCAGCTTCTTGAATTCTCCAAAAACCGCCTGCAGCCCCTGCCAGAAGTTCACATGCGTAGTATGCGAGAAGCTTGCCAGCAGCGGCAGCAGCAGGATCAGCGACAGCCCGGCGAGCCAGAGAACAAAGGAGCGCAACAGGAACTTGGCGTTGAAAAAGCGCAGGCCGCGGATCCAAATCATCGCCGCGAGAAAACAGGGGAGGAACGCGAGCATGGCCCAGTTTTGGGCAATGGATAAACCGTAAACGAGGGCAAACCGGTCCAGCCAGGAAGCTTCGTGGGTGATGCGGAATTCCAACAGGCACCGGACCAGATAGGCAAAGATCAGCAAGTCAAAAGTTTCGGATGTCCCCTGGGTGGCGTGCTCCCAAAAGCTGATTTGAAGTCCGCAGACCAGCACCGCCAAAACGGGCGGCAGCCAGGAGGCGGGGATGCTCAGGAGTGAAAACGTGCTTGTTTCCTGCTGGCGTTGGGCGTGGGTGCGATCATGGGGGAGCAAGGCAACTGAACGCGCCAGCAGAGCCAGGGTCAACGCGGCACAGACCGCGCTGAAAACACCCAAAGCCAGGGGAACAACGCCAGCCGGGAGCCAGCGTAAAGGATAGGTAATTAAAAAATCAAGCGGGCCGCTCAGGTTCGCCAGCCAACTCCAACCGGTCACTTGCGTGACCCGCATAACGTTGGCGATGGAGGTCCAGTGATTGAGCGTCAGCAGATAGCCGGCCAGCATCGCCGCGCCAAGAATCCACGGGAGCAGAGTAAGAGTGAACCCTCCGGGCCGGTTGGATTCGCTTGCTTTTGTCATCAGGCGGCGAGAGTTGAAATCATGGTTGCAAAAATGGCAAGATAAGTTTGATTGCTGAAGTCCAATGCTACCGGGAACCACCCGGGGACTTCAATCGCAAATTGGCCACGCATTCCACATGGCCGGTCTGTGGGAACATATCCAGCGGCGTCACTTTCACCAACTCAAAGACATCTCCACCGCACAAAATGTTCAAGTCCCGCGCCATGGTGGCCGGGTGACAGGAGACATAAATGACTTGACGCGGGCGCGTGCTCCGCAGCAATTCGAGACTCTCAGCCGGGCAGCCCGTGCGCGGAGGATCGAGCAATACAGCCGTCGCACCCGGCGAGAAGCGGTCCAACAATCCCGGCAGCAGCGCCTCGGTCCGGCCAGCCAGAAACTCACCGTTGCGGCGGTCGCGCGCGGCCGCATTCCGTCGCGCGGCCTGAATGGCCAGTTGGTCCAGTTCGACGCCCGCATAACGCTCGACGAGATCGGCCAACTCCACGCTGAAGAACCCGACGCCGCAATAAGCATCCACGAGAAAGCGCGCTCCGCCGGCGCGGAGAAATTCCCGTACGGTGTTGACCAGCTCGGGCAGCAAAAAGAAATTGTTTTGAAAAAAAGAGTCCTTCGGCACTTCCCAACCCTCCGGCGCCACCCGCAAAACCACCTTGATCCCGCCCTTCGGCGGCGGATGGGCCCGGACGTGGCGGATTTGCTCGTTGAGGGCCGGTTCGGCAATCTTGCATTCCTGGATGTCCACCACGAGGCGATTGTCGGCGCGGATGAAGCCGATGTTCAGGCCCTGCTTGAATTTGTCCCATTGACTCCGAATCATGATGCGGTTGCGATAGCCGTACGGTTGCGGGCAGGGAATAACCGGCACGATGCTTTCCGCGGCGGCAAACCCACCGACGCGTTGGAACAGGTCGCAAATCTGTTTGTGCTTGAGTTGAAGCTGCGTGGCATAATCAATGTGCTGGTACTGGCAACCGCCGCAGTCGCCGAAATAAGGACAGAGTGGCGTCACGCGGTGTGGAGAGGCTCGCAAAATTCGCAGCAGGCGCGCGCGGGCGAAGCGTTTCTTGACCTCGGTGATCTCGACTTCCACTTCTTCGTCCACCAGGACAAATGGGACAAAAACGACGAAATCCCCGATCCGCGCGACTCCTTCGCCACCAAAGCCGACATCATCAATGGTCACCGTGCGCCGTTCGCCGATGGACAACTTCGGGTTTTGTTCAATGACATCGCTCATTCGTGGAATTGAAAATCAAGCACTCACAAAGGAAATCGATCCTTGGGAACTTTCGCTCCGGTCGCGATCCATCCGACCGGCCCGCTTCGATTTGCTCTCGCCGTGTCCGGCTTATTTCTGGTGCGCTTCTTCGTAATGCTTGCGGAGCACATCTTCACCGAAGTCGTTCTCAAAATCGCGCCACACGGTATGAATATGGTTCGCGTTGTTTTGGGTGTTGTCAAACTCCAGCAGGAACGTCGGTCCCTGGATGCGATAATAATGGCCCTGGCCCGGCTCAAGCCCTCCGGCCCACGCGAAGTGCAATTTGTCCCAACCAGCTTGCTGAATTTTCGCCAGGTCCGCTTCCGCAACCTCCGCGCGATGTCGGAACGCATATTCCCGCACCAAGTTCACAAGCTGCTCCCTCTGAGGCGGAGTCAGATCGGCAGCGGCCACGCCGGGAGGATTGAGCAGTTGGGCCTTGCGCGAGTTGCTGGTGAAGATTTCATTGGGCGCTGTATTGGTAATGATGGCGGCCTTCTGCTGGTCGGCGGTAAGTGCCTTGATAAATTGCCGCCCCAAATCCTCCTCCACCCCCAACACGCGCAAGCCCTGGCGCGGCCCGCTTTTCACTTCGGCCGGGTTGGAACCAAAGAACGCCGGAGTCGAGGCCAGCACCTGGGCCCCCCGAACGACAAAATTCAGCGAAAGATGATGGCCTTCCACCCGCCAGCCCCACGCTGCATTCGAGCCCGGATCGCCGAACACGGTAAAGTAATAAAGGTCCGAATCGCGCTTGGGCCCTTTGCCTTGCTCGATGTCAGCCAGGATTTGGTCCAGGCTCATGATCGTGGTGGCCTTGGCATACCCGCGCTGGCTCAAGCCGCTGTTGAGCAGGGCGTGCGCCAGCTTTTGCTGCGCCGAGGTCATCTCCTTGAAAGGCAAGCCTTTGCGCGGCTTCGGTATGAAGTGCCAGTCGAACCGCTCCTCATCCGTCAGCGCAAACGTGGCCTGGGCGCGTTGCTCCGGGGTGAGCGCACTCAGAAAGTTGCCGGCGGCCCAAGCCATTTCCTCGCCGGGACTCGCCGCCGGAACTCTGATGCACACGATACCGAACAGGAGCAGGGCGACAAACGAGATGCGAACTTTTTGAAAGTGATTCATGGCTGCAACCCTCTGAAAACCAGCCGGCAAAGGCAAATACAAAATGGCCTGTTACTTGATTAACGGTTCGACCGCCTGCCAAATGTCCGCGCTCACGGCATCCACTGTTCTGGCGGCGTCGATGACTTTGATGCGCTTGCGATCAGCGGCGGCAATGGCTTCGTAACCCTTCTTGACCCGCTCGAAAAAATTCCGGTCCGCCTGTTCGATCCGGTCGCGGATAAACGGGAGGGTGGATTGGCGCGAAGCCAGACGTGCTTCGCTGACCTCGGCCGGCACTTGCAACAACAGAGTAAGATCCGGGCGCGTCCGGCCGACCGCAAACTCGATCACCGCTTCAACCAGCTTCAAATCCAAGCCGCGACCGTACCCCTGGTAAGCCGTGGTAGAATCATAGTAGCGATCGCACAAAACGACTTCACCCGCCTGGAGCGCCGGGCGCAGGACTTCACGCACCAACTGCGCGCGGCTGGCATTCATCAACAGCAGTTCAGCCTCCGCGGTCATGGCTTCGTTTTTGGCGCTGTGTTTGAGGGTGTGGCGAATTTCCTCGCCAATGGGCGTGCCGCCTGGTTCACGCACCAGGCGCACGTCGCGCCCGAGCGAATACAGCCGCTCCGCTAAAAGCGTTATCTGCGTCGATTTACCGCAGCCTTCCGTGCCTTCAAATGAAATTAATACTCCCGGCATGCTCAATCATCGTCGTCCAACGGATCTTCAGCCTTTTTGGGCGGATACTTGCCCAGAAAAAATGTGACCAATGAATCGATCTGCGCGTCGTCGAGCGGTCCGCCTTCGGTCGCGGCGGAGGCCGGCATGAGCGTGCCCGGCTTGCCGTGCGCAACGATGTTGCGCCAGTAATTGGTCGTGCTCTCGATCTTCAAGGCGCTCAAGTCCGGGACCATCGTGGCGCGATGTGGTGAATCATGGCAGATGCCGCAAGCGACGCGGTAAAGGGCCGCTCCGCTTTTGCCAAAAGCCGGTTCCAGATGGCATTTGACGCAGTCACCCTTGAAAACAGCCTGTCGATCCGCCATTGCCATTTCCTGGTTCCAAAGGCGATCGGCCATTGCGGGACTCAGGGTGTTTGTGCCACCGGGTGGAATCGTTACTTGAATCAGCAAATCCTTGGGCGCGGTCGCAGAAAGGACAGAAACGCCCTTGAGCAACGTGCCGGTTTTGCCGCGCAAATCCACCGTGATCTCCATGCGGCCGCTCTTCCCGGGCGCGAGCCGCCACGGTTCTTCGGGCATTTTCGCCGACGTGCAACCGCACGACGTCTTCACGCCATCAATGATGACTTCCTGCTTTGAAACGTTCCTGGCCGTAAAGAAAAGATGCGCGCTAATGGCTCCCGGCTTCGCCATGGCCACATTGGTGATCGGGTCCCAAATGAGCGGTCCGGCGGGCGTGTCGGCCCGCAGGGGAACGACGGCAAGGAATGCAATTAAAGAGAAAAACATTGCCGCGCAACCTCGGCGGAGCGCAGAGCTCCGGCTCCGTGCGGTGGCACGCCTTATGTTCACGCAGAGCTGGAGTTCCGCGCTCCGCCGAGGCTGAAGCATTATTCTCATAGCCTCTTTAGCCGCGCGCCTTTGGGAGTGTCTTCAATCACCCAGCCTTTGGCTTTCAACTCTTCCCGAATGACATCGGCGCGTTTGAAATCCCTGGCCTTGCGAGCGGCCTGGCGTTGATCCAGCAGCGCGGTCAACTCTGTTGGAACTTCAGTTTCCGGCGCGGCGCCCACGCCGAGCACCGAATCGACTCGATTCCACGCGGCCAGCGCCGCTGCCGCCTGGACCGGCGTCAACGAATTCTCCGCCAGGTGCCGGTTCGTGTCACGCACCCAGTCAAAAACCACGCCCCAGGCGCCGGCCACATTCAGGTCTTCGTCCAAGGCACGGGAAAAAGCCTCCACCAATGTCGAATCCGGCGGGGCCTGTGAGTTGCCGGCCAGTTCCCGCAATTTGGCGAGACACTCATCAATCCGCGCCAGCGACGTCTGCGCCCCCTCCAGCCCTTTCACTGTGAAATTGAACGTCTCGCGATAATGAGCCGAGAGCAGCAAGAATCGAATTTCGCGTCCGGTGAAGCCCTTGGATGTCAGATCGTGGAGCACGTAATAATTACCCAGGCTCTTGCTCATCTTCCGTCCCTCGACGAGCAAATGCGCCCCGTGCATCCAATGCTTCACGAAAGGCTGGCCGGAAGGTTGGAGTCCCGCGCCTTCGCTTTGCGCAATTTCATCCTCGTGATGCGGGAAGATCAGGTCCTCGCCGCCGAGGTGCAGGTCGAAGCTGGGGCCGAGCAGTTTCATGCTCATGGCGCTGCATTCGATGTGCCAGCCTGGACGGCCTTCGCCCCAGGGACTCGGCCAAAAGACGTCACCATCCTCCGGCACGCGTGCTTTCCAGAGCGCGAAGTCCGCGACTGATTCCTTGCTGTAATCATCACTCTTGACGCGTTCCCCTGTTCGCATCTCGTCGAAATTCAACTTCAACAATTGGCCATAGACGCAGCCGCAACCCCGGTACTTATCAATGCTGAAATAAACCGAGCTGTCCGCGGCCTTGTAGGCCAGGCCGCGGGTGATCAACTTTTCCACCAACGCGATAATTTCAGGAATAAACTCCGTGGCATGGGGCGTGTCATGCGGCGGCAGGCAGCCGAGATTTTTCAAATCCTCGAAGAACGCCGCTTCATATTTCCCGGTGTACTCGCGCAAGGGAATTTTGGCCTCACGCACCCGGCCAATGATCTTATCCTCGACGTCCGTGATGTTCATCACAAAACGCGTCCGATAGCCCTTGAACTCAAGGTAACGGCGGACCAGGTCCGCAAAAACAAACGTACGGAAATTCCCGATGTGGGCGGAGTCATAGACCGTCGGCCCGCAGCAGTACATTCCGACCTGCTTGGAATCAGGGTCGAGCGGCACGAACTCCTCGATGGAGCGCGATAACGTATTAAACAGTTTCAAAGCCATGCTTCAACGCAACGAACGTTAATCGCGGTTCACTTAAAGCGAAAGCCGAAAAAGATTCGGGGCGAATGCTTCTATTTCGCCGTGGTTGCGATTGGGTGCATGGCTGAACATCGTACCCAGTAAGAGCGGCGCGTCCTCGCCCCCTGCCAAGCTTGTGGAAACAAAAGCTCCTGGCCATGAGCTGTTTCTGTGTTGTGGCTCAGTTAAGCGGCGCTTTTAAATGAGGGGACACATCCAAGACCTTTCACCGATGTGCAGCATGACGGACGCATTTGCGGGGACAGTTTTAAAAGAGCGCTTGATTGAGGCATCCATTTGTTTTTTCTCGACCTGGAGCAAAGCAAACCATAAACTCATTTGCCCCAACTGAAACTGCGCAGTTGGGGCAAATGGCATGTACCAAACATTGAGCGAAGCAATTGTCAGTGTCAGAATTGTCCCGGCTCTTTGAAGTCACCACCGCAGGCCGATTTGGGTTTCCTGCGTCCAAAGTTGAGATGGACTAGGCGCCATTCCCGGTTGCGCCCTCCGGCGATAACTCCGAAGGTGCCTTCGCCTGTCCCTTAGCGGCGATGGCTTCGGACAACAGGCCCAGCACCTCCGCCCGCACCACTGCGCCGACCAGGCGATTCTCGGAGAGCGAGTTGACCACCGGTACGTTGCGTTGCTCGCTCGCCAGCATGATCGGCAGCGTATCCAGCAGCAATTGCGCCGGCGTCACGCAGGCCGGTGCGGGACGCATCACGTCATAAGCAATCACCGCCGACATCTCCTCGCCCGCGTTCAGGTATTCCTTCAAATCCTGGAGCGCAACCACGCCAATCAACTGATATTTGGCGTCCACCACCGGCAGGAAATTGTTCGAACTCGTCAGAAAACGATCCGCGATCTCTTGCAAACTCGCCGTCTCCCGCAACGGCGGCACCGGCGCCCGCATCAAGTCACCCACCGTCTGTTCGGTCGCCGACCCTGGGCGCAGGCTCTCGCGATCGACCAGCAAACCCTTTCTCCGCAGCGGCTCCGTATAAATGGATTCCGGTTGCAACCGCCGGGCCAGCACGGTGGAAACCACACACGCCAGCATCAGTGGAGGCATCAACGAATAGTCCAGCGAAATCTCCAGCACCATGATCATCGCCAGCAACGGCGACCGCGTCGTAGCGGCCAGCATGCTCCCCATGCCGACCAGCGCGAAGGCTCCCGTCGGCAGCCCCGCGCCCAGGTGCGCCTTTTGCAGCAAGCCCCCGAAGATGGAACCCAACCCCGCGCCCAGAAACAGCGTCGGCGTAAAAACTCCGCCCACCGCGCCTGATCCCACCGTCACCACCGTCGCCAGCAGCTTCGCGAAGAAAACCCCAACCTGTGACAAGATTGGATACTCACTGGAGGGAAAAGTTCCCAGCAGGAACTTATTGGTGATGCCATAACCGTTGCCCCAAACTTCCGGATAACCCAGCGCCAGCAAACCCACCATCCCTCCCCCCGCCAGCAGCCGGATATATATCGGCACGGGCAGCTTCGCGAACCGTTCCTCGGCCCAATGCAGCATATTGAGAAACAGCGCCCCCATGAATCCGGTAATCAGGCCCAAAACGACAAACCACGGCAGATTACCCAGCCCGCTGAAATCGAACTGCGGCACCTCGTATAGCGGCTTCATCCCGAAAAAGCTCCGCGAAACCATCGAGGCCACCACGGAGGCGAAAACCACCGGCCCAAACAGGTTCATCGAGAAATTACCCAGCACAATCAACGCCGCGAACACCGCGCCGGCAATGGGCGCGTTGTAAGCCGCCGAGATGCCCGAAGCGGCTCCGCACGCCACCAGCAGCCGCAAACGATAGGGCTGCCAGTGCATGAGTTGTCCCCATTTCGAAGCAAACGTCGCCGCCAGATTGGTGATCGCTCCCTCACGCCCAATGGCGGCGCCGCTGCCGATGCTTAACAGGGATGACAGCGCCTTCACCAGTGTCGTGCGCAAGGGCAGCCGCCCATCGCTGGATACCACCACTTCGAGGATGTTGCTCGAGCCCTGCTTGCCGACCAGGCGCAGGCCCCAATACAAAACCATCCCGGCGACCAGCCCGCCCAGCGAGGGGATCAACAGTCGCTCCCAGAAACTGCTTTGGGCCGCAAGCTCGGCCGGCTCGCCTTGCCGGTGCAGAAACAACCGCTGGGATATTTCGATGCAATAATGAAAACCTAGATTGACCAACCCACCAATCACACCCACGCCGCCCGCGAGGACCAAATGGAAACTCTCCTCGCTGAACTTGACCTTTTCCCGGATCCGCAGCGCCCGCTGCCAGTGGCGGCGGGCCACTGCGTGCATCTTCGCCACGAGCCGCTCAAGTTTTGTGACACCAGAATCCACTGGCATCATTCTAAGCGATTTCGCCGGATTGACGAGCAGCGATTTAACCCGCGCCAGTCATCAGGCGTATCTTGCCCACACCACTAACTTGGTGCGAATGGCGCGTTGCGCCATTCCCGTCGCCGCTTGTCTCACGTAGCTTCCGGGGGAAGGCGGAAGCGCGGCGTCAGGCGACGGAACGAATAACCCGGTTGGAATGCTTCGCCCCGGCTCAAACACTTCACCAACGGCCCCGTTGTGGGCCCGGCCCTGAGGGATAGAGCAGACGCGCCTCCTCCGCAATCCGTGCCGCCTGCGTTTCCAGCCGGTCCAGCCGCTCAAGCAGCGCGCGCGCCTCCGCCAGGCTCTTCTTGGCTCGCTCTGAAATTTTCCTCCGCTCCGTCGCATCCGGGAGCTCCTCTGAATCTGTAGGATCAAGCATGCGCTGTGAGTATCATTCAACCCCCGGCGTTACCATGGGCTGAACACCTACTTTTTGCCGAACACCAAACTCAGGCAAAGATGATTGTTGACATATAAACAATCTACTGCTAAACTATACCCATGAAAGATCACCGGAAGACGCCCGGCCCGCGTTACGCCGCGCTGCTCGAGCTGCTGCGCACGGCGGAAACGCTTTGGAACGCCAGCCGCGTCTTCTTCGCGCGCTGGGACTTGAGCCCCAGCCAGTTTAACGTCCTCAACCTCCTCGCGGATCACCCGTCCGGCTGCACTCAGGTCGAGCTCAGCCGCCAGCTCATCATGCACCGTTCCAACGTCACCGGTCTCGTGGATCGTCTCGAAGCCAGGGGGTTGGTTCAAAGAACGGACAAGGCCCGGGACCGTCGGGCCTTCAACGTAATTCTCACCGACGCCGGGCGAAAATTACTTCGCCAGATCGAACCCTGCTACTATCAGGCGGCCGAAACCGTCTGGGGCAGCATCCCAGCCAGTCGCGCCCGGCAATTGGTCGCCGGACTCGGAAGCCTCAACGCCAATGCCCTGCAGATGGCCAAGGATTTGGCGCGCGAACGATGAACGGCGCCTCAAATAGGCTCGTCGATCTTGACCTTGATGGTCCGGGCCGATTGCCTTGGGATTGCATTGAGGGAAAAGCTTTACTCAAAGAACAAACCTGACTGAACATGAAACCATTCCTTCGCTGGCTGCTGCGCTTGCTGTTCCGCTTTCGCGGTTACAATGAGTCGGTGCTCAAGACGCCCGGACCCGTGCTGCTGATTCCGAACCACACCTCGTGGATCGATTGGCTGTTTTTAGGCGCTTATCTCGATGACGATTGGAAATTCGTGGTCTCGAGCGTCGCGGCCCAAACCTCCTGGCTGCACCGTAAAATCATGCTCAACCGCCGCACGTTTCCCATCGACACCAACTCGCCCTACGCCGTCAAGCGAATGGCCGAACACTTGCAAACGAAAGGGCGCCTGGTCTTGTTCGCTGAAGGCCGCCTATCCCGGACAGGCACCCTGATGAAACTGTTCGACGGCACCGGCTTTCTACTCCACAAGACTTCAGCTACAGTCATCACCTGCTATCTTCGGGGCGCCCGGCGGCTGCCCTTGTCCCCGCATCCTGGCTGGCGTCAATGGCTTCCCACGGTGACCGCCCACTTCAGCAAACCGCTGACACCGCCCAAATTCGAAGGGCTCAGCACCACCCAAGCCAGAACGCGGCTCACCGACTGGCTGCGCAATCAGATGGTCCAGCAGCAATTCGACGTGGAAACAGAATTCGGCCCCCGCGATCTGCTCACGGCCATCGTACAAGCCGCGCGGCGTCACCCCCGCCGGATTATTCTTGAAGACGCCACCCGGCAACCCTTGACATATTGGCGCTTGCTCGTTGGAGCCGACGTGCTGGCCCAGTCGCTCGGACGCACGCTGTCAACCGATGGCGCGCGTGTCGGGATTCTGCTGCCCAACGTAAACGCGGTGCCGGTCCTGCTGCTGAGTCTTTGGCATTTGGGCAAGGTCCCGGCCATTCTGAATTTCTCCACGGGAGCGGCCACCATGCTGGCGTGCGCGCAACTCGCCGGCCTCAAACAGATCATCACCTCCCGCGCTTTCCTCGAGCGCGCAAAATTGAAAGTCGATCTCCTAACCGATGCTGGCATCCAATTCGTTTATCTGGAGGACCTGCGTACGGGCATCAGTCGCAGTCAAAAAATTTCCTCGTTCCTGCGCATAACCTTCAATCCTTCATCACTGGCCGAACCCGCTCTGGCCGGCCAAAACGAACAACCGAGCCCCACGGCGGTCATCCTTTTCACGAGCGGATCAGAGGGCGTTCCCAAAGGCGTGGAACTCACTCACGCCAATCTCCTCGCCAACATGCGCCAAATGCTCGCGGTCACGGACATCATGGACACGGATCGCATGTTCAATTGCCTGCCGTTGTTCCACAGCTTCGGCCTTACCGTCGGCACGCTGCTCCCCTTGTTTCGCGGGCTCTACGTATTTATCTATGCGTCCCCGCTACACTACCGGGTCATACCGGCTGCCTTCTACGACCGCGATTGCACGGTTTTTCTCAGCACCAACACCTTCCTGAATGGTTACGGGCGCAAGGCGCATCCCTACGACTTTCGCAGCATGCGTTATCTGTTTGCCGCCGCGGAGAAGCTGCAGGAAAGCACCGCCGCGCTTTGGTCGCAGAAATTCGGCGTGCGCATTCTGGAAGGTTATGGGGCTACCGAATGCGCGCCCTGCATCAGTGTCAATACGCCGCTTTCTCCCCGCAGCGGCTCCGTCGGCCGCCTCCTGCCCGGCATGGAATACAAACTCCAGCCGGTCGAAGGCGTCGAGGACGGCGGGCGTTTGATGGTGCGCGGACCGAATGTCATGCGCGGCTATCTCAATGAAGACGCCAACGCCAAATTCAAAAGCCTGGATGGTTGGTACGATACGGGCGACATCATCGCCGTGGACACGGACGGCTATCTTTTTGTTCGCGGACGCTTGAAACGCTTCGCCAAGGTCAGTGGCGAGATGGTCAGCCTGACGGCGGTCGAAGACGCGCTCGCAGGCGCTTTTCCACAGTACGGCTTGCGCTGTCAGGTCGCGGTAGTGGCGCGACCAGACGAAGCCAAGGGCGAGGCGCTCATTGCCGTGACCAATGAACCCAGGTTGCAACTCGAGGAAATCCGCGCTGCGATCAAGACCAAGGGGCTGACAAATCTCAGCGCCCCGCGCGAGATCAAAGTCGTCCGGGAAATTCCCAAACTCGGCACTGGCAAAATCAATCACCGCGAACTCGCCAAAATGATTTGAGGTATGATCCATTACACATGCTCTGAAGTGACAAACGAGCATCGGACGTCGCCCCCGGGTGATTACGTCATCCTGCTGCACGGTTACGGCCGCACAGCTGTTTCGATGAAACGGCTGGAATGGCATTTGACGAAACAAGGCTATCGCGTGGTCAATGTGAGCTATCCCGCCACTCGCTTCTCCGTTGAAGAGCTGTCCGACCTCTATTTACACCGGCTGCTTGCGGAAAAGATTGTTAACCCAACGGCCAGGATCCATTTCGTCACTCATTCCCTGGGAGGAATTATCGTCCGCCAATACCTCTCTAATCATCGGCTCGAAAACCTCGGACGCGTGGTGATGCTCGCGCCGCCCAATCACGGGAGCGAGATTGTCGATCACTTGAAAAAGAGCCTGCTACTTCGGCGCTTTACCGGTCAAAGCCGTCTGCAACTCGGCACCTCCCCAAACGATCTCCCGAAGCGGCTTGGAACGGCGCGGTTTCAGTGCGGCGTTATTGCCGGCGATTGCTCCTTCAATCCCCTGCTCTCTTGCTTGTTGCCCGGCCCGAACGATGGAAAGGTAACTGTGGAAAGCGCGAAACTGGACGGGATGCAGGATTTTCTCACAATTCACAGCACTCATACCTGGCTGATGTGGCGAAAGGGCGCCATCAGACAAACGCTCCGATTCCTGCGGACCGGGCAATTTGACCACGCTTCCCGGCGAAACTTTGGCTGAAGAACTTCAAATCCGGATCCGTGTCTTCGGCGATGCCGCTTTGCCTGCGCTGGTATATCTGCCGGGACTGCATGGCGATTGGACGCTAGTCACCGGCTTTCGCCTCGCCCTCGCTAATCGCGTCCGGTTTGTCGATATCACTTACCCACACCGGCTCGATTGGTCCGTGGAAGACTATGCTGATGCCATTCAGTCCAAGCTGCTGGAACAAGGCATCGAACGCGGTTGGCTGCTGGGCGAGTCCTGGGGTTCGCAGCCTGCCTGGGCGCTGGTGGGACGCACCATAAAAGGCACAGGCCGGTTTGGCGTTGAGGGACTCGTCCTCGCGGGCGGGTTCGTCAAGCACCCCTGGAAACATGGTCCTGCCGCGCTCCAATGGATTGGCCGCCATACGCCGAGGGGATTCTATCAACTTGAGCTGGCGTTCTTCATCTGGTATTCGAGATTCCGACACTCCCACGCGCCTGAAGTTCGCGAAAGCATTCGTGAGTTCGCCGCGCATCGGACAGAGTTGGACCGCCAATGTATGCGCCAGCGCCTTGACCTCCTGGCCGCGTTCGACCCGCGTCCCATCGCACAGCAGACTCACTTGCCCGTGCATTACCTGGCGGGATTTGTGGACCCGCTGGTGCCTTGGATATTGGTGCGCTGGTGGCTTCGGAAACATTGCCCGGGTTATCGTGGGGGCAGGACTTTTTGGTTGTCTGATCACAACGTTTTAAGCTGTTCTCCGGTCGCAACGGCCAGGCTGGTTTTAAAGTGGATGACGGACCGGAAGGGCAGTGAGTAGTGGCCGAGGCACGCGCAAAGTCCAATCACGGGCTTTCCGCAACTCGCCGCCTGCTCAAAGCGGCGCCACGAAGCCGCGTGCCCGCGGAGGGGTTAACCGCCGGTCGAATTCGCCTTTGCACTCGGGCCATCCGCGGCTATGTTCCCAGCAAACGACGAACGCTTATGACGCGCCGGCAAATACTTGATCTCTACTTCATGGATGCTCGTTGGAAGCTGATCGACCTGGCCGCCTTCATTGATCGAGTCGAGCGGGCGGAAGGCGAGGAGGATTTTCGGATGCAGGCCTTCCGAACCGCGCTGCTCGAACTCAGCAAAGGTAACAAGGAACGCGCTAAACAAGTGCTGCTTGCCTTTAGCGACCCCACAACCCAGCCGATTGCCAAGGCGATGGGCAAGGGAGCGGTGGGCGCATACAAGAAAACGGACAGCAACTAGAACCAAAACTCCCGCCCCATCCAAACTTTCAATGCGTTACATCGAACCACATGCGCACATGGTGAGCCGGGTTACGGACGATTACCTGCAAATGTTGACGGCAGGATGCGCTGCCATCTGCGAACCGGCCTTCTGGGCCGGCTTCGACCGCAGTTCCGCTGACGGATTTTACGACTACTTCTGTCAATTGACCGAGCATGAGCCCAAGCGCGCGGCGAAGTTCGGGCTGCCGCATTTCTGCTGGCTTTGCATCAACCCCAAGGAATCTGAAAACCTCGAACTGGCCAACGACGTACTGACCCTTATCCCGCAGTTTCTGGAACGTCCAACTGTGCTCGGCATCGGCGAAATCGGGTTGAACAAGAACAGCCGCAACGAAATGACAGTGCTCGAGAAGCACGTGGATTTGGCGGCGCGACATAACCAACTGATCCTCGTCCATACCCCGCACCTCGAAGATAAGCTAAAGGGCACACGCCTCATTGTAGACTTGATCAAAAGCGACCAACGCATCCAACCCGGACGCGTCATCATCGATCATGTGGAGGAACACACCGTCCAACTCGTGCTGGACGCGGGGATGTGGGCGGGCATGACGCTTTATCCCGAATCCAAGTGTTCTCCCGCCCGCGCGATCGACATGGTCGAAATGTACGGCAACGAACGGATCTGGATGAATTGCGCGTGTGACTGGGGCGTGAGTGATCCGCTGGCCGTGCCGAAGACCGCGTTGGAGATGCGCAAGCGCGGCCACAACGCTGCGGCCATCGACAAACTGGTTTACCAAAACCCGCTGCGATTTCTCAGCCAGTGTCCCAAGTTCAAATTGGCGGAGCAGTGACGAGCAACTCACGGCCAAAGGCCCCAGGCCTTGCCATCACTTCAACCGCCAGCCTCTTCGGGTTTGGTGAAGCCGGGCTAATCCTTCGAGCACTTGGTCCATTCCGCGGCGAATGTGCTCGCGCATGGCGGCGTCGGCTTCCGCCGGCGTGCCTTTCGCCAGCGCTTCCGTCAATTGCGCGTGATAATCGGAAGCCAGGGTGCGCCGCTGGACTGCCGTGTCGTAAAGCCAGTTGAAGACGAGCACCTGTTCCTTCTCGATGGCGTCCCGCAGAGCCGGGCAGCGCGCTCCCTCCGCGATGCGCATATGCAAGCCCATGTGATATGTATTTACGGAAAACAGGAGGTTGCGCTCCACCGTTCCCTTTTCACAACGGGCATAAAGGCGGTCCACTTGCCGGCCCATGTGGCGCAGTTCGCGTTTTTCAGCTTTGGTGGCGCGCTCCGCGAACAGCCGCGCGGCCTGGGTTTCCAGCGCCTCGCGCAATTGGCAACGCTCCTCGATGCTCTCGCGCGTTGGAATGCGCACCCGTGTCCCGACACGCGGCTTGCTCTCAAGCAGGCCTTCGCGCTCCAGCCGTTGCAACGCCTCGGTGACGGGCAGCACACTCACCTTGAGTTCCTTCGCGAGCTTCCGCCGCGAAATCGCCAATCCGACCGGCAGGTCGCCTCTCAGAATTCGGTTGCGGATTTCAGTGTAAGCCCAAACAGCGAGTGAACTCGTGCGCCGATGCAACCCAACAGGTGGCGGCGGTGGAAAGGCAAAATGAGCGCGGCGCTTGTTCACGCGATTGAATCTGACACCAGACCCAATTCGCAGTCAAACTCACACGCAGCACGGAAGCGCAGCCGCCGATTGGCAGAATCGGCCGGGCGGTTCCGACCGGGAAGGCAGGGACATCGCGCTACGGTGTCCCTGCCCGCGTTCCAGCGGGCGGAACGCTCTATCCAAGACGTGCGCTACAGGCTGCTCGTCCCGGCCAAATGCAGCGGCAGTGAGGAGATGCCCCCGAATCGGTCTTCCAACTCTGAGAGGACTTGACAGGCGGAAGGGTGCTTCGCTAGATACTCCTACTGACATATCAGTACGAAACTGTTGCCACCGTGAAGTCCATGCCATGAAGATCAAGGAAATCCGCACGCGCGTCGTCGAGTGGCGCGGCAAAACTGTCCCGCTGCCGCCACATTTTTGCACCAACCCGATGGATGCCGTTGCCCCCATGCTGAGCAAGGCCACGATGGGCACCTTCACGTTCCATAGCTGGCTCATCGTCGAAATCTTCACCGACGACGGCCTTGTGGGTATTGGCAACGCCGCGCTTTCGCCGGTCGTCACTAAACAAGTCATCGACGTTTACCTAAAGCCGCTGCTGCTTGGCGCTGATCCGTGGGACATTGAATTCCTGTGGCAGCACATGTATCGCAAGACCATGGCCTTTGGCCGCAAAGGCATCGGCATGGTTGCGATCAGCGCGGTGGACATTGCGCTGTGGGACTTGCTCGGCAAATCCGCCAGGCAACCGGTCTATCGCCTGCTCGGCGGGCGCACCAAACCGCGCATCCCGGTTTATGCCAGCCGCCTTTACAGCACTCCGCTGGAGGAACTCGCCGCCGAAGCTCTCAAATATAAAAAGGAAGGGTACCGTGCCATGAAGCTGCGTTTCGGTTGGGGACCGGTGGACGCCGCCGCCGGCATGCAACGCAACCTCGCTCTCGTTCGCGCCGTGCGGGAAGCTGTCGGTGACGAAATCGACATCATGGCCGATGCCTATATGGGCTGGAACCTCGATTACGCAAAACGAATGCTGCCGCTGCTTGAACCGTTCCATCTTCGGTGGCTCGAAGAACCCGTCATTCCCGACGACATCCATGGCTACGCGGAACTGAAACGCTTTGGCCGTATTCCCATAGCGGGCGGCGAGCATGAGTTCACGCTCCACGGTTTTCGCGAACTCATCGAAGCCCGCGCGGTGGATTACATCCAGTTCGACACCAACCGTGTCGGCGGCCTGACCCAGGCGCGAAAAATTGCCGCGCTGGCCGAGGCGCATTCGATTCCAGTGATTCCCCACGCGGGGCAGATGCACAACTACCACATCGTCATGGCCAGCCTGAATTCTCCCATGGCCGAATTCTTTCCGCCGGTGGACGTGGAGGTCGGCAACGAACTGTTTTGGCATTGTTTCCACGGCGAACCGATGCCCAAGGAAGGGTTCATCGATTTGGATGAAAACACTCCCGGCCTCGGCCTCGCCGTCAATGAGGACGCGCTCAAACGCTTCCACGTCGTCGAATGAGCAAACCGCGCATCGCATTCTTCGGATTGGGCCTGATGGGTTCAGGCATGGCCCATCAGCTAATTAAAGCCGGGTTTCCACTGGCCGTTTTTAACCGCAATCAGGAAAAGGCCGGGCCCTTCGCCGCCGTCGGCGCGCATGTCGCACTCACGCCGCGTGAAGCCGCCACCAGAGCCGACGTCCTCATCAGTATGGTGGCCGATGACAATGCGTCGCGCGCCGTCTGGTTCGGGGAATATGGAGCACTCGCCGCCGCGACTGCGGGCGCGGTCTGCATCGAATCCAGCACCGTGAGCGTCGCCTGCGTCCGGAAACTCGCCGCCGCCGCTGCCGCGCGTGGGTGCGAATTCCTGGATGCACCGGTTACCGGCAGCAAAGTCCATGCAGCTTCCGGCGAACTTCATTTCCTGGTCGGCGGCCCGCCTGCCGCGCTGGAAAAGGTTCGGCCGGTCCTGGCGGCCATGAGCAAGACCATCACGCCCTTGGGGCCTGTCGGCAGCGGAGCCTTGCTTAAGCTCATCAACAATTTCGTTTGCGGCGTGCAGGTTGCTTCGCTGGCCGAAGCCATGGCCATGATCGAGCGTAGCGGCCTGGATCGTGCCCGAGCGCTTGAGATCCTCACCCAGGGCGCACCCGGCAGCCCAATCGTCAAAACCGTCGCCGGCCGCATGACCGCGCCGGATTATACGCCGAACTTTTTGCTGCGTTTGATGGCCAAGGACCTTGCCTATGCAGTGGAAGAAAGCGGCAAGTTTTCGGTGGAACCGGCCACTGCTGCCGCAGCACTGGGCGTTTTTAGAAAAGGCATCGCTGCCGGTCATGGGGATGAGGATATCGCAGCCTTGGTGGAAGTATTTCGAAGTGGAGCAGGAAACGCAGCCAAAACCCCAAATGCCTGATCGTCCTTTAGAAACTATCCGGTAGGGCGGGCAGTCCTCTGCCCGCCGTCGGCGCGCATGGAGTGACGCGCCCTACCCCATCGCGAATGAAACGTACATCGTATGAAACCTAAACCTCTCATCACCCTACTCACTAATTTTGCAATAGCGCTATGCTGCCCCGCCCAGGAGACACAAGTCCCTTCAGCGACCAACGCACCGTTCCCCGTCACGATTCGCATTGATGCCGGCAAAACCATCGGTGAGTTGACACCGATCTGGCGGTTCTTCGGCTATGACGAAGCGGACTATACCTACATGAAGGACGGAAAGAAGTTGCTGTCCGAATTGAGTCAGCTTGGTTCACCACAAGTTTATATTCGTTGTCATCACTTGCTCACGAGCGGCGACGGCGCATATGCGTTGAAATGGAGTTCGACCAGCGCCTACAAGGAAGATGCGGACGGGAAACCGATTTACGACTGGACCATCAACGACCGCATCTTTGACACCTATCTCGAACGCGGGTTGAAGCCTTACGCCCAGATCGGTTTCATGCCCGAAGCCCTGACCACGCATCCCCAGGATTACCCGCATCATCCGCCGATCAACGAAAAAGCCCCAGCCAACGCGGGCCAGGCCTATCCGCCGAAGGATTACGGCAAATGGGGCGAACTCAATTATGAATGGACGAAACACTGCGTCGAAAAATACGGCGCGGCCGAAGTCGCCAAATGGTATTGGGAAGTTTGGAACGAGCCGAACATTTTCTACTGGCACGGGACGCACGAGGATTATTTCAAACTCTACGATTACGCCGTGGAAGGTGTGCGCCGTGCGTTGCCGGCTGCTCGCGTCGGCGGACCGGAAACGGCGGGTGGTCCGGGTGGGAGGTTTCTGCGTGAATTCCTTGAGCACTGCGCGCGTGGCACGAATTACGTCACCGGCAAGATCGGGTCGCCGCTGGACTTCATTTCCTTCCACGCCAAGGGCAATCCCGTTTTCACGAACAACCACGTGCGCATGGGCATGGCCGGGCAATTACGCAACATCAACGACGCTTTTGCCGTGGTCGCTTCGTTTCCGGAATACAAGCGGCTCCCGCTGGTCATCGGTGAATCCGATCCCGAAGGCTGCGCGGCCTGCCGCGATCCGAACGATGCCTATCGCAACGGCACGATGTATTCCAGCTACACAGCGGCGAGTTTCCCCCGCAAGCTCGATCTGGCCGCCAAACATGGCGTGAACCTCGAAGGCGCACTGACGTGGGCTTTCGAGTTCGAAGACCAGCCGCCGTTCGCGGGCTTTCGCGCGCTCGCCAGCGACGGCCTCGATTTGCCGGTGCTGAACGTCTTTCGCATGTTTGCCAAAATGAGCGGCCAACGGCTCGCCGTCGAAAGCAGCGCCGGACTGGACGCGGACACCATCCGCACAAAAAGCGTTCGCGGGAATCCCGATGTCTCAGCGTTCGCCAGCCTCGACCAAAACCAGGTCTGCATCCTGCTCTGGCATTATCACGACGATGATGTGCCCGGCCCGGATGCAACCATCGAGTTGACCCTCAATGCCCTGCCCAAGCCAATGGCTTCGGCAAAGCTCACGCACTACCGCATCGACGCGGACCACAGTAATTCATACGAAGCCTGGAAGCGCCTGGGTTCACCACAGCAACTGACGCCCGAACAGTACGCGCAACTTGAAAAAGCCGGGCACCTGGCGCAAATTAATCCTCCGGAAAAAGTCACAGCGGCAAATGGGGAAGCCCGCTTGCGGCTCACCCTGCCGCGACAGGCAGTCTCTTTGATCGTATTGAATTGGAATTGAGCAAGACCTGGCATGCCAAAGACGAACAAGAATCCCGGTTCGCCGCGACCATTCCTTCGCAAGTTGGTGGTTCTAATTGCGCTGATCCCGCTCTGGTGCGCAGGCGCCTCCATCGCACGCGGGGCAACCGTGACCATCACCAATTCCGTCCACATTAAACCCAGCGACAAATGGAATCCGCGTTTCTGGCTGGGCAATTCTGACGAACCAGTTCCTCCCGCAGATTACCGCCCTGATGACAAGCACCGTGTGCGAAAATGGTACTTTCGCAACCCCACCCACAACTTCAATTACTACGTCATCGGCATCGCCGACAAAACGTTCCGGCGCTCCGGCCGTTGCCCCCAGGCCGTGTTCAATCCTCATGAGGGTTGGAACTGGGCCGTCTGTAAATACAGATTCCTCCGACTCCCTTTCGTGTCGTATCAACACAAGTCTTTCAAATGCTACGCGGGTTGGCGCGAACGTGGGAATTTTGGGATTGAATTGAAGCTGCACTCCGCTCGTGAAGGCCTCCAGGCCAAGGAGGATAAGAGGGTTCCAATTTCACCTTCTGCCAGGGCTTCGCTTTGACGCACACGAGAAATTGGGGTTTCTTACTCTACAGATGACCGTCGCATCCTCGATAGCTCGGAAAACAATTCCGGCAAGCGATCCATCCAACCGCGGCCAAAGTCCAGCACATACTCCCCATCTGACTTCTGCCACGTAGTTGGACAGGTCACTGGCACCTTGACTGCTCAGATACTCTCGCCGAGCTTGCGGCGGTGAACGTCGGCCTGCGCGTCAACCCTCGAATTGCCTTCTGGTGCGTAGTCATGAGAGCGAGTGTAATTTCTGTAACTCAAACCTGCTGTTTCAAGATATTCTCCGCCGACCGCTTCACCATTTCGGCGAGTTCCGGGGGTTTGATGATCGTGGCCTTGCCGGCCCAACTGAGCACCCAGCGCTCCACCTCCTGCAGGCTGGACAGCTTCAACTGTAATTCCACCCCGCCATCCTTGAGTTCCACTAATTGCTGGGAAGGATGCCAGCGTTTCTCGCGAATGTAATCGGCCACCATTTCGCTGAAGCGGATGATCACCTCGAACTCGCCCTCAGCGGAGTGAACGCCGAAGCTGTCGCGCAAGCGGTTTTCCAGCGAGAAATTATCCGGCCGCTCGAAGGTCCGGCCCGTGCGGCGAACTCCCTTGATGCGCGAGGGGACGAAAGTGCGAATGTCCTTCCGAAGATGATCGAACGCGAACAGAAACCATTCGCCGTTGATATTCGCGAGATGGTAGGGATCGACCGTGCGCGTCTCAGCCTGGCGCTGGCCGGGCTTGCGGTAGGCAAGTTGAAGTTGCTGCCGTTCGGTTGCCGCCTTGCGCAACTGGTCGAACACATTCAGGTCCAGAAGCGGCTCGGCGCGGGTCTGGAACGAGATGATCTTGTCCCACTCGGCCAGGTTGAGCGAGACGGTGTCCGGCAGCGATTCCTGGATTTTCCGGATGGCGGTCAGGAGCGGCTTTTCGAAGTCGGTGCCGCGATATTGCTGCAGCGCCTTTTCCGCAACCACCAGCGCGAACAATTCGCCTTCATTGACGCGAATGGGCGGAAAGGAACTGACCGGCTTGGTGTAATAGAAGCCGAATCGTGTCTTGTCGTACTCCAGCGGCAAACCCAATCCGTCCCGCATGAAGGCCAGATCGCGGTGGATTGACTTGACGCTAACCTCCAACTCGCGCGCGAAATAGGAGGCGTTGGGAAATTTGCCGGATTGGATCGCCTGGTGAATCCGCATCATCCGCTGCAACGGAAGCCGCGACACCTGCGGCTCGCCGGCGAGCAAATCGCGTTTGTTCTCTTGTATCGGGTTGCGTGCGGCCTGACCTGCGCCCACCGCCCCCGGCGAACTCGAACCCTTTTTGGCCGGCTTGCGGGGTGATCGAACGGTTGCCTTCACGTGTAAAAACGGGACTGCGTTATACAGCAACCCTTCGCTTGACTGGCTCGCGAGTTCACACCCGCTCCTGACGCCGGCCTGCCGAACTACACCAGCTTGGACAGGAGTTCCTCGTTCGTCTTGTGCTTCTTGAGGGCCGCGAGAAGTGTTTCCATCGCTTCGACCGGATTCAAGTCCACCATGGTGCGGCGGAGCTTGCGCACGGCTTCGATCTGCTTGGGCGAAAACAATTTCTCCTCTTTCCGGGTGCCGCTCTTGGGAACGTCGATGGCCGGGAACAAACGCCGGTCGGACAGCTTGCGATCCAGCACTAACTCCATGTTGCCCGTGCCTTTGAATTCCTGGAAGATCAACTCGTCCATTCGCGAACCGGTGTCGATCAGAGCCGTCGCCAAAATCGTCAACGAACCGCCCTCCTCGATCTTGCGGGCCGAGGCGAACATCTTGCGCGGAATCTCCAGCGCGCGCGCATCCACGCCGCCGGTCATCGTCCGGCCGCTGCCGCCGTGGACGCTGTTATACGCGCGGGCCACACGTGTGATCGAATCGAGCAGCACAAAAACATCCTTGCCCGCCTCCACCATCCGGCGGCAGCGCTCGATCATGAAACGCGACAGCCGCACGTGGGTTTCCAAATCCTGGTCGTTCGAGGACGCCACGACCTCGGCCTTGACGGAACGTTGGAAATCGGTGACTTCCTCGGGCCGCTCGTCAATGAGCAGTACCAGCACATGCACGTCAGGGTGGTTGGCCGTGACTGCGTTGGCGATTTGTTTGAGGATGGTCGTCTTGCCGGTGCGCGGCGGGGCGACGATCAGACCGCGGGTGCCCTTGCCGATGGGCGTCACGAGGTCGATGATCCTGGTTTCCAGCAGGTCGGGCGCGGTTTCGAGGTTGAACTTTTCGACCGGATCAATGGTCGTCAGATTCTCGAAACGGACGGACTTGGTGTACTCCGAAAACGGCATGTCGTTGACCTTGTCCACCGTCTTGAGTTGCGGGCTGTTACCCCGGTGCGGTGGCTGGGTCGGTCCCGACACCTGGCAGCCTTCCCGGAGGAAGTTCCGCTTGATGGTGTCTGGCGTGACGAAAATATCCGTCGGCTTGGGATGAAAGTGGTTCTGGGCCGTGCGCAGGAATCCGAATCCCTTTTCGGATATCTCCAGCCAGCCGGAGCCGGCTTCCATCGCGGTGTTTGACGCTGTACTCATATACAATAATGTGCTTGCTATTGAAGGGTCTTTGAAACTATCCCCGAAAACTTTGGAATTCAGAATTTTTGGGAAACTGAACTGCGCCGAAGAGTGATAACTACTAACCGCTTCACGCGCGCAACCAGTCAGACCTACGACTCACCAATACGCTGAAAAACCCTGTCGTGCAATAACTATTTTATAAAACCCCGCCGGAGTCAAATGGTTTCTTTTTGGCCAAATCGAGGGCTTTTCGAGGGAAACCCGCCGATTTTGCCTGCTTTTCTGGTGTTTGGGCTGGCATGGGCGTTTTCGCCTCTACCCCCCCACTTCAGCTTTCGCTTCTGCCGCCAGCGGGGTGCTCAGGTACCGTTCCCCCGTGGAACAGGCTACCGTAACCAGCATTTTCCCCTTATTGGCTGGCCGTTTGGCCACCTCAATGGCCGCCACCACGTTCGCCCCGGTCGAAATACCCACCAAAAGCCCCTCTTCCTTCGCCAGCCGCCTGGCCATCGCAAAGGCATCATCATTAGTGACTTGGATACATTCCGTGATTTGGGAATTGCCCTTGCTGTCCTTCAAATGAAGGTTTTTCGGCACAAAACCAGCCCCGGTGCCCTGGATCTTATGCGGCCCGGGCTTCAAGGGCTGCCCGGCCAGGGTCTGCGAAATAACCGGCGAATCCTTGGGTTCCACGGCAATAGCCTGAAAGGACGGTTTCCGCGGCCGAATCACCTCGACGCAACCCGTGATCGTCCCCCCCGTTCCCACCGCCGCGACCAAAATATCCACCTTCCCGTCCGTGTCGGCCCAAATCTCCTCCGCCGTCGTTTTCCGGTGAATTTCCGGGTTCGCCGGGTTGTCAAACTGTTGGGGAATCCAGGCGTTCGGCGTTTCCTTGGCCAATTGTTCGGCCCGGGCAATCGCTCCCTTCATGCCTTCGGTTCCCGGCGTCAGCACCAGCTTCGCCCCCAACATCGCCAGCAACGTGCGCCGCTCCAGCGACATGGTTTCGGGCATCGTCAAAATAATTTTGTAACCCTTGGCCGCCGCGACAAACGCCAGCGCAATGCCCGTGTTGCCGCTCGTCGGCTCGATGATCACGGTGTCCTTCTTCAAAATCCCGCGCTTCTCGGCGTCCTCGATCATGGACATCCCGATTCGATCCTTCACGCTGCCGAGCGGATTGAAAAACTCGCACTTCAAAAGAATGGTGGCATCCACACCGGCGGTGACCCGGTTCAATTTGACGAGTGGTGTGCGACCTACGGTTTCAACGATATTGTTGTATATGCGACCCATAAAATTACCTGTTAATTAAAACAACAGACCCGGAAAAAGGGCAGACGTTCGATAATCTTCATGAAACACCCGCCCACCGCAAGCCCTTTTTCGCCAGCCTCACCAAACTGCGCGTGTCTGGCCGCTGCTCACTTCCGTGGGCCGAATCGATTGCCACAAGCGCCCGAACGGCTCGGGTGGCGATAACTCGTCCCCAACGGCCTGGTCCATACCAGCCTGGGGCAATGCCCAGGTTCGCAAACACAAAAGAGACGAAAGCGGCAACGGCGCGGCGCATCGTGCCGGGGGCCCAAACTTCTGGAACAGCCGTTTCTGATTCTAACTGCGTGGCCTGCGCCGGGCAGTATTAACTGATTTTCGAGCAGATTTATCTCTCGACGCTTTCGCCTCAGGATTAAATTTTAGTGCCAGTTTCAGCCAACCCTCCAAATCACCATTGGTTGCCAGTCCTATTGGATTGACAAACACAAAACCGCGCATGGGACGGCCCGTAAAGTCCATGGCCACGCATCCCTCTTTGCGCAATGCGGCATCGTAGCTTGCCAGACCAATGCGGGCCATTAGGCGGCTCTTTTCGACACCCACGCACATCTTCCCCGCCACCATGAAGCAAAGCCCGCCCATCATGCGCTTCTCCTCGAACTGGACTTTCATCTTTCTGAAGCCGCAGCGGATTCGCTCTGCCAGATTTTCGTCGTAAGCCATGGATTAATGAAGAATGGTTGATTTGGTGAATCGAGCCGTTATCTCCCGGATAAACCCCTCACGGTCATTCCGGATGCGGCGCATCAACGCAGGTGGAGCTGCGGTTTTGGGGTCGTATTTCGCCGACCAGCAACTGAGTTCCAGGATTGCAGGGAGCAAATCGAAGCTTTTTTGTGTTGGCGCATAAATGAATTGCCGCCGATTGGTTTTGTCACGTGACTTGGTAATGAGACCTTCTCCTTCAAGACGCTCCAACCGCTCCGATAAAATATTGGTCGAAATCCTCTCCTCGGACGCCATGAACTCGCTGTAGCGCCGCTTGCCCTTAAAAAGCAAATCCCGCAGAACAAGCAGGCTCCACCTGTCGCCAAAAATATCGAGCGCGAAGGCAATTGGGCAATGCGACCGTTTTAAACATTTCATGTCTGTATTTTCAGGATAAAAAACCGCTTGCAAAAAGCAAGTCAATAACCAATAGATGTTGACTTGCAAAACGCAAGTGGTGCGTTTGCGAATGAAACCATGACTAAACAGGCATAATCCATGAAAAACTCGCGCGAAATTGTTAATCACTTCTATACTGTATGCAACCACCGGCAAGGCGACGGACTTGATGCTCTTGTGGCCGAAAACATTACGTTTGAAGGTCCGGTGATGCGGCTTTCCGGGGCTGAACAGTATATTGCAGCAGTCGGCCCGCTGTTAAAATTTCACAAGGGGATGCGGATGCTCAAACAGTTCGAGGATGGCGAGCACGTTTGCTCCATTTATGAAATGACGCTTGCAACACCTGCGGGTGGAACTCTCACGCTGGCTTTTGCCGATTGGATTCGCATCACGGGAGGAAAGGTTGCGGAGCAGAAGCTCTACTACGACCCGCGTGAATTTGCAAAAGCGTTCGGGATATAACTCACAAACTGGTTGGAGGCACAGCAACATGGCCGAATTCGTGCCACTTCAATGTGCCTATCGACAACCTGATTCATTTTTTGATGAATCAAAGGCTGCCTCCAAAACCATCCCTAAAAACTGGCTTGCAGCCGACGAATCCCAAATCGCGTGTGTCAACCTTGAAAACCTGACCTGTCCCGGGGAACTTCCTGCCCAATCGCAGATACACCTGCAACAGCAGCAGAAGCTGCGACTCCGACAATTTTTCCGGCGCCATGAACCAAAGTTCGCTGTGGGTTTCGGAGTCGATCACCTTATTAGCTACATCATTGTTACGTCTCGCCATAGCGCGTTGAACATACCCTACCTTCCACCATCGCGAATGGAGTGTTTACCCCACCGAGGACCAAACACCCAACCACCAAGCTCCAAACACCAGAAAAGCTCCAAATTTAAAGCTCCAAGCGTCGAGAATGGCATTTGAGTTTTGTTGCTTGGCGCTTTTCTGGAGCTTGGAGCTTGGAGCTTGGTGGTTGGGTGTTTGTGCGGAAGCACCTGGCGGATTTTGCTGGCAAAATCCAACCCGGCTGCTATCCATGCCCACCGTCCTTCCTAACCCATAAGCGTAATTTCAATCCTACTCTTAACCCCGCTCCCAATGAAACGGCCCCTGATCCCCGTCGCGTTGTTCTACGTGGCGGGCATTTTGGCGGGCCGGTATTGGGCGGCGTCATTCAGCGTCTTGTTCGGGGTGGCATTCCTGCTGCTGATCACTGCCGTCGCCAGCGCGCGCGCGCGGCCATTTCTTTTGTGGCCGTTGATCCTGCTCGTGGGATGGATCAACTTTTCCCAACGCACGGCCATCCTCGCAAACAATGATCTCCGCAACCTCCTGCCTCGCCCGGACCATGTCTTCGTTCGCGGTTTCCTCGCGGACGCGCCACAACATCACGTCCGGCTGGTAAAAAACCAGGAGCTTCAAACCACCACGGCCCGACTCGAAGTCTCCGCCATCAACATTAACGGCCGGGGTTGGCAACGCGCCTTTGGCAACATCGTGACGCACACAACGGGATCATTGGCGAAAGATTACTTCGGCTTCCAATCGGTGGAAATCGAGGGCGACATCGGCCCGCCCGGGCGTTCCGTGGCTGAAGGTCTGTTCGATTATCCCGAGCACCTCCGGGGCCAGGGAATTTATTACCTGTTGCGCGTGAAAGACCCGGGGCATTGGCGGAACCTCGCCACATCCAATCGCCCGCCGCTGACTGAACGGTTCGCCAAGTGGTCCCAAGGCACGCTCCAATTCGGTCTGCCGGCCATCGACGAAGCATTCCTTTTGGAATGCGCGCTCACCCTGGGGCAAAAGTCCACTCTCTCCGAGGAGTTCTTCGAACCCTTCATTCGCGCGGCGACATACCACATTTTCGCCGTGGACGGATTGCGAATCGCCATTCTCTCCGGGATTCTGATTGCGCTCCTTCGCGTCCTTTCCGCGCCGCGATGGTTATGCGGAGTGGTCGCTGCTCCGATCATCGTTTTTTACGCGGCGATGACCGGCTGGCCGCCTTCCGCCATGCGGGCGATTGTCATGGCGCTGGTCGTTTTTCTCGGCTGGTGCCTGCATCGCCCGCTCAACCTGCTCAACTCGCTCGCGCTCGCGGCCATCGTTATCCTGCTCTATGATCCGCGGCAACTGTTCCAACCCGGGTTTCAACTCTCCGTTGGGGTGGTGCTCTGCATCATCCTGACCGTGCCCTTCTTCGACGAAGTGGGCAAACGGCTGTTGCGCGCGGACCCGTTGCTCCCCGAAGAACTGCGGCCGTGGTGGCAAAGGACACTCCGGACCAGTGTCCGCTGGTTCATCAATTTGTTCCTGACTTCCATGGCCGCCTGGCTCGGCTCGATCCCACTGGTTGCGTATTACTTCCACTTAATCACTCCGATGAGCGGACCGGCGAACGTTCTGGCCGTGCCACTCTGCGTGCTCGTGCTGATCAGCAATATCTCCAGCTTGTTGCTCGGCGCGTGGTTTCCATTCGGCACGGAAATATTCAATCATGCCGGCTGGTTGCTGATGAAGTGCATCGAGACGACCAGTCATTGGTCGGCGAGCTGGCCCGGGGCCTACTACTACGTGCCGATGCCCAGCGTGTTTACTATCCTGGTTTATTACATCATACTGATCAGCACTCTGACCGGTTGGCTGTTCCGGACGAAAGGGCGGGTTTGGAGAATTGCCGCCGTGGCGGTGCCCGCGCTGACATGGTGCATCCTTTGGCTTCACCAACGTCCGGTAACGCAGCTCAGCGTCCTGCCGCTCGATGGCGGCCATGCCATCTACGTGCGTTCCCCGGGCAGCGGCAATCAGTGGCTGATCGATTGCGGCAACGAAGCCGACGTGGACGAGGTGACGAAGCCTTTTCTGCGCGCTCACGGCGTCAATCGCATCCCAAATTTCCTCCTGACCCATGGCGAAAGTGCGTACACCGGCGGCGCTGGTTTGGTGACCGAATTGTTCCGTCCGAAAAACATCTATGCGAGTCCGCTGGTGTTTCGTTCACCCACCTACCGGGACTTCCAGCGAACCAACCATCTCCGAACAGAGTGGAAACCGCCGCTCGACCTCGGCGATCGGGCGGGGCCGTGGACGGTGCTTCACCCTGCGGCGGAAGAACATCTCCCCAAAGCCGAAGACAATGCGCTCGTGTTGCGTGGCGAAATCGCCGGCGTCAGCATTCTGCTCCTCTCCGACCTGGGCCGCGCCGGACAACGCGCCTTGCTCGAACGGACCAATAATCTTCGGGTCGACATTGCGGTAACCGCGCTCCCCAGCGAGAGCGAGCCGCTCAACGACATGCTGTTGGATGCCATCCAGCCGCACGTTATTATCATTGCCGACGCCATACGGCCCGCCACCAGACGCGCCAGCCGAACGCTTAAAGAACGCCTCGCGCGGAGAAACATTCCGATCATTTATGCGAGTGATTCCAGCGCTGTGACGATCGAGTTGCGTTCCGGGGATTGGACTTTGCGCGCGATGGATGGCACTTGGCTTTCCAGCCGGCAACCTGCCACGGCATCGTCAGGGAACGCCCGGGTTCGGTGATGGGCCAACGGCCTAATTCATGCCAGCCTGGGCCAGCGGCCCAGGTAATCGGCACAAAACAAACCGGGAGCGCCAACGGCGCGATCCATCGACCCGGCATTGCTTGGCTGGCGATTGGATCAATGGCATTTGGAAGGTGCCTTGAGCCGGGCTTACAGCCCTTGTACTGTTCTTGGCAGGAGACTTCACTGGAGTTGCCCCATTTGAGTAAATCGCTTGTGCCGCGTATTCTTTCGCGCAATATTGATGCCGCAAAGGCGCACTGAATGAAATGATGCGGGCCACACTGGTTGGTGGCGGAGAAGCATGAGCGATCTTAAGAAACCCGCAAGACAACTCATCAGCTCGGGATCGACTTTCGAGCGGGAGATCGGCTATTCCCGCGCCGTTGTCGATGGCGATTGGATTTTCGTCTCCGGGACGACGGGGTTTGACTACCAGACGATGACCATCCCGAACAGTTTGGTCGAGCAGACCGAGCAATGTTTCCGGAACATCCAGTCCGCCCTCGCCCAGGCGGGAGCCAGTCTCCACGATGTCGTTCGGGTCACTTATGTTCTCCCCAAGGCCGACGAGTTCCCGCAATGCTGGCCCATTCTTAGAAAATACTTCGGGGACGTGCGGCCGGCGGCGATGATGATCTCCGCGGGCCTGGCGGATCCCAGGATGCGCATCGAGATCGAGGTGACTGCGCGCCGGCAGCAAGCGGCATCGGCGTAGCCAACACGCACGGCGCGCACGGAGTAGCGCGCCCTGCCCGCCGCTCGTCCACACGACGCCGAGCCCGATTGACGCAGACTCGATGGGGATTTGGCCCTCACGAAAGCAGGTCATCACCCGCTGTTGCCGAACGCGCGTCCCCCATACGGTTAAACAAAGAGAGGCTCCATGCCAGCGACCCGACCGAAACCACTCCCCCGCCCCGCCATCACCGGCGATCGCGGCCTGAAAATCGTCGCGGCTTGCACGGTCAAGAAAAGCCGGGAGGAATTATTTCGCTTCTGGCGGCGAGTCGAGAACCTGCCCAGGTTCTCGCGTCAAGTGCTGGCGGTGGTCGAAACATCCGACACGACTTCGCATTGGGTGGTGAAATCGGACAGCGGAACCATTGTAGAATGGGACCTGGCCATCATCAACGAGCATGAAAACGAACTGATTTCCTGGGAGTCCGAGCCCGGTTCGGAAATCCAGAATGCCGGCACGGTTCGTTTCACGCCCGCCCCGGACGATCAGGGCACCGAAGTCACGTTGAACTTCGAGTTCGTGCCGCCCGGCGGCGAATTGGGCCTTGCGCTCGCCCGGCTTTACGGCGAGAAACCCGAGGTTGAGGTTGAGGATAATCTCCTGCGTTTCAAAGCCCTGATGGAAACGGGCGAAATTCCCACCACCGAAGGCCAACCCGCCGGCGCAGGCCGAACCGTCAAACGGAGGGCCAAATGAGAGCGGTTTGCTGGCACGGCACTCGCGATGTGCGCGTCGAAGTTGTTCCGGACCCGAAAATCCTCAATCCGCGCGACGCCATTCTGCGGGTTACCTCGACGGCCATCTGCGGTTCGGACGTGCACATTTACAACGGCTACATCCCCAGCATGGAGGAAGGCGATATTCTGGGTCACGAGTTCATGGGGGAAGTGGTCGAGGTCGGCAAAGGGGTGAAAAATCTCAGGCCCGGCAATCGCGTGGTTGTGCCGTTTGCGATCGCGTGCGGCAACTGCCATTATTGCGAGCACCAGTTGTTTTCGCTCTGCGACAATTCGAATCCAAACGCCGCCAGGAACGCCGGGATCAACGGATTTTCCGGAGCCGGTCTCTTCGGCTATTCGCATCTCTACGGCGGTTATGCGGGCGGCCAGGCCGAGTATGTCCGCGTCCCGTTTGCTGACGTGGGGTCGATCAAAATTCCCGAAGGCATCCCCGATGAGAAGGTGCTGTTTCTCTCGGACATTTTTCCCACGGGTTACATGGCGGCGGAGAATTGCAATATTCAGCCCGGCCAGATTGTCGCCATCTGGGGCTGCGGCCCGGTGGGACAATTTGCGATTCGCAGCGCGTTCCTGCTGGGTGCCGAGAAGGTGATTGCCATCGATAGCGTGCCGGATCGCAGGCGCATCGCCGAAGCGGGCGGCGCGGTCACCATCTCCTCGGACGAGGATGTCCATGAAAGGCTCAAGTATCTGACGGGCGGGCGCGGTCCGGACGCCTGCATCGATGCCGTCGGACTGGAGGCGCACGGCTCAGCCTACGATGTGGTGAAACAGGCGGTGCGGCTTGAAACCGACCGGCCATTCGTGCTGCGCCAGACGATGCGAATCTGCCGCAAAGGCGGGACCATTTCCATTCCTGGAGTTTACGCGGGATTGGTGGACAAGATCCCTTTCGGCGCTGCGTTCGCCAAAGGGATAAGCATCAAAATGGGGCAGACCCATGTGCATCGTTACCTGGAACCGTTGTTGAAGCTCATTCTGGACGGGAAGATCGATCCTTCGTTCGTCATCACCCATCGCCCGAATCTCGCCGATGCGGCGGATGCCTACAATATGTTTGCCAAACGGATCGATAATTGTCTCAAGGTGGTCCTCAACCCGCTGAGGCCTCCCAGTCCTCCCGGTGCCGCGCGGGCCAAAAGGCGCGCCGCGCGCGGGACCGAAACGGAGGAGGAAGTGGCGTTCTCGGTTCCCCGCAGCAAGCGTCTGCGAGAGAAGTAACGAGGATTTTTCAGCCCCGCCTCTTCGTCCAAATAACGGAAACGTGCCTGGCTTGCGGGATGGGAAATTTCTTGACCTCAACGGTGATCGCTTCCGGCTTGTATTCGTCCAAAATCTCGTCGCCGATGTTCATCGCCAGCTTTTCAATCAACTTCCAGTTCCGCCCCTCGCCGAATTTCAGCAGCATCTGGCTCACCGCGAAGTAATCGATGGTTTTGGTGATGCGATCGCTGATCGCCGCCACCGTGAAATCGAAAGTCATGTCCACCGTCAACAGCAGGCGTTGCGGTTGGGCGCGCTCCTCATCGGACACGCCCACGCAATAAAAGACTTCAAGGTCAATTATCCTAATCCTCGACATATCGAACCGCTAACATGACTCAGGAAGCGGCGGATGAAAAGCTCCAAACACAAAATCCAAGCCAAATCATTCGGCGCCACGGCCCGGTGCTTGGATCTTGGGGCTTTTCTGGAGCCTGGCGCTTGATGGTTGGTGTTTATTGACCGCTTCCAACAACACTCGCGTCGGCTGATTAATCGGCATTGCCAAAGCCGCTTGCACCGTCACCCAGGCGAACTCGCGCGCCTCGTCGTTCAAAATCACCTTGGGCGGGCCGGCACACCGGGCGGCGTAATTCAACAGCACAAAATGCGCGTCCCGATAAAATTCCGAAGAATGAATGCAATCCTGAACCAGAACAAACTCGATGTCGGTCAATTCGAGATTCGTTTCCTCCTTGATCTCCCGCCGCAAGGCGGCAACCGAAGGTTCGCCCCATTTGATTTTCCCCCCGGGAATGCCCCACAGATTCGACCACTTGTGCGTCCGAACCATCAACGCTTCGCCGGCTTCGTTAAAGATCAGCGCGCCCACGGTCACCACGGGCGCGTGCTGCTCCGGCCGATCCCCCGGCGGTTTCATTTCGAGTTGCGTGGTTTCAAGCCGGGTGCGCAACTCGCCGAGGTGTTCCACAATCAAATCCGGCTGGCTGGCGCGCAGTTGGTTGAGGCTGTTATAGCCCGTCAGCACGGCGCACGAATGCACCCCGCCATGGCGGGCGGTTTCGATGTCGTGCTGCATGTCGCCGATGAACAGCGTCTCTTCCGGTTGGAGCTGGTTCTCTTCCAGAATACTGTGGATTTTGGCAGTCTTGTCCACCACGCCGAGGTACGGGCGATCCAGATACTCGCCGAACCCCGTGATTCCCGCCTGCACTTTGAAGTGATCCGGATGCACCGTGCTCAGCAAAAAAGTGCGAAGGCCCTTTTGCCGGCAAAATTGGAGGAATTCGCGCGCATGGGGCAGCTCGACCACGGAATCCTGCGCCTCTTTGAAATGGGAGTGGAACCAGACCTCAAGCTGCGGGCGCGTGATGTGCGGAACGTGGCGGTCGTAGAATTTGGTGAACGGCAGGCAGAACTCGGCGCGGAATTGTTCCAAGGTCAGTTCGGGCCGCTCCGCCTTCATGAGCACGAAATTGGTCGCCTTCCAAACCGCCGGCAGATCGTCCACCAGCGTCCCCGACCAATCGAAAATGATATTGCGAATCACCCGCAAAGTGTAACCGGCTCCGCGCCTGAAGCAACCCCGTCCTCAACGACCGCACATCGCCTCCCACGGCGCGCTTCCGTTCTTCCGTTCTCCACTCAAACACCCGGCTTGACGTAGGAAACTATAAATACTATTATAGTTTCCGTGGTATATGGATGATCGTCCAACACATCCTAATGAAAACCGCCGAAAGGCGGCTCCATCGGGGAATTCGGCCCGCCAGCGAATCATTACCGACGCCCGCCGTCACTTCTTCGCCCACGGGTTCAAGGGCGTTACCACGGATGATCTCGCGACGGCGCTTGGAATGAGCAAGAAGACGCTTTATGCGCATTTTCCGAGCAAGACCGCGCTGCTGGAAGCAGTCCTGCTCGATAAGTTCCGCGAGGTGAACGCAGATTTGAGCGGCGTTGCGGTCGGGGCATCGTTGGGTTTTGCGGCGTCCCTGCAACAACTGCTCGCTTGCATGCAGCGGCACATGGAAGAGATTCAGCCGCCATTTATTCGGGACATCCGGCGGGAGGCGCCCGACATGTTCAAGCTTGTGGAAACCCGGCGCGCGGAAATTATCCAGCGATATTTTGGGAAGCTCCTGAGTGAGGGCCGCAGGACGGGATTGATTCGCAAAGACGTCCCGGTGAATTTCATCCTCGAGATTCTGCTGGAAGCGGTGCAGGCCATCGTGAACCCGCAGCGAATGGAGGAACTTGGCCTGATGCCGAAACAAGGACTTTTCATGATTATCAAAATCGTTTTGGAAGGAGCAATCACCGAAAAGGGCAGGCAAAAACTATGAACCTTTCTGGCACAACAACGCGGCAGTCAACCGGCGCGGAGCATAGAGCTCCTGCTCCGCGGGGTCACAACACTTATCATCGAGCGGGGCCGCCTCGAATGCTTTCGGCAGGCGCTCCGCAGTTGATTGAAGCAAGCCCCAGTGCAATCAATGGCATTTCCAAATTCCTGTTCGGTCTCGGAGCCGTGGCGCTTTTCTGCCTTTTCACCGGCTGCAGCCACCCGCCCGCCAATCGGGTGCAGGGTTATATCGAAGGCGAATTCGTTTATGTCGCCTCACCGCTGGCAGGCGCGCTCGAACAATTGAAAGTCCAGCGCGGCGACGAGGTGAAAGCCGGCGATTTGCTGTTCGCGCTGGAATGCGCTTCGGAGAAGGCGGCACAACAAGAAGCAGCCCGCCGCCTCGCCCAGGGGCAGGCCAGCCTGGAAGACGCCCGCAAAGGCAAACGCCCTTCGGAAGTGGAATCGCTTGAAGCCCAAATCCAACAGGCTCAGGCCGCGTTGAAGTTTTCCGAAAGCGAACTGGCGCGCCAGGAAACACTCATGCGTTCCCCGGGCGTCAACACGCAGCAGGATTTGGATCGCGCCCGTTCCTCGCGGGACCAGAATCGCCAGCTTGTGGCACAACTCAAGGCCGACTTGGAAACCGCCCGGCTCGGCTCGCGCCCCGATCAAGTGGCCGCCGCGGAAGCGAATGTGCGGGCACTGGAAGCGGCGCTGGCCAGGGCGGATTGGGATCTTTCACAGAAACAGCAGGCCGCTCCGCAAGCTGGCGTGGTCTTCGACACGCTCTATCGCCAGGGCGAGTGGGTGGGCGCCGGCAAACCGGTGGTCGCGCTCCTGCCTCCGGCAAACGTGAAGCTTCGGGTGTTTATGCCTCAACCGTGGCTCGGTTCGCTCCACGTCGGCGATCCATTGCGCGTGTTCGTTGACGGCGCGACCGGACCTGTCATCGGCAAGGTGAGCTTCATCTCGCCTCGCGCCGAATACACGCCACCGGTGGTTTACAGTCAGGACAATCGCAACAAATTTGTTTTTCTCGTTGAAGCCGTGTTTGAACCTTCCATCGCCGCCCAGTTGCATCCCGGCCAGCCCGTCGATGTGGAACTGGCTCAGTCGTCGAAACCATGAACACCGAACTCGCGATTGATGTGTGCGGAATGACCAAGCGGTTTGGCCAGCTTACCGCGGTTGACCACATTGATTTGCAGGTCCGCGCCGGTGAAATTTGCGGTTTTCTCGGCCCGAACGGCAGCGGCAAGACGACGTTCATTCGCATGCTCTGCGGCTTGCTTCGTCCCGACGATGGCAGTGGCACCTGCCTGGGCAAGGATGTGATTCGCGACAGCGAAGCCATCAAACGCGAAGTCGGCTACATGACGCAACGGTTCAGCTTTTGGGAGGACCTGAGCATCGTGGAGAATCTCGATTTCATCGCCCGCATGTATGACGTGAAGAACCGGCGCGACGCGGTGCATCAAAGCCTCGAGCGGCTTGGTTTGACGGAGCGGCGGAAACAACTGGCCGGGCAACTCTCCGGTGGATGGAAGCAGCGTCTGGCGTTGGCGGCATGCTTGATTCACAACCCGAAGCTGCTCCTGTTGGACGAACCGACCGCGGGCGTCGATCCCAAGGCGCGCCGCGAATTCTGGGAGGAGATCCACCACCTCGCCGGGGAAGGGCTTACTTTTCTAATTGCGACGCATTACATGGACGAAGCCGAGCGTTGTCATCGGCTGGCTTTTATTCTGCGAAGCAAACTGCTGGTTCACGGCACGGTGGACGAAGTGATTGAACAGGCCCGCCTGACGACGTGGGAGGTCGCAGGCCCAAACCTGCTGCAAGTCGCCGAACAAATCCGCGGGCGTGCCGGCGTCGAGCAGGCCACCGCTTTTGGCAATCTGCTGCACGTGAGCGGCACCAACGCCGCGGAGCTCGAACAGGCCATCGCACCCTTTCGCACCGAGCAACACAAATGGAGCCAGGTTGAGCCGGGACTGGAGGACGTTTTTATTCACATGATGGAACGCCCGAAGCAGGAGGTTTCAGCATGAAAGCCCCACGATTCTCGTTCGCGCGGTTTAAAGCGATCATCGTAAAAGAGTTCATCCAAATGCGCCGCGACCGCCTGACCTTCGGGATGATGGTCGGCATTCCGCTGCTGCAACTGGTTCTCTTCGGCTTCGCGATCAATTCGGATCCCAAGCATTTGCCGACCGCCGTGCTCGTGGCCGACCATGGCCCGCATGGCCGCACCATCCTGCAAGCCATCCGCAACAGCAGTTACTTCGACTTTGTTTCCCAAGTAACGACCGAAACCCAGGCGCACGAAGCGCTGGCGCGCGGCGACGTGCAGTTTGTGGTCAATGTCCCCGAAAATTTCAGCCGCGAACTCCTGCGCGGCGACCGGCCGCCCATTCTCGTTGAAGCGGACGCCACCGATCCGGCGGCGACCGGCAACGCGCTGGGTTCCCTGGGAACACTGCTGGATGGCGCGCTGCAAAACGATCTCAAGGGTCCGCTCGCATTTCTGTCCGGAACCAATGGTCCGGTCGAGCTGCGGGTTCACGCGCATTACAATCCCGAAAACATCACGCAGTACAACATCGTGCCCGGCCTCATGGGCGTCGTGCTGACCATGACCATGATCCTGATTACCGGCCTGGCCATCACGCGCGAACGCGAACGCGGCACCATGGAAAACCTGCTTTCCATGCCCACGCGCCCGGCGGAAGTGCTGGTGGGCAAAATCATCCCTTATATCCTGGTGGGCTACATCCAGGTGACGCTGATTTTACTCGCCGCGCATTTCCTTTTCCATGTGCCCATGGTCGGAAGCGTGCCGCTGTTGCTGATCGCCGTGTTCGTCTTCATCACCGCCAATCTCGCGGTGGGCATCACGTTCTCCTCGCTGGCGGCCAACCAGCTTCAAGCGATGCAGATGACTTTCTTTTTCTTTCTGCCTTCCATCCTGTTGTCCGGATTCATGTTCCCCTTCCGCGGCATGCCGCACTGGGCTCAAGCCGTCGGGGAATGCCTGCCGCTGACGCACTTTCTCCGCATCGTCCGTGGTATTCTGCTCAAAGGCAACGGGCTTCAGGAGATTTATATCCAGCTTGCGGAGATCGCCGTGTTCGCCGCCATCGCGCTGGCCATTGGCGTGAAACGGTATCACCAGACACTGGACTAGTTTGAATATTTCGCGCCACGCCGGTCTTGGACAGGCCGGCCGCGAAACCGGAGACGTCAGGCATGATACTCGTCCCGCTGCAACACCTGGACCCCGCGCCAGCCCCAATAGACTTTGTGATTCTGAATCAACCCGTCTTCGATGTGCATCACTTCAACAAAATCCATCTGCTCGCCGGTGGGCGCGTTGCGCGGATACTCAAAGACGAGCGTGTGCCCATCGGTGAAATATCCGGGCCGATAATATTGGCGCAGCTTCGGTTTGCGCTTGGCGAACACCTCAAACAACTCTCGGAGTTCCTCGCGGCCTTCGCAAATGCCGCGTTCGGTGCAAATAGGAGTTATCCCCAGACGCTCACCCAAGCTCGGGAACGGGGTGAATCCGAAAGCTCTGGTGGCAAACTGCTCATGCCAAAAGAGCCGTTCGCCGCCTTTCGGTTCAATACCTCTCGGGCTTGGCCAGCGCTAATTCTCTTTCGCATCCGGCCAATTCCTTCCAAGTCCCAGCGGGCAATTGGCCGAGTTCAAGTCTCCCAATCCGCACACGAATCAATCGCAAAGTCGGGTTCCCAATGGCCGCAGTCATACGCCGAACTTGTCGATTTTTTCCTTCCACTAATTCGAGTGCGATCCACGCGGTTGGAATGCTTTTTCGCTCCCGAATCGGGGGCACACGAGGCGGGACATCTGGTTGGGGTTGCAATAAGGATGCGCGGCACGGGAGGGTTTTTCGACCCTGGGTCAGAACGCCACGTTCCAGTTGGCGCAGACTTTCGGGCGACGGAATGTTCTCGACCTGCACCCAGTAAACCCGCGCATGGCCGCGTTGCGGATGCAGCAATCGCTCGTTCAGTTCCGCTTCGTCGCTGAGCAGCAGCAAGCCTTCCGAGTCCGCATCCAACCGGCCAATCGGATACACACCCTTGGGAAAACCAAACTCCGCGAGCGTCCGATTTGGCGAACCGTCGGATGTAAACTGCGAAAGCACGCGAAACGGTTTGTTGAAGGCGATCAGCACTACTTTACAAGACGCGAAAAACATTCCGGATGCAAGCGCGGGCGGGCAATCCTCCGCACGTCGTCGACGTGCGCGGAGTGACCGTCCTTCGCTCGGAAGCCATGACCCGGCCAGCGCGTCCTGCCAAGGTGCGCACTCTTACTTACTTTGGAACCACCCGGTAAAATCGCGCTTTGACCGATGCGGGAGCCAGCCGTCCGTTTTGGCCATGGTCGCGAATGACAACATTAGTTCCAGTCAGGTTCGTAAAAGTATCCACCAATTGCCAGTTGGCGGCGCGGCCCGGACTATCGGCGGACTGGAGCATCCAAATCGAGTTGACCGGCGTTTGTATGCCGAGGGTGACACCCGTGGCATCCGAGCGGACCGAAGCAATGCGGACGGGCACATTCGTGACCGCCGCCGGCAGCACTTTCAAATCCAAATCGAATGCGACGTCATCCCAGGACGAATAAGTATTGTGGAGAACCACCGCGACGAGATTCGTGCCCGGTTGCAACCAATCAATGAACGGCGCCAGGTCGTAATAAAGCTTTTGATTGCCCTGAAGGGAGACGGGGTCAATGTCCGTACCCGGGATTTGCCGCCCATTCAGATAGATCTCCAGGGAAGGCCCGCTGCCGTTGTCCGTGCAAGTGGCCGAAAGCAGAAATTCCTCCAGGTTGGTGTTCACGACGGTGAAATTCCGCCGGAAGTAATAGGCCGGTTGAAACCCCGGGATCAATGTGGCGATATTGGTTGGTCCGCTGCCCGCACCGAACTTTGCCGGCGCTTCGAGCCAGAGGGCGTCACTATACCCCGGCGAGTACCAGCCTGACGGCGGCGGCGTGATGAAGGAATAGCGCCAGCGCGCGCCAAAAGGAACTATTTCCGTCCAACCGGCACCACTTGGATCCGGCAATGGGCGCAAAAACACGTTGTCGAGGAAGATCGAACCGCTGCCGGGAGCGTTGATGGTGTAGCGATGGCGCAGTTCCAGATTGGGAAACCCCGCGGGCAGTATGAAAGTCCGGTTCGCGTAAGTCCAGGCGGTGGCATTGGTCCCGAGCACAAAATGCGGCGTGAAATAATTTGGGAAAGGCAGCGCGGGCCGCGCGTTCGTATTCACGGCGGTGAGCGTTGAAGCCCACTCAAACCAGTGCTCGGATGGTTGCGAAATTCCACCACTCCGCAGGAAACCGCCGAAGCTGTAAAGCGTCCCCGGAGTCACGAACGTGGTGCTGTCCGGTATCCCGTATTGGTCAAATTGGCTGATCGAACTGTCGTCAGCCTGGTTCGTCGATTGAATTCGGATTTCCATCGCCTGCCGGCCCTGGTAGGGAACAGTCGCATTCGTGTTCCCAATCATGTTTGTCCAATTGATGTCGCCCGTGAACCACTTGTCCCAATGGCTGTTGTCATTTTCCTCGAACCCGCCATTTACGATCAGGTTGCTGTTCAAGAGCGACAGGACGGCGAAGGGAGCCGAATGGACCTCATTGCTGGCGTAAACAGCCGCGACCTCGTAAAAGTACTGCCACCCGCCCTTGAGCCCAACGTTGGTGTACCCATTCGCATTTCCAGGAAGAGTGATGATGTTTGTGAAAGGCCCGGAGGCCTGTTCCGCGCGGTAAATGCGATAAGTCAAAGGGCTTGGGCCTGCCGCGTTCCGCCAACTGAACCTGGCTTGACGATACCCGGAGGTCTTGCTCGCGATCAGAGGCGTGCCCGGCGGAAACAAGGAAGTTCCGTAATTTCCGTCGTGCCGCGCGTTGCCGCGATGCGTGGACCACGAAACATTCGTTGCATCAGTAGCGCCGAAGTTCTGCACGTAAATCATGCCCAGGGTTGAACGGTAAACCACGTCGAGCGAGCCATCGTTATTCACATCCGCCAGCGACGGAATTTGTTTGACGCCGCCTGGCACGGCGATGCGCTGCTTCTCGGTGCCGTCCAGTGCGAAGACATGCAGGTTGCCGGTGGAAGGCGTTGCACCGGGATCATAGGTGCCGATAATAATCTCCTGCTGGCCGTCGCCATCCACGTCCCCCACGACCGGCGGAGTGGGCAGCAAGGGGTAAAAATTCTTTGGCCAGCCGGGGTGATCCACCAACTCCACGCCATTCCAATAACTGAACGAAATTTCGAACGAATGACTGAACGTTAATACGTCAATGTGGTTATCATGGTCCGGATTGACGGGAATCATGCACGCGCTGTTCAGCCAGCCGTGGACATTGGTGTAATTAACGTTTTGTTTCCATTTGCGCCACAAGATCGCGCCGTCATCATCCAGGATGGTGTCGCCGGGCTGATGGAATCCGTTGAACTGAGTCATCGGAACCAGCACTTCGGCCAGCCCGTCGCCATCGAGATCGGCCGTATAAACGTCCACGCCTTGCTGGTAAGAGCCGCTCATGAGCTGCTGGTTTTTGCCGAACATGCCGTGCAGCATCCCCCGGCCCCAAAGACCATGCGGCTGTGTTTTGTCAAAACAGGCCACGCTGTCGCTGTCGTTCAAAACATAAACTTCCAGGGGCGTGTTGGTATCCGCGTGGCCCAGGGCGAGGCCGGATTCGACCAGTTGGTGGATATGATAGACGAATCGTTTGACGCCGTTGGTGGCATTGTGAAACACCACGCCGCCCGACCAGTCTTCCCCCATCGTACCCCATGGACCGGAGCCCCAAATCGGGCTGATGAACGGATTAAAATCCTGCCCGCTCCCGGTGGTGTCGGGATTGATTTTCCACGCGGTGATTACTTCCTTCACTCCCTTGCCTTCCACGTCCGCCACGATGGGTGGCGAGACCTCGGAATAGAAAACTGCCGTCGGCGGCAGGTTCGATAACCAGGCGGAGGTCGGGTACCAATAAAACCCGTTCGTCACTGTCTGAAATCCTCCCGTGGGTATGTAGCTGGTTCGATTGACCGGGCTTGACCAAAGGATGGTCCCGCTGCCTTTCATCGCAATCACGTTGGTGCCGCAAGTGAAGATGATTTCATTCTGGCCGTCACCATTTAGGTCGTAAAGGGTCGGCGAAGTGTTGATGACCTCGTTGTTGGGATCAGACCAGGGAAAGCCGGCGAGCCGCGTGCCGTTCCACTTGAAGGCGTCCAGGAACCATTGGCCGCTGGAATTGCGATAGGGCACGATGATCTCCAAATCCGGGCTGCTGTCCACGTTGCCCACGGTCAACGCGCCCAGTTGCCAATCACCGTCACCCGCCTGGAACGAGGAAATGAGCGCACCCTTCGCGCCGCAACCGCACCAGTACAGCAGAACGACGCCCGCCACGGTGATGAAGCGAGCCCCCAAGCTGATCTTTCCCGCGCTGGTCAACTCTTCACTATATCCCGGATCCCGGTTATGCCAAGTGGCTTTGATGGTCGGGGCCGCCGTATCGCGAATGAGCCGGGGCGCATCCCAATCGAACCGCCAGTCGCAGCGAGCCGTCCCCCTAACGCGGTTTTAGCAAGAGAAACCCAGGTTGAAGTCGCTACAATCCGGGCTTCCCAAGGCCAAAGGAATTGCCTATCCTCCGCAATTCGATTTCAGTATAGAATAACGAGTCAATGAAATCGCCGTTCGCTTTTCTCAGCAATTTGTCCGAGGAACCCCGAATTCAGGCGCTGAAAGGCCTCACCTTGTTTCGCGAATTGAGCGCGCGGGAGCTTCGGGAAGTGGACGAGTTGTTGCACGAGCGGACTTACCAAAAAGACGAGGTTATTTTTGACGAGGGAGACGTGGGCCTGGGGCTGTTCATCATCGTCAGCGGCCGGGTGAAGATTCTTTCCAGCCATACCTCACTGCAGGAACTGGCGCCGGAGTTTCACCGTGGCGATTACTTCGGCGAGATGGCCTTGTTCGACAAGGCGCAGCGCACGGCCCGGGCGGTCGCCGCCGAGCCAACCCAGATCGTCGCGCTGTTCCGGACGGAGTTTTTCTCGCTATTGGAACGGGACCGGGGCGTCGCGGCAAAAATCCTGTTTGAACTGGCCCGAACAGTTTGCGCGCGTTCCCGCCAGTTGATTACCGGGGAAAAGCATAATCCCAGCCTATGAGAGAGGAGTCGCAACCGAGCGTGTTGACCTGGCTGCTCGTCATCCTGGCCACCTGCCTGATCTTGTTCGTGTTCCAGAAAATTCTCTGGCTGGTGGTGCCGGGCCTGCTCGCGCTGGTACTTTATTATTGCCTGCAGCCGCTCGTCCAAATGCTCGTTCGCGCCGGGGTGCGACACGGCACCGCCGCCAAGCTGGTGGCTGGCGCTTTGTTCGCGGCCACTGCGATCACGCTCGTATTGCTCCTGCCATTGGTCACTGCGCGCGCCTCAACCTGGAAGGCAGTCACCATCAGGTATGTGCAGGGCGGGCTGGATTTTGCCCGCAAGACCGAAGAAGCCCTGGCCGAGAAATTCCCGGCTTTGCAGAAGTCTTCAATTTTTGGCAACTCCGAACTAAATGTGAATTCCATTTCCGGGCAGTTCGCGGAAAAGTATCTCGGCGCCATTCTGATTCAATTCGTTCACTGGCTGCCGTCCCTGCTTTTGATGCCGTATTTGACTTACTTCCTGCTGAATGATGGCATCCGCTTTAAGAAATACCTGATTCGCAGTGTGCCGAATGCGTTCTTCGAAAAAACTTTGCTGCTGTTTGATCGCATCGACAACAGCCTGCAAAGCTTCTTCGTCGGGATGTTGAAGCTGACGCTGCTTGATACAATCTGCCTGGGCCTGGGCTTGGCGGTGATTGGCGTTTCCTCCCCTTTGCTACTCGGATTGATTGCCGCGGTGCTGGCCTGGGTCCCCTATGTGGGTTCCGCCGCCGGATGTTTGCTGGTGGTGACAGTCGCGGCCACGGATTTTCCGAATCAACCGGCGCTGACCTATAGCTGCATCGTGTTATTTCTCAGCGCCCGTTTACTGGACGACTTCGTGTTCATGCCGCTGACGGTTGGGCGCGGGTTGCACATTCATCCGGTATTGAGCGTGCTGATGTTGTTCCTGGGCGCAGCCGTAGCCGGGCCGACCGGCCTGGTGCTCGTCCTGCCAGTCGTAGGCGTGGTGGCAGTCGCCGCGGACACGTTCGGTCAAATCGTCACGGACCATTGTCTCCGGGCGCGTTTCCATGAAGCAAGGCAACTGCGAAGAAAGCATCCCGCAGTGCGATAGAAAGTTTCGAAGCCATGAAGGTTATTGTTGCGGATGGTAGCAGCCGGCGTGAGGAGGCTCTAACTTCTTTTCCGAAAAGATCACAGCCTCCTCACGTCGGCTGCTACGATTTGTTGAAGGTGTGGGCGCTCCGAATTGTAATCGCAGCCTGTTGCTTGAAAGCGAATACTTCATTCGCCGCGGATACTCCGAACTCCATGCCTCCCGTTGGTGATCTGCCAGTACACACTGCCCTGCCCGACCCGCTGCTGACCACTGACGGACAAAAGATCACGACCCGGGAGCAATGGAAACAGCGCCGGGAGCAGATGAAGGAAATCATCGAGCATTACGCCATTGGGCACGCGCCGCCACCGCCAGGCAATGTGGCCGGACGCGAACTGGAAACCAAAGTGTTGATGAACGGTGAAGCATCTTTCCGCCTGATGCACTTGTCCTTCGGTCCAGACCAAAAGCTGGGATTCGACGCGGCAATCCTAGTCCCGACTGGAACGAATGCGACCAAAGGACCGTTGCCCATATTTGTCCAGCCATCCTTTTTCCCCATGCCCGGAACCGCTCCGCCAGCCAATGCCCCGGCGCAGTCAACGAACGCTCCCTCCCGCGCAATCCCTCGTCCCTCCACCCTGGAAGATGTGGCTAACTTGTATGAAGCGCCGCTGCATCGAGGCTACGCAATCGTGACCTTTTATTATCAGCAATGCGGCGCGGATAATCGCGACTTTCGTCAAACGGGCTTCTTTCCGGCGTATCCCGGTTACGATTGGGGCGACCTGGCGGCTTGGGCATGGGCCATGTCGCGTTGTGTCGATTACCTGGAAAGCCAATCGTTCGCCGACAAGTCCCGGATCATCGCACTCGGCCATTCCCGCCTAGGCAAGACGGCCCTCGTGGCCGGCGCATTCGACGACCGATTCGCACTCGTGGCGCCGGCAGGGTCCGGTTGCGGCGGCACAGGGGCGTATCGATTCAATGGCAAGGACCACGGCGGCAAGGAGGGATTGGACGATGTGATCCGAAAGTTCCCGCAATGGTTTGGCCCGGGTCTGCTGGAATTCTCCGGACAGACGGACAAGTTGCCGTTCGATCAACATTGGCTGATCGCGCTGGTCGCTCCACGTCTGTTCATTGCCGCCGACGGCCTGGACGACAACGCCACTAACGGAAAAGCTTTGGCAAAGTCCTATCTTGCAGCCAGGTCCGTCTTTTCATTCCTGGGCGTCCCGGACCACCTGGGCATCAACTACCGCCCGGGAAAACACATGCTCGCGCCGGAAGATTGGCAGGCCATCCTCGATTTCTCCGACCAATACCTGCGCAAGCTCGACGTAAACCGCCGATTTGATCAATTGCCTCCCGAAGATCAATTGCATTAAACATCGGTCAACTAACGAGTCTCAGCCATGAAACTCAACCGCCGCAATTTCCTTCACGCCACCGCTGGCGTCGGCGCATTGTCGTTGATCCCGGCCGCGGTCGGACGCGAGCCTCAGGTCTCTGATGAAATCCTCGAACGCGCCGCCGCCAGGCCGGTTCTCCCAGTCAAGGAATTCAAGCAACCCATCATCATCGAATCGGTCGAACTGCTCCGCAAAGGCAAGCAGCATTTTGTGCGCGTCCGATCCAAAGACGGTGCTGAGGGCATCTCGGTGGACGATGGCCGAATGGACATTCTGCATCCCATTTTCAACGAATTGATCGCTCCTTATTTCATCGGCAAGGACGCCCGCGACCTCGAAGAGCACTTGTTCGAAGCGTATCGGTATAAAAGCAACTACAAGCTGATCGGCCTCGCGCTCTGGTGTCCGATTGCCCTGGTGGAATTCGCGATTCTCGATTTGATGGGCCGCATGCGCCGCCAATCGCTGGGCGAATTGCTCGGAGGCGTTGTCCGGACCACGATTCCTTTTTACGTGGCCAGCGAAAGACGAGACACGACCCCGGAACAGGAAGTGGATTACTTGAAGAGCCTCATCGACCAAACCGGCGCCAAGGCGGTCAAGTATCGTTTGGGTGGCCGCATGAGCCGCAACCAGGACGCGATGCCGGGCCGCACCGAAAAACTCATCCCGCTTACCCGCAAAGCGCTCGGTGATAAAATGGTCATTCACGCCGATGCCAACAGTTCCTATGACCCGCCCGAAGCCATTCGCATTGGCCGCATCCTGGAAGACATCAAGGCGATCCATTATGAAGAGCCCTGTCCCTTCGACAACTTTGACGCCACCAAAAAAGTCGCCGACGCCCTCTCCATTCCCATCGCATTGGGCGAACAGGAATCCAGCGAGTGGCGTTTCCAATGGGTGATTCGCAACCGGGTCGCCGACATCGTCCAGCCCGATCTTTATTATTATGGCGGCATGATTCGCTCGATCCGCGTGGCGCGCATGGCCGAGGCGCGGGACATGGCCACCACCGTGCATCTTTCGGGCGGGTTTGGCTTCGTGTATTCGCTCCACTTTGCTTCGTGCACGCCGAAGATTGGCCCGTGGCAGGAATATAAAAAAGGCATTGAGACTTACGGCAAATGGTTCGATCCGCCGCTGAAAATTGTCGATGGCGCGCTCGCCATTCCCAAAGGTCCGGGCGTGGGACTCGCTGATCCGAAGGAACTTTTGAAGGACGCAACGATTATTTCAGCTTGAATCGGCGCGCAAGCGGGAACGCAATTCTCCGCGTTCAAGGCTAAACCACAAATTCCAATTCCTGCCGGTGCGGAAGCAAACCCTTCTCGAAGGCCCGGCCCAAAAAGCGGCGGATCGATTCCCTGCCCTTTTCCCCGTAGTCCAGCGTCCAATGATTCACGTACATCCCCACGAACTTGTCCGCCAGCTCCCGCCCCATGTCGCGCGCGTACTGCAAGGCGTGCTGCACCGCCGCCGCCCGATGGTCCAAACTATATTGGATGCTGGCGGTAAGAATGTCCGACACCGTTTTGCGCGCCGCCGGATCGAATCGTTTGTGAATCACATTTCCGCCCAGCGGCAGCGGCAAGCCGTCATTCTCCCGGCCCCACCAAACGCCGAGGTCTTCGCACACCACCAACCCTTCGTTCTGATACGTCAACTGGCCCTCATGAATGATCAGCCCGATTTCCGCAATTCCCGAACGAACGGCGTTGAAAATCTGATCGAATGGCACGACCACAAAATCGAAAGCCTTGGCCGGCTTTCCCAGCCAGAGTTGCAGCGCGAGGAACGCGCTGGTCATGGTGCCGGGAACCGCGATGCGTTTCCGGGCGATCTCCTCGCGTTGAAATTTCTGCTTCGCCACCAGCATCGGCCCGTAACCGTCGCCCATGCTCGCGCCGCTGGGCAGCAACGCATACTGGCCGCTGACATACGCGTACGCATGGATGCTGATGGCCGTGATGTCCAGTTCGCCGCGGGTCGCGCGCTCGTTCAAGGTCTGGATGTCCTGTAAAATGTGCTCGAATTTATAGCCGTGCGTCGGAATCAGTTCCTTCGCCAGGCCGTAGAACATGAAGGCATCATCCGGATCGGGCGAATGGCCCAACGTCAAAGTTCGTTTATCCATGCGCCTTAAATGTTGATGCCCCCAAGCCGCCTGTCGAACAAAAACGGTGTGCTGTGAGCTGCCACTGGCAGGCGCTTCAATCCATGACAAATTCAAAACCCACAATGCGTGGCAAGCGACGTGAGGAGGCTCACATTTTTAGAAGAGAGAAATCAGAGCCTCCTTACATCTGCTGCTGCCTTCGATTCCCCACGCTTCAACCCCACCAACATTCCCTTCGCATGGGGCTTTGACCCCGGTTGTGAGTCCCTCGGATGAGTCGATGTTTTCATAAGTCGGAAAACAGGAGGAGCAAAGCATGAAAGCAGCATTATTGATCGCTGTGGCCGCCCTGGGTTTGGCGGGTTGCAGCACGACTCAGGAACAGGGCGGCACAGGGCCGTCATACGAAGCGGAAACCACTCAAGGCCGCTCGATGCATTTTGAGAACGATCTGACCACCCAGGATCCGGAGGGGGCATTTCACAACTGGCGGTACGGCGGTGATCCAGACGTGCTCCAACCCCGCCTGCCCGTAAACCCCAAAAAGGAGGAATTGAATCCGCCCCCGGTGCCGCCACCACCACAGCCGTGAGGTTCGAGCTTCGTCCCTCGCGTCAGATGCGAAAACCGCTGATTACAGGTGAGATCTTCGAAAGCTCGAAACTCTATGCCCGAACGTAATGCGCCGGTCAAACCCGCCCGCACCAAACGGCGCGCCCGCCCGGCTTCAAACGGCGGTTCCGAACCCGGGCCGGCCGGCCCGCTTCACAAATTCATCCCCTGGCACGACATCATTCCCGCCGGACAGTGGGCGGTCTATCGTTCGGCGATCGAAGCGGTCCGAAACGCCGGCTTGCGCTTCCTTCTCGGCGGCGGTTTCGGCCTGGCCACCTACAGCGGTCGTTGGCGCAATACCAAGGACATCGATCTCTACATTCTGCCGCGCGATCGTGAGGCCACCATCGCCGCCCTGACGGTCGCCGGTTTTGTCGATTACTTCGATCAACACCCCTACGACCCGGGCTGGATCTATCGCAGCATCCGCGACGGCATCATCGTGGACATCATCTGGTCCATGGCCAATCGCCGCGCCGAGGTGGACGAGCTTTGGTTTGCAAGGGCGGGGTCCGTCCAAATCCGCGAGGAAACCGTGCACGTCGTGCCGCCGGAGGAACTTTTATGGTGCAAACTTTACATCCTTCAACGCGATCACTCGGACTGGACCGACATCTTCAACGTGCTTTACAGCGTCGGGCCGCAACTCGATTGGGACCATTTGTTGCACCGGGTCGGACCGGACCTCGCGCTGCTTCAGGGCGCGCTGACGGTCTTTTTTTGGTTGTGCCCGAATCGCGCCCGTGATTTTCCGGTCAGGCTCAGGAACCAACTTCACCTGCCCAAACCAGAACCGGTCCCGGCCTCCGAGGAGCTTCACCGCGTCAAACTCCTCGACAGCCGCGCGTGGTTTGCGCCCTTTCAAATCGAGGACCGGTTCTTGGAGGTGTAGCGACTCCCGGCTTTCCCATGCTTATCGGCACCATGAATCATCCTGCCCGCGACGTCGTGGCGGAAATCGAGTGGATGGCTCAAGCCGGCCTTGAATTCATCGACTTGACCCTGGAACCACCACGCGCGGCGGCCTGGCTGGTTGACTTGAAGGCCATTCGCGCAGCCCTGCACAAGCACCAACTGCCGGTCGTTGGCCACACCGCTTATTACCTGCCCATCGCCAGCCCGTTCGAAAGCATCCGCCGAGCCGCGATTGAGGAACTGGTCCGCTGCCTGCATGCCTTCGCTGAATTGGGCGCGCGTTGGATGAATATTCATCCCGATTCCAACGTGCCAATGCACGACCGCGCTTACGCCGCCCAACGCAACATCCAAAGCCTGCGCGAACTGACCGACTTCGCGCGCGCTTGTGGCATCGGCCTGATGATTGAGAATCTCCCCGGCCGCTTCAACACCGTCGCGCAACTCGCTCCGCTCATGGACGCCTTGCCCGAGCTCGGCTTCCATCTCGACATCGGCCACGCCAATCTGCTGGTCGAAACCAATTCTGCCGACGAACTCATTGCCAGGTTCGGCCCCCGCCTGCGCCACGTTCATCTCCACGACAACAAAGGCGGAACCCAGGACCTCCACGCTCCGTTGGGCACCGGCACCGTCAACCTCGCTCACCACCTGCGTTCCTTGAAGGAGAGCGGTTACGACAGCACCATCACCCTCGAAGTCTTCACCCCCGACCGCCATTACCTCAACTACAGCCGGGACGTCCTTCGCCGGCTTTGGGATGCCGCCGGGTAGCACGGACGACCCGTCCGGTGAAGATGAAGGTCGCATCAGGCGAAAGGCTTGGAACCTATCCCGGTAGGGCGGGCAGTCCTCTGCCCGTCGTCGGCGCGCACGGAGTGACCGTCCTTCGCTCGGAAGCTACAGCCCGGCCAGCGCGCCCTGCTATGGGTATTGTCAAGGGAGCTGCTGGGTTATTTCTTTTCTTTCCTTAAAGACGGTTTTTGTTTTTGTGTTTTCCGGCGGCGTTTCCCCTTCTTAATGATCAGAACCTC
>Ga0070741_10000739_pt1 | contig 110469 bp, 119 predicted proteins | sample Coa_R1_4_FD_66440 | JGI IMG/M metagenome (GOLD analysis project Ga0070741, IMG submission 66440) | Surface soil microbial communities from Centralia Pennsylvania, which are recovering from an underground coalmine fire - Coalmine... | ecosystem: Environmental > Terrestrial > Soil >...
TCGCCGCCGACGTCGGCACCCTTGGTGAAGATGCCGCCGCCGAGACGGGCGAAGATCGAGATCAGCGAGGCGCCGAAGCCCAACGCGACGAGCGCATCGATCATGTCGCGGCTGCCGGGCGGGAGGCCCATCTTCAGCAGCACCGAGAAGTAGCCGGAGACGCCGAGCAGCGCGAGGCCTGCAACCAGCATGCCGGTGATGGCGCCCGCCTTGAAGGCGAGATCCAGTCCCTGCGCCAGGCTCTTCTGCGCGGCGACCGCCGTGCGCACGTTGGCGCGCACCGACACGTTCATGCCGATGAAGCCGGTGGCGCCCGACAGCACGGCGCCGATCAGGAAGCCGCCGGCGGCGAACTTGCCGAGAAAGATGAAGAGCAGGATCAGCACGACGACGCCGACGATGGCGATGGTCGTGTACTGGCGGCGCAGATAAGCGGCTGCGCCCTCCTGCACGGCCTGCGCGATTTCCTGCATGCGCGGCGTGCCGGAGTCGGCCGCCATGACGCGCGAAGCGGTGTAGATGCCGTAGAGCACGGCGATCACACCGCAGCCCATGACGGCCCAAAGGACGGAAGACATAGTGGCTAACCTATTGTTTTTTCGCCGTTTTCAGCCGATCGCATCGCGAAGTTTCCAACTCCCCCGGCGCGAGGCGGGCGGAAAATGGCAGAACGAGCCTGACTTCGCAACACGCCGTCAGGGAAAAGCCCATGCCCTCAAGGGCTTGGGTTCAGGCGTGAGCGGGCTGGCGCCAGCGGAAAACGCCGATGATGAGGAGCGCAGTGCAGACCAGCGCGAAGGCGAAATAGTTGAGCTCGGCCCAGCCATGGCGCTCCAGTACGATCGAGGCCAGCAGGCTCGCGGTCGCCGTCGTGCCGAACACGCAGAAATCGTTGAAGGCCTGCGCCTTGCCGCGCTCGGCCGGCCGGTAGGTCGTGGTCAGCAAGGTCGTGGCGCCGACGAACAGGAAATTCCAGCCGACGCCGTTCAGGCCCAGCGCGAGGCGGAAGTGCCATTCGGTGATGCCGAGCAGCGCCACGGCCACGCCGCCCACCAGCAGCATGCTGCCGGCGATCATCATGTTGAAGATGCCGAAGCGCTGGATCAGCCGGCCGGTGAAGAAGGCCGGGATGAACATGCCCATGACGTGGACGAAGATGGTGACCGGCGCCTCCGCCTTGCTGAGACCGCACTGCACGATGGCGAGCGGCGAGGCCGCCATCACGAACGACATGACGCCGAAGGCGATCATCGCGGCCGCCGCCGCGACCATGTAGGCGGGCTGGGTCACGATCTCGAGCAGCGGGCGCTGCGGACCCGCCACGTCCTCGGCCTTCACCCGCGGGAACTCGATGAATCCCAGGATCGTGAACACGACGGCATGGATGCAGACTACGGCGACGAAACTCGCCTGGAAGATCGGCTGCCAGAGATCTGGCGTGATGCGCGCCAGGCCCGGGCCGATGATGCCGGCGAGCACCCCGCCCGACGTAACGTACGAGATCGCCTGCGCGCGATAGTGCGGCGGCGCCAACTCGACGGCGGCGAAGCGGTAGAGCTGCATGTTGGCGACGGCATAGCCCAGCAACAAGCCGCCCAGGCACATCACCAGGAAGCTGCCCATGCCAAGACCGATCGCCGCGCACGACGCGCCCGCCATGCCCATCAGCGAGCCCGTGCGAAAGCCGAACTTGCGGCCCTTGCGCATCATCAGCAGCGACGCCGGGAACACCGAGAGCATGACGCCGAGATGCTGCATCGTGACCGGCAGGTTGGCGAACTCGCGCATGCCGGGCGAGACGATGGTCAGCACGGCGAGCGCCGACGAGGCAAACATCAGCGTGTTGCAGCTCTGCGTCAGCGCCTGGCAAAGGGCCAGCAGCCCGATGTTGCGCAACGAACGCCGCGAGATGCCGGCGGGAACCGCCGCTGCCGCCGCCTCGACCTTTACCGTACCGTCCATGGGGCGCGCACTCTATTGGCCGCGGACAAGGCGTGCCACCCTAGAAATGAACGTAACCCTTGCGCGCGACGCGGACCTCCCGACCGTCGATCGTGAGCCGAACGCCCTCGCCGCGCGCAAATCGGCCGATCCGCGTGACCTTGACGCCTGCGCCGCGCGCGGCGGCCTGTAGAGACCCACGCTTGTTCTTCGGCACGGCGATCAACAATTCGTAGTCGTCGCCGCCGCCCAGCACATTCGCCCACAGCGAGATGTCCGCCGCGACCACACGCCGGGCAGCTTGCGAAAGCGGCACCGACTCGCGCTCGATCGTGACCGACAGCTTCGACGCGTCGGCGATGTGGCCGGCGTCGGCCAGCAGGCCGTCGGACACATCGGCCGTGGCGCGGGCGATGCCGATCAGTCGCGGCCCGAGCGCGGTGCGCGGCTGCGGCAGGCGGTAGCGCCGCTCGAGCGCTGGTTCCTTCAGCTTGCCGCGTGCCGCCAGAAGCCCGAGAGCAGCATCGCCGATCGTGCCGCTCACCCACAATTCGTCGCCGGCGCGCGCGCCGCCCCGGCCGAGCCCTTTGCCATGCGCCACCTTGCCGAAGGCGGTGATCGACACGGTCGTCGGCCCCGGGCTCTGGGTCGTATCGCCGCCGCACATCGCGATCCTGTAGCGCCGCTGATCGGCGGCAAGGCCGCGCGCAAAGCCTGCCAGCCATTTTTCACGCCAGCCGCGATTGAGCGACAAAGCGAGCTGATAGGCATACGGCGTGGCGCCGCCGGCCGCGAGGTCGGACAGACAGACGCGCAGCGCGCGCGCCGCCACCAGCCCGGGCTTCTCGTCCTCCAGGAAATGCACGCCCGAGACGATCGTGTCGGTCTTGACCACGAGGTCGTGGCGAGCATCGGCCGCGAGATATGCGTTATCGCTCTTGAGCTCGCGCGCGCCCTCGAAGCCTTTCGCGAGCGGCGCGAAGTAGCGGGCGATCAACTCGAACTCGCCGCTCCTCTTCGCGCGGGCCATGATCGCTACCGCGCGAGGTCGGCGGCGCGTTCCTGCCGCGCCACCTTGTCGAGCACCGAATTGATGAAGGTCGGTTCGCCCTGGTCGTAAAAAGCGTGCGCGATCTCGACATATTCGTTGATCGCAACCCGGGGCGGCACATCGCGGCGATGCACCAGCTCGTAGGCGCCGGCGAGCAGGATCGCACGCACCAGGCGGTCGACCCGCGCCCACGTCCAGTTCTCGGCCAGCGCGCCCGACACCGTCTGCTCCAGCGCGTCCTTGTGCGCGGCGGTGCCCTCGACCACGTCCCTGAACAGCGGCTTGTCGGCGTCGCGCCGCATGCCAGCCTCGCCCTCCTCGCCGGTGCGCACGGTCAGGAACTGCTCGATGATCTCGGCCGGTTGATGCTCGCCTTCCTGCCATTGATAGAGCGCCTGCACGGCGGCAAGCCGAGCGGCCTGGCGGCGGCTTGGCGTGGCGCCAGTCGGCTGCGCGCTCATTTCTTCTTCCAGCGGCGGGCCAGCGCCACCATCAGGAGGCAGGCATGGGCGGAATCGCCGCCCTTGTCGCCGCGATCGACGAAGGCGCGCGCCCTGGCCTGCTCCATGGTATTGACGGTGACGATGCCGTAGCCGATGGCGAGCTTCTGGTTGATCGTCAGGTCCATCAGGCCGCGCGCGCTCTCGCCACAGACATAGTCGTAATGCGTGGTCTCGCCGCGAATGACGCAGCCCAGCGCGACGTAGCCGTCGTACTTGCGGCCCTTCTTCTGCGCCGCAAGCGCGATCGCGCCCGGAATCTCGAAGGCGCCGGACACGTTCACCCTCTCGGCGATGGCGCCGCTCTTCTTGATCTCGCGTTCGGCCCCCGCGATCAGCGCCTCGGCGATCTCGGGGTAGTAGTGCGACTCCACAATCAGGATGCGCGCGCCCTTGACGCCGGCGACCGCCGGCCGCGCGGTGGAGGTCTCGGTGCGGGTCGACATGAACCTAGACCTTCGCGCGACCCGGCACGGGTTTCTGGCCGACCACCTTCAGGCCGAAGCCTTCGAGGCCCACGATGCTCTTCTTGCTGTTGGTCAGCAGCACCATCTCCTTCACGCCGAGGTCGATCAGGATCTGGGCGCCGACGCCGTAGTCGCGCAATTCCTGGCCGGCCGGCGGGATCGGCTCGCCGGCGCGGCGGCGTTGCTCGGACAGCACCACCGTCAGCGGCTCGCGAATCAGCACGATGATGCCCCGACCGAGCTCGGAGATCTGGCGCATCGACGCCTCGATCTCGCCGCCGCGGCCGCCGCTCCTCTGGCCGAGCGTGTCGGTGAACAGGTTGACGGCGTGCATGCGCACGGTGATCGGCCCGCCGGTCGACGGATCGCCCTTCACCAGCGCCACGTGCTGCGCCTTAGTCACCTTGTTGAGATAGACGACGCAGCGGAAGTCGCCGCCATAGATGCTGTCGAGATGCATCTCGCTGATGCGCTTGATGATCGAATCGTAGCGCCGGCGATAGGCGATCAGGTCGGAGATCGTGCCGATCTTGAGGTTGTGCTTCTGGGCGAAGGCGATCAGGTCGTTGCGGCGCGCCATCGTGCCGTCGTCATTCATGATCTCGCAGATCACGCCAGCCGGCGTCATTCCGGCGAGCCGCGCCAGGTCGACCGCGGCCTCGGTGTGACCGGTGCGCTCCAGTACGCCGCCGTCGCGCGCCACCAGGGGGAAGACGTGGCCGGGGGTGACGATGTCCTGCGGCCCGCACGAGGGATCGATCGCGACCGAGACGGTGCGCGCGCGGTCGGCCGCCGAGATGCCGGTGGTGACGCCCTCGCGTGCCTCGATCGAGACGGTGAAGGCGGTCTGATGCCGCGTGCCGTTGTTCTGCGCCATCAGGGCGAGGCCGAGCTGCTCGACCCGCTCGCGCGTCAGGGCGAGGCAGATCAGGCCGCGCGCGTGCTTGGCCATGAAATTGATCGCGTCGGGCGTGGCGCATTGCGCCGGGATGACGAGATCGCCCTCGTTCTCGCGGTCCTCGTCGTCCACCAGGATGAACATCCGGCCCTTGCGGGCTTCCTCGATGATGTCCTCGGCTGCCGCCTTCACCTCGCTGAAGGTGACGCGCCAGGCATCCTTTTCGAGCGCATTCATGACTTGCCGTGCTCCAACAGTCGCTGAACGTAACGCGCGAGCATGTCGACCTCAAGGTTGACCCGCTGCCCGGGCTTGGCTGTCCCCAGGTTCGTCATCGCCTGGGTGTGCGAGACGATATTCACGTGGAATTGGTTGCCTTTGACTTCGTTGACGGTGAGCGAGATCCCGTCGACCGCGACCGAGCCCTTGGCGGCGATGAAGCGGGCGAGCTCGGCCGGCGCCTCGAAGACGAAGCGCACGCTGCCGCCTTCCGGCGTCATCGACACGATCTTTCCGACGCCGTCGACGTGGCCGTAGACGAGATGGCCGCCCAGCTCGTCGCCCAGCTTGAGCGACAGCTCGAGGTTCAGCCGATGGCCGCTCTGCCAGTCGCCGAGATGGGTCTTGGCCAGCGTCTCGCCCGAGGCTTCGACGGCGAACCAGTCCGGCCCCTTCTCGACCACCGTCAGGCAGCAGCCCGAGCAGGCGATCGAAGCGCCGATCGGCACCGGCTTCAGGTCGTGCTTCGTGCGAATTTCGAACCGCCGGTCGCCCTTCTGGCCGCCGGGCGTTACCTTCGTGATCTCGCCGATGTCGGTGACAATGCCGGTGAACATGCTCGTACCTATGCGCCCCGCCGCCAGGTTTCCAGCGTGTCGGCGCCGATAGCGCGCACGGAATCAAGGACGAACCGGGGCGCGAAACCTACTCTTTCCAGGCCCAAACCTGCCACCGCAGAGCGGCTGTCGCCGCCCAGCACGACACCTGCCCGATAGACGCTGATGCGGCTGATCAGGCCGGCCTTGAGGAAGGCCGCCGCCGCGACGCCACCGCCCTCGATCAGCACGCGTGTCAGGCCACGGCGCCCCAGTTCCTGGGCGACGGCAGTGACGCTCACCCGGCCTTCGCCGTCCAGCGGTACGCGCACGAGCTCGACTCCCAGGCCCTTCAGGTGATCGGTCTTGGCATCGGGCGCACAGAGCAGCCAGACCGGCGTCTGCTTGGCCGAGCGCGCGAGCTTCGAGCTCGGCGCCAGGGTCGCGCGCGCATCGAGCACGAGGCGCACCGGCGAACGGGCCACGAGGCCGGGCAGCCGGCAGGTCAGGTCGGGATCGTCGCTGCGCGCAGTGCCGGCGCCGACCAGGATGGCGTCGTGCGTCGCGCGCAGGCGGTGCGCATGGGCGCGCGCGGCCTCGCCGGTGATCCATTTGCTGTCGCCGGAGGCCGTCGCGATGTGGCCGTCGAGCGAGGTCGCCATCTTGAGATGAAATAGCGGATGGCCGTCGCGCACGCGCACGAAGAAGCCTTCGTTGATGCGGGCGGCTTCCGTCGCGCCCTCGCCGACCTCGACCGCGATGCCCGCGGCCTTCAGCCGGGCATGGCCGCTGCCCTTCACACGCGGATCGGGATCCTCGATCGCCGACACGACCTTGGCGACGCCCGCCTTGACCAAGGCATCCGCGCAGGGCGGCGACTTGCCGGTGTGCGAGCACGGCTCGAGCGTGACGTAGACCGTGGCGGCGCGCGCCTGGTCGCCGGCCTGCGCCAGCGCCTCGGCCTCGGCGTGCGGACGGCCGCCATCCTGCGTGCGGCCGCGCGCGATGACCCTGCCGTCCTTGACGATGACGCAACCGACGGCCGGATTAGGCCATGTGCGCCCGAGCGACCGACGCGCCAGCGCGAGGGCCGCGCGCATCGTCATCGCATCAATCCTTGAGGTTGGTCTCGGCGAGGTCGGAGATGAACTCCTCGAAATCGCGGGCCTCGCGGAAATTGCGATAGACCGAGGCGAAGCGCACATAGGCCACCGGATCGAGCGCACGCAGCGCGTCCATCACCAGTTCGCCGATCTGCGTCGAGGGAATCTCGCTCTCGCCGGAGCTTTCCAGCCGCCGCACGATGCCGTTGACCACGCGCTCGATGCGCTCGGGATCGACGGGGCGCTTGCGGCAGGCCACCGTGATCGAGCGCGCGAGCTTGTCGCGGTCGAACTGCACGCGCTGGCCGTTCTTCTTCACCACGGTGAGCTCGCGCAGCTGCACGCGCTCGAAGGTGGTGAAGCGCGATCCGCACGACGGGCAGTAACGCCGCCGGCGGATCGCCGCATTATCGTCGGTCGGCCGCGAATCCTTCACCTGGGTGTCTTCGTGACCGCAGAATGGACAGCGCATCGTCTCCCCCTATTGTCGCCCGCGCTTTTTCAGTCGCGGTAGATCGGAAAGCGGGCGCAGAGATCGCGGACCTTGCCGCGCACCTGCGCCTCGACCTGGGCGTCGCCTTCCGGGCCGTTCCTGGCGATGCCATCCAGCACATCGGCGATGAGATGGCCGATCTGCCGGAATTCGGCGACACCGAAGCCACGCGTCGTTCCCGCGGGCGACCCCAAACGCACGCCCGAGGTGACGGTGTACTTCTCCGGATCGCCCGGAATGGAATTCTTGTTGACGGTGATGCCGGCGCGATCGAGCACCTTCTCGGCCGCGATGCCGGTCGCCTTCTTGGGCCGCAGATCGACCAGCATGACGTGGCTGTCGGTGCCGCCAGAAATGATCTTCAGCCCGCGCTCGGTGAGCGACGAGGCAAGCGCGCGGGCGTTGTCGATCGTGGCCTGCGCATAGGCCTTGAATTCGGGCCTGAGCGCCTCGCCGAGCGCGACCGCCTTGGCCGCGATGATGTGCATCAGCGGCCCGCCCTGCAGGCCCGGGAACACCGCCGAGTTGATCTTCTTGCCGATCTCGACGTCGTTCGAAAGGATCATGCCGCCGCGCGGGCCGCGCAGCGTCTTGTGCGTCGTCGTCGTGACGACGTGCGCGTGCGGCAGCGGGCTGGGGTACGCGCCGCCCGCCACCAGGCCGGCATAGTGCGCCATGTCGACCATGAAGAAGGCGCCGATCTCATCCGCCACCTTGCGGAAGCGCGCCCAGTCGATCTGCCGCGAATAGGCCGAGGCACCGGCGATGATCAGCCTAGGCTTCTCAGCCCGTGCGATCTTCTCCATCTGCTCGTAGTCGACCGTGTGCGTGTCGGCCTTGACGCCGTACGACAGCACCTTGAACCACTTGCCCGACTGGTTGGCGGGCGAGCCGTGCGTCAGGTGCCCGCCCTGGTCCAGTGCCATGCCGAGGAACGTGTCACCCGGCTTGAGCAGCGCCATGAACACTGCCTGGTTGGCCTGCGCGCCGGAATGCGGCTGGACGTTGGCGAACTTGCAATCGAACAGCTTGCAGGCGCGGTCGATCGCGAGCTGTTCGGCCTTGTCGACCTCCTCGCAGCCGCCGTAGTAACGCCGGCCGGGATAGCCCTCGGCATACTTGTTCGTCAGCACCGAGCCTGCCGCCTCGAGCACCGCGCGCGAGACGATGTTCTCCGATGCGATCAGCTCGATCTGCTCGCGCTGGCGATGCAGCTCGCCCTTCAGCACCACATCGATCGCGGGATCGGATTCCGCGAGGCTGCGGGTAAACATCGAAGACAAAGCGTCGTGCCTCTTGGCGGCAAGCTGGCTCATTTCAACGGATCCCTGGAAAGCTTGGCGACGCGGCCGGCATGGCGGCCGCCCTCGAACTCCGTATTGAGGAATACCTTCAACGCGTCGCGAGCAACCTCCGTGCCGAGCAGGCGGGCGCCGAAGGCCACCACGTTGGCGTCATTGTGCTGGCGTGCAAGCCGCGCCGAGGTGACATCGTGCACCACGGCAGCGCGGACCTTGGGGTTGCGGTTGGCGGCGATCGAGATGCCGATCCCGGTGCCGCAAACCAGCACGCCCTTCTCGGCCCTGCCCGCCGCCACGGCATCGCCCAAGGCCTGGCCGAAGTCGGGATAGTCGACGGAAGCCGTCGAATGGGTGCCAAGATCGAGCACCGCGAGCCCGGCTTCCTGCAGGTCGCGCTTCAGCAGCTCCTTGAGGTCGAAGCCGGCATGATCCGACGCGACCGCGATGGTGGCCCCCGCCATCTCGCCGACTATGCCCCTCTATTTGTTGATCTTCCCTATACAATATCAGGGGCCGCGATGTCACGGTCCCGCAAGATCGTGGAAAGCCCGCCACAAGACCTTGAATCGGCAATGAAAAAGGCCCGGCACGCGGCCGGGCCTTTGTGATGTGCTCGATCGGCCTTACTTCACGGTCACGAAGCGCTTGCCGTCCTTCCAGACGTAGATGTCGTAGACCGGGTTCTTGATGTCGCCCTTCTGGTCGAAGGAGAGCGGGCCGACCGCCGAATCCCAGTTCTGCGAGCGCAGCGCCGCGGCGACCTTGGCCGCGTCGACCGACTTCGCCTTGTTGGCGGCTTCAGCCCACACCTTGACCGCGGCGTAACTGAACAGCGTGTAGCCCTCCGGGTTGTACTTCTGATCCATGAACTTCTTCACCAGCGCGGCGTTCTTCGGATCCTTCTCAGCCTGGGGCGGGAAGGATTCGAGCACGCCGTTCGTGGCGGCGCCGCCCAGCTGGTAGAACTCGTCGGTCTCGAGCGAGTCGAAGCCGACCATCTGCGCGCCGAAGCCCTGCTCGCGCGACTGCTTGATCATGAGCGCCGCCGCGGTGTGGTAGCCGCCGAGCACGATCATGTCGATCTTGCGCTGCTTCATCTTGTTGATGAGCGCGGTGAAGTCCTTGTCCGTGTCGTTATAGGCCTCGTACATGGCCTCGCGCATGCCGCCGTTGTTCAACGTCTTCTTGGTCTCGTCGGCGACGCCTTTGCCGTAGGGCGACTTGTCGTGAAGGATGGCGATGCGGGCGCCCTTGTGGAACTTCAGGATGTAGTTGCCGACGGTCAAGCCCTGCACGTCGTCGCGGCCGCAGGTGCGGAACACCGTGGTGTTACCCTTGGCCAGGGCGTCATCCGTCAACTTGGGATTGGTCGAGGCCGGCGTGATCTGCAGGATCTTGCCTTCCTTGTAGATGTCCGACGCCGGGATCGACGAGCCGGAGCAAAAGTGGCCGGCCACGAACACGACCTTGTCGGACACCATCTTGTTGGCGACAGCGGTCGCCTGCTTGGGATCGCAGGCGTCGTCGCCAATCACCAGCTCGAGCTTCTGGCCATTCACGCCGCCGGCTGCGTTGATCTCGTCGACCGCCATCTGCGCGCCGCGCTTCAGCTGCTCGCCGAACGCGGCGTACTGACCTGTCATCGGACCGGCTGAGCCGATCTTGATCTGCGCCAGCGCCGGAGTCGCGGCCAAGGCAAGAGCTGCGACGGCGAGCGTGCCGAAAATCCTTCTCATGGGAGTCTCCCTTATTAGCCCTCCACGATATCCCGCCATGGGTGTGGAGCACGGACGCAAGCTTAGTGCCGCTCCTCCCAGCCCAGCAAGCCTTTGCGCTGATAGAGCCACGGATATTGCCGCACCATCTGGCGGGTCTGTGTCAGCCGGTAGGCAAACAATGCGATCGCGAATTGCACAGCCCAGCCGACGAGAAATCCGACGATCGACCACAGCTCGCCCATGGCCAGGGCATAGTCGAGAAAGCGCAGTCCGGCTGACAGCAGTGCCGTATAGAAGATCAGCCGGTGCCACGGCCGCCAGGTGACGGCGACACCGTGACCGGCGGCGAACGAAGCAGGGCCGACGACGACGACATTGAACAGCACGACGTCGAACAGCGTGTCGCCCAGCCAATTGAACATGAACGTGTCAAGCTCGCTCATGCGTGGCCGCCCTCGAGGTAGGCCGACCGGACCTCGGCGTTGGCCAAGAGATCCTTGCCCGTGCCGCTCAGGCGCACGCGTCCGTTGACCAGCACGTAGCCGCGGTCGGCGAGCCGCAAGGCATGGTAGGCGTTCTGCTCGACCAGGAAGATCGTGACACCTTCTTCGCGGGCGATGCGGCCGATCGCCTCGAAGATTTGACGCACGATCAGCGGGGCGAGGCCTAGCGACGGCTCGTCGAGCAGCAACAAGCGCGGCCGGCTCATCAATGCGCGACCGATCGACAGCATCTGCTGCTCGCCACCCGACAGGGTGCCGCCGCGCTGCTCGCGCCGCTCGGCAAGCCTGGGAAACATGGCGAACACCCGGTCGAGGTCGCGCTGGAAGTGCGCCGGGTCGGCGATAGTGGCGCCGATCTGCAGATTCTCCAGCACGCTCATGCGCGGGAAGATGCGCCTGCCTTCCGGCACTTGGGCGACGCCGCGCCGTACGATCTCGTGCGTCGGCAATTGAGTGATGTCCTCGCCCTCGAGCTTGATAGAGCCGCCACGCGCACGGGGATTGCCGCACACCGTCATCAGCAGGGTCGACTTGCCCGCACCGTTGGCGCCAATAAGGGTGACGATCTCACCGCGCGCCACGTCGAGATCGACGCCGTGCAACGCCTGGATGGCACCGTAGAAGGTGGTGACGCCCCTCACCTCAAGCATCGGGACCAGCCTCGTCGCCAGCGCCGAGATAGGCACGGATCACCGCCGGGTCCCGCTGCACCTCAGCAGGAGGCCCTTCGGCGATCTTCCGGCCGTAGTCGAGCACAACGACGTGGTCGGAGATCTTCATCACCACGCTCATGTCGTGTTCGATCAGCAGGATGCCGATCTGCTCGCGCTCGCGGATCGACACCAGCAGGGCATTGAGCTCGGTCGACTCGCGAGGATTGAGGCCGGCCGCCGGCTCGTCGAGGCAAAGCAGCCGCGGCTCGGTGCACATCGCGCGCGCGATCTCGAGCCGCCGCTGCGCACCGTAGGGCAGCTCGCCGGCGGGCCGATCGGCGTCGGCCACCAGGCCGATGCGCTCCAGCCACCCGCGCGCCATCTCGACCGCGGCCGCCTCGGCGTTGCGAAAGCGCGCCAAGCCGAGCAGTCCGTAGACGCTCAGGCCCGACGCGGTCATCAGCTTGTTGTGCTGCGCGACCATCAGGTTCTCGAGCACGGTCATTCCTGGAAACAATCGGATATTCTGGAAGGTGCGCGCCACGCGAGCGCGCTGGCCGATCTCGTGGCCGAGCATGCGCTCCAGCAGGTACTCCTGGTCGCCGCGCAACGTCAGCCGCCCGATCGTCGGCTTGTAGAAGCCCGTGATGCAGTTGAAGACAGTCGTCTTACCGGCGCCGTTGGGGCCGATGATGGCGGTGATCTCGCGCGGCCGACCCGTGAACGAGACGTCGTCGATCGCGACCAGCCCGCCGAACCGCATGGTGAGATGCTCGACCTCGATAAGCGGCCCGGGGGACGACGACGTCATGTCTTGCTGCCCACCGGATGGAGCCGCACCGACGGCTCGCGATGGGCGATCAGGCCGCGCGGGCGGAACACCATGATCAGCACCATGGCCATGCCGAACGCCAGCATGCGGTAACCGCCGAGATCGCGGAACCATTCGGGCAAGCCGATCAACAGCACCGACGCCAGCACGACACCGATCTGGCTGCCCATTCCGCCCAGCACGACGATGGCGAGAATGATCGCTGATTCGATGAAGACGAAGCTTTCGGGACTGATGAAGCGCTGCTTGGCCGCGAAGAACGAGCCGGCAAAGCCCGCGAACATGGCGCCGATCGCAAACGCCGTGAGCTTGGTGTTGGTGGGATTGATGCCGAGTGCGCGGCAGGCGGTCTCATCCTCGCGCAACGCCTCCCAGGCGCGACCGACGGGAAGGCGGCGGATGCGCTGGGTGAAGAAGTTGGTGATCAGCGCCAACACCAGGATGATGTAATAGAGGAAGACCAGCCGCTGATTGCCGGTGAACGGAATGCCCATCATCTCGGCGAAGGTTTGCTTGCCGGGTGGCGCCGTCTCGGCGAATACCGCGCCCCACAAGGTCGGCCCCGGAATGCCGCCGATGCCCGCCGGGCCGTTCGTCAGATCGACCCAATTCAGGATCACGAGGCGGATGATCTCGCCGAAGCCCAGGGTGACGATGGCGAGATAGTCGCCGCGCAGGCGCAGCACGGGAAAGCCCAGCAGCACGCCGAAGGTCGCGGCCATCATGCCGGCGATCGGCAGCACGACCCAAAAGCTCAGGCCCCATTGCGTGCTGAGCAGCGCGTAGGAATAGGCGCCGACGGCATAGAAGGCTACGTAACCGAGGTCGAGAAGCCCTGCGAGACCGACCACGATGTTGAGGCCCCAGCCCAGCATCACATAGGTCAGGATCAGCACCGCGAGGTCCATCGTCTTCTGGTCGGCGAAGGGCATCAGCGGCATGATCGCCGCAGCGACCAGCAGGATCGCGCCGAACCACTTGGCCCCCGCCCGCCCGGCCGCGACGCCATGCGTGGAATGGCGCATCCTGGCGAGCTCGACATCGACCCACGGCCAGATCGCCCGGACGATGATCAGCACGGCGGCGATGACAATGAACCAGTGCAGGAAGGTCGAGGGCAGTCTGAGCGGCGAGGCTCCGGCCACACCCAGCGCCACGCCCAGCACGAGCGCCGGCCAACGCCGGCCACCCGCCGCCATCGAGAGGCCCAAGCGACCGAAGAAGATCACGATCACGGCGACAGCGAGATCCTCGAACCAGTAGTCGAAGACCAGCCCCTTGCCGGAAACGTCGACGGTATGGAAGCCAATGATGAAGATGCCGAGCGCTGCCGATACGAAGGCGGTGAGGGCCGCGTCTTTCAGCATGAAGGGCAGCCGCGCAGCCGTCGTCATCAGACCTTCTCGATCTCCGGTTTGCCGAGCAGCCCGGTCGGCCGGAAGATCAGCACGAGCACGAGGATGCCGAACACGGCGACATCCTTGTATTCGCTCGAGAAATAGCCGGCCCAGAAGACCTCGATCAGGCCGATCAGCAGGCCGCCCAGCATGGCGCCCGGCAGCGAGCCGATGCCGCCCAGCACGGCGGCGGTGAACGCCTTGATGCCGGCCAGGAAGCCGATGAAGAAGTCGATGACGCCGTAGTACATCAGGAACAGCATGCCGGCGACGGCGGCCAGCGCTGCGCCCATCACGAAGGTGAGCGAGATCGTGCGATCGACATTGACGCCGAGCAGCGCCGCCATCTTCATGTCCTGCTCGCAGGCGCGCTGCTGACGGCCGAGCGGGGTGCGCGCGATCAGCCAGGTGAAACCCGCCATCAGCACCACCGTCACCACGACGATGATGATCTGCAGCCAGGTGACGCGCACGTCGAAGCCGTCGGCGCTGAAGAGATTGTAGCCGCCGCTGATGATCTGGCCGCCCGGCTTGGGCCGCGCGCCCTGCGCCAGCTGCACGTAATTCTGCAAGGTGACCGACATGCCGATCGCCGAGATCAGCGGCGCCAGCCGGAACGAGCCGCGCAACGGCCGGTAGGCCACGCGTTCGATCGCCCAGCCATAAACGGCGGTGAATGCCATCGCCATCAGCAGCACCAGCAGGATCGCCACCGGGGCCGAGCCGATGCCGAGCATCGTACAGATCATGAAGCCGATGAGCGCGAGGAAAGCACCGATCATGAAGATCTCGCCGTGGGCGAAATTGATCATGCCGATGATGCCGTAAACCATCGTGTAGCCGATGGCGATCAGCCCGTAGATGGCTCCGAGGGTGATGGCGTTGATGAGCTGTTGCGAAAAATACGCCATTCCGTTTGTTATTCCTTGCCCTGCGACATCCGACAGTAAAGCAGCGCAACAGAAATGGAAGGCCTCAGATTGCAGCACTGCAAGACAGTACCCAAGGCGCGACAAACGGCCTAAGTAGTCCTTGCCATGAGCACATTTTCCTACGACGTCATCGTCATCGGCGGCGGGCCGGCAGGTCTCAGCGCCGCGACCGGGACCGCCCGCGCCGGTCTCAAGACCTTCTGCCTCGACAAGCTCGCGCCGGGCGGCGTGCTGATCAATCTTGGCGCACTGCACGACTTCGAGGACGGTGTCGACGGTCCCGCCCTTAGCGCGCGCTTGTCCGACGACGCCGGCAACGCAGGTGTCGAGATCGGCTTCGGTGAGGTCACCGCCATATCGGGCGGCGGACCTTGGAAGATCGAGACCGCCGAGGGCGAGGCGCACACCGCCCGCGCCCTGGTGATTGCCACCGGCCTCAACAAGGGCAAGCTCGGCCTGCCCAACGAAGCCGACTACGAAGGCCGCGGCCTGTCCCACTGCGCGATCTGTGATGGTCCCCTCTATGCGGGCGAGCCGGTGGTCGTAGTCGGAAACGGCGGTTGGGCCGACGTCGAGGCAAAAGAGCTCGAAGCCATGGTCGGCCAGGTCATCGTGGTGAATCCGGCGAAGGAGCCTGTCGTCGCGCTCGAAGGCGCCAACGGTCTCGAAGCGGTCGTCGTCCAGGCCGGCGGGACACGCAGATCCATTCCGGCGAAAGCGGTGTTCGTCTACCAGAATGAAACCCCGGCTGCGGAATTCCTGCCGGATTCGCTTGCACGCGACGGCTCAGGGCATATCGTTGTCGATGCCGAGGGGCGGACGTCAGTGCCGACGGTGTTCGCGGTGGGCGATGTGCGGGCAAACGCCCGCCGCCATCTCACCGATGCGATCGCTGACGGTCAGCGGGCCGCAAAGGCTCTCGCCGCCGCCCTGAAGCAGTAACCCGAGGAGAAATCTCCATGCGTATCGTCAATCCCACGTTCGGCCTGTCGGCTGCAGGCGGGGAAAAGATCGCGCTGAAGCCGGTGAATTGGAAGACCGACGCAATCGCGCTGATCTCCAATTCCAAGCCGAATGCGCGTGAACTGCTCGAAGGCGTCCGCGCCAGGCTGGGTGCCCACCGCCAAATCGACAATATCAAGTTCCACGCTAAGAACAGCGCCAGCCAACCGGCGCCCAAGGAATTGCTCCAGGAAGTGGCCAAGAACTACAAGGCCGCCCTGCTCGCGTTAGGTGATTGAGGAAGCTGTTCATCGTGGAGTTTCCACGACAGCATCGAACTCGAGAAACTCGGCATCACGGCCTACGTGATCGCCACTGAGACCTTCAAGCCGCTTGTCCTTGCCCAGGCCAAGGCCCGCAAGATCGAGCCCAAGCTTATCGTCGTGAAGCATCCGGTCGGCGGCCTCAACGCCGAGGAATTGCGCGAACGCATCGATGCGGCCACCAAGGGATTGAACGAGGCCACCGCGAAATGACCACCGCCGAGCAGGAAGTGATCGACGTCCCCGACATGGATGTCGAGGCATTCAACGACTACGCGCGCGAGCAGGGATGGAGCGACGGCATGCCGCTCTTCATCCCGACCGAGGCCAAGGTCGCCAAGTTCGTCGAAACCGTGCGCGGCGACAACCGCCCGTTCGCGCCGGTGCCGCCGCGCCAGGTGGTGCCGACGGTGCAGGCGCTCGCCGCCAACGCCGTGATGGCCGGCTGCAAGGCCGAGTATTTCCCAGTGGTAACGGCGGCGCTGCGCGGGCTGCTCGATCCCGACTACAACCTGCATGGCACGCTCGCCACGACGCACTCGTGCGCGCCGATGGTCATGGTGAGCGGCCCGATCCGCAAGGAGCTGAACATCAACTGCGGCTCGAACTGCTTCGGCCAGGGTTGGCAGGCCAACGCCACCATCGGCCGCGCCGTCGGCCTGATCCTGCTCAACACCGCGGGCGCCAAGCCCGGCGAGATGGATCGGTCCACGCAAGGCAACCCGGCCAAGTACACGTTCTGCTTCGGCGAGAACGAGGAGGAAAATCCCTGGACGCCGTATCACGTGCAGCGCGGCTTCGCGCCAACCGACAGCGTGGTGACGGTGATGTCGGGCGAAGGCCCGCACAATCTCAACGATCACGGCTCGACCACGGGCGATGGCCTGCTGACCACCTTCGCAGGCGGCATGGCGACGCCGGGCGCCAACACGGTGTACGGCAAGGGCCCCTCCTTCGTGATCATCGGGCCCGAGCACGCCGCGACCTTGAAGCGCGACGGCTTCACCATCGAGAGCATCCGCCAGGAGCTGTGGAAGCGCGCGCGCATCCACGTCAGTCGGATCTCGAAGGAGAACTACGACACCTACGTCAGCACCGGACACAAGCCGGATGGCGACTACTTCCATATCGGCCGCACGCCCGAGGACATACACATCACCGTGGCCGGCGGACCGGGCAAGCACTCCGCCTTCATCCCCTCGTTCGGCGGCACCACCGTCGCCTCCGTGCGCATCGCCAGGTAGGCATCACGTGAACGAATGGTGCGGCTGGCCCGTCGTCGAGGAGTCGACGGGCTTCGAGGACGCACAGAAGATCCTGATCGACGCCGAGCTGTCGGACGGCCTGCCCTTAGTGCCGCCGACGCGGCGCCGCCTGGACGCAATGGTGGCCGGCATCGCGGGCCGCGCCGATTCGCACGGCATGATGCCGCCGATGTTCGGCGACATCACCGCCGAGACGGTCGCCTACCAGTGCGTGCTCGCGGGCGCCCTGCCGGCCGAACTGCCGATCGTGCTGGCGGCCGCGACGGCGACCCTCGAGCCGGACTTCAACCTGCTGGGTATCGCGACCACGACCGGCAGCGCCTGCGTGGCGCTCTGCGTTCACGGTCCGATCTCGCGCAAGCTCGGAGTCAATGCCGGCACCAACTGCATCGGCCCCGGTTCGCGCGCCAACGCCTGCATCGGCCGCGCCCTGCAGCTTTGCCTGCGGAACATCGGCGGCGCGCGCTCGGAAACAGGGGACATGGCGACCATGGGCCAGCCCGGCAAATACACGCTCTGCTTCGGCGAGCGCACTGACAGCCCCTTCCCCACCCACACTGAGCGCCTGGGGCTCGGCAGGGACACCAGCGCCGTTACGGTGATGGGCATTTCAGGTACCGCCGAGATCCTGCCTGGAGACGGCGAAGGCGCCACGCCCGAAGCGATCCTCGACCCGATCGTGGCCGGCATGCGGGCTGAAATCGTCATGTCCGGCCAATCGCGCAGGAACCAGCGCGGTGAGCAGGTCGTGCTGTTGCCACTCGAACTGGCGCAGAAGATCGCGCGGCATGATGGGTGGACCATCGAGCGCGCCCAGCGCTATCTGTTCGACAAGGGAGAAGATGTGGCGATCGCCTCGGAGGCCATCCACCCGATCGTGACCGGCGGCGCCGGCTACAAGATGGCCTATCTGCCGATCTGGGGCGGCGGCTCGAAAACCGTGACGCGGCCGCTCTAGCTCAGGTTCGAAGGGCGAACGAACTTCCGCTTGGCCGCCGCAATTCGCTGTCGCTTCGCCTTCAAGGTAACCACGGCGTATTCAACATCCGAGTGGCGCGCGCTTTGCACCAGCGCGCTCAGCGCCCGTTCCAGATTCAGGACGCTCGGCCGCCGCCGGCGCCAAAATGGAAGGGTCTTCTTGGTCCCGAACATCCTCTTCTCCTTTCCATGTGAAGAAGCTACGGCTTCGCCGGGAACAAAGTTCCTTCAGATCTTCCAGCCCAACCATTCGCAGACGCCGCGGCCCATTACCCACTCGAGATCCTGGCCTTTGAGCCACGGCAGTTCGTCGGTGAACATCGTGACGCCCTCCCGATAGCTGCAGGGCAGCCGCGACCAATCGGTGCCCCAGAAAGTGCGCCTGGAACCAAAGGCATCGACCACGCGCCTGATCTGCGGATGCACCGACTTGAAGGGATAGATCTTGTCGTCGACATAACACGGCATAGCGGTGACCTTCGCCGCCACGTTGGGACGCTTGGCGAGCGCCAACACCTTGTCGAGGGTGGCGAAGTTCTCGGCCTCGCGCACGTCCTTGCCGCTTTTCAGACCGAGATGGTCCAGGACGAGGCGCAGGTCCGGATAGCGTTCGGCGACTTTGTCGGCGAGATGCATGTACTCATGATGAAACAGCACCATCGCCGGGATGCCGAGCCTTTCCATCTCGCCCCAGACCCAGTCGAACTTGCCGTCGAGCAGGGGCTGGCGCAGCACCGGCGTGTGGAAGGTGAAGCGCATGCCGAGCATGCCGGGCTGCTTCTTCCAGTCCTTGATGGTCTGCCGCGCGTCGGCCGCCTCGGGATCGAACCGGCCCATGATCGCGAAACGGTTCGGATGGCTTCTCGCCGCATCGATGGCGACGTCGTTGCGGTCGCCCTCCCACGAGGGCGGCACGATGATCACGCGATCGACGCCGGCCTTGTCCATCTCGGCCAGGAGCTCTTCCTTGCCCAGCGGCTCGCGGTGCGGCTCCGCACGTGCCGGCCACGGGCGCTCGGGCGTGTTGGCCGCCCAGATGTGCACCTGTGCGTCGCAGATCATCATGGCAAGCGATCGCGCCAGGGACGCGCCTCCTCGAGCTGGGCCGCCAGCGAATAAAGCATCTCCTCTGCCCCATAGGGGCCCGCGAAGTGCAGGCCGATCGGCAGGCCGTCGTCCGTCGATTCGAGCGGCACCGACATCGCCGGGATGCCCGTGGCGTTGCATACCGCGGTGAATGCGGTCATCGGCACGACTTCCTTCTCGAACTGCTCGGCGCTGCCGTCCATACGCACCGTGCCCAGCGGCAGGTGCGTGCGCGCGATCGTCGCCGACAGCAACACGTCGTATCTCTGGAAGAACGTCCCCAATTGCCGCCCGGTGCGATGGAATGCCTGCGTGGCGCGTATGTACTGCTCCGCGCTCACCGTGCGGCCGCGTTCGGCGTAAATCTCGGTGATCCGCTCGAGATCGCCCGGGCCGGGCGTCCGCCCGCCGGCACGCAAGCGGATGTTGGTCCAGGTGTTGGCGCACATCACCAGCCAGAACGCGGCTTCCAGCACCTGCGCGTCGTAATCCGGAGCCGCTTCCTCGACATGGTGACCCAATTCTTCGAGGAGATTTGCGGTGCGTTCGACCGAGCGCACGAGCGCGGGATCCAACGCCTCGCCGCTCACCGGCTTGCGCATGAAGGCGATCCGGAGCCTGCCGGGCTTGCGCTTGGTTGCCGACAGGAACGATCCGGCCGCAGGCGCGGCATAGGGGTCGCCTGGCTCGCTGCCCGCGAGCACATCGAGCAGTGCCGCGCTGTCGCGCACCGAAATCGTAACGGCGAGCTGCGCTCCCGCCCCTGCCAGGGTCTCGCCGATTGGCGCCAGGCTGATCCGGCCGCGCGAGGGCTTCAGACCGAACAGGCCGCAGAGCGACGCCGGGATTCGGATCGAGCCGCCGCCGTCGGTCGCATGCCCCATCGGCAGGCCACGCGCGGCGACGACCGCCGCCGATCCGCCGGATGAACCACCCGGCGAGAGATCCGCGCGCCAGGGATTGATCGTAGCCCCGCCGAACGCCGGTTCGGTCGTGGGCGCAAGACCGAACTCGCTGGTGTTGGTGCGTCCGACAATGACGAGGCCCGCTCGGCGCATGCGGGCCACGGCCGCGCTATCGGCCACCGCTACCGGCTCCTTGGCGAAGAACTTCGAGCCGACCGTGGTCACCTTGCCCGCGCAATCGGCCATAAGCTGCTTGACGACGAACGGCACGCCCATGAACGGCCCGTCGGAAGCCGGCGGTGCATCGTCGTAGAAATCGGTGATCGCGTTCAGCCGTTTGTTCAGCTCGCGCAAATTGGCGAGCGTGCTGTCGAGCAACTCCTTGGCGCTGAGCTTCTTCGTCCTGACGAGCTCGGCCGCGCCGAGCGCGTCGCATTTGTCGAACATCAGTTGCGCCAGCGTTCGAGGTTGGCGGCCACAAAGGCGTCGTCGTTCAGCTCGGGATAGGTCGCGTACAGCCGGTCGATGCCCTCGCTCTGGCCCGGGCTCAGCTTCTCGTGCGGATCGAGACACTCGATCGATGTCATCAATCCCTGGCGACGCAGGATCTCATGGCAGCCCGGGATGCAGCCGGCGAAGTCGTTGTCGACGTCGAACACGACGCTGTTGCAATCCGTGACGAACGAGTCGAGGGCCAGGATTGCCGGCGACACGTCGTTACCCGCCACGGCAAGCCTGAGCCGCTCAAGCAAGGTCACCGCGCCGCGCGCCCAGATGCTCCAGTGCCCGAGCAGGCCGCCGCGAAAACGCAGCACGATCTCCCGGTTGCCGGTGCGCACGACCAACGGCGTCACCAGGTCGGCCACGATATGGTCGTCGTTGCCGGTATAGAGCGTGATCCGATCTTCGGCATGCGCCTGCGCAATGCCGAAGGCGACGTCGAGCGTGCGGTACCGGTTGAACGGCGCCACCTTGATCGCGACCACGTTGTCGATGGCAGCGAAGCGCGCCCAGAAGGCGCGCGACAGCTTGATGCCGCCAACTGCGGTCTGCAGATAGAAGCCGATCAGCGGCATCTCCTTGGCGACCGCCGTGCAGTGCTCGATCAACTCGTCCTCGCTCGCTCCCTTGAACGCAGCGAGGGATAGCAGCACGGCGTGGTAGCCGATCGCGCGCGCGGTCTTGGCCTCCTCCACCGCCTGCGCCGTCTTGCCGATCGCGCCCGCGATCATGACCAGCGGCCGATCGGTCCAGTCCCTGGCGGTTTCGATCGCAAGCTCGAGCACCGGCTTGTAGAGGCCAACCTCGCGGATGGCGAATTGCGTCGAGTGCACGCCGACCGCCAAGCCGCCCGAGCCCGCATCGACGTAGTAGCGGCTTATGGCGCGCTGGCTCTGTTTGTCGAACTTGCGGTCGGCGCCGAGCGCCAGCGGATGCGCCGGGATGACCGCGCCGCGGCGCAAGGTCGACAGGATCGGCTCGGGCAGGTCGTTCCAATGCATGGCGACATTCTATCCCAATTCAGGTCCGGCGAGCGCGAAGACGTGGGCGGGGCTATCGAGCTTTTCCGCCATACCCAGCGTCATGCGCATATAGCCACGAGGTGAGACGGCGCCCTGCCGCTCGAGCCAGCGACGGATGCCGCCGTGCGCCTCCGGTACGTCAATGATGAACGGTCCCTTGGCCGAGGTCGTTGCCTTGGCGAGCAGAGCCAGCGCCACGGCTTCGTTGTCGGCGCTAATAGGTCCGATCGAGCTCGCCGTCCGCCCCTCGCGGCCGAGGGAGAACCCGGCCAATTTGCCCGATGCCGTCTCGGCAAGCCACGCCAGTCCGGGCTGCCGCGTCGCGAGATGGGCGAGCAGGGTCGGCCGCTCCATGCCGGAGAGCGGCCGGTCGTAGGTCGCGAGCTTCGGCAGATCAGCTGCTCCCATTGGCCGGATGACGATACCAGCTGGCGGCGCGATGCCCTCGCCCGCCACGCCGAAATGCCAACGCCTTATTGCATAAAGATCGTGAAACCCAAGCGGCAGGTAGATCGGCCGGCCCTGCTCCGTGGCGTCAAGGCCGGCGACCGCGCCGTTGGCAACCACCTCCTCGATGCAGCGCTTCAGGAGCGCCGTGCCGAGCCCGCCGCGCCGGCGAGCCTTGGTGACCAGCACCATGCTGATCCAGGCGAGCTTCTGGCCGAGCGGCAGGACGAGCGAGCTCGCTTCCCACGCGCCCGAATCACCCTTCAGTCCGAAGCCGCGACCCGCGCCCAGCATGAAGCGCCAGTCGGCGACGTTCTGGTTCCAGCCGGCCTCGATCGACAGCGGCCAGACGGCCTCCGCCTGCTCGGGACCGATCGCTTCAATATTGACCATCGCGCACTTCGTAATGCGTGGGCTTGTTGATGGTCGCCATGTCGCGGGAAAGCCAGTCGGCGTTCCATTCGATCATTTTCTTCAACGGCACCTTGGGCGGGCCGAACTCCTTCACCATGCGGGCCGAATTGTTGATCCAGCCGGTCGGCGCCGGCGTGCCGCTGAAATTCGGGCGCTTGCCGAGGAGCTTGCCGAACTCGGCCGCCACATCGGCGACCGCGAAGGTCTCCGGACCGGTGACGTTGATCGGCGATGTCGGCGTCGTTGCGTGCGCGAGGCAGCGCAACGCCACATCGTTGGCATCACCCTGCCAGATCACGTTGGCATGTCCCATCGCGAGATCGATGGTCTGGCCGTCGCGCACCTTGCGGCCGATGTCGTGCAGCACGCCATAACGCATGTCGATCGCGTAGTTGAGGCGAAACAAGCGGCCCGGCGTTTTGTACCGGTCCGAGAAGTATTCGAACATGCGCTCGCGGCCGACACAGGACGTGGCGTAGTCGCCGGGCGGCGGGATGGGCGGCGTTTCCTCGGTCGCGCCGCCGCTGTCGACCGGCACGAACGGATAGACGCAGCCGGTCGAGAACGCCACGATACGCGAGGATTTGAACACCTCGGCCACCATCGCCGGCACCTGCACGTTCATCGCCCAGGTGAGCGGGATGTTTCCCGCCGCGCCGAACTTGCGGCCGGCCATGAAGACGACATTGGCGGCCTGCGGCAGCTTCTCCAGTGCCGACCGGTCCAGCAGGTCGGCGGGAATCGTTTCGACATCCGCCTCCGCAAGGGCCTCGCGTACGCCCTTCTCGCTGAACCGCGCCACGCCGATCACACGCTTGGTCGGAGCCGCGCGCTTGGCCATGCGGGCCAGCGTCGGCCCCATCTTGCCGCCGACGCCCAGCACCATGATATCGCCCGGCGTCTTGGCGAGCTCCGCGACCAGCGCCTGCGACGGCCGCGTCATGAACTCTTCCAGCGCCTCGACGGTCTCGAAACGGTCGGGCAATTTCTCCGTCATTGGATTTTTTCCTTCGGCGCGGCCGGCATGGGCTTCAGCGATTGAAAATCCATCTCGGCTCCGACGGCAAACCCCGGGCAATCGAGCGAACGCAAATCGAGCTTGCCGCCTTGCGCGCTGAGCCGCACCGGCTTGCCCGGCTCGCGATGGTAGAGCATGGGATGCGCCTTCAGGAATGCCTCTTGCTCCCTTTCGGGAGCAGCCGACATGCCGTCGATGAAATGATGCGCGTTGCGCTCGACATGCGCGAGCCCGAGCAATGACACCAGCGCCAGATCCTGCTGCACACTGGCACCGGGCTGGGTCGTCAGGTCCTCGGCCGACATGAAATGACCGTTACGGAGTTTGGCCACGCGCGCGGCATTCAGGATCGACTTGTAGAAGCCCTTGCAGTTCTTGCTCGAGACACCGGCATAGCCGAGCTTCAGCGCCTCGGGGAACGTCGAGAGCTCGCCGTCCGACTCATCGATGATCACGGGCCGGTACTTCGCCAGCGCCGTCACTGGTCGGCTGAGAGCCGATTGCCGCTTGATCGGCTGCTCGATGAACAAGGTCGACTTCACCATTTTCGCCAGAGCCGGCGTCTCTTCGACCTTGCGCCACAATTCGACGATGCCGTCCACATCCTCGTACTGCTCGTTGCCGTCGAAAGTGCAGCGGTAGTCGCCCGCGCCCTTGTCGAGCACTGAGGCGATGCGCGATAGCCGATCGAGGTCGGCCTTCACGTCACCGCCGACCTTGAGCTTGTAGTAACGCCCTCTGTAATAGGACACCACTTCTGCCAGCGTCTCGGGCAGGCCGTCATCGACGCGTGCCGATGCCGGTCGGTCCGCGGCCGTCAACGGGTCGACCAGACCCACCGTGTGGCGAACGTCGATCGTCGTGCCGGGCTTCAACCCAGCGATGAAGGACTTGAGATGACCGGGCTCGATGTCTGGCGTCAGGTCGGTTGCCTGGATGCCCGGGTCGTTGGCGACGATCATCCGAGCGAAAGAGCGGCCTGTCGCCTTTCCCACCGCATCGAGGATAGCGCGATCCAGCAATGCCGGCCCGTACGACGCCACCAGCGGATTGAGGCCGAGCTCGGCGCCGCGCGCCAGCTGCTGGCGATAGGTCCCGGCATAGAGCTCGAACGGCGTCTCCCAGCCGCGTGCCGTATAATGATCGATCGCGAGCTGCAGCGCCTGACGAAGCTGGTCCAGATTCTGCGCGTCGGTAAATTGCGGACTCTTTTCGAACCATTTGGCCGCGAGCGCTTCGGCCGCGACGCCTTCGCTGGTGCGGCCGTTCTCCAGGCTGATGCGCACACGCACGATCGCCTGCGTGCCGTGCGTCACCGTTATCACGCCGAAGCGGAACGGCAGGCGCAACTTGAAATCGCGCTCGTAGCGCTCGACGTTCTCAACGCGTACCTTCACGGCAAGCTCTCCAGCACACCTTGAACATAGCCGATCATGCGGGCCGCGCAGGTTGCACCATCGGGCTCATAGACGAACGGCTCCATCGCCACCCACCCGACATAGCCGGTATCCTTCAGCGCCTGGAGCACGGGAGCGAACTCATCGTCGCCTTGGCCCGGTCCCTTCTTGTTGCGGTCGTTCAACTGGACATGCGCGACCAGGCCTGTCGGCATCCAGCGGCGGATGGCGTCAGCGACGGGTTCCGACTCCATGTTGGCGGCCGCCAACGTATCGACCATCGATTTGAAGGCGGGATTGCCGATCCTCTGTACGACAGCAGACGCTTCGGCCAGCGTGTTGATGTAGTTGCAGTCGGGCTTGGCGAGCGGCTCCAGGCAATAGGTGACACCGGCGTCCCGTGCCGCATCCGCGGCAATCGTCCACGCCTCCTCGACCCGTTTGGCGTCGTCGCCGTTGCTCACGCGGCGCTGCGCCGGCGAGCCGTGGACGAGATATTGGCCGCCCAATTCGGCGCAGATTTCGACCGACGCGCACAGGACGTCGACGCTCCTCCGCCAAACATTGCGGTCGGCGCTCGCAATCGAGAGACCTGCCGGGGCAGCGAGAAGCCAATGCAGGCCGCTCACCTCAAGCCCGGCCGCTTTCATTGTGTTCCGGATATCGCCACGCTTGTTGGCCGGCATGCGCCAGGCATCGTCACCGAAAGTGAAGAGCGCGATCTCCAGGCCGCGATAGCCGAGGGCCGACGCGAGCGCGCACTGGCGATCGAACCGAAGCTCGCGGACCACCTCGTTGCACAGAGACAGTTTCACCGATGATCCTTGTCTTGACGGTCCAAAAGCGCTTCGTCAGTGTGACTGCAATGCGCGGCACGTTAACATGAAAATCAAGGCGCTGGCTCAGCAGTACTGGCCCACCGCCGCGCTATTCGTTGCGCTCCTCGTGATCTGGCAACTCGCCGTCAGCGTGAGTGGCATCCGTGAATATCTGCTGCCCGCGCCGCAGTCCGTTTGGCACGCGCTCTGGTATCCCGAGGTGCCGTGGACCCAGCACCTTTGGGCGACGACCTGGGAGATCATCGGCGCGTTCTTCATGGCGGCCGGCGTCGGCGTGCTGCTCGGCGTCGCCATCGCCTGGTCGCCGCTGATCGCCAACGCGCTGGTGCCGTTCCTTGTGTTCGTCAACACGCTGCCGAAGGTCGCGGTCGCGCCGCTGTTCCTGATCTGGCTGGGCTACGGCATCTTCCCGAACATGCTGATGGGCGCGCTGATCGGCTTCTTCCCGGTGGTGATCAACACCGCCGTCGGGCTGAGCCAGGTCGAAGCCGACATGCTCGACCTGGGGCGCGTGTTCAGCGCGCCGAAATGGAAGATCTTCGTCAAGATCCGCATTCCCAACGCGCTGCCCTACATCCTGAGCTCGCTGAAGATCACCGCGACCGCCGCCGTCGTGGGCGCCATCGTCGGCGAGTTCGTCGCCTCGCAGCGCGGCCTCGGCTACCTGATCACGACGACGCAAAGCAGCATGAACACCTCGCTGGCATTCGCCGCGCTGATCTGGATCTCGGTCGTCGGACTGGTGCTTTACGGCCTCGTCGTTCTGATCGCGCGGCTGTGGGCGCCGTGGGCGGAAGGCGTCGATTGATTTGAAGGGAGAATGGGGATGAAACGGTCAATGTCACTCGCGTTTGCTGCGCTGCTCGCAGCAACGGGCAGCGCCTCGGCGCAGGAGAAATGGAAGTTCGCGCTGAACTGGTTCCCGGTCGGCGACCATGCCGCCTACTGGGTTGCGCTCGACAAGGGCTACTACAAGGAAGCAGGCCTCGACGTGACCCTGGAGAACTCCAAGGGCTCGGGCGACACCATCGCCAAGGTCGATACGGGCCGGGCCGATGCGGGCCTCGCCGATGCTGCGGTGCTGATCGCCTCCAAGGCGCGCGGCACCACAGTCAAGACGATCGGCATGGTGTTCGACAAGACGCCGCTCAATTTCTTCAGCCTGAAGAGCAAGCCGCTCGCCAAGCCGGCCGACCTGGAGGGCGCGACCGTGGGCTCGCCCCCGGGCGACGCGCAGCGCCAGATGTTCCCAGCCTTCGCCAAGTTCAACAAGATCGACGCCAGCAAGGTGACGTGGGTCAACATCGAACCCGCGGCCAAGATCGCCGCCGTCGCCGAGAAGCGCATGGACGGCGTCAGCGACTACACGACCGGCCTGCCGCTCTACGAGAAGGCCGCCGGCAAGGGCAACGTCGTCATGATGCCGTGGGCTGATTTCGGCTTCGACCTCTATTCGATGTCGATCATGGCGAGCGAAAAGACGATGAAGGAAAAGCCCAAGCAGCTGAAGGCCTTCCTCGAGGCTTCCTACAAGGGCTGGCGTGACGTCATGGCCGATCCGAAGGCGGCGATGGTGATCTTCAAGAAGCGCGTGCCCGAGATCGACGTCGAGGCGCTCAGCGCCAACATGATGATGGGCCTCGAGCTGATGAAGACCAAGCAGTACGCCGAGGGCGGCATCGGCTCGATCGACGACAAGCGCATGTGCGCTTCGGTCGATCTGGTGAACACCTACATGGGCCTTCCCAAGAAGGTCGAGTGCAAGGACGTCTACACCAAGGAGTTCTACACCAAGGTAGACATGCCGAAGTGAGACGTAGGCGTTGAGCAGCACGCTGATCGACCTCTCCGGGGTCGGTATGACATACGAGGCGGCGAGCGGTCCGGTCGAGGCGCTCGCCGGCATCTCGCTGAAGGTCGGCACCGGCGAGTTCGTCTCTTTGGTCGGCCCGAGCGGCTGCGGCAAGTCGACGTTGCTGCGCATCGTCGCCGGCTTGCGGCCGGCGACACGCGGCACGGTGGGAGTCGCCGGCCAGAAGGTGACCCGGCCAATCTCTCAGGTCGGCATGGTGTTCCAGGCGCCGGTGCTGCTGAAATGGCGCTCGATTCTCGACAACGTCCTGCTGCCCGCCGAGCTTGCCGGCAAGGATGCCGGCTCGCTCAAGTCCCGCGCGCACCAGCTTCTCGAGATGGCGGGGCTCGCCGGCTTCGATACCAAGCTGCCGCGCGAACTGTCGGGCGGCATGCAGCAGCGTGCCGCGCTGTGCCGCGCCCTGCTGCTCGATCCGCCGCTGTTGCTGATGGACGAGCCGTTCGGCGCGCTTGACGCCATGACGCGCGACGACATGGCGCTCGAGCTGCTGCGCATCTGGGGGGAAACCAGCTCGCCGCGGAAGACCATCCTGTTCGTGACGCATTCCATTCCCGAGGCGGTGTTCCTGTCGGACCGCGTGGTGGTGATGTCGCCGCGCCCCGGCCGCATCGCCGCCGACATCAGGATCGACCTGCCGCGGCCGCGCACCGTCGAACTGCGCGGCTCCGAGGCATTCGGCCGGTTCAATCTCGAGCTGTTCCACGCCCTGACCGGTCGCGCCAACGCCGCCGGGTTGGCCTGACCGGCGCTTCTTGATAAGACCCCCGGAGCATTCCGGAGGAGTCAAATGTCGGTCGCAGCCACCCCGATGAAGAACGCCGCCAAGGGCACCAAGGCGGACGCCCGGCCGTTCGACTGGGAGGACCCCTTCTTCCTCGACGACCAGCTCACCGAGGAGGAGATCGCGATCCGCGACGTGGCGCGCGACTACTGCCAGGACAAGCTGATGAGCCGCGTGCTGGAGGCCAACCGGCACGAGAAGTTCCACCGCGAGATCATGAACGAGATGGGCGCGCTCGGCCTGCTGGGCTCGACCCTGCCCGAGAAGTACGGTTGCGCCGCCACCAACTACACGACCTACGGCCTCGTGGCGCGCGAGGTCGAGCGCGTGGACTCCGGCTACCGTTCGGCGATGAGCGTCCAGTCCTCGCTGGTCATGCATCCGATCTACGCCTACGGCACGGAGGAACAACACCTGAAGTACCTGCCCAAGCTCGCCTCGGGCGAATGGGTCGGCTGCTTCGGCCTCACCGAGCCCGACCACGGCTCCGATCCCGGCGGCATGAAGACGCGCGCGGTCACCGTGCCCGGCGGCTTCAAGGTGTCGGGCTCAAAGATGTGGATCACCAACGCGCCGATCGCCGACGTGCTGGTCGTATGGGCCAAGCTCGACGGCGGCGCGATCCGCGGCTTCGTGCTGGAACGCGGCATGAAAGGCCTCGCCACGCCCAAGATCGAGGGCAAATTCAGCCTCCGCGCGTCGGTCACCGGCGCCATCATGATGGACGAGGTCGACGTGCCCGCCGAGAACATGCTGCCCAACGTGGCGGGCCTGGGCGGCCCGTTCGGCTGCCTCAACAATGCGCGCTACGGCATCGCGTGGGGCGCCATGGGTGCGGCGGAATTCTGCTGGAAGCAGGCGCGCAACTACACGCTCGATCGCAAGCAGTTCGGCCGGCCGCTCGCCGCCAACCAGCTGATCCAGAAGAAGCTCGCCGACATGCAGACCGAGATTGCGCTCGGCCTGCAGGCCTGCCTGCGGGTCGGCCGGCTGAAGGACGACGGCAAGGCGCAGCCCGAGATGATCTCGCTCATCAAGCGCAACAATTGCGGCAAGGCGCTCGACATCGCCCGCACCGCGCGCGACATGCACGGCGGCAACGGCGTGTCGGACGAGTATCACGTGATCCGTCACGTCATGAATCTCGAGGCGGTCAACACCTACGAGGGCACGCACGACGTGCACGCGCTGATCCTCGGCCGCGCCATGACCGGCATCCAAGCCTTCTCCGCCGGGGCCTGACGGCGTGCCATTGCCGCCGGCCAGCGACATCGCGCTGGTCGTCCTGGGGGCGCTGGTCGCAGGCTTCGTCAACGGACTCACCGGCACCGCCTATGCGCTGGCGGCGATGAGCTTCTGGCTGCACGCCATGCCGCCCAGCTTTGCGGCACCCCTCGTCTGCCTGTGCGCGGTCGGCGGCCACCTGCAGGCGCTGCCGCAGATCTGGCATGGCGTGCGCTGGCCGCGGCTCTGGCCGTTCCTCGTCACCGGACTGCTCGGCGTACCGCTCGGCACCCTGCTGCTGAGCCGTGTGCAGCCCCAGCCGCTGAAGCTCGGCGTCGGGTTGCTCCTCGTGATCTACGTCTCCTGGAACGGCTTCGTGCGGCGGCCGCCAACCATCCGCAAATGGGGCGGGCGCATCGCCGACGCCACGGCGGGCTTCATCGGCGGCGTGCTGGGCGGCATGGCGAGCATCTCCGGCCCTGTACCTGTGACCTGGGTGCAACTACGCGACTGGACGCGCGACGAGCAGCGCGGCGTCAACCAGCCCTACAACATGGCGATCCTGGCGCTCGCTCTCGTCGCGGCCGCAATCGGCGGCCTGCTCGATACGCGCTGGCTGTTCTGGGCCGCCATCAGCCTGCCAGTGTCACTGCTCGGCACCAGGCTCGGCCTCAAGGCCTACGGCCGGTTCAATGACGCCCAGTTCCGCAAGATCCTGCTGGCGATGCTGGGCGTCTCTGGTATCGCCCTGATCGCCTCATCATTCCACTAGCGTGGGACAGGCAAAACGTTGGCCTGCTTGAATTTCAGGCCATTTGTCCCACTTCCCTGCCACCCCCTGCATGCAATGCATGCATTGCATGCACTGTCAGCTTTGGAGCCAGCGCAGGCAGTCGGCAGCCTTCAGAATGTCGTTCAGGGCTGCGCTCTCCCTGATCGCCATATATTTGCGCCGGATCTCGGCCAAGGAGCGCGCATGGTATTTCTGCGGCTCCTGCGACCAGGCCTGTCCGTTCAGGATGACGTCGAACGACTTGGCGTCGCTGGCGATTGCCGCGCCATTCGCAGCCGACCAGGGGAGGAAATAAGCGCCGATTTCCCCGGTCAGCAGCGGCATCAGCGTTGCCGACAGCGCCGGCCACGATTCGAAGGACGCTTCGGCTTGGGGCGACACCATGCGCTGTATCCATGCCATTACGTGCGGCGCCGAAGCGCGCATGATGGTGCCCGGCGTGGGATCGGTGGCCGCCTCGTACAACTGGCCCCACAGGCCGAAATCGGCCATTGCCGGCCGGCCGCCCAGCACGTAGGGCCGGCTTGCCAGATGCCGGTCGAGCAAGCCGAGCGCCCGCTTGAACGACTCCTCGATGATCGGCTTGGTCTTGGCGTTGGAGCCGACGAAGCCGATCCGATTTGTCATGCGTTGCGCCACGGCCGCGCGGGTCTGCGCCACCGCAAGCGGGCCTTGGGCACCGGCCATCTGCAGCGCAATGCGTTCGGCCGTCGCCCAGCTATCCGGCTGATAGGCCCAGCGATAGTGGAACATCCACTTGTTGCCCCACTCGTCGCCGTACTCCTCGAGCAACGCCGACAGGAAGGCGAGCGCGGGATCTTCCGGGACGATCGAAGGTTCAGGATGCGCCTTCTCGAAGCGTTCGATGATCGGTGTCGAATCCTGCACGCCCTCGCCGTCCGGCGTCACGACCAGCGGCACCAGCGGCAGCTTGGCGTATTTCTGGAACTCGCCCTGGTTGGCCGGCGAACGCGGCAGCCAGTCGTGCACGATGTTCTTGTAGCGAAAGTACGAGCGCACCTTCACCGAGTAGGGCGACAGCTCCGACCCGAAGATGCGGTGCGTGCCGCTCACGTCAGATTTCCTGCATCACCTGCACATCGGGGCGGCCGGCAAGGTAGTCGCCGAGCTTGCGGCCGAGCTCCTTGAAGTGCGGCGCCGCGCGATGAGCGTCGAGCGCGGCCTGATCGTCGTAGCGCTCCAGCATGACGTAGACGTTGGGGTCCGCCGTCTTGTGCAGCGCGTAGAGCTTGTTGCCCGGCTCGTCGGCACGCACCTTGGCCTGCAGCGCCTTCATCGTCGCCTCGAAATCGGCGTTGGCGCCGGGCTTGATCGTCAGTCTGGCGATGATGCCGAGCATGCTCGTTCCTCCGCTCGCGTTACTGTGGCCTCTTCTTCACAAGGTACTTGTGTTCGCCGTCGCACACCAGTTCGCGCGACTGGTTGTGGATGGTGAGCCTGAGCGTGACCACGCCGGTCGTGCGACCGGGCTTGAGCTCGGTGATCTCGAGCATCGGATAGAGCGTGTCGCCGCAATAGACCGGCTTCAGGAAGCGCGACGACTGCTCGAGGAAGCCGATCAGCGAATCGCCCACGATATGCGGGAAGATGCCGCCGCCCGCGGCGCCCTGAATCGCCACCTGCAGGCCGTGCGCCAGCAATTCGCGATGGCCGTGCGCCTTGCAGTATTCGCGGTCGTAGTGGATGGGATGGTTGTCGCCGCTCGCCGCCTGGAAGGCAGTGAACAGCCCTTCGGTCTGGGTGCGCGAATTTATGTAGAACTTCTGGCCGACCTTGAGGTCCTCGAACCAATGGGTCGGGCCGAAGCGATGCTCGGCCGGATCGAATGTCATCGGTGAACCTCAGCTCAGCGCCAGCATCCGCTCGTGCCAGCCATGGACCGGATCGTCCTTTTCCAGAAGCTCGAATCCCGGGCTGAGCGTGCGCGGCCACAGCAGCGTGCCGAGCAGGATGTAGTCGGCATAGGCCGGCGCCTCGCCCGACAGGAATTTCTGCCGAGCCAGCACCCGACGCGCCGGCTCGAGCGTCGCGCGGAACGCCGCCAAGCCCTTCTCGCGCGCCGCCTTCTGGAAAGCCATGAAGTCGGTCGTGCCGATGCGCTTGCCGCGCGACTCGACGAGATAGGCGCGATCCTCGGGCCGGCTGGCCTCGACCAGATCGCCGATCACGAACGGGAAGATCGCCGGGTTCACCACCGTATCGGCCCAGCCGTTGACGAAGTGTGCGTAGCTGCGGCCGGGATCGTTCGGGAACAGCGGCTTGTCGGGATACGCGTCCTCGAGATGGTTGGCGATCGCCCAGCTGTCCTTCACCACCTTGGTGCCGTCATGGATCACCGGGTAGGTCGTCGATTGAGCGAAGGCGATCTTCTGCTTCTCCGTTAGACCGCACGGTTCGTCGCGCCACCTGAGCCCCTTATGCTTGAGCGCCAGCTTGGCGCGCCAGCAATACGGGCTCGGCCGACGGTCGTTGGCGAAGGCAAGGTCGTAGAGCGTGATCATTTGCCGTCCAGCATTTTGATGATGCCCGAGAAATCCTTGGCGCCGTTGCCGCTGGCGACGAACATGTTGAAGAGCTGAGCGGCACTGGCGCCGAGCGGCGTGCTGGCGTTGACTGCGTTCGCCGCCTGCTGGGCGAGCAGCAGATCCTTCAGCATCATCGCCGCGGTGAAGCCTGCCTGATAGTCGCGGTTCGCCGGCGAGGTCGGCACCGGCCCCGGCACCGGGCAATAGGTGGTCATCGCCCACGACTGCCCCGACGAGGTCGAGGCGATGTCGAACAGCTTCTGGAAATCGAGGCCGAGCCGCTTGGCCAGCATGAAGCCTTCGCTGACGCCGATCATCGAGATCGCGAGCATCATGTTGTTGCAGATCTTGGCCGCCTGCCCGCTGCCGCTGTCGCCCGCCAGCACGATGTTCTTGCCCATCTTCTCGAGGATGGGCCTGGCCTTGGCGAAGGTCGACTGCGGGCCGCCGCACATGAAGGTGAGCGTGCCGGCGGTGGCGCCGCCGACGCCGCCCGACACCGGCGCATCGATCATCTCGAAGCCGGCCTTCTTGGCCAGCGTCGCGACGTGCTTGGCGCTGTCGACATCGATGGTCGAGCAGTCGATCAGCAGGGCGCCCTTGGCGGCATGCGGCAGCACGTCCTTCTCGTAGACTTCGCGGACGTGCTTGCCGGCCGGCAGCATGGTGACGACGATCTCGGCGTCCTTCACCGCCTCGGCAGTGCTCTTGGCGCGATGCGCGCCGTGCTCGACCGCCTTGGCGAGCGCCGGCTCCGACAGGTCGAAAGCCGTCACATGGTGCTGCGCCTTGCAGAGATTGGCGGCCATCGGCCCGCCCATGTTGCCGAGGCCGATGAATGCGATCTTCGCCATGGCTGTCCTCCCTAGTCGAACGTCAGATCATTGGAGACCGGCTTGAAATGCGCTTCGACCATGGCACGCGTCACGCCCTCGACAGTCGAAGGATTCCATTTCGGCTTCTGGTCCTTGTCGATCAGCAGCGCCCGCACGCCCTCGAAGAAATCGTGGCCGGGCCGCATGCAAGCCTGGCTCATGCGGTACTCGATGGTCATCGAATCCTCGAACGACCGGTTGGCGCAGCGCTTGAGCTGCTCGAGCGTGATCGCCATGGCGGTCGGCGAAAGCTTCATCAGGGCGGCGAGCTGCTTCTCAGCCCATTCGCCGGGATGCTCCTTCAGGTTGGCGACGATCTCTCCGACGGTTTCGGCGGAGAAGCACTTGTCGATGTCGGCCATCATCGCCGGCAGGGACGGCAGGCCCGGATCGGCGGCAAAGCGCGCGATCACCGCATCGACCTGCCGATTGGCGCCGGGACCGGAGATTTCGGCCGCGCCCAGAGCCGCCTGCAGATCGGCCATCCTGGCGCTCGGCACATGGGCATCGACGATGCCCGCCCACACGCCGTCAGCGACCTTCAGGCGATGGCTGGTGAGCGCCAGGAACGTTCCCAACGCGCCCCGCAGGCGAGTGAGGAAATAGCCGCCTCCGACATCCGGGAAGAGCCCGATCGTCGTTTCCGGCATGGCGAACATGAATTTCTCGCTCGCCACCGAATGCGAGCCGTGCACCGACAGGCCGACGCCACCACCCATGTCGATGCCGTCGATCAGCGAGATCCATGGTTTGGCGTAGCGATAGATGCGCCGGTTGACGATGTATTCGTCATAGAAGAAATCGCGGCGCAACGTGCCGGTGCTATGGCCCGTTCCTTCACGATAGAGATTGGTGACGTCGCCGCCGGCGCAGAAGGCGCGATCGCCGGCGCCGCGCAGGATCACGGCCTTGATCTTCGTGTCCTTCTCCCAACCCGGGATCACCTTCTCCAGTTCGAGGATCATGCCATGCGTCAGGGCATTCAGCGCCTTGGGACGATTGAGGGTGATGACGCCAAGCCCGTCCTTCACCTCGAACAGAATCTCAGGCTCCGACATCTACTCACTGCCCCATCAGCAAACGCCGCGAAATGATCACGCGCATGATCTCGTTGGTGCCTTCGAGGATCTGATGCACGCGCAGGTCGCGCAGATACCGCTCGATCGGGAAGTCCTTCAAGTAGCCGTAGCCGCCATGCAGTTGCAGCGCCTCGTTGACGACCTTGAAGCCGACATCGGTGGCGAAGCGCTTGCCCATGGCGGCGGCCTGCGTCGCCTCCGGCGACTTGGCGTCGAGCAGCGAGGCCGCGCGCCAGATCATCATGCGCGCCGCGTCGAGCTCGGTCGCCATGTCGGCCAGTTTGAATTGCGTCGCCTGGAAATCGGCGATCGGCTGGCCGAACTGCTTGCGCTCGACGACGTAGCGCGAGGCGGTCTCCAGGCAGGCGCGCGCACCACCCAACGAACAGGCGCCGATGTTGATGCGGCCGCCATCCAGCCCCATCATCGCGATCTTGAAGCCGTGACCTTCCGGTCCGAGCCGGTTGGCGACCGGCACCTTGCAGTTTTCGAAGATCACCGCCGCTGTCGGCTGGCTGTTCCAGCCGAGCTTCTGCTCCTGCTTGCCGAACGACAGGCCGGGCGTGCCGTTCTCGACGACCAAGGTCGAGATGCCGCCCGCGCCCTGCCCGCCGGTGCGCAGCATCACGACATAGACGTCGCTGCGGCCGCCGCCCGAGATGAAGGCCTTGGTGCCGTTCACGATATAGTGGTCGCCACGCAACTCGGCGCGGGTGCCGAGCGCCGCCGCGTCCGAGCCGGCGCCGGCCTCGGTCAGACAGTAGCTGGCGAAATGCTCCATCGAGCAGAGCTTGGGCAGGAAGCGCCGGCGCTGGTCGTCGTCACCAAAGGCGTCGATCATCCAGGCGGCCATGTTGTGGATCGAGATATAGGCCGCGGTGCTGGGACAGGCGGTCGCCAGCTCCTCCATGATCAGCGCCGCATCGAAGCGCGAGAGCGCGCTGCCACCGACATCATCCTTCACATAGATGCCGCCGAAGCCGAGCGACGCCGCCTCGCGCAGCGCCTCGACCGGGAAGATCTTCTCGGCGTCCCACTTGGCCGCGTGTGGCAGCATCTTTTCGCTCGCGAACTGGCGCGCCGTGTCGCGAAACGCTTCTTGATCCTCAGTGAGGCTGAAATCCATGCGCGGCGGATCATAAAGAGGGGTCCCCCTCTGTCAACGAACCGCCTATTCTCACGGCCATGAAGCTGGCCGGGGCATTGTTGTGGATCGTCATTGCGGTAGGGCTCATTGCCGGCGTCGGCATTGCGGGCTTCGTCTTCGACTATGAGCGGGTGCGCGAGCTCGGGCCGAAATACGAAATCGCCGTCGGCTTCATCACGCTATGGTCGATCCTATTCGTCGTCATGACGCTGCTGCGCCTGCCTTCGACACCCGCGATCGCCACGGCCGGCCTCTTCATTTGGATCGTTTATCGCCTGGCAGTGGCGCTGCTCACGGCGGGCTGGCCGCTCGTCGTCGATTTGCTCGGCGAAGCCGCTCTTGCGGCGGGCTTCTGCGGCTATATGGCCGGCGGCGCCGGGCCCAACGCCTATTATCGGCGTCGCCTTCCCGGCTCCTGATTGGCTATAAGTCCGGGCCCTATAGAGATCCAAACATGGCGAAACGCTTCTCTACCCTCGGTCGGTATCCGACCACCCGGCTGCGCCGCAATCGCCGCGAGGACTGGTCGCGCCGGCTGGTGGCCGAGACAAAGCTCTCGGTCGACGATCTGATCTGGCCGGTGTTCGTGCAGGAAGGCACGAACTCGCGCACGCCGGTCGACTCCATGCCAGGCGTCGATCGTCTGTCGGTCGATCTCTTCGTCGAAGCGGTCAAGCAGGCGCGCGATCTCGGCATCCCCGCCGTCGCGATCTTTCCCGAGACCGATCCCAAGGCCAAGACGCCCGACGCGCGCGAGGCCTACAATCCCGACAACCTCGTCTGCCGCGCCATCCGGGCGGCAAAGAAGGCGGTCACGGACATCGGCATCCTGTGCGACGTGGCGCTCGATCCCTTCAATTCGGATGGCCACGACGGCATCGTGAAGGACGGCGTGATCCTGAACGACGAATCGGTCGAGGCGCTCGTCAAGCAGGCGATCGTGCAGACCGAAGCCGGCGCCGACATCCAGGCGCCGTCGGACATGATGGACGGCCGCATCGGCGCCATCCGCAAGGCGCTCGACGCCAAGGGCTACCAGCACGAGCAGATCATGTCGTACGCCGCCAAGTACGCATCGGCGTTCTACAACCCCTTCCGCGACGCCATCGGCAGCTCGGGTGCGCTCAAGGGCGACAAGAAGACCTACCAGATGGACTACGCCAACTCCGACGAGGCGTTGCGCGAAGTGGGCTTCGACATCGAGGAAGGCGCCGACATGGTGATGGTGAAGCCCGGCCTGCCCTATCTCGACATCGTGCGGCGGGTGAAGGACGCCTTCGGCGTTCCGACCTACGCCTATCAGGTGAGCGGCGAGTATGCGATGCTGCGCGGGGCCTGCGACCGCGGCTGGCTCGACTGGAACAAGGTGCTGATCGAGACGCTCACCAGCTTCAAGCGCGCGGGCTGCGACGGCATCCTCACCTACGGCGCCATCGACGCGGCGAAGATTCTCAAAAACAAATGAAAGAACGCCCCTCGGCGCGGCTGATCCTGCTCGACCCGCAGGATCGCCTCTTCCTGTTCAAGGTGCACCAGCCGTCGGTCTACGATCCGGCAGACCCGTTCCGCGGGCCGTTCTGGATCATGGTCGGCGGCCTGGTCGACCCTGGCGAGGAATATGCGCAGACGGCGATCCGCGAGGCGCGCGAGGAGACCGCCCTCACGATCGAAGGCGGCGTGCGCTGGGTATGGACCCGCGAGCGGGTCATGCAATGGCGCGACAAACAGGTGCTGCATCGCGAACGCTTCTTTCTCGGCCGCGCCGCCTCGACCGACGTCGACACGTCCGGCCTGGACGACCGCGAAAAGAGCTGGACGCTGGATCATCGCTGGTGGAGCGTCGACGAGATTCTCGCCTCCAGGGAACGTTTCGAGCCGGTCGATCTCGGACGCCGCCTGCAGGCCTTGCTGCGCGACGGCCCACCCACAGAGCCGATCACGATTTCTTAGCGGCGCCGGCTCTCAGGATCGGCTGCATCTCGCTCATCGGCATCATGTCGCGTATCCAGGCAAACGAGCCCTGCTCCTTCATCGCCCTGCCCGCCTTCACGAACGTCGCCAGGGCCAGCCGCGACAGCGCACCGCCCACGCTGATGCGTTTGGCGCCGGCTTCGCTCAACTGCGTCAAAGTGATGTCCGGCTCGATATAGCCCGCCACGATGTTGATCGGCCGCTTCACTGCAGCCACCACCTGCTTGATGTCGGCGATCGTGCGCAGGCCCGGCGCATAGAGCACATCGGCGCCCGCTTCTTCGTAGGCTTGAAGCCGACGGATCGTGTCGCCCATGTCGTTGCGGCCGCGGATCAAGTTCTCGGCCCGCGCCGTCACCATGAACGGCACCGGAAGAGCGCGCGCCACCTTCACCGCCGCCCGCACACGCGCCACCGACAGATCGAAGTCGTAGATCGCGTTCTTGCGGTCGCCCGTGAAATCCTCGATCGAGCCGCCCGACGCCCCGGCCTCCGCGGCGAGCCGGATCGCCTGCGCCGAGGCTTCAGGCTCGTGCGCAAAGCCGTTCTCCAGATCGACATTCACCGGCAGGTCGGTGGCCGCGACGATATCGCGGGTGTTGGCGATCACCTGCTCGAGGGTCACCGAGCTGTCGATGCTGCCGAGCATGTTGGCGACGCCGAGGCTGGTCGTGGCCAGCGCCTCGAAGCCGAGGCCCGCCAACAGGCGCGCGGTGCCGGCATCCCATGGATTGGGAATGATGAATGCGCCGGGCCGTTCATGCAGGGCGCGGAAAGCGGCGGCTTTTTCGGCGTGAGTGGGCATGGCTCCCTCCAGGTCGTCGGGCTGGAATATGTAGACGACTCATCCTGACAACGTCGCGTCAGCAAAGCGACAGACGGCGCGGTCGCTCCAGGGCAGCAGCTCATCGGCGCCGTGGAAGCCCACATGGCCGCCCGAGCGCAGGAGATGCGGCTCGAGCGCCGGATTGCTCTTCCAGTCGAAGGCGTCATAGAGCCGGCCCGGGATCCACGGATCGTCCATGGCGGCGATCACCAGCGTCGGCACGCGGATGTCTGCCATGAAGCGCACCGGCTTGCAGCGCTCGTAATAATCCTCGGCACCGGCGAAGCCGTGGCGCGGCGCGATGAAAAGCTCGTCATATTCCCAGATCGTCGACGCGCCGAGGATCGCCGCCCGCTCCCCCGCCGTCAGGACGGCACCTTTCGCGGTCGCTTCACTCTTCATCTGGCGCAGCAGGTAACGATGATAGATCCGGTTGCGCGGCCGCATCATGTGGCTGCACACCACGGACAGATCGATCGGCGCCGAAACGATCGCCGCCGCAGCGAGCGGCGCGGCCTTTCCTTCCTCGCCCAGATATTTGAGCAGCATGGCGCCGCCCAGCGAATAGCCGACAGCGACCAGGCCGTCCTGCGACAGTTCGTTCGGCAGCAGCGTCAGCAAGGCGCGGAAGTCCTGGCTGCGGCCGGCATAGTATTGCCCGCCACACGCGGCACGCGAGGGACCCGCGCCCCGGAGATTGACGCGCAAGACCCGATAGCCGCGCTCGAGCAACAGCCGGGCCTGGCTCAGGATGTAGAGGCTGTCTTCGCTGCCGGTCAGACCGTGAATCAGAAGGACGAGCGGCCGGCCGGACACCGGCCTCGCCGGACGATCGAGCATGGCGAGCAGCACGTCACCCGTGCCGTCATTCAGTGCGAAGCGCAGCCGCTCGCTCTTATGGGGGGCGAGCTCGGCCTTCTTTTGCAGGAAGCGCGCGGCGAGCGTCTGGAGATCGCCGCCCCACCAGGGAAATCGCGGGCGAAACGGAGGCAGATCGTCGAGGCTCACGCCTCCATGTTAGCCACTCGCTCGAGGAATTTCTCCAGGACGAGATTGCACCACGGCCGGCCGCTGGTATCGCCGTGGAAGCCGACATGGCCGCCGGTTTCCGGCATCACCGGCAGAAGTCACGGATTGTCCGACCATTTGAACTCGCGGTAATGCTCGATGGGGATCCAGGGATCGTCGCACGCGGCCAGCACCATGGTCGGAATGCGGATCTCGGGCATGAAGTGAAGCGGCGTGCAGAGCGTGTAGTAGTCGATCGCTCCGGAGAAGCCGTAGCGCGGCGCGATCAGCCGCTCGTCGAACTCGAAGACGCCGCGCACCGAGCGGAGGATCTGCCGCTCCTCCTCGGAAAGACGTGCGCCCTCGGCCTCGGCCTTGACGCCGTTCAGAAGATAACTGTGATAGAGCCAGTTGCGCGGCCGCAGCAGGTGCTGGCCGGTGCGCAGCAGGTCGATCGGCGCACAGACCGATACCGCGGCCCGCAGCGGCGAGAACGAGCCTTCCTCGCCGAGATACTTCAGCAACATCGCGCCGCCCAGCGAGTAGCCCACGGCGACGATGCCGCTGGCCGTCAATTCCTCCGGGATCTGGTTCAGCACGCTGCGGAAATCGGCCGTGCGCCCGGCATGGTAGAGCTCGCCGCAATAGGGCCGCGACGGACCGGCGCCGCGCGTGTTCAGCCGCAGCACGCTGTAGCCGAGATCGAGCAGGTGACGTGCCGCGCTGAGGAGATAGACGCTGTCCTCGCAGCCGGTCATGCCGTGAATGAGGATGACGAGCGGTCGGCCTGGCTTCGGCTCCTGCGGCCGATCGAGCATGCCGAGCAGGATGTCGCCGGTGCGATCGGCCAACGGGAAGCACACGCGCTCGCTGTTGTGCGGCGCCATGTCGGCCTGAGCCGAGACGAGCAGAATGGAAAGCGTCTGCAGATCGGGTCCCCACCACGGAAAGCGGGGACGGAACGGAGGCAACTCCAGAGAATCGATAGACGGCGGCACGGCTAATCCGTATGGACGCTGGTTAGGTCATGAAAACGTCCGTTCATACGGGGAGTTCCGCGCCGCTGGGCGTGCTGTGCGCCGTCGGCGCCGCGATCGTCTGGAGCACCGCGGGTGTGATCGTGCGGCGCATCGATTTACCGGCGTGGGACATCTCTTTTTGGCGCTCCGCACTACTTGCCGCCACGATATTGCCACTGCTTGCTTGGCAACGTCGCGCCGTCTGGATCGATGTGCGCAACGCGGGCCGTTCGCTTTTCTTCAGCGGATTGCTGCTCGCCGCCACCTTCATCGCCTTCATCCTCGCGCTCGGCATGGCGCCGGTCGCCAACGTACTCATCGTGTTCGGCGCCACGCCCTTCATCACAGCGTTGCTGGCGCGGCTGTTACTAGGCGAGCCACTGCATCGCCATACGCTGCTCGCGATGGCCGTCGCGACGGCGGGGCTCGCATTGTCCGTCGCCTCGTCACTCAAGAGCGGCGCCGTCGCCGGCATGGCGCTCTCCTTCGTCGTCGTATTGTGCATGAGCTCGAACTACGTGATCGTGCGCCGCCGCCGCGACGTCGACATGTCGCCCTCGCTCGCGCTTGCCGGCGTCCTGTCGGCGCTTGGCGCGTTGCCCTTCGCCCACCCTTCGGAAGTCACCGCGGTGCAGATGCCATGGCTGCTGGCGCTCGGCCCCGGCCAGCTCGCTGCCGGCCTTCTCCTCTACATGGCGAGCCTCAAGCGCATCCCGGCCGGGCGCGCCGCCCTGCTCGGCCTGCTGGAATTGGTGCTGGGGCCGATCTGGGTATGGGCGATCGACGGCGAGGACCCGGGCGCGCTGACCCTGATCGGCGGTGCGGTCGTGATCGGCGCCGCTGCGGCAAACGTCTGGCTGGATTCGCGGGCTGGCGCTCGCTAAGAACCGCGCATGACCCAGAAAGCCAAAGGGCCCCTCGAGGGCATCGTCGTCGTCGATCTGTCACGCATCCTGGCCGGCCCTTACTGCACATTTTTGATGGCCGAAATGGGCGCCCGGGTGATCAAGGTCGAGCCGCCCAAGGGCGGCGACGATGCGCGTGCCTATGGCCCCTTCGTCAATGGCAAGTCGACCTACTTCGCGTCGGTCAATCGCGGCAAGGAATCGATCGCGCTCGATCTCAAGAACGACGAGCATCGCGCGATCTTCGAGAAGCTGCTCGCCAAGGCCGACGTCGTGGTCGAGAACTTCCGGCCGGGCACGATGGAAAAGCTGGGCTACGGCTGGGACAGCCTGCACAAGAAATACCCCAAGCTGATCTATGCCTCGGCCTCGGGCTTCGGCCATACCGGCCCGAACTCCAAGGACCCGGCGTATGACATGGTGATGCAGGGCATGGGCGGCGTAATGAGCATCACCGGCAACGAGGGCCAGCCGCCGGCGCGAGTCGGGATGTCGATCGGCGACCTGGGCGCCGGTCTCTATACCGCCGTCGCCGTCAACGCCGCACTCGTGCACCGGCTCAAGACCGGCGAAGCGACCAAGATCGATATCGCCATGTTCGATTGCCAGCTGGCGCTGCTCGAGAACGCGATCATGCGATACACGGTCGAAGGCGAGATCCCCGGTCCGCTCGGCGCGCGCCATCCGACCATCACGCCGTTCCAGGCCTTCGCCACATCGGACGGCTCGATCATCATCGCCGCCGGCAACGATGGCCTGTTCGTCAAAATGTGCGAGGGACTCGGCAAGCCCGAATGGGCGGCTAACCCCGACTACAAGACCAACGCGCTGCGGCTGAAGCATCACAAGAAGCTGTGGAACGAGATCGAATCGGTGCTGAAGCACAACACGACGGCGCACTGGCTGGGCGTGATGGCCAAGGTCGGCGTGCCGTGCGGGCCGATCAACAACGTGGCCCAGGCGATCGCCCATCCGCAGGTCGCCGCACGCAACATGCTCGTGTCGGTTCCGGACGGCAGCGGCGGCACCCTGAAGCTGGCCGGCAATCCGCTCAAGATGTCGGCGTTCGACGATCCGCCGACGCGCCGCCCGGCGCCCGATCTCGACGCCGACCGCGCCGCCATCCTGGCCTACGTCGGCGGCTAGGTCCGTGCCGGCGCCCGCTGCGGCGAAACGGCCGGCGTTGGCAGTGCGCCTGGCCGTCGGCCTGGCGAAGATCGCGGCCGGGCTCGCGCTGGCGCTGGCGGTGTTCCTCACGGGCACCTACTTCCAGGTGATCGGCGCGCTGCCGCCCTATGCCGGACATTTCGACGTCAAAGGCCTGAAGGCGCCGGTCGAGATCCTGCGCGACAAGAACGCCGTGCCGCACATCATCGCTGGCTCGATCGAGGACGCAGCCTTCGGCCTGGGCTTCGTGCATGCGCAGGACCGCTTCTGGCAGATGGAGTTCATGCGCCGGCTCGGCCAGGGCCGATTGTCGGAGATCCTGCCGCCGGCGGTGGTCGGCAGCGGCATCGTCGATGTCGACCGCACCATGCGCGGGCTCGGCGTCTACCGTCACGCCTCCGACAGCGTCGGCGCCCTCTCGCCCGCGACGCGCGCCGTTCTCGAGGCCTATGCGGCGGGCGTGAACGCCTGGCTCAGCGACAAGGACCAGCAATACGGCCTCGAGCTCACCCTGGTGCGCCTCCTGTCGGGCGGGCGCTACAAGCCCGATCCGTGGCAGTCAGCCGATTCGATCGTGTGGACCAAGTTGATGGCGCTCACACTCGACGGCAACTGGCGGGGCGAGTTGTTCCGCTCGCGCCTTCTCAAGAAGGTCGGCGAAGACGGTCTCAAGCTCCTGCTGCAGGTGCAGGGCAGCGATTCCGACGCCACGTTGTCGATGGTCAACGCCGCCCTGAACGGCATGGATCTCGACCGCCTGTTCCATGCCACCGACAGCCTTGCCACACGCAAGCAGGAGGCGTCGAACGAATGGGTCGTCTCCGGAGGACATTCGGTGTCCGGCAAGCCGCTGCTGGCCAACGATCCCCATCTCGGCCTCGCCTTCCCATCGACCTGGTATCTCGCGCGCATGGTCGGACCGGGCTTCGACATCCGCGGCGCCTCGCCGCCCGGCGTGCCGGCGATCGCGCTTGGCCACAACAATTCGATCGGCTGGGGCTTCACCACGACGAACCTCGACAGCCAGGACCTGTTCGTCGAACGCGTCGATCCGACCGACCCAAACCGCTACATAACGCCCGACGGCGCGCGCCCGTTCACGACCTACGACGAGACGATAAACGTCGCCTGGGGCGAGCCCGTCCATATGCACGTGCGCGAGACGCGCCACGGCGTGGTGATAAACGACTTTGTGCGGAAGCCCGAAGACCTGGCGCCGCAAGGCCATGTGCTCGCGCTGCAGGCGACGGCGCTCGACAGTTCCGACACCACGATCGAGGCGTTGATTCGCCTCGGCCTGGCGCAGAATTGGGACGACATGCTCGCGGTCGGCCGCAAGGTCGTCTCGCCGATGCAGAACATCGTCTACGCCGACACCGCCGGCAACATCGGCCTGCTCTCGCCGGCCCGCGTGCCGATCCGGCGCAAGGGAGACGGCTCGTTGCCGGAGCCCGGCTGGACGTCAGAGTACGACTGGGCCGGCTTCGTGCCGTTCGACGACCTGCCGCACGTCTACAATCCGCCGGGCGGCATCATCGTCAACGCCAACGGCCGCCTGGTGCCGAGCAGCTACAAGCAGTTCATCACCCGCGACTGGGCCGCACCCTATCGCCAGCGCCGCGCCAATACCTTGCTGCGCGAGGTCGATCGCCATCCGGTCTACGGCATGATCGCCATCCAGGGCGACATCCTGTCCTCCGACGCAAACGACATCCTGCCGCTGCTGCTCAAGACCAAGCCGCGCAATGCCCGGGCCGAGCGTGTGCACGAGATGATGGCGCGCTGGAACCGCTTCATGCTGGCCGATCGCCCGGAGCCGCTGATCTATGCCGCCTGGCTGATGGAACTTCAGCGCGGCATCTTCCTGCCCAGGGTCGGCACCGACCTCTATGCCAGCATGACCACTCCCAACATCGAGGTGCTGGTCAGCATTCTGAGCGAGCGGACCGACTGGTGCGACAACCCGGCAACCAAGCCGGTCGAAACTTGTGACGACGTGATCGCTGCCGCGCTCGACCGCGCGCTCGACGACATCGCTCGCCGCCAGGGGGGAGAGATCGAAACCTGGCAATGGGGCCGCGCGCACACGATCGCCTACGCTCATCCCCTTTTCGATCGCATTCCCTTCCTGCGCGATCTCGCCTCGGTCCGCTATCCCTCGGATGGCGGCAGCAATACGCTGAACCGCGCCGAACCGACCTACGCCGGTGCCCGCCCCTTCGAGGCGGTGCATGGCACCACCTATCGCGGCATCTACGATTTCAGCGATCTCGACAACAGCCGCTTCGCGCTGCCGCTCGGCCAATCGGGCAACATGCTGTCGCCTTATGCCCACAATTTCGTCGAGGGTTGGCAGAAGCTTTCCTACCTTGAGATCGCCAGCAATCGCGCCGAGGTGGCGCGCACGGCGATCGGGACGATCCAGCTCAGCCCGTCGCCGCGCTGATCCGCTCCGACGCCGTGACTATTGCGGCGTCGCCGACAGGTTCTTGTCGCAGAGCTTGTCGTTTTCCTTGCTGATCCACATCGGGCGCCGGCCTGCCACTTCGGTGCAGGTCGACAGCGTCTGCTGGCGCGAGCAGAACGCCGCGCCGATCGAGAAGAGCTGCCCGGCCCACAGGCAATAGCTGTTGCGATCGTCCGCCGTCAGTCCGCTGAGGTCGCCAACGATCTTCAGCGTCGGACGCTGCGATGTCTGCTCCTGGGCCATCGCGGCGAGGGGCAGCAGGAAGAGCGCAAGGACGATCGAAAAACGCATCGGCGTCACCGGGGTTTGTCGCCGGCCAGCGTAATGCGATGCATGACCCGGCGGAAGCCATGATAGTCATTGATCGGATTGTGCATGGCGCAGCGATTGTCCCAGAAGGCAAGTGAGCCGACCCGCCACTGGAAGCGGCAGGTGAATTCGGGCTTGGTCTGATGACCCCACAGGAACTGCAGCAGCGGCAGGCTCTCCTGCTCGGTCCAGCCCTTGATGTGCGAAGTGTGCGCCACCGAGGTGTAGAGCGCCTTGCGCCCGGTCTCCGGATGGGTGCGCACGATCGGATGCTCGGCCGTCAGATGCTTGGGGGTGGCGCCCGCGCCCGCCTGCTTCATCGCATCCTCACGCGTCCTGGTGACATCGGCCTTGGACGACGTGCTGACGCCAATCAGCCCATCGAGGGTCTTCTTCAGTCCGTCCGAAAGGCTCTCGTAGGCGAGATACTGATTGGCGAACATCGTGTCGCCGCCATAGGGCGGGATCTCGCGGGCCAGCAGCATGCTTCCCATCGGCGGATTCTCGAGATAGGTCGTGTCGGAATGCCAGATGCCGCCGAAATTGTTGCGCTCGTGCTCGAGCTTCACCACCGGCGTGATCATCGGCGCCTCGGGCAGGCCCTTGAGCTGCGGGTACTCGATGGGCTGGCCGAACTTCCGCGCGAAGGCGACCTGCTGCTGCGGCGTGACGTTCTGATCGCGCAGGAAGATCACCAGATGATCGAGCAGCGCCTGCCGCACTTCGCTCACGATGTCGGCATCGAGGCCGCGCGCCATGTCGACACCGTGCACCTCGGCGCCCAATGCGCCGGAGATGGGCCGTACCTCGATATGGCGATAATTGCGCACGCTCTTCATCCCTCCTTCAACCATGGCGGCGGCCGCTTGTCCTTGAACGCCTTCATGCCTTCGCCGGCCTGCGGGCGCCGCAGCAATTCGACCAGACTTTCAGCGGCATCGTCCAGCACCGACTTGTCGGTGCCGGTGGCGCACGACATGACCAGGCGCTTGGCGACGGCAAGGGCGTTCGGCTCGAGCTTCAGCACGTCGTCCACCACGGCTTTCATCGTACGGTTGAGCTCGGCCGTGTTGTGGCAAAGGTGGCGGCCGATGCCCAGGCGATGCGCTTCGGCGGCGTCGACGATCCGGCCGGTCACCGCGAGATCGCGCGCCGCACCCTCGCCCACCCGCCGCACCACGAACGGCAGGATTTGTGACGGAATGAACCCCCATTTCGGCTCGGGCATGCCGAAGCGGGCGCTTTCGTGCAGCACCACGATGTCCGAGCAACACGCCATGCCGAAGCCGCCGCCTACCGCCGAGCCCTCGACAATCGCGACCGTGGCCTGCGGCAAGGTGTTGAGCGCCAGCAGCGCGTCACCGAACTTGCGATAGGCCGGCACCAGCGGATCGGCGCCGCCGTTGGCGGGCTTGGGCGGCATGTTGGCCATCGCATCGAGATCGCCACCGGCGCAGAAATGCCCGCCGGCGCCGCGCAGCACCAGCACACGGCATTCGCCGTCGTCGCGCACCCTGGCGAACGCGTCCTCAAACTCGAGCATCATGGCGTGCGTCAGCGCATTGCGCCGATCCGGGCGATTGAACGTCAATCGCGCGACTGCTCCGTCGCGCAGCAGAGTGATGTTGGCATATTCCGCCATGGGCAAAGTCTTAGCGGGCGCGTATCGTGCCAACAAGATGAGGCGCCTGCTCGTTTCGCTTGTCGTGCTGTTCAGTTGCTGCGGTGCGGATTGGTCCACCGTGACGACGCCGACGACCGGGCCGGCGCAATCCATCGGTTTCTACAGCGCCGGCTGCCTGCAAGGCGCGCTGGCCCTGCCGCTCGACGGTCCCGGTTACGAAGCGATCCGCATCAGCCGCAACCGCTACTGGGGTCAGCCGGTGATGCTCGAGTACATCGAAGACCTCGCCCGGCGCATCCAGATGCTCGGCCAGCCCTACCTCTACATAGGCGACATCGGGCAGCCGCGCGGCGGTCCCGCGCCGACAGGGCATGCCAGCCACCAGATCGGCCTCGATGCCGACATCTGGTACGAACGCCAACCCGGACCGCGCTCGCCGCCGGCGGCACGGGAGAATCCGCGCTTGCGCTCGCTGGTGCGCGACGACGACAGCGGCATCGACGACGACGTGTTCACGCAGCAGCACGTCGTGCTGCTGAAGACGGCGGCCGAAATGCCGCATGTCGACCGCATTTTCGTGAACAGGTGGATCAAAAATCGGCTCTGCCACACCGTCACCGGCGACCGGCAGTGGCTGAACAAGCTCGTGGTCTGGGCGGGCCATGACGATCATTTCCATGTCCGCCTGCATTGCCCGCCCGGCAATCCGCAATGCCAGCCGCAGGCCGGCTACTACAGGGATGATGGTTGCGGCGAGCCGCTCGATCTCTGGTTCAAGCATCCGCCGGTGACGTTGCCACCGCCTGGCACACCGCTTCCACCTTATCGCCCCAAGCTTCCGGCCGCCTGCGCTGCCGTGCTGCGAACCCCGTAACTATTCGCCCTGGCCGAGCAGCGTGCCGGCGCGGCGCGACGAGCGGAAGAACGCCAGGAAGATCTGGAAGCCGACCACGAGATAGCCGACCGACAGGACGAAGGCGATGACGAGGCCGTGCCAATGCACCGTCTTGTCGATCAGGATCGCACGCATGCCCTCGAACACGTAAGCCGGCGGCAACGCATATGAGATCACCTGCAGCCAGTACGGCAGCACGGTCACCGGGTAGTAGACGCCGCTCACCGGCATCAGGATGAAGACAGCGGCCCAGGCGAAGCTTTCCGCGCTCTGCCCGACACGCATGATCATGCCGGACATGGCAAGCCCGATCGACCATGAGAACATCTGCAGGATGGCGAAGAAAGCGATCAGCGGCAGACCGAGCGTGTAGATGTTGTAGCCGAAGAAGGCCCACGCCAGCAGCGACACCGGCACGAGCCCCAGGAGCGTGCGCAGCAGTGCGGCAATGATGATGCCGGTCGCCATTTCCCACGATCGGATCGGGCTCACGAAGAGGTGGCCGAGATTGCGCGACCACATCTCCTCGAGAAAGGCGATCGACAGCGAGAGATTGCCGCGCACCACGACTTCCCACAGCATGAGGGCAGCCAACAACACACCCGCCGCCTGTGCGACGAACGAGGCCCGCGTCATCAGGTACTGGGTCATGAAACCCCACATCACCATCGACACCGCCGGCCAGTAGATCGAATCGACCAACCGCATGACCGAGCTGCGCCAGATGTGGATGTGACGCAGCACGAGCGCGTAGATGCGTTCCGCCGAGCCGTTCATGGCGCCACCCCGTCTTTCCTGAGGGACTCGAGACCGCGGCCGCGGCCGCGCGCCATGTCGAGGAACACCTCCTCCATGTCCTCGCGGCCGAAGCGCTTGATCAGTTCATCCGGCGAGCCGCGCTCGAAGACGCGGCCGGTCTGCATCAGGATGACGTCGTCGCACAGCCGCTCGACCTCGCCCATGTTGTGCGAGGCGAGCATGATCGTGGCGTGGGTCCGCCGCTGGTAGTCCTTCAGGTACGAGCGCACCCAGTCGGCAGTGTCCGGATCGAGTGACGCCGTCGGCTCGTCGAGCAGCAGGACGGCCGGCGTGTTGATCAAGGCCTTGGCAAGCGCCACGCGCGTCTTCTGCCCGGCCGACAGTTTGCCGGACTGGCGATCGAGGAACGGCCGCACCTGCATGTGGTCGGCGATCTCCTCGATGCGGCGCGCGAGGTCCTTCACGCCATACAGCCGACCATAGAACGCCAGGTTCTGCCGCACGGTCAGGCGGTGCGGCAGGTCGACATAAGGCGACGAGAAATTCATCCGCGGAAGCGCGGCATAGCGGCCGCGGCGCATGTCGATGCCCAGCACTTCGATGTCGCCGGCGGTCGGCTCGAGCAGACCGAGCAGCATGGCGATCGTCGTGGTCTTGCCGGCGCCGTTGCCGCCCAGCAGGCCGAGCACCGCGCCCGGCTCGATGCTGAACGTCAGGTCATCGACCGCGACGATCTCGCCGTACACCTTGCGCAGGTGCCGGACGTCGATGGAGGGTTTCGCGGCCATCGCATCACAGCGCCTTCACCGCCGCCTCGATCCGGTCGAGCCCCTTGCTGAGGCGCTCCGCACCCGAGGCAAAGCACAGCCGGATGTTGCCCTGTCCGCCCGCCGCGAACGCTTCGCCCGGCGCCAGGCCGACCTTGTATTCCTTCGCCAGCTTCTTGCAGAACGCCATGGTGTCGTCGACGCCATCGACCGAGAAGAACGAATAAAAGGCAGCCTCCGGCCGCGCGATGGTCACGCGCGGCAGCGCCGACAGGCGCTGAAACACCAGCTCGCCGCCGGCCCGGCAACGCTCGACCATCCGGGCGACAAAGTCGTCGCCCTTCTCCAGGGCGGCAATCGCCCCGCGCTGCAGGAAAGCAGGCGCGCCAGACGTGTTGATCTGCACCAGCTTGGCGATCTCGTCGCCGAGCTGAGCCGGATGCGTCAGCCAGCCCAGTCGCCAGCCGGTCATCGCCCACGGCTTGGAGAAGCTGTTCAGCACGAGCAACGCGTCGTCCGGTTCGGCGATCTCGAGAAATGACGGCGCGACGGATCGCGTATAGATCAGCCGCGCGTATACCTCATCGGCCATGATCCACAGCCCGCGCTTGCGCGCGAATTCGAGCAGCGCCCGCTGTTCGTCGGAGCTCATGGTCCAGCCGGTTGGATTTCCCGGCGAGTTGACGAAGATGGCGCGTGTCCTGCCGTCGACAGCATCGAACACCTTCTGCACGTTGAGCTTCCACGTGCCGTTCTTCTGCCGGTCGAGCGCCACGTATTTGGGCTCGCCGCGCATCAGCCTGGTGGCCGAGCTGATGTTGGGCCAGATCGGCGAGACGATGACGATGTTGTCGCCCGGATCGAGCAGGAGCTGGCAGCACAGCAGGATCGCCTGCATGCCGCCGGTGGTCAGCGACAGGCGATCGACCGGACATTTGATGCCGTAGAGGCGCTCGGTATAGGCGGACAGAGCGGAACGCAGTTCCGGCAATCCGCGTTGCCATGTGTAGAAAGTTTCGCCTGCCCGCAAGCCCTTGGCCGCCGCGTCGCGCACCACGTCGGGCGTCACCAAGTCGCCCTCGCCAAACCACAGCGGCACGACGTCGGGATCGCCGAACGCCGACATCGCCACCTCGGTGATGCCGGTTTCGGGCAGTCCGACCGAGGTCGGTCCGCTCAGCGTGGCGCGAAGGCCAGGCGGCTGGAAGCGAATCGCGTCTTGCATGTGCGGGACGTAGCGCATCGGACGGAAATTCGCCAGCGGCGCGGCCGCGAGGATTGTTGTCGCCGAGGCCAAGCCTGGCTTATCGTTGTTCCCACTTCATGGAGGTGGATCCATGCAGCGCATTTCCGTTGGGCTTCTGACCGGCTTGCTGGCCGGTGGCTGCGTACACAATGCCAATCTCGACCAGGTGCATGCCGGCATGACACATGAGCAGGTCGTTGCCGTCATGGGCCAGCCGGAAAGCACGACGAGCACGCCCGGCCGCGAGTGCACGACCTACTCCGTCCTCAAGGACTTCTGGAGCCGCGTGCCGTGGGATATGACGAACCGCTATTACGTCTGCTACGTCGACGGCAAGGTCGATTATTTCGGCCGCGCCGACCAGCCCGACAACGTCAAATCCAGCCTGAGGTGACACAAGCCCGATGAGCGACGACTATCAGCGGCGCAGCTATGGCGCCATTCCCGTGGGCACGGGCGAGAAGCCGGGCGTCGTGGTCGTCGATTTCCAGCTGGGCTTCACCGACCCGCAATATCCTCTGGGCGGCGCGCCGCTGGTCATGCGCGCCGTCGACAACACGGCGAAGCTGCTGAAGGTCGCGCGGCGGCATGGCGTTCCGGTGGCGGTATGCAACACCGCCTACCTCAACGAGCGCGAGATGCCGTACTGGAAGATCACCGCGGTGCGCGAGACCTTCCTGCACAGTCATCCCAGCACCCGGCTCGATCCGCGGATCTACGAACCCGACTACGACCTGCAGGTCACCAAGAAAGGTCCGTCGATCTTCTTCCAGACCGGTGTCGCGGACTATTTCACCAAGGAACGGGTGGATACGGTGATCGTCACCGGCTGCAACACTTCAGGCTGCATCCGCGGCACGGCGCTCGACAGCTTCAGCCTGCGCTATCGTACCCTGGTGCCGGAGGATTGCGTCGGCGACATCGAGGAGCAACCGCACAAGGACAATCTGCGCGACATCGGCCGGCGCTATGTCGACGTCGTCGATTCGGCCTACTGCACCGACTACCTGGAGAGCTGGGCGAAGCGTAACAGCCGATAGGCGGCTTGCCGTCACTCGGTGTGAACCGTAAGGTCGTCCCGACAGGGGGAACGACAATAATGAAAGCCGCTGAAGCGGATAGCGCGCTGCTGTCGTGGGTGCGCGAGCGCTACCCAGGCACCTATGCCGACGGCAAGCCGTTCGACGAAATCGGTTACCTGCAGTGCAAGCTGATCCTCAAGCCGGATCGGTTCACGTCCAAGCAGGTCTTCAAGGACTTCGCGCATCTCGTCAAACGAGCGGCCGAGCCGCTCGGTGTCGACTACAAACCGACTTGGGGCCGTGAGCGGCCGCAAATCCGCGAGGTGCTGTTCCTCGATACCGGCCATTTTCATCTCTACAACAACGCCTTCATCGTCCGCCGCCGTATCGCCTACGAGGATGGCTTCCCGATCAGCGATCCCGAGATCGTCTTCAAGTTCCGCCATCCCGACCCCCGGCACGCCGCCGCGACGGACGTGCGGCCCAACATTGCCGGCAAGTACAAGACCAAGTTCAAGGTCGAGCTGATGCCGACGCCGGACCGCGTCGGCGGCATGCGCCGGTTGATGTCGCACAATGTCGAGTTCGCGTTGAGCCAGGCGCCGGAAGCCAAGCGCATGGTGATGGCATCGCTCAGCCACATGTCGCTCGGCGACTTGGCCGAGATCTTCCCGCTCCTCAACGGCATCCAGTGCGAGGACGCCGACGAGATCGCGCTCGTGAACCAGACCATCGTCGAGGAACTGCTGGAAGACATCTGCGAGCTCGATTTCGGCCACGGCGCCAAGGCGACCGCTAACCTGGCGCTCTGGCGAAGCCGCGGCGATCATCACGCCTTCGTGGGCGAATTCGCCTTCCAATTCCGCATCAAGAACCGCGAGCAGATCTCGCCGAAGGCGTTGGCGACCTGCGAGCACTTCTTCATCCTGCTGCAGCATCTCGCCGAGGACTGGCTGGCCCTCACCACGACCAAGACCGGCGCGGTCTACAGGCTGAAAGGCAACCCGCCACAAAGCCATGAGTGATCAGGCGGCCGCCGGCACCGTGCGCCAGCCGACGCTGGGCAGCATCTTCTCGACCTTCCTGCTGATCGGTGCCACGTCGGTCGGCGGCGGGGTGGTCGCCTATTTGCGCGCCAACCTCGTCGGCAAGCGCGCCTGGCTGGACGATGTCGCCTTCGTCGAGTTGCTGTCGATCAGCCAGACTCTTCCCGGCCTCAATGCCGTCAACATGTCGATCCTAGTCGGCGACCGATTGCGCGGCGGCTGGGGCGCCCTGGCCGCGACCATCGGCATGTGCCTGCCAGGCGGGCTGTTGATGACGGCCGCAGGCGCCGCTTACGGCCTGCAGGTCGACGCACCGCCGGTGACCGCCGCGCTGCATGGCATCGCGGCGGCGGCCGTGGGCCTGGTACTGGCGGTGCTGGTACAGGTCGGCGCCAAGGCCCTGAGCAGGACTGCCGACTATGTCTTTGCCGGCGCCACCGCAGCCGCGATCGTCTTTCTTCACGTCCCGGTGCTCTATGCCCTGATCGGCATGGGCACCGTCGCAATCTGGTGGAACAGGCCGCGATGAAGGAGCTCGGCAACATCGCCCTGGTCTTTGGCTACCTGTCGCTGCTCACCGTCGGCGGCGGCCTGGCCGCGTTTCCCGAATTGAAGTCCCTGACCGTGGACAGCCATCAGTGGCTCACCTTCCCCGAGCTGCTGCACTTCTACAGCCTGGGCCAGCTCTCGCCCGGGCCCAACATGATGATGGTGGCTTCGGTCGGCATGTGGGTCGCGGGGCCCATCGGCGCACTGCTGGCACTGGTCTGCTTCCTGTTGCCGACCAGTCTCGCCACCTTTTCCGTCGGCCGGCTGTGGAATCACCTGCAGGCCTGGCGCTGGCGCTTCGCCGTCCAGCACGGCTTGGGCGCGGTCTCGGTCGGCCTGGTCCTCGCCGGCGGCATCACCATGGCGCGCGGCGCGGTGACCAGCCCGTTCTATGCTGTCATTGCGGCGGTGGTCTTCGGCTTGCTGCTCAAGACCCGGATCAACCCGGCCTTGCCGATCCTGGGCAGCGGGCTCCTCGCCGTCCTGGCCTGGCGGTTGCTAGCGGGAGGCTGAAGGCACGCCCCGGCAGGAGCTGCGCGGCACGCCGATCGCCACCACGCGCGTTCCCTTGCGGAAGCAGCCGTTCTTCCACACCCCGCTGAAGGTTTCGCCGGCCAGCCATGCCGTGCCCTGGCCGTCCGGCACGTCGTTGACGTAGATGCCTTCGAAGCGGTCGGTCGCATTCCAGCTGTAGCGGCCGAAACCTTCGCGCTTGTTGTTGCGGTAGGTTCCTTCGAAGCGGTCGATCGCCTGGCCATGCTCGTACCATTGCTCGATGCCGCGGCCTTCCTTGCTGCCCATCGGGCAGGCGCCGCTCCATACGGCCTTGTCGTGCGGATCAGGATGCCAGTCCCACATGCGGCAGCCGGTTTCGGTGTCATAAAGCCAGTTGCCGACCTCGCAGGGCGTGTCCCAGCTGATCTGGACGGAGTCAGGTTCCACCGACGGACAATTTACCTGACCGGGTACCATGGCCACTTCCTGGCCGAACGCCGAACTGCTCGCCAACACCAGGATGGCGACCAGCGGCGTTGTAATGTGGGGCATGTACGAGAAACGCGCTGGACAGTGGAAAGTTGCACGCGTTCGTTGTGCTAACCTTCCTGTATGTGGCTATTGACCATTGGCCTGGCGCTATTCCTAGGCGCCCATACGTTCACAACCTTACGCTCGGTGCGCGCCGGCCTGATCGCACGCCTCGGCGAGGGTCCTTACAAAGGCCTCTACTCGCTGATCTCGGCCATTGGACTGGTGCTCATCGTCTGGGGCTTCGGCCGCTACCGAAGCAGCGGCTACGTCCAGGTTTGGGATCCGCCGGCCTGGCTGCACCCGATCACGCTCGTGCTGATGTGGTTCGCTTTCGTGGCGCTGGCCGCCACCTACTCGCCGCTCGGCAAGATCAAGTCGACCCTGCGCCATCCCATGCTGGTCGGCGTCAAGACCTGGGCGATCGCCCACCTGCTGGTGAATGGCGACCTCGGCTCGATCGTGCTGTTCGGTGGTTTCCTGCTGTGGGCTGGCTACGACCGCGCGACGCTGAAGCGTCGCGGCGACATGGGCGCGCCGGCAAGCGGAGCAACCATGGGCGATGCGATCGCGCTCATCATCGGCTCGGCCGCCTATGTCGCGATGTGGTGGATCCATCCGTTGGCGATCGGCGTGCCGATCGACTGAGCCTCCATCAATCTGCACGCGACCTGCCGATGGACGTCACAAAGCAGCCCCATTGCTTGGGCCTGATCCCGGCGCTCATCGCGTACAGGAGTATCAAGTCCAATGAACCGTCGTTCCCTTCTCTCCTTCACCCTCGTTGCCGCGACCGGACTCGTCGCCACCGCGGCTCTCGCCCAGACCGCCGTGACCGGCGGCAGCTCGCGGCCGCGGCCCGTCCCGCGCGCCGATGCGCTGGGCCCCCGCTCCACCGACAGCACGGTCGCCGAGTCCGTCGCCCGCTCGCAGATCGAGCATGACGGCTACTCCGGCGTGCGCGACCTCATCCGCACCAGCGACGGCGGCTGGCAGGGCGTGGCGCTGAGCCGAGAAAACAAGCCGGTCGTGGTCGCGGTCGACGCGCACGGCAAGCTCACCGAAGTCCGCTAAGCCCAAAGTCGCACCGGCTGCAATTCCGCAGCACAAGAACCCGCCCTGTCTTCGATGGGGCGGGTTTTTTCGTCGTGCTATCGTCGAACGGCAAATCTTCGGGGGAGAGATGATGAAGACGCGCCTTGGCCTGCTGGCCTTTTCCATTGCCGCGCTTGCCGGTTGCGAGCAGGGTCCGCCGCCCGTCACCGAGGCGATGGTGCAGAGCCACCTCGCCGCCGCCACCACCACGGCCGGCAGCGACCTCAAGCAGCTCCTGTCGCTCTGCAAGCCCGCGCCGGCGACTCGGCCGAAGGGCGACGACCATACGCTCGAAGGACTGATCAACAAGCCGGCGCCGCCGGCCGCGCGCGCCTTCGACAATCTCTACTTCCTGGGCGATTCCTGGGTGAGCGCGTGGGCGATCAACACGCGCGACGGCATCATCCTTCTCGATGCGCTGAACAGCGGCAAGGAAGCCGCCAAGCTGATCGAGGGCGGCCTGCGCCGCGTCGGCCTCAACCCGGCGCGCATCAAGTACATCATCGTCACGCACGGCCATGGCGACCATTATGGTGGCGCCGTCTATCTCGCCAACAAATACAAGGGCGCGCGCATCGTCATGGGCGAGGCCGACTGGGCGATGACCTCGAGCAAGCTCGACTTCGAGACGCCTCTATGGGATCCGCCGCCGGTGTTCCGGCCGGGCATCGACATCTCGGCCAAGGACGGCGACACGGTCACGCTGGGCGGCACGACGGTGACGCTCTATGCCACGCCCGGCCACACGCTCGGCACGATCTCGCCGGTATTCGACGTGACCTGGCGCGGCCAGACCCACAGGGTCGTCGAATGGGGCGGCACCGGCTTCAATTTCGGCGCCGACAAGACCCGCTTCGAGGCCTACATCGCCTCGACCGCGCGCATGCGCGACCTGGTCAAGCAGCAGAACATCGACGTCATGATCTCCAACCACGCCGGCGTCGACCTGGCGCCGGAGAAGCTCGCCGAGCTGCGCAAGTCGCCGCGCGGGCCCAACCCGTTCGTCGAGGGCGAGCCCACGGTCGAGCGGGTGATGACGGTGATGAACGAATGCGCGCAGTCGCAACGCGACCGCTTCATCATGCAGGGCGTCTACAAGTAGCCCTACTTCGACGTCTGGATGTGGGCGTCGGCGATCACCTTCGCCCATTTCGGGATGTCGCGCTCCATGGTGGCCTTCATCTCGTCGGGCGTGCCGCCGACCGGCTCGAGCCCGAGCGCGGCGAATTTCGGCTTGAGCTCGGGATCGTCGAGCGCCTTGAGCGTCGCCGCCTGGATCTTGTCGAGGATCGGCCGTGGCGTGCCGCGCGGCGCCAGGATGCCGAACCACGACAGCGCCTCGAAGCCGGGATAGCCCTGCTCCGCCACCGTCGGCAGGTCGGGCGCCGCGGGTGAGCGCTTGAGCGAGGTGAGGGCGAGGCCGCGCACGCGGCCGTCGCGCACGAATGGCAGGGCGGCGCCCGCATTCTGGATGCCGACCGGCACGACGCCGCTCATGACGTCGGTCAGGTTGGCGCCGCGATAGGGAATGTGCTCCATCCGGATGCCGGCGATGCGGCACAGCAGCTCGCCGGCGACATGCTGCGGCGTGCCGACGCCCGGCGAGCCATAGCTCAGCTTGCCCGGATTGGCCTTGGCGTAGGCGATCAGCTCCTCGAGCGACTTCACCGGCAGGTCGTTGTTGACCAGCACGATCGACGCCGTCGCGAGCGCGATGGTGACGAACTCGAAATCCTTCAGCGGATCGAACGGCAGCTTCTGCAGGCTGGGCAGGATGGTGATGGCGGCGTTGCCCGACCACATCAGCGTGTAGCCGTCGGGCGCCGCCTTGGCGACCTTGTCGACGCCGATCGCGCCGGAGTTGCCGGCGACGTTGTCGACGATCACCGATTGGTCCCATGCCTGTGAAAATTTCTGTGCGAACAATCGGCCCGACACGTCGGTCGCGCTGCCGGCGGTGAAACCGACAACCAGTCGCACCGGTTTGTCGGGCCACTTGGTTTGCGCCATCGCTGTTTGCATCATCGCCGATGCCGAACTTGCGACAATGCCGCAAACGAACCAGCGCAAGAGTCTGCTCAGCCGTGCGTGCATCCTGTTCCTCCCCACTCCTTTACGGTTCATAATAGCGAGCGCACATCAGGAACGATATGGCACGCGGCTTCGACATCCAGCCTCTCGACGGAACGACCTTCGGCGCGGTCGTGACCGGCATGAAGCTCGTGTCGATCGACGACGAAGCGACGCGCGCCCTGCACCGCGCGTGGCTCGAGCACGGCCTGCTGATCTTCCCCGGCCAGTTCCTCAAGCGTGACGAGCAGATCGCCTTCGCCCACCGCTTCGGCCCGCTCGAGTTCGAGATGGCGGCGATCTCCAACGTCAAGGAAGACGGCAGCCTGCGGCGCGAGGCCGACAACGACGACATGATGAAGATCCTGAAGGGCAACATGGGCTGGCACATGGACAGCACCTACATGCCCGTGCAGGCCAAGGGCGCGGTGTTCTCCGCCGAGATCGTGCCGACCGTCGGCGGCCACACCGGCTTCGCCGACATGCGCGCGGCCTACGACGCGCTCGACGACGCCATGAAGGCCAGGGTCGAGAAGCTCTCGGCCCACCATTCGCTGCACTACAGCCAGAGCAAGCTCGGCCACGACACCGACCAGAAGAACGCCGACGGCGAATATTCCGGCTATGGCCTGCGCAACGCCGGCAAGGTGCCGCTCAGGCCGCTGGTCAAGGTGCATCCCGAGACCGGCCGCAAGAATCTCGTGATCGGCCGGCACGCGCACAACATTCCCGGCATGACGCCGGAGGAGTCCGAGCGCTTCCTGCAGGAGCTGGTCGACTTCGCCTGCCGGCCGCCGCGCATCTATCACCACGACTGGCGCCCGGGCGACGCGGTGCTGTGGGACAACCGCCGTCTCATGCACCAGGCGACGCCGTGGGACATGAGCCAGCCGCGCGTCATGTGGCACAGCCGCATCGCCGGCGACCCGACCAGCGAGGCCGCCCGCGCCGCGTAATGGAGCAGATGCCTGACTAAGCCACGCCTGCAATTCGGCCTGTTCGGCGGCGCGCGCACGCAAAAGCGCGCCGTCGCGCTCGAGGACAGCCTGGGCTACGACAGCTTCGTCGAGTACGTCGTCGAAGCCGACCGGCTGGGCTTCCGCCACCTGTTCCTGGTCGAGCACCACTTCACGGGCCACGGCCAGGTCTCGGCGTCGATGACCCTGCTCGCCTATCTCGCCGCTAGGACGCGCCGCATCCGCCTCGGCACCGCCGTCGTCGTACTGCCGTGGCACAACCCGGTGCTGATCGCCGAGCAGGCCGCGACGCTCGACCTGCTGAGCGGCGGCCGGCTCGATTTCGGCGTCGGCAAGGGCTATCGCCTGCCCGAGTTCAAGGGCTTCAACATCCCGATCGAGGAGGCGACCGAACGCTTCGACGAGGCGCTCGAGATCATCCGCAAGGCGTGGACCGCCGAAGGCCGCTTCAGCCACCACGGCAAGCGCTGGCACTACGACGACATCGTGGTCGAGCCCGAACCGCTGCAACGCCCGCATCCGCCGCTGTGGATGGCGGCCGGCAGCCTCGATTCGGTGCGGCGCGCCGCGCGCGAGGGCTACAACCTGCTGCTCGACCAGTTGGCCCAGCTCGACCAGATCGCCGAGCGCATCGAGATATTCGGCAAGGAATGCGCCGCCGCCGGCCGCGCCTACGAGCCCAAGATGATCGCGACGGCGCGGCCGCTGCAGATGATCCATGGCGAGGCCGAGCGCGCCGCCATGTTCGCGACGCGCAAGCGCGTGATCGCCAACATCGGCGACCTGGCGCGCGGCAAGCTGCCCGACAAGGTCGAGGACGACACCGCGCCGCTGTGGGGCACACCCGACGAGGTGATCGCGCGGCTGAAGGAGCTGGAGGCAATCGGCGCCACCAACATCCTGCTGGTCGATCCCAACGCCTCGGTCGGCAATCTGCGCGCCTTCGCCCGCGACGTGATGCCGGCATTCGGCCTCACCGAAGGCTCGACGACGGCGGCGGCCGACTGACGCATCGCGTCAGCTCTGGCCGCCGGAATCCGAAATGACCTGGTCGCCCTTGCTGAGAGTGATGCGCCGCCGTGGGTGCTCTTCCTGGGCAGCTTTGAAAATGGCCTGAGCGAGCTGCGCGCTCAGCGCCCGCGCCAACACGCGCTCGACGCGCGCGTGTCCGTCGACGTGCCAAAGCTCGACACGGTACGGCAATTCCTCCCGGACTTCCGGTTCAGGCAGCGCCATGGATGGCCTCTGAGGTACGGTACCGAACTTATCCTTAATTTTCCGGTCCGTTCCACCGCGATATGATGCTGTTCTTGTGCCGCAGGGTGATGTAGCGGCCGGGATATTCCCGGGTCGCCGCGTAATACGCCGCGTAGCCGATGCTGCCGTTCGAGCTGACGGCCAGCACCTGCTCGATGCTCCGCCGTTGCGGGTCCCATAGTTCGACGTGATAGGGCAGGTCATCCGGCTCGGCCTTCTGCCGATCCACCCCGGAGCCGCCCGACGCCGGATCGTCCGGCCCCTTGGCCCCCGCCAGCCAGGCCGGGAACCGCCGTATCCATCCCACAGTCGACTGATTGGAATGTGCTACTGCCATGGCTCGGTCCCTTGTAAACTCCTGCGCTTACCGGTCCTTAACGAGCAACGCCTGAATCAAGGGCGTGCTAAATTTGGGGCTTTCAGAATGCCATCGCCCGCATCTCGCGTGCAACCACTATCCGGAACCGACCGTTTCCGCCTGCTGGTGGACGCGGTCACCGATCATGCGATCTACATGATTGATTCGGAGGGCTTTATCCAGACTTGGAGCGAGGGCTGCCAGGCGATCATGGGCTACCTTCCCTCCGAAATCGTCGGCCAGCATTTCTCCCGCCTGTTCCTGCCCGAGGATCGGGCCGCCGGCCTGCCCGATCGGCTGCGCGGACTGGCCGCCCACGACGGACGTTACGAGGAAGAAGGGTGGCGTCTGCGCAAGGACGGAACGCGCTTTCGCGTCCGCGCCGCCCTGCACCGCATCATGGACGATGCCGGCCGGACCATGGGCTTCGCCAACGTCACGCGCGACATCACCGCAACCGTCGCCGCGCACGAGGCGCTGGCGCAGAGCGACCGCCGCTTCCGGCTGTTGGTCCAGGGCCTGATCGACCACGCCATGTACATGCTCGATACGGCGGGCACGGTGACCAGCTGGAACGCCGGCGCCGAGCGGCTGAAGGGCTATAGCGCCGACGAGATCGTCGGCAAGCATTTCTCGCGCTTCTATACGCCGGAGGATCGCGCCGCCGGCCTGCCGGCGCAGGTGCTCGACACGGCGCTGCGCACCGGCCATTTCGAGGGCGAGGGCTGGCGCGTGCGCAAGGACGGCAGCCGGTTCTGGGCCAGCGTCGTCGTCGACGCCATCCACGACGAGCATGGCAATCTGGAAGGCTTCGCCAAGATCACGCGCGACATCACCGAGCGCCGCGCCGCCCAGCAGGCGCTGCAGGACAGCGAGCGCCAGTTCCGGCTGATGATCGACAACGTCACCGACTACGGCCTGATCATGCTCGATCCCAACGGCGTGGTGACGAGCTGGAACGTCGGCGCGCAGCGCATCAAGGGCTACGCCGCGAACGAGATCATCGGCCAGCATTTCTCGCGCTTCTATCCCGAACGCGATCGCGCCAGCGGCCTGCCCATGCGCGCCCTCGAACAGGCGGCGCGCGAGGGCCGCTACGAATCCGAAGGCTGGCGCATGCGCAAGGACGGCAGCCTGATCTGGACCAACGCCGTCATCGACCGCATCACCGACGAGACCGGCCGGCTGGTGGGCTTCGCCAAGATCACGCGCGACATCACCGACAAGCGCAAGGCGCAGCTCGCGCTCGAGGAGGCGCAGGGCCGCCAGGCCTACGCCCAGAAGATGGAGGCGCTCGGCCAGCTCACCGGCGGCGTGGCGCACGATTTCAACAACCTACTGATGATCGTCACCGGCTTTCTCGGCACGCTGCGCAGGGTCGCCGAGGGCAACGAGAAGGCGACCTTCGCCGCCAATGCCATCGACACCGCCGCCCAGCGCGGCGTGGCGCTCACCCGCCAGCTCCTGTCCTTCGCCCGCCGCCAACCCTTCGACCCCTCGGTGATCGAGATCGAGGCGCGCGTCGCCGCCTCGCGCGCCATGCTGCTCAGCATCCTGGCGCCCACCGTCGAGCTGCGGACCGAGATCCAGCCCGAGCTGTGGCAGGTCAAGGTCGACGTCAACGAGCTCGAGCTGGCGCTGGTCAATCTCGGCCTCAACGCGCGCGATGCCATGCCGGAGGGCGGCACCATCACGATCGGCGCCAGCAACGTCGTCCTGGACGGCAATGGATCGCCGTCCGGCCTGTCGGGCGAGTTCGTGGTGCTGCGCGTCAGCGACACCGGCATGGGCATCGCGCCCGACGTCCTGCCCAAGGTGTTCGATCCCTTCTTCACCACCAAGCCGTCCGGCAAGGGCAGCGGCCTCGGCCTGGCGCAGGTCTACGGCTTTGCCCAGCAATCGGGCGGCGCGGCGACGATCGACAGCGAGCTCGGCCGCGGCACGACCGTGTCGCTCTACCTGCCGCGCTCGGTCGAGCAGACGGCGGCGGACGATGCGCGCACCGCCACGCGCGGCAACGGCTCGGAACGGGTCCTGCTGGTCGAGGACAATCCCGATGTGCGCGCCGTCACACACGCCATGCTCGACGAGCTGGGCTTTACCGTCGACGACGCGGCCGACGCCGCGGCCGCGCAGAACGCGATGACGGAACGCGACTACGGCCTGGTGGTGAGCGACATCGTCATGGCCGGCAGCATGGACGGCATCAGCCTGGCGCGCACGATCCGCAGCGAGCGGCCCGAGCAGCCGATCGTGCTGATGACCGGCTACAGCGAACGCGCGCGGCAGGCGGCGACCGAGTTCACTGTGCTGTCCAAGCCGTTCCGTCTCGAGGATCTGAGCCGCGCCACGGCGCGCGCTTTGGCCGAAGCCCATCAGGAGGGCGAGTCGAACGTCGTTCGGCTCTCGACGGCGCCGCGCCGGCCGTCTTAGAAAGACCTCACCCTGAGGAGCGGCCGCCAGGCCGCGTCTCGAAGGGCGAGGTCCTTCTGCCTGTCGCAGCCGGCGCTACTCCGCCGCCGCCTTCGCCTTGCTCTCGGCCCCCCACTTCTTGACCACCGGCAGCACTTCCTTGGCGAACAGCCGAAGCCCGCGCTCGCTCACCTCGAACGGCGTGCCGCCGAAGCGGAAGGCGACATTCATCTCCCAATCGCCCAGCAGCTTCCGCCGCGCCTCCAGCCCGCGCAGGATCCTGTCGGGCGTGCCCCAGGAGGCCGCCTGCATGAAGCCGGTGACCGCGCCCTCGATGCCGCCGCCCGCCTTGCGCGCCAGGTCGGCCTTCTGCTGGTAGGAGTCGTAGCCCTTCACCGACTTGAAGTGCTCGCCGAGGAATTCGTAGTGATGGAAGTTGCTCTCGACGAACTTGCCCTGATAGCGCCGCGCCTCGTCCTCGATGGTGGCGGCGTTGGGCCCGCAGACGCAGAACTCGGTCAGCATCGGACGCGGCGGCTCGGTGCCGTGATACTGGCGGTGCAGCGCGCGGCCCTTCTCGATCATCGGCACGCGCATCTCCCACGGCCGATCGGCGAACATCACCTGGTGCGCGCCTAATTTGGCCGCTGAATCGATCGAATCCTCGCTCGACGCCACGGCATAGATGCGGCCGTCGAACGAATATTTCGGCCGCGGCCGGATCTCGATGCGCGGCTGCTTGTAGAACGGGCCGTTGCCTTCCATGATTCCGGTGCGCAGCGCCTCGACGATCATCGGCGCCGCCTCGTCGAAGCGGGCGCGCGATTCATCCATGTTCATGCGGAACGCCGCGAACTCGCGCCGCGCCAGCCCGCGGCCCATGCCGAAGCGCAGCCGGCCCTTGCTCACGAGATCGAGCGTCGCGGCGTTCTCGGCCACGCGCAACGGATCGTGCCAGGGCAAGATCACCGCCGCCGTGCCGACATCGATGTGCGGGCAGAGCGCCGAGAGGTGCATCATCAGCGCCAGATTGTCGGGCACGAAGGAATAGTCGTTGAAGTGATGCTCGGCCGACCACAGGCAATCGAAACCGGAATCGGCGGCGATGCGGGCGAGCCGGATCTCTTCCTCCCACACGCGCTCGTCGGGGCAGTTCTCCCAGCCGTAGCTGGCGAAGACCATCATCATGCCGACGTCCATGGGAGTCCTCCGTGCCTTTGCTAGACGCGATGCTACCGCAATACCGCGCCGGCTGAGGTGGATTTACGATGGAGGCATATACGACAATCTCGCTGTGGAGCCGTTTACCGTTGAGCGAATTACCCAAGCCGCCACATATCCGACGTCACTAAGTCAGCTCAAGACCGAAATGTTTGATCTGCTTTCACGACACGGGTACGAGACGGTTCAATGTGGAGAGTCGATTTCGACTACTCCGCCGCCCGCCTCTCCTTCGCCATCGCCTGCCGCTGCATCTGCAGCACCTGCTCCCAGCCGCGATAGCCGGTGAACTTGTCGTCGTCGAAGAACAGCACCGGGCCGTCGCAGAAGAAGAGATATTCGGTGTCCTCCAGCGCCTCGGTGGCGCCGTGCACCATGCCGTTGGTCTCGTGCAGGAAGTCGCCGGCCTGGTAGGTCGTGCCGCGCACCTTGAGCCGTCCCTTGAGGATGTAGGCGAAGGCGGCGCTGAGATGCTTGTGCGGCGGCGCCACGTAGCCCTTGTTCCATTTCAGCAGCACCGCCCAGCGGCCGGACTCCTGCCCGACCCACAGCACCTTGGTCCACGCCATGCCGGGCTTGGTCTCGATCCACGGCGTGTCGGCGCCGCGCGTGATCGAATCGGCCAGCTCGTCGTTCACCGGGCGAATGTCCTGCGGCAGCGCCATGGCGGTCCTCCTTTGGTCGTTTGTGGAATCATGCGCCGCGAGGAGGCGGCGGGCAATCCTCTCCAAGGTTGAGCCTTGAGCAGACAATGCTACCGGGCTAGCATTGCGGCCAGCCGGGGGGCGCGCATGGCCATCAAGATCACGCAGGATGCCAACGGGCGGGTCATCGTCACGGACGACCGGTCGGAGCCGGAAGCGCCGCTGCCCAACATCCCCGAACCGACGGGCCCCGGCCCGATCTCCTTCGAGATCTATCTCGGGCCCGGCGTGAGCGTGCCGCTCGACAAGCCTTTCGAGGGCGCCCAGACGATCAGCCACGTCGGCCAGATCGTCGAAGTCGTCAAACGCCCGCGAACGACAGCGGCAACGACGCCGCTGCGTTTCACCTGGTCGACCGGCAGCGTACCGCCCTATGGCAAGATCATCGACGCGATGCGCAGCCATACGCCGGATCCGTTCGCCATCACGTTCGGCCGGTTCAAGCGCTAGCGATGTCGGACGCCGGGTCCCCTTCCGCATCGGCTGCGGCATTCGGCGATCCGCACGCTCCGGCACGCAACAACATCCGCGAGACGATGAAATGGATGGCGACGGCCTTCGCCGCCGTCGCCGCGGCCATCGTCGGCTCGAGCCCCTTGACCGGGCTCGGCACGCCGATGCCCGAATGGCGGCTGGAGCTGGCCATCGGCAGCGGCCTGCTCGGCCTGCTCCTGCTGGGCGTCGGCATCAGGATCGCGCTCAGCGTCCTCGTGACCCCGCCCCTCTTCCTGCGCGAGGTGCCAAAGGATGCAAAGTTGCTGAAGCTCATCAACGATAACGCAGAGGACTTCCTGCCGCCGCCCTACATCGACCTCGCCGCCTTCGTTCAAGCCCGTGAGCGGGGCACAAAGGACGTCCGCGAAAACAACAGCAACGCACCGACCTCGTTAGCCTTCCTCAAGACGTCAGGACGATGGGTCGGTCCCATTCTGGGCTACGCGTATTTGGAGCTGCTGCGCCGGCGCCTTGAGGTGGCCACGCGCTGGCTTTTCATCGTGGGATTCTTCGCCGCCGTCTCGCTTGCCGTATTCGCCTGGGCCGCCAATCCCGGCGGCAAGCGAGAGATCGGCAAGGAGTCCCATAGCCGGATCGAGGCAGCGGTTCTTCGGGCGGCGTAGTTCCGTTCACTTGGGGCGTTTCCGCCAAGCTTCGCGTTCTATACGACAGAATCGGGTTCCTTCTAACGGCGGGGTTATGATCCGGCCGATGATCGACCGACTCCCCTACCCGCCGAACGCCGGCATGAAAATCGTTGGGGTAGTATGGTCCGCCACCCCGTTAGATTCCCGTTATTTTAACCAGAACGACCGGAGATGCCCTAGCTTGGCTTATGTCGAGCGTCCAGGGGCGGCGGCGTCAGGGCGCGACCAGCGCCAGCACGGCGAAGAAATGGAGCGTGGCGCCCGCCAGCACCGAGAGGTGCCAGAGCGCCGCCTGGTAGCGCCAGCCGGACGCCAGATGGAAGACGACGCCCGCCGAATAGACCACGCCGCCCGCCAGGATGAGCGCGAGCGGACGGGCCGGGATCGAGGCCAGCAGCTCGCCCGCCGCCGCCGCGCCCATCCAGCCCAGCAACAGGTAGAGCACGACCGAGATCGCCTCGATGCGGTGAGGTTGCCAGAGCTTGAGCAGGATGCCGGCGCCCGCCACCGTCCATACCGCGGCGGCGAGGCCCGCGTCCCACGGCGGCGAGAGGTGCAGCGCCACCGGCGTGTAGGTGCCGGCGATCATGGCGAAGATCGCGGCATGGTCGAGCCGGCGCAGCCACGGCCGGCGGCCATGGCTTCCCCAGGCGTTGTAGGCGGCCGAGCAGCCCAGCATGGCGAGCAGGCCCGCGACATAGACCGCGGCCGGCAGCCATTGGTGCGGCGTGGCCGAGCGGATGACGGCAATCACCAGCGCGACCGCGCCCGCGGTGCCGGCCGCCAGCCCGACGGCATGCACCACCATGTCGGCCCGCCAGTCGCGCGTCAGGACGACGGCGTGCGGCCCGTTCGCCGGCTTGGGTGCTGCAGGAGTCATGGTTTCGTCCAACATGCACCGCGCTCCATCGCCGGGCAACCCGTCCGCGCGCGCGGCCGTTGACCGTCGGTAACGAGGAGAGTCGCATGAACAGACTTCTTGCCGTCATCGCGGCCCTGGCCGCCGGCGCGGTATCGCTTCCCGCCGCGGCGCAGTCGGCCAACGATTTCGCGCGCGACGCCATCCGCGGTGACAATTCGGAGATCATCGCCGGCAACTATGCCGCCCGGCACGCGAGCAGCGCCGAGCTGCGCCAGTTCGCCCAGACGCTGGTGAAGGACGCCACGGCGGCGCGCGCGCAGATGCTGAAGGCCGCGCCCTCGATCAAGGAATTCCCGGCCGAGGGTCCCAAGGCGAGCGGCCAGACCGAGCAGGACAAGCTCGCGAAGCTCAGCGGACGGGCCTACGACGAGGCCTATCTCGACTACACGATCAAGGACCACCAGCACGTCGTCGCCGATTTCGAGCACATGGCTCAGTCGCGCAAGCAGGAGCAGATCAACCAGATCGCGGCCGAGCAGCTCCCCACGCTCCGCCAGCAGCTCAAGACCGCGCAGGACCTCAAGGCCCGGCTCGCCAGCCAGGCGAGCCACTGACTACTCGGCGGCGGCGGTTTGGCGGGCGCCCTCCAGCACGACGCCCTCGTAGCCCTTCTCGGCGACCGAGGTGATGCGCTCGACGTATTTGGGGGCGCCGCCGTTGTAGACGAAGTAGCGCACCTTGCCCTCCTCGTGGCCGGGGACGTTGGAGTTGTAGCCGGTGAACCAGCCCTTGGCCTTCCGCATCAGCATCATCGAGTACATGCTGACGACATGCGCGGTCCACCGCGCCTCGGCCTCCGCCGTCGCCTCGAAGCGCGTGTCGCCGCGCTGCCAGACATGCTGCAGGAACCTGGTGCACCAGTTGACGCCGGTCTCGATGCCGCGCGGATAGTTGGTCGAGGCCGAGCCGGATTGCGGCCCGGCCGGCATCAGGAGGTTCGGGAAGCCGTGGATCATCATGCCGAGGAAGCTCGAGCACGAATCCTTCCACTTCTCGCGCAGCGTCTGGCCGTTGGTGCCGCGGATGTCGATGTGGTCGAACGCGCCGGTGATGGCGTCGAAACCCGTGGCATAGACGATGATGTCGAATTCGTATTCGCGCTCGGTCGTCTTGAGGCCTTTTTTGGTGACCCGCTCGAGCGGCGTCTCCTGCAGGTCGACCAGGCGGACATTGTCGCGGTTGAACGCCTCGAAATAGTTGGTCTCCATCGGCACGCGCTGCACGCCGAAGCCGTGATCCTTGGGGATCAGCTTCTCGGCGATCCTGGGGTCCTTGACCCTCTGGCGGATGCGCCCGGCGATGTATTCAGAGAACTCGGCGTTGGCCGCCTCATCTACGAAGATCTCGCGGAAATTGGCGAGCCAGATGCCGAAGCCCGGCGAGTCGTAGAGCTTGTCCCACAGCGCGAGCCGCTCCTCGCGGCTCACCTCCCAGAAGCCGCGCCGGTCGGGCTCGTGCTCGAAGCCGCCGGGCGAGCGCGCGCACTTGGCGAAGATCTCGTCGTAGCGGGCGCGGATGTCCGCCATCTCCCGTTCCGAGATCGGGCTGTTGTTGAGCGGGCAGCTCCAGTTGGGCCGGCGCTGGAACACGGTGAGCTCGCCCACCTTGTCGGCGATCTCGCCGATCACCTGGATGGCGGTGGCGCCGGTGCCGATCACCGCGACCTTCTTGCCGGCAAGCTCGACCCCTTCCTTGGGCCAATAGTAGGTGTGGAAGGACGGACCCTTGAAGCTCTTCATGCCGGGCAACCGCGGCAGGGTCGGCTGCGAGAGCAGCCCGAGCGTCATCACCACGAAGCGGCAGGTCATCTGGCGCGCGGCGTCGTTCCTCACATCCTGCACCGTGAGGCGCCAGATGCGTCCGTCCTCGTCCCAGCGCGCCGCCGTCACCCGCTGGTGGAACTGCATGAAGCGGCGCAGGTCGAACTTGTCGGCGACGTACTCGAGGTAGCGCAGATTCTCGGGCTGGCCGGAGAAGCGCTCCTTCCAGTGCCATTCGTCGAGCAGCTCGCGCGAGAACGAGTAGCCGTAGGTGTAGCTCTCCGAATCGAAGCGCGCGCCGGGGTAGCGGTTCCAATACCACGTGCCGCCCAGCCCGCCCGCCAGCTCGAGCACGGTCGCCTTCACACCCAGGTCCTTGAGCAGCTTGATCTGGTAGATGCCGCCCACGCCCGCGCCGATGACGATGACTTCGTAGTCCGGAGAGTTGGTCATGCGACAAAGGATGGGACGTTCTGCCGTCGCTTGTCGAGCCCCGGTCTGCCCCGCCATACTGCCCGACAAAATCGGCAGATGAGGAGATGCGCATGACGACGGGCAGACGTGGTTTCGTGGGCGGTGTTTCGGCGGCGGCCCTGCTGTCGGCGGCCCCGGCGGTGCGGGCGCAGAAGAAATACGACGACGGCGTTACCGACAGCGAGATCAAGATCGGCAACACCAATCCCTACAGCGGCCCCGCCTCGGCCTATGCCGCGATCGCCAAGACGATCGACGCCTACTTCAAGTCGGTGAACGAGGCGGGCGGCATCAACGGCCGCAAGGTGAAGTTCATTTCGCTGGATGACGGGTACGTGCCTTCGAAGACCGTCGAGCTGGTGCGCCAGATGGTCGAGAGCGACAAGATCTTCGCGCTGTTCAATTCGCTCGGCACGCCGTGCAACACGGCGATCCACAAATACATGAACACCCGCAAGGTACCGCAGCTCTACGTCGCGACCGGTGCCTCCAAGTGGGGCGATCCCAAGAACTTCCCGTGGACCATGGGCTTCCAGCCCGACTACCACACCGAGGCGGCGATCTACGCCAAGCACGCGCTCGCCAACGTCAAGGAGCCCAAGATCGGCGTGCTGATCCAGAACGACGATTTCGGCCGCGACTATCTCGGCGGCCTGAAGGAGGGTCTCGGCAAGGACGTCGACAAGATCGTCAAGGTGGTCACCTTCGAGGCGACCGACCCCACGGTCGACAGCCAGGTCATCCAGCTCAAGGATTCGGGCGCGAACATCTTCATGAACTACGCCGGCCCCAAGGCCGGCGCGCAGGCCATCCGCAAAGCGGTCGACATCGACTGGAAGCCCGTCCAGTACCTCACCAACGTCTCGGTCTCGGTGGCGGCGGTGATGAAGCCCGCGGGCTTCGAGAACTGCCAGGGCATCATCACCGCGTCCTACCTGATGGATGCGACCGACAAGCAATGGGACAACAACGAGGAGATGAAGACCTGGCGGGCGTGGATGGACAAGCACATGCCGCAGGCCAACAAGGCCGACGCCAACCACATCTACGGCTATGCGGTCTCGTTCCTGATGACCGAGACGCTGAAGCGCTGCGGCGACAACCTCACGCGGGCCAACCTGATGAAGCAGGCGGCGTCGTTCCGCAAGTTCCGCGTGCCGCTGCTGCTGCCGGGCATCACGGTCAGCACCAGCCCGACCGACTTCTACCCGATCCAGGCCGTGCAGCTTCAGCGCTTCAAGGGCGAGACCTGGGAGCTGTTCGGCGAGGTCATGCACGCCGAGAGTTCCTGACACGGGTACACGCGGGCCCTGCGGCAACGCGTTCCGCAGGCCGGCAAACGCGTGCTATAAGCTGGCGGCTGTAGAAACGCTATTGGGAGGCAAGAGTGAAGACGAACAGGCGTGGTTTTGTGGGCGGCGCGTCGGCCGCCGCTCTGGTGCTGGCGGCCCCGGCGGTGCGGGCGCAGAAGAAGTACGACGACGGCGTCACCGACAGCGAGATCAAGATCGGCAACACCAATCCCTATAGCGGGCCGGCGTCCTCGTACGGCGCGATCGGCCGGACGATCGACGCCTACTGGAAGGCGGTGAACGACGCCGGCGGCATCAACGGCCGCAAGGTCAAGTTCATCTCCATGGATGACGGCTACTCGCCGCCCAAGACCGTCGAGGTGGTGCGCCAGCTGGTCGAGCAGGAGAAGATCTTCGCCCTCTTCCAGTCGCTGGGGACGCCGTGCAACACGGCGATCCACAAATACATGAACCAGAAGAAGGTGCCGCAGCTCTACGTCGCGACCGGTGCCTCGAAGTGGGGCGATCCCAAGAACTTCCCGTGGACCATGGGCTTCCAGCCCGACTACCACACCGAGGCGGTGATCTACGCCAAGCACGTGCTGGCCAACGTCAAGGACGCGAAGGTCGGCGTCCTGAGCCAGAACGACGATTTCGGCCGGGACTATCTCGACGGCTTCAAGGAAGGACTCGGCAAGGAGGCCAACCGCATCGTCAAGCACGTCACCTACGAAGTGACCGATCCCACGGTCGACAGCCAGATCATCCAGCTCAAGGATTCCGGCGCCAACGTGTTCTTCAACATCACCGCGCCCAAGCAGGCGGCGCAGGCGATCCGCAAGGCGGCCGACATCAACTGGAAGCCGGCCCACTACCTGGTGAACGTCTCGGTCTCGGTGGCGGCGGTCATGAAGCCGGCGGGCTTCGACAACTCGCAGGGCATCATCACGGCGTTCTACCTGATGGATGCGACCGACAAGCAGTGGGACAACAACGAGGAGATGAAGACCTGGCGGGCGTGGATGGACAAGCACATGCCGCAGGCCAACAAGGCCGACGCCAACCACGTCTACGGCTACGCCGCATCGAGCCTGATGCACGAGACGCTGAAGCGCTGCGGCGACAACCTCACCCGCGCCAACCTGATGAAGCAAGCGGCGTCGTTCCAGAAATACCGCGTGCCCATGCTGCTGCCGGGCATCACGGTCAGCACCAGCCCGACCGACTTCTATCCGATCCAGGCGGTCCGGCTGTCGCGCTTCAAGGGCGAGACCTGGGAGCTGTTTGGCGACATCCTCTCGCACGAGAGCACTTGAGCCTCGGCTAGCCTCGATGCGCCAGCGCGCGGTTCTCGAGCCTGCTCAGGAGCCGCACGACTGGCCAGAGGATGAGGAAATAGATCACCGCCGCCATGACGATGGGCGTGGCGTTGTACGTCACGCTCTGCGCCTGGCGGGCCTGGAACAGGAGCTCGGGCACGGCGACGACGCTGCCCAGTGAGGTGAGCTTCACGACCTCGAGCGTGTTGCTGAGCAGATCGGGCAGCACGTTGCGCACCGCCTGCGGCAGCACGATGTAGATCATCGCCTGCAGGTTGGAGAGGCCGGTCGAGCGCGCCGCCTCGACCTGGCCGTGCGGGATCGATTCGATGCCGGCGCGCAGGATCTCGCCGTAATAGGCGCCCGTATTGAGGAAGAAGGCGATCGCCACGCAGGCAAAGCCGCCGAGTTCGAGTCCGGCGAACGGCAGGCCGGCGAACAGCAGGATCAGCAGCACGAGCGGCGGGAAGGCGCGGAAGAAATCGACCCAGCCCATCAATACCCAGCGCAGCAGCGCGTTGCGCGAATGCGCGAGCAGGGCCAGGATCAGCCCGCCCAGCAGGCCGAGCGGCACGACCAGCAGCGACAGCAGGACCGTGTTCAACAGGCCCGCCCACACGATGGGCAGCGCCTCGTGCGCGATCTCGGCGTTGAAGAAGGCCTGGACTATCTCTTCCATGCGAACCTTGTCTCGATCCAGCGCGCGCCCACCACCACGGGCAGGAACAGCACGAGATAGGCCGCCGCACCCATCATGAGCGGCGACGGATTGTAGGAATTCGACACCGCCGACGAGGCCATGCCGAGAATCTCGTGCAGGGCGACCACCGTGCCGAGCGCAGTCCCTTTGGTGATGGCGATGGTGCGGTTGGTGAGCGGCGCGATCGTGAGCCGCAGCGCCTGCGGCAGGATCACGTTGAACAGCGTCTGGCCGTAGGACAGGCCGGTCGAGCGTGCCGCCTCCCACTGCCCCCGGGCGATCGAGACGATGCCCGCCCAGAAGATTTCCTCGGCGAACGACATAAGCACCAGCGACAGCGACAGCCAGGTCGAGACGAAGGCCGAGGGCGACCAGCCGGCGGCCGGCGCGCCGAAATAGAACATCACGATCACGACCAGCGGTGGCAGCGAGCGGAACAGATCGACGACGAAGATGATCAGGAGGTTGACCGGCCGCCAGCCCAGACTGCGCAGCAGCGCCAGCAACAGGCCGCTCACGATGCCGGTGACGACGATCAGTAGGGCGAGCTCGATAGTCAACACCGTGCCGGCAAGGATGTCCGGCAGGTACTTCGCCATCACCTGGGCATTGAAGAACGTGTCGAGGAAGCGATCCCAGCGCGACATCGCGACCTAGTGCCGGCGGATCTGGCCGATGAAGCTGCGCGTGCGCTCGTGGCCCGGGTTCTCGAAGATGGCGGCCGGCGGCCCCTGCTCGACGATCAGCCCGTGATCCATGAAGACCACACGGTCGGCGGCGGCGCGCGCGAAGCCCATCTCGTGGCTGACCACGATCATGGTCATGCCGCTCTCGCGCAACGAGCGCATGACCTCGAGCACCGAGCCCACAAGCTCCGGATCGAGCGCCGACGTCGGCTCGTCGAACAGCATGACCCGCGGTTCGAGCGCGATCGAGCGCGCGATCGCCACGCGCTGCTGCTGGCCGCCGGACAATTCGGCCGGCCGGTGATGGGCGCGGTCGGCGAGCCCGACCCTCTCCAGCGCGCGGCGGCCCAGCTCGTCGGCCTCGGCGCGGCTCTTGCCCGCCACCTTGCGCAGCGCCAGGGTCACGTTGCCGAGCGCGGTCATGTGTGGATAGAGGTTGAACGACTGGAACACCATGCCGATGCGCTGGCGGGCATGATTGATGTCTGTCTTCGGACTCAGCATGTCGATGCCGTCGACGACGATCGAACCCGACGTCGGCTCCTCGAGCCGGTTGAGGCAGCGCAGCAAGGTCGACTTGCCCGAGCCCGACGGGCCGATCACGAACACCAGCTCGCGTTCGGCGACCGCCAGGTCGACACCCTTCAGGACATGAAGGGTGCCGAAGTGCTTGTGGATGGCCCGCGCATCGACGATCGTCATCTCGGCTCTGCTCCCGCGGGATCCGCCGGCATGGCCGCCGCGATCTTGCGGCCAATGTCGATCAGGGCCTGGCCGCGTGCAACGTCTAACAGCTCAAGCACGCCCTGCGACAGAGTCAGCGCGAGCTTTCCGCCGTCCGGAGTCCAGGCCAGGTCATTGACGCGATCGCCGGCATCCAGCTTGGCGACCACATGACCGTCTGCGCTGTCCCAAATCCGCACGTACTTGTCGACGCTGGCGGTGGCGAGGCGCTTGCCGTCGCGACTGAAGGCGATGGCATTCGTCCCGGCTTGCCGATCCTCGAGCTGGGCGATCAACCTGCCTCCCTCGATGTCCCAAAGCTGCGGCGGGCTTTGCGGTCCGTAGATCACGGCTAGCTTTCCGTCATATGACGGCGCGAAGCCCAGGGTCTCGCCGCCGAAATAGCGTGACTTGGCGATCGGCTTACCGCTCTCCGTGTCCCACACTACGAGCGTCGCGTCGGCATAGAGCACAACCAACCGCCGTCCGCCGTCGGTCAAGGCCTGAGCGGTCGATGCAGCACCCGTCGGAGACTTGAGCGCCTGCCCTCTGAGCTTTCCGTCGCGGTCGAGCAGCACGACCCGGCCATCGGCGAAGCCAGCCGTGATCACATCAAAGACTGCGCCCGCACTGACGGGCCGTTCGCCAGTGAACAATGCGCGCACCATGCGCAATTTGCCGTCTTCGACGTCCCACAGCCGGTACGAGCCGTCGTCATAGCCGGCCAGCAGGCGGCACCCGCTGCCGACGAAATGGATCAACGACGGTGTGGGCTCGTCGGCCGGAAAGTCCAATGCGCCCTGTCCCGGTACTAGCACGCGACCCCGATTGGAAAAGCTTCGTGAAAAGGCACACGGACTTTCTGCGCCCACGGCGCCGTAGAGGCCGGTGTCGATCTTCCACGAGCCGATGGCGCGGCCCGAGTCGAGATCCAGCAAGGTCGTCTCCGCTCCCCGATCGACCAGAGCGCGATGCCGGTTGAGCGCAAGCACTGTGCCGGCCCTGGCGCCTTCGCCGATCGCCGAGATCCTGTCCATGGCGAGAGGCCCGTAGGCGCCGATCTGCGCCGGCCCTCCCATTCCGGCGAACAGCAACCCGGACGTGCCATCGTTCGAGAAAATGATTCCCCTCGGCGTCGCCGGCATGGCCATGCGTCGTACGCCTTGAAGATTACCGAGCGTCCACCGGCGAACTGCGTTGATGTAAGTGAAGACAAGAGTCCCTTCTGCGGTGAGGACCGCCTGACTCCCCAGATCGGCCGCGAGCGAGGTCAGGTACTGGCCCGAGCGCCCGTCCCGGACATTTATCTTCTCCGCGTCCAGCGGAAGGTCGAGCGCGGCTTGGCCGTTACCCTTGATATCGAACGCTCTCACGTGATCGGTGACATGCACCAGAATGCTGTCGTCGGCCGACAGAACGAGCGGCACGCGAAGTCGGGCATTCCTCAGCCGCTTCAGGCCCTGATCGGGGTCCTTGCCCGGATCGAAGTCGGACAGCGGAAGCAATTCGGCGGTGAACAGGCGCGTGGCTGACTGGTTGAACACCACGTGGCCCACGGGACCAGAATGCTTGAAGGTACCGACGGCCGCTCCCGTAACGCCGTCGCGAATTTGGGCAAGGAACGTCGCCGTTCCGAGCGCCAGCAGCCGAGAGTCGGCGCTGAATGCCGCCGAAAGTATAGTGCCCAAGCCGTCGGCGCCGAACTCGGCTTTCGCCTGGTCGCGGTCGACCTCCCACAGTGCCGCCCATGTGCCGGTCCATGCCATAAGACGCCGTCCGTCGGGCGACAGGCGCGCTTGAAGGAAGCCGGGCGTCGGCGCCGTGAGATGCGCCAGCCGTCGCTTCGTCTTCACCTCGATAACGTCAGCGAATCCGCGATCGCAAGCTACGGCGAGTCGCTGGCCGCGCTGGTCAAGCTGCAACGACAGCGGGTTCTTGTACTCATTGGATTCATAGATCGGATTGCCGTCCGTCAGGTGCCATACGCGCAGTCCACCGGTCGCGCCGCACACCGCAGCGATCGTGCCATTGTCACCACTAAACGCCATGAGCGGCGTGCCGCAAAACTGTGGCAGATCCAGCCGATGGATCTGCTTGCCGCCAATCATGTCCCAGACCGAGATCGTATCGACGCCGGGCACGGCAAACAGATGGCCGTCGCGGCTGGCAACCGCGTTGACACTCGAGCCCCAGGGCAGCGCCGAAGCCGGGATTACCTCGCCCGACGTCAGTGTCGCCGATGCGGCAATGATGGCCTGCAATAGCGCTTCCTCGGCCGCCGGGACGTATGGCCGTTCGTTGGCTGCGATATCGGTCGGCAAAGCCTGCAGAGCTACCCGCAAAGCGCCGTTGATGTCGCCGGATGCAAATAATCGACGTGACTGGGTCGCCTTGAACATCGAATCGTTGCGTTGGGCGTCGGCGAGCCGTTGCTCGGCGATGGCGCGCTGCTTGTCAGCGATATCACGTTGCCGCTCGGCATCCTTCTGCGCGACGACTGCCCATCCCAGCGCCGCACTCAACGCCACCAGGACGACGCCGGCCACCGCCGCAGTCCCCAATCTCCATCGCGCGCGTCGCCTCGCCTCCTCCTGGCGCAGCGCCGGCAGCAACTGTTGCGGCACCTCGAACAACCGGGCGACGATCTTCAGGAACGCATCGTCGATCCGCTCGGCGATGCCGGGCCTGAAGAAGCGCCATGGCGACAGCTCGCGAAAATCCGCCCAGTCCCATTGGCTGCCGAGATCGGCCAGTCGTCCGGGAAAGCGCTCGGTGCTTGCTCCGGGCGCCAGCGCCAGAAGGATGCGCCGCCGCCCCTCGTCATCGCCATTGACCTTGAGGAACGTGTCGATCTCGCGGCCGACCCAGTTCTCCGTTCCATCCGACCGGTGCTCCAGGGCCGACGGCGAGGATAGCACGATCAGGCACTCGGCTTCCCTGAGGGCGGGCTCGATATTCGCCGTCCAAAAGTCCTCGTTGGCCGACTGGTAGCTCGTGTCGAGGAAGTAGCCGACGCGCCGCTCGGTATCGAGCCTGCGCTCCGGCGAGATCCCGTCGAGCACCTCTCTCGGCAAGCGGAAGCCGAGCAGCCTCCGCCGCAACCACCGCGCCACCGATCCGGCGTCCTTGCGCCGGTAGGAAATGAAGGCGCGGTACTTCATCTACCTCTTTGCCGCTGCGGCGACGCCTGCAGCGTCAGCCGCCACAGTGCAGCTCGTGCGGCGTCGGGTCGTAGCCCGGCATGCCCGGCACGCCGTAGCCCGGCGTGATCACGACCGCGAGGTCGTCGGCGGCCGGCTTCTTGTTGAACCATTTCTCGTAGAGCTTGGGCAGCGTGCCGTCCTTCTTCATGCAATCGAGCGCATCCTGCAGCTGCGCGCGCAGCTTCGGCTCATCCTTGCGCACCGGCGCTGCCCAATGGGCGCGCGTCTCGGTGAGCTCGAGGTCGGCCACGAACTGCGGGTTCTTCGATGCGGTGTAAACGATAACGGTGTTGCCGCCCAGGGTGGCGTAGGCGCGGCCCGACAGCACGGCTTGCGTTGCGTCGGGCTGCGTGTCGTAGGCCTGCACGTCGAAGCCGATCTCCTTGCCCTTCTGCTTCGAGAGCGTCTCATAGGGCGTGCCCTTGTTCACGGCCACCGCCTTGCCCTTGAGGTCCTCCCAGCCCTTGATGTGCGGCGTGCCCTTCTTGATGCCGAACTGGTAGTCGGTCCACAGATAGCCCGAGGTGAACAGGAGCTTCTCGGCACGCTCCTTGGTCACCGTCGTCGGCGCAGCGATGAAGTCGTAGCGGCCGGACTCCAATCCAGGGATCAGGGTCGAGAAGCTCACCGAATCGATCGTGATGCCGCGATGCAGGCGCTTGGCGACCTCGGTGAACACGTCGATGTTGAAACCCTGCGTGCCGCCGCCAAGCTTCGGAAACGCATGCGGCGGGAAGGTGCCGTCGACGCCGGTCCTGAGCGGCGGCAGCTTGTCTTGGGCGAAGGCCGGCGCGGCGCACAGCAAGACGGCCGCGGCGACGGCAGCGAAACGGCGTTTCATCTCTAAGTCCCCTTTCATCAATCCCCAATCCAGGACGTTAGAACAGCAGTTGTTGATTAGCAATTTAAAGGCCATCTTTGCCGCATGACGCAGCCTTCGGAACGCATTCTCGTCATCAATCCCAACTCGACCCAAGCCGTCACCGACGGCATCGACAAGGCGATGGACCCACTTCGCATGGCGGGCGGACCGGCCATCGAATGCGTGACCCTGAAGGAAGGCCCGCCGGGCATCGAGACGCAGGCCCATGTCGAGAGCGTGGTCGGCCCGATCAGCAATGCCGTGAAGAGCCGCGACAACGATTGCTCGGCTTTCGTCATCGCCTGCTACTCCGATCCCGGCCTGCATGCCGCCCGTGAAGTCACCACCAAGCCGGTGCTCGGCATCGCCGAGTGCGGCATCCTGATCGCTATGACGCTCGGCCAGCGCTTCGGCGTCATCTCGATCCTCAAGAAATCGATCCCGCGTCATCTGCGCTATGTCGGCCAGATGGGCGTGGCCGACCGCATGGCGGGCGACCGTGCCATCGGGCTGGGGGTCGTCGAGCTCGCCAACGAAGCCACGACCTTCGCGCGCATGGCCGAGGTCGCGGCCGAGCTGCGCGACGAGGACGGGGCTGACGTGTTGATCATGGGTTGCGCCGGCATGGCCCGCTACCGCGACCGCCTGCAGCGCCATGTCGGCCTGCCCGTGGTCGAGCCTTCGCAGGCCGCCGTCTCAATGGCGATCGGGCGGACGCGATTGAATTGGTCTTAGCTGGAGGCGCGCCACTCCAGTGGCGCTCTAAGAGGACTCAAGAGATCCCTCGCAAATGCTCGGGATGACGGGCACGGCCCGTCACTCCGCCGCCTTGACCTTCGGTCCCGCGGCGGCCGGGAACACCATGCGGTCGTCGGTACGGCAATAGCGATCCGAGAACATGCGCCCGACCGGATGGTACTTGTCCATATAAACGCGCATCGCCTGGGTGTCCCACAGTTCGTCGCGGATGTGGAAGCGCACCCCCTCGCCGATGATGAGCTGGCGGTCGTCCTTGACGTTGATCACCTGCCAGGTCTTGCACTCCAGCGCCCACGGCGCATCGGCGAGGTGCGGCGGCTTGATGTCGATCGAAGGGGCGAGCTTCAGCCCGAGATAGTCCGGCTCACCGACATTGGGCGGAAAGTCGCCGCTGCTCTCGTGCATGGCTTTCGCGAGCGGCTCGTCGGTCAGGTTGATGACGAATTCGCCGGTGCGCTGGATATTGGTCCACGTGTCCTTGATGCGCCCGTCCGGCCGCTTGTTGATGGCGACCATGATGAGCGGCGGATCCTCGCCAAACACGTTGAAGAAGCTGAAAGGTGCGGCATTGACCACGCCGGTCGGCCCGATCGTGGTGATCCATGCGATCGGGCGTGGGAGCACGAAGGAGATCAGGAGCTTGTAGCGCTCGTGCGGGGAGAGATCCTTGGCGGCGTATTGCATCTTTTGTCGGTCCTTGTTCACCCGATCAATTGGCGAGATCGATCTCGACGCCGGTGCGCTCGGAGATCAGCTTGTAGTGCTCGGGGCGGCGGTGCTTGGCGAAGTTGAACGTGGTGTTGCGGATGTACTCGCCCAGCGCCAGGTCGCAATCGTAGGAGATGACCTCGTCCTCCTCGGTCGTGCCCTTGGCGACGATCTCGCCGGTCGGCGCGACAATGACCGAGCCGCCATGGAGCCAGTAGCCGTCTTCCTTGCCGGCCTTGGCCGTGGCGATCACCCAGATGCCGTTCTGGTAGGCCGCGGCCTGCAGCGAGAGATTGTGGTGGAAGACGCGCAGGTAGGGAGGCTCGTGCGGCGCGTAGACGTTGTCGGACGGCGTGTTGTAGCCCAGCACAACCATCTCGGCGCCCTTCAGGCTCATGACACGGAAGGTCTCGGGCCAGCGCCGGTCGTTGCAGATGCACTGGCCGATCCGCACCTCGTCCTTGAACATGCGCCAGACGTTGAAGCCCAGGTTGCCGACCTCGAAATACTTCTTCTCGAGATGCTGGTAGGGCACGTTCGGCCGATGGTCGTCATGGCCCGGCAGATGGACCTTGCGGTACTTGCCGATCATCCGGCCGTCCGGCCCGACCAGGATCGACGTGTTGAAATGGTGCGGCTTGCCGCCCTCTTCCGTCCGCTCGGCATAGCCCAGGTAGAAGCCGATGCCCTTCTGCCGCGCCAGCTCGAACAGCGGCTGCGTCTCGGGGCTGGGCATCTGGTTCTCGAAGTATTTCTCGACCTCGTTCGGGTCGTCGTACCAGTAGCGCGGGAAGAAGGTCGTCAGCGCAAGTTCGGGAAACACCACGAACTTGCTGCCGCGGCTGTCGGCCTCCTTCAACATCTCGACCATGCGCTTGACCACGCTGGCGCGGCTGTCGCGGAGATGAATGGGCCCGAGCTGGGCGGACGAGACCTTTAGACGACGGGACACGTTGGATACTCCCTAGAACAACGGCTTCAGGCCGAAGCGAGTCATGGACTTCATCTCCGGCGCAGTGTTGCCGAGCGGCTTGGCACTATCGGGCGAATCGCATTGCAGGAACTTGCCCGAGCCGCGCTCGGCATTGAGCTTGCCGTTCTCGACCACGACCCGGCCGCGGCTCACCACGGTGACCGGCCAGCCCTTGAGCTGCCGGCCTTCGTACGGGCTGTAGCCGACATTGTCATGCAGATCCTTCCAGCGCACGGTGACATCCTTGTCGGGGTCCCAGATCGCCACGTCGGCATCGGAGCCGACGGCGATCGTGCCCTTGCGCGGATAGAGGCCATAGAGCCGCGCGTGATTTGTCGAGCCGAGCGCGATGAACTGCTGCAGCGAGATGCGGCCCTTCTGCACGCCTTCGCTGAACAGCAACGGCAGGCGCAGCTCGAGGCCGGGCACCCCGTTGGCCATCTCCTTGAAGGTGGTCTTGTCGCCCTTGGGGATCTTGCCCCCTTCGTTGAACTGGTACGGAGCGTGATCCGACGAGAAGGTCTGGAACGTGCCGTCCTTCATCGCCGCCCACACCGCCTCTTGTGCCGCGCTGTCGCGTGGCGGCGGGGAACAGCACCACATCGCGCCCTGCACGCCCGGCTTGTCCATGTCGTCGGCGGTGAGCGCGATATATTGCGGGCAGGTTTCACCGAAGATCTTCAGCCCCTTCTTCTGCGCCTGGCGCAAGGTCTCGATCGCCTCGATCTCCGACATGTGCACGATCAGCATCGGCGCATCGACCAGCCGCGCCAGCGAGATCGCCCGGTTGGTCGCCTCGGCCTCGGAAATGCGCGCATGGGCGATCGCATGGAACTTCGGTGCGCCATGGCCCTGCTCGATCAGATGATGGGCCAGCCACTGGATCATGTCGTGGTTCTCGGCATGCACCATGACCAGCGCGCCCTCGCGCCGCGCCAGCGCCAGGATGTCGAGGATCTGGTAGTCGCTGACCTTCATGGCGTCGTAGGTCATGTAGATCTTGAACGAGGTGTAGCCGTCCTTGATCAAGGCCGGCAGGTCCTGACCCAGCGCCTGCGGCGTCGGATCGGTGACGATCAGGTGGAAGGCGTAGTCGATCACCGCCTTCGGCGTCGCCTCCGCGTGATAGTCCTGCACCACCTTGCGCAGCTGCATGCCGCGATGCTGGGCGGCGAAGGGAATGATGGTCGTCGTGCCGCCGAACGCGGCAGACACCGTGCCGGTGTAGAAATCGTCGGCACACATGATGCCGAAGCCCGAGCGTTGCGCGACGTGGACATGGCTGTCGATGCCGCCGGGCAGCACGAACTTGCCGCCGGCATCGATCTCGCGCGTGCCCTTGGCCTTGATGCCCGGTTCGACGGCGGCGATGCGGCCGTCCTTGACGGCGACGTCGCCCTCGAGCTGCCGGTCGACGGTAACGATGCGGCCGTTGCGGATGACAAGGTCGTAGTCGGCCATCGCCCTACTCCGCCGCCAGCTTGTGGCCATATCCGGCCGCGGCGAGCCGGCGTTCCATGCGCTTGATCAGGGCGTCGAGCTCTGCCCTGTCGGTCGCGGTGAGCGACGAACCTGGTGCGCGCTGCCTGGGGCTCTTGATGGCGCCGCGTCGGAACAGCACTTCCTTCCGCAGCGCCAGCCCGATCGCCGGCTGCACCTCGTGGCGCACCAGCGGCAAGTAGATGTCGAACAAATCTTCGGCCTTGTCGGCCTCGCCTTTCGCGAACAGCTCATAGACCTGCACCAACATCTCCGGGAAGGCGAAGCCCGTCATGGCGCCGTCCGCCCCGCGGCGCATCTCTTGCGGATAGTAGAGGCCGCCATTTCCGACCAGGATCGAGACGCGGCGGCAGCCCGGCTTCTTCTCGCCCTCGCGCACGCGGCTGAGCTTGGCGAGGCCGGGCGCATCCTCGTGCTTCAGCATGACAAGCTGCTTGAAATCGTCGACCATGCGCTCGAACACGGCGGCCGGCAGATAGACGCCTGTTGCCTGCGGATAATCCTGATAGACCACGGGAATGTCGGGCCCCAGCGCCTGGAAGACCTGCGCATAGTAATTGTAGATGCCGTCGTCGCCTTTCAACCCTGCCGGCGGCGCAACCATAACGCCCGAGGCGCCCGCGACCATCACTTCGTGGCTGAGGCGCCGCACGTTCTCGAGGCCGGCGTGGCTCACGCCCACGATCACCTGCTTGTCGCCGGCGCGCGCCACCACGCGCTTCACCACCGCGATCGATTCCTCGGCGGTGAGCTTGTGCGCCTCGCCCATCATGCCGAGCAGGGTGAAGCCATGGACGCCGCAGCGCAGATAAAAGTCGGTCAGCGTGTCGACGCTCGCCAGGTCGAGGGCGCCATCGTCGGTGAACGGCGTGGCGGCGATGATGAAGACGCCTTTGGCGCTTTCGTCGAGTTTTGCTGTCATGAGCGGATCATGCCAAGTTCGTGGCGAAAGGGTAAGGACCGATGAGCGACAAGATCACCCGCATCGCGAACCTCGATATCGCCGTAGCGTGGGACGATTCGGAGCAGCGCCACGTCTATCTCGACGGCGGCGACCTGGTGTTCCGCGGCAACGAGATCGTGCATGTCGGCCCGGACTACGCAGGCAAGGCCGACGTCACGCTCGACGGCAAGGGCTTCATGGCGATCCCGGGTCTGGTCAACGTGCACTCACATCCCTTCTCGGAGCCTGCGAACAAGGGGCTGACCGAGGAACACGGCAGCGACAAGCTCGGCCAAAGTTCGCTCTACGAATATCTGACGGTCTATGGTCTCTATCCAGAAGATGCCGGGCCATCGACCATGGTGGCGATGTCGGAACTGCTGAAGAGCGGCGTCACGACCATCACCGATCTCTCGATGGCGCGCGAGGGCTGGGCCGATGACCTCGCCTCGACCGGCATTCGCGCCGTGATCTGCCCGATGATGCGGCAAGGCGCCTGGTTCACCAAGAACGGCCATACCGTCGACTATGCCTGGGACGAGAAGGCCGGCGAAAAGGCCTTCGAAAGCTCGATGAAGGCGATCGACCTGGCGCTCAAGCATCCGAGCGGACGCCTGTCGGCCATGGTCGGGCCGTCGCAGATCGATACCTGCAAGGAGGGCTTCTTCAAGGAGGCCCTGCAGGAAGCGAAGAAGCGCGGCGTGCCGATGCAGACCCACGCCTGCCAGGCCGTGGTCGAATTTCACGAGATCGTGCGTCGCTACGGCAAGACACCGATCGAATGGCTGGACTCGATCGGCGTGCTCGGGCCCGACCTCATCATCGGCCACGGCATCTTCCTGAACGACCATCCGCAGGTCCACTACCCGCACGGCAACGACTTCGAGCGCCTGCGCGATTCAGGCGCTTCGGTCGCGCACTGTCCGACCGTGTTCGCGCGCCGCGGCATGGTGCTGAACTCGCTCGGGCGCTACGTCAATGCCGGCATCACGGTCGGCATCGGCACCGACACCTTTCCGCACAACATGGTCGACGAGATTCGCCTCGCCTGCTACGTCGCCCGCGTCTTCACCATGAACTACAAGATGGGCACGACCCGGCATGCCTTCGAGGCGGCGACGGTGGGCGGCGCCAGGATGCTGCGCCGACCCGACCTCGGTCGCCTCGCGCCGGGCGCCAAGGCCGACTTCTCGCTGGTCGATCTCGGCCATCCCTACATGCAGCCCGCGCACGAGCCGGTGCGCAGCCTGATCTACTCGGCCTCCGACCGCGCCATCCGCCACGTCTATGTCGACGGCAAGCAGGTTGTGAAGGATGGCAAGGTGCTGACGGTCGATGTCGAGGCGGCAACCGCGGGCCTCGTGGAGGCGCAGCGCAAGCGGCTGAAGACGGTGCCCGAGCGCGACTGGGCCGGCCGCGGCGCCGACCAGCTCTCGCCACCGGTCTATGGCAAGAAGGATCGCCTGCCGCAGTCCCGGCCTGTGACCTAGGAATTCGGGATGCCTTGCGTGGTCGAATATTCGAAGTGCAGCGGCGTCTCGGGGTGGATCAGCGCATAAGCCGATCGAGCGGCAATGGCCGCTTCCGAAAATCCGGTGAGGATGAGCTTCAGCTTGCCGGGATAGTGCACCACGTCGCCGACGGCAAAGATGCCCTTCTGGCTGGTCGCCGCGCTCGCGGGATCGACCACGATCTGGTTGCGCTCGAGCGCCAGCTGCCATTCGGCGATCGGCCCGAGCGACATCGACAGGCCGAAGAAGGGCAGCAATGCATCGGCCTCGATCTTCTTCTCGGCGCCGTCGAGCGTGGCGGCGGTTACGGCCTTCATGTGGCCGTTGGTTCCGTCGATCGCTTTCAATTGGTACGGCACGACCAGATCGAGCCTGCCCGATTTGGCGAGCGACTTGAGTTGCGCCTCACTTTCGGGCGCGGCGCGGAACTTGTCGCGGCGGTGGATGACGGACACACGCTGGGCGATCTCGGCCAGCGACAGCGCCCAGTCGACCGCTGTGTCGCCGCCGCCGGCGATCACGACCTTCTTGCCGCGAAAATTTTCGCGATGCGTGACGTAGTAGAAGACGCTCTTGCCTTCGTAGGCCTCGATGCCGGCGAGCGGCGGGCGGTTGGGCCCGAAGGCGCCCACTCCGGCGGCGACGATCACCGCCTTGGCCTGGATCACCGTGCCCTTCGATGTCGTCACTTGCCAGAAGCCGCCGCTCACGTGCTGCAGCCCGCGCACCTGCTCACCCAAGTGATAGACCGGGCGGAACGGCGCGGCCTGCGCCTTCAGGCGCACCACCAGCTCGGCGGCCTCGATGCGCGGGAAGCCGGGTACATCGTAGATCGGTTTCTCGGGGTAGAGCGCGGTGCACTGGCCGCCGGCATCGTCGAGCACATCGACCACGTGGCAATGCAGGCGCACCATGCCGCATTCGAACACGGTGAACAGGCCCACCGGGCCCGCGCCGATGATGACGACGTCGGTCTGGTGATGGGTGTGTCCGTGCGGATCGGCCATATTGCTAACGTGGCGGGGAAAAACCCCAAAATAAAGCCCCCGGCCGCGCCCATGTGATGGCAGCGCCCGGGGGCTGAATTTGGTAGCTGGGGGCGGACTTGAACCGCCGACCCCGGCATTATGAGTGCCGTGCTCTAACCAGCTGAGCTACCCAGCCATGGGTGCGCGGTAATAAGGGCCCCCGCCGCAAGCTGTCAAGGAACGGCCATTGCCGAATTGAGCCCAAAGGACCGTCAGCGGCGGCAAGCGCCCTTGCTGTCGAGCTCCCGAATGGCGTCACCGACAGTCCGCCAATTGTCGGCCGCCAGGTCGGCCTCGATCAGCGCATCGAATTCGTTGTCGACCGCCATCGCGAATTCGACCATGGAGAGATCGTCGAAGCCGAGATCCTCGCGCAGCCGGGTCGCTGCCGTGACGTTGGCGGCCTGCCGCTTCAGCTGTTCGGCAATGATGCGCCGAAGCCGGGCGAGACAAATGCCATAGGGATCCTGCGCCGACGCCATGGTTGCCGCCCCAGCCATCACGGCGCCTGCCAAACCGGGGACGAATCGACGACGCCGCAGCATCACGCCTTCTCCTTCATCGTCCATTGCCTGAGCCTCTAATTGCAGTCGCTGCAGTCTATCGGACCTCGCGCGCTCGGGAAAACATCGGTAACTTGGCGCCAGAGGATTGCCGATCGATGTCGCCGCTGCGTCGTCTCCTGCTGCCGCTTGGTCTTTGTCTGCTCGCCGGATCGGCCCTGGGCCAGGCCGTCCAGCCGGGCTGGTTCACCGATCCGAAATCGGGCTGCAAGGTCTGGAACGCCTTTCCCGTCTCGAACGAGCAGGTCAGCTGGTCCGGCAAGTGCGTGGACGGAATGGCCGAGGGCAAGGGCGTGCTGAAATGGATCCTCGCGGGCAAGCCCGCCAAGAACAAACAATATGACGGCGAGATGCACGAAGGGCGCTTCAACGGCCATGGCGTGCTCACCACGGTCGAAGGCGACGTCTATGACGGCCAGTTCAAGGACGGCGAGCGCAACGGCAAGGGCAAGATGGTCTGGTTCAACCGCAACTCCTACGACGGCGAGTGGAAGAACGGCCTGATGGACGGGCGCGGCACCTACAAGTGGCTGGGTGGCAACAGCTACACAGGCGAATGGTCCAAGGGCAAACAGAACGGCCGCGGCAAGTTCGTCTTCCTCAACGGCAACTCGTACGAGGGCGAGTACAAGGACGGCATCGAGAACGGGCGGGGCCGCTTCCGCTGGGCCAACGGCGACGCCTACGACGGCGAAGTGCGCAACGCCATGCCCAACGGCATCGGCACGCTCAAGATCTACAACACGGACGAGATGATCACCGGCAACTGGAAGAACGGATGCCTGCACCAGGGCGACCGCATGCTGGCGGTGATCAAGACGGAGCTCGACTGCTGGCTCGAGGAAAAGAAGGCGCCGCAGAACTAGTCGCGCTTGATGAAGCCGCCGCCCAGCAGGCGGCTGCCCTTCTCCGCGTCGTAGACGACGCACGCCTGGCCTGGCGACACGCCGAACTCGGGTTCGGCAAAATGCACTGTCGCCTCGTCTGCGGCGAGCTCGATCTCGGCCGGCCGCAGCGCCTGGCTCGAGCGCACGCGCACCTGGACCGGCAGGCGGCCGCCCGGTCGCGGCGCCAGCCAATTGACCTCACCAAGCTTCACCGAGGGGCGGCCGAGGGCGGCGCGCGGGCCGACCACCACCCACCGCCTCTCGGGCTCCAGGCGCACGACATAGAGCGGCTCGTTGTCGGTGCCGTCGCGCTCACCCAGCGCAAGACCGCGACGCTGGCCGACGGTGAAGCGCACGATGCCATCATGCCGGCCGACGGCCCTGCCCTCGAGGTCGACGATGTCGCCCGGCTCCAGGCTGTCGGGCCGCAGCCTCGCGATCACCGAGGCATAGTCGCCGTTGGGCACGAAGCATATGTCCTGGCTGTCGGGCTTCTCGGCCACGGGCAGGTCGAAGCGCTGGGCGATCGCGCGCGTCTCGCTCTTGGGCAGGTCGCCGAGCGGAAAGCGCAGGAAGTCGAGCTGCTCCTGCGTGGTGCCGAACAGGAAATAGCTCTGGTCGCGCGCCGGATCGGCGCCGCGATGCAGCTCGGCGCCAGCCGCGCCTTCGATGCGGCGCACGTAGTGGCCGGTGGCCAGCGCCTCGGCGCCGAGCTCGCGGGCGGTCCTCAGCAGATCCCGGAACTTCACCGTGCGATTGCAGGCGATGCACGGGATCGGCGTCTCGCCGCGCACATAGGAGTCGGCGAACGTGTCCATCACTTCGGCGCGGAAGCGGCTCTCGTAGTCGAGCACGTAGTGCGGCATGCCGAGTCGCTCGGCGACGTGGCGCGCGTCGTGGATGTCCTGGCCGGCGCAGCAGGCACCGGTCTTGCCGATGGCGACGCCGTGGTCATAGAGCTGGAGGGTGACGCCCACGACGTCATAGCCCTGCTCCTTCAACAGGGCCGCGGTGACGGACGAATCGACGCCGCCCGACATCGCCACCACGATCCGGGTGTCGGCGGGCGCCTTGTCGAGACCAAGGGAGTTGCGGGCCATGCGCCCGGTATATAGGCCCCGCCCTCCGGCCCCGCTACAGCGCTTTAATCGCGGCGATAGCCGCTGTCGCGGACCGCCCGGGCAACGCCGTTGCGGTCGTAGACGATGTTGACCCGGTCGCCCATCTGCACGTCGCCGTCGTCGCGCTGGGCGATCGTCACCCGCTGACCGTCGTCCTTCTGGACCGTGACCTCGATGCCGCGTCGGCTGCTGCCGCGATCGATCGCGGTTCCGGCGATCGCGCCGCCAACCGCGCCGAGCAGGCCGCCAACCACGGCACCGCCCACCGAGTTGGTGGTCGCCGCGCCGATCGCGGCGCCGCCGGCAGCGCCGACACCGCCGCCAACCAGCGTGCCGTCATTCATCCCCGAGCCGCCCTTGCGCACCGGCACCTCGCGGATTTCCACGACGCGCCCGGACTCGCCGCGGTAGCCGTTCGTGGCCGACGTGCTCACCACTCCCGGCTGCACCGAATCGTCGTTGCAGGCGCCAAGGCTGATCGCCAGGGCCAAAGGAACCAGCAAACCGAGAAGCCACCTGACAGCCATGATACTCACCCCCTCGAGAGACCGAACGGACCGAACGAGGCCTAGTCTAGCCTAGTTCAAGGTACCGTAGCGCGGATCATCTTGCGGCTGAGGGTAGTTGCTGCGCGACTGATGATAGGTTTGGCCATACTCGGCCGGCGGCGCGCCATCCTGCGGTCCGTTGTACTGCGATGGGCCACTGCCCTGAGAAGGCGGATTGTACATCGGCCCGTTGTACTGCGGCGGACCGTTGTACTGCGACGGTGGCGGCGCATTGGCCGTGCGGTCATAGGTGTTGGACGTGTCGCGCACGACCTTGGCCACGCCGTGCCGATCCTGAACGATCTGCACGTGGTCGCCGAGCTGGATGTCGCCATCGTCGCGCTGGGCCACCTTGACCGTCTGGCCATCGTCGCGCTGGACCGTGACCTCGATGCCGCGGCCGCCGCTAGCCGGCCCGCCATGACTGTCGAAGATCGAGCCGGCGATCGCGCCGCCGACCGCGCCCAGAAGGCCACCGACCAGACCGCCGCCGAACGAATTTGTCGTGGCTGCGCCGATCGCGGCGCCACCGGCACCGCCGATCAGGCCGCCGACCAACGGACCGCGGCCCGACCCGCCACCCGCACCCCGCAACGACACGTCGTTGATCGCCACCACCCGACCGCTGCCGACCGCGACCGGTTGGGCGCTCGCCGTGTTCACATAGCCCGGGTTCAGTGCGCCCGAGTCGCAAGCCGCCAGCCCGACTGCCAAGAGCAGCGGCAGCAGCGCAAACCTGATCATGTTGCCCCTCATAGATCCTCCCCCAGCTATCCCGAGATACGGAGCTATTTAAGGAGAAATTGGGGCAACTCGCATATTTGTGGATAAAACTAGCCGCGTTCCTCGATCCAGGCCGCCTGGATGGCTTCGAGGATCTTCTCGTTGGACCGGGCGGGATCGTCGGCGAAGCCCGGCAATTCCCGCACCCACTTGTGCAAGTCGGTGAACCGCAGGTTCACGTTGTCGGCGTCGGGGTGGGCGTCCTCGAGCTCAATCGCAATATCGTGAATGTCGGTCCAGCGCAGCTGCTTGGCCATTGCCGCCCCCTACTTGTCGACCATCATGTTGCGCGTCGCCGCCGGCAGCTTCACCACCAGCCCGTCGAGCGCTTCGCTCATGCTGATCTGGCAGCTGAGGCGCGAGGTATGTGTGAGACCGAACGCAAGGTCGAGCATGTCTTCCTCGTCCTCCGTGGCAGGCGACAGCTTGTCGAACCATTCCTTGTCGACGATCACGTGGCAGGTCGAGCACGCCAGCGATCCCTCGCAGGCACCCTCGATGTCGACATGGTTCTTGTGGGCGATCTCCATCACCGACAGCCCGAGCGGCGCCTCGACCTCCTTGCGCGAACCGTCCTTCAGGATGAATGTCATCTTGGGCATCACTCAGTCTCTCCGACGCGGCGCTCGAGATCGCCCAGCGACAATCCCGACAGCGCTTCGCGAATGCCCCGATCCATGCGGCGTTCGGCAAACGGCTTGGCCTCTCGCTCCAGCGCTTCGGCGGCAGAATTGATGGCGTCGCGATCTTCGCCTTGCATCGCCTTCTCGAGATTGGCGCGCGTGGCATCGAGCGTGCTGCGCTCGTCGGCCAACAGCAACGCGCCGTCCTTGGCCAGCGCGGCGTCGAGCGCCAGCAGGTTGCGCCTCGCCTCGACGCGCGCCTCGGTGAGCAGGCGCTTGTTCATGTCGTCCTCTGCATGCTCGAGGCTGTCGTAGAGCATGTCGGCCATGTCGTCGTGGCTCAGGCCATAGGACGGCTTCACCTCGATCCTCTGCTCGACGCCGGTCGTGCGCTCCTGCGCCGACACCGTAAGCAGGCCGTCGGCATCGACCGCGAAGGTGACGCGGATACGCGCCGCGCCCGCCGTCATAGGCGGAATTCCCAGCAGTTCGAAACGCGCCAGGCTCCGACAGTCGGCCACCATCTCGCGCTCGCCTTGCACGACGTGGATCGCCATCGCCGCCTGCCCGTCTTGATAGGTGGTGAACTCCTGGGCGAGCTGGACCGGGATCGGAGTGTTGCGAGGCACGACCTTCTCGACGATGCCGCCCATGGTCTCCAGCCCGAGCGAGAGCGGCGTGACGTCGAGCAGCAGCGTGTCCGATCCGCCGGTCAGCGCCTCCGCCTGCAAGGCCGCGCCCAAGGCCACGACCTCGTCTGGATCGATGTCGGTAAGCGGCGCCTTGCCGATCATCTCGGCCACCTTGGCGCGCACCAACGGTACCCGCGTCGAGCCACCGACCAGGACCACGCCGTTGACGTCCGCGGCCTTGGTGTCCGCATCGGTCAGCACATGCCGCGAGATGTCGATGGTGCGCGCGACGTAGCGGGCGATCATCGTGTCGAATTCCGCGCGCGTCAGCGCATGGAAGGACGGCACGCCGGCCAATTCCAACCGGCCCGAAGTCTGGTCGCGTTCGGAAAGCTGCTCCTTCATCTGGCGCGCCAGCGCCAGTGCGGTTTTCACGGCGGCCTCGTCGACGCTGTCGGCAATGCCGTCCGTCTTGCGCTCGGCCAACATGCGCTCGGCGATCGCGCGATCGAAATCGTCCCCGCCAAGCGCCGTGTCGCCGCCGGTCGCCAGCACCTGGAACACGCCCTTTTCCAGCCGCAGCAGCGAGAAGTCGAACGTGCCGCCGCCCAGGTCATAGACGGCGTAAAGCCCTTCGGAACCCTTATCGAGGCCGTATGCGAGCGCCGCCGCCGTCGGTTCGTTGACCAGGCGCAGCACTTCAAGACCCGCCACCCGAGCAGCATCGCGCGTCGCGGTGCGCGCGGCATCGTCGAAATAGGCGGGCACGGTGATCACTGCGCGCTCCACCGGCTTCTCGAGCGCCGCTTCTGCACGCGCCCGCAGAGCCTTCAGGATCTCAGCGGAGATCTCCACCGGTGAGCGCGCCCTGCCGGCGATGCGCAGCTTCACCATGTCGGTCTGGCCGGTCCCGGGCTCGACCTCGTATGGTAGTATGCCGGCAACCGCGTGCACGTCCTCCGCGCCGCGCCCCATCAATCGCTTGATCGAAGCGACCACATTCTTGGGCTCCCGCGCCATCAAGGCGCGTGCCTCATCGCCCACGATCACGCCGCCCGCCGACGGATAGGCGACCACCGATGGCACGAGCGCGTGGCCCGTTTCATCATGCAGCGTGGCGGGCTTTCCCTCGCGCGCAATCGCCACCACGGAGTTGGTCGTGCCGAGATCGATGCCCACGGCAAGCGATGCGTCGCCCGCATGGGGCAGCGGCGTTTCGCCCGGCTCGTGGATCTCCAGCAGGCTCAAAACTCAACTCTCCTTGATCAAATTCGTACGCTTCGCACGCGCTTCATCGGCGAACCTGTCGAGATAGCGCAAGCGAAGGAGTGCCTTTCTGATGGCGGGTTTGTCGTTTGCCAAGAACAAACTTCCCAGTCCATCGAGCGAGCTCCGGAAATCAGCGGCGACCTTGGCCGCAAGTCCGTCGACGGCCTGCATGGTCTCCGCTTCGTGCAACGCTTCACGTGCCTCCATGGCTTCCATCAACAGCTCCGGATCGTCGATCGTCTTGCCATCGCTCGGCAGCTCGACGCCCCTCAGGCCAGCGAGATAGACCGCTCGGGAGAGCGGATCCTTGAGGGTACGATAGGCGTCGTTCAGAGCGGCCGCCTCGGCCGAGGCCTTGGCCCGCTCTTGCGCCGGCTTCGCCACAAAGCGATCGGGATGCCACTGCCGCTGCAGGGCGAAGTAGGCCTTGTCCAAGGCGGCGGGCTCCAGATCGAGCGCCGCCGGCAATCCCAGCCGCGCGAAATGGTCCATGGCCCGGAAACCGTCAGCCGTCTTCAGACGTGGAAGGATTCGCCGCAGCCGCAGCGGCCCTTTTCGTTCGGGTTCTTGAACACGAAGCCTGCTTTGAGCTTCTCTTCGGCGTAGTCCATCTCGGTGCCGATGAGGAACAGCGACGCCTTGGGATCGATCAGCAGCTTCACGCCCTGCGTTTCCACGACCTCGTCCATCGGCTGCTGCGTGTCGGCAAATTCGAGCGTGTAGCTCAGGCCGGAACACCCCTTGGTCCGCACGCCAATGCGAATGCCCGCGGTCGGTTTGCCGCGGCCGTCGATCAGCGCCTTGACCCGCTCGGCGGCGGCTGGCGTCACCGTCATGACTTGCGGGCGCGGCCGGCGCGGCTTGCTCGAAGAAGTCGTCGTCGTACTCATACGCTGTTACTCCGCGGCCTTCGGCTCGCCCTCGTCCTTCTTCGCAAGCTTGGCGCGGTAGTCGGCGATGGCGGCCTTGATTGCGTCCTCGGCCAACACCGAGCAGTGAATCTTCACCGGCGGCAGCGCCAGATGCTTGGCGATGTCGGTGTTCTTGATGGTCTCGGCCTCATCGATCGTCTTGCCCTTCACCCATTCGGTGACGAGCGACGACGACGCAATCGCCGAACCGCAGCCGAAGGTCTTGAACTTGGCATCTTCGATCAGGCCATCGGCACCGACCTTGATCTGCAGCTTCATCACGTCACCGCAGGCGGGCGCGCCGACCAGGCCGGTTCCTACATCCTCGGCATTCTTGTCGAGCGACCCGATGTTGCGCGGGTTCTCGTAGTGGTCGATCAGCTTGTCGCTATAGGCCATGACACTCTCCTCGCATTCCCAAACGGCCTAGTGGGCCGCCCATTCAATTGATTTCAGATCGATGCCTTCCTGGGCCATTTCCCAGAGCGGACTCATCGCGCGCAGACGGGTGACGTGCTGGCTGAGCTCGTCGACCGCGGTATCGACTTCCTGCTCCGTCGTGAAGCGACCGAGACCGATGCGCAACGACGTGTGGGCCAGCTCCTCGTCGACTCCCAGCGCGCGCAGCACGTAGCTCGGCTCCAGGGACGCCGACGTGCAGGCCGACCCGGACGAGACCGACAGACTCTTGATGCCCATCATCAATGACTCGCCCTCGACATAGGCGAAGCTGATGTTGAGGTTGCCCGGGATGCGGCGCTCGAGATCGCCATTGACGAAGATCTCAGGCAGTTTTGCCTGGAGGCCCTTCAGCATGCGCTCCTGAAGCTTCTTCAGCCGCTTGGCCTCGCCATCCATCTCTTTCGCGCAAATTGCGGCCGCTTCGCCGAGCCCGACGCACAGGGGCGTCGGCAAGGTGCCCGAACGGAAACCGCGCTCCTGACCGCCGCCCACGATAAGTGGCACAAGGCGAACGCGCGGCTTGCGGCGAACATAAAGAGCACCGATGCCCTTGGGTCCGTAAATCTTGTGACCCGAGATGCTCATGAGGTCGATGTTCATCGCCTCGACATCGAGCGGGATCTTGCCCGCCGCTTGCGCGGCGTCGGTATGGAAGAAGGTCTTCTTCTCCCGGCAGATCTTGCCGATCTCGGCGAGTGGCTGGATTACGCCGATCTCGTTGTTCACGGCCATGATCGACACGACCACGGTCTTGTCGGTGATCGCAGCCTTCAGCTGCTCGAGGTCGACCAGCCCGTTCTTCTGCACGGGCAGGTACGTGACCTCGAATCCGCTCTGCTCGAGATGGCGGCAAGTATCGAGAACGCACTTGTGCTCCGTCACCGTGGTGACGATGTGGTTCTTGCGATCCTTGTAGAACTCGGCGACACCACGGATCGCGAGGTTGTTCGACTCAGTTGCGCCCGAGGTGAAGATCACCTCCTTTTCGTCGGCGCCAATCAGCTGAGCGACCTGGCCACGCGCCTTCTCGACCGCCTCTTCGGCTTCCCAGCCGTAGGCGTGGCTGCGCGAATGAGGATTGCCGAACTTATGGGTGAAGTACGGCATCATCGCTTCCAGCACGCGCGGATCCATCGGCGTAGTGGCCTGGTAATCTAGGTAGATCGGCTGGTCGTTGCGCCGGACCTGTGTGAAAGCGTTCATGCTAACCCCTTGAAAATCCTACGCCGCCCGCGCCCGTCCTATATCCGAGCGATTTACTCGGAGATATAGGTCCCGCCAGGCAGCGATCAAGCGTTCAATATCCTGCGGCTGGGAGGTCCAGCCGAGACTGATTCTGAGCGCGGTGTCGGCAACGGCCGGATCCACGCCCATGGCCATGAGCACCGGCGAACGTATGACCTTGCCCGACGAACAGGCGGCGCCCACACTCACACAGACACCGGCAAGATCGAGCGCCATCACTTGCGTCTCGGCCTTCACTCCCGGCATGGAAATGCAAGTCGTGTTTTCGAGCCGATCGGCACCGGCGCCAAAAACGCGCGCCTCCGGCGCAATTGCGATCAGGGCCGCCTCCAGTCGATCCCGCAAAGCAACCACGTCGGGGGCCGTACCCGCGGCGTCTGCCGCGGCGCCAAAGCCCGCGATGCCCGCGACGTTCTCCGTGCCGGCGCGACGATTGTCCTCCTGGCCGCCGCCGACGCGATCGGCGACTAGCGGCGCGCCACCGCGCACGACCAATGCGCCGACGCCAGTCGGACCCCCGATCTTGTGCGCGGAAAGACTCATGTAATCGACGCCGAGGGCATGGAAATCGACCGGCGCCTTACCTGCACCCTGCACAGCATCGCAGTGAACCAAAGCATCCGCGTCGCGGGCAATGCGCACGACCTCGGCGATGGGCTGCAACACACCGGTCTCGTTATTGGCAAACATCACCGACACCAACGCCGGCTCACGCCCCCCCGCAAGCGTGCGCTGCAGCGCGGCCAAGTCGACGACGCCATTGCCGTCGACGGGAAGGATCTCAGCATTGGCTGTCTTGAGAACGCTGTCGTGCTCGACGGCCGATACCAGAACCCGCCGCCGGCCTGAGCCCCTCAAGGCCAGATTATTCGCCTCGGTCCCGCCGGACGTGAACACGATCTCGCCCGACAGCGCGCCGATCAGTCCGGCGACGCGGCGACGCGCCAAGTCGACTATGGCGCGGGCACCGCGCCCCGCACGATGCACCGAAGACGGATTGCCGCCTGCCCGCAGCGCCTCGACCATAGCGTCGAACGCCGCAGGCCTCAGCGGGCTGGTAGCGTTGTGATCCAGGTACACGGACGCAAGCGCTGACATAGGCAATGCCCTAGCTGGCAGCCGCCATCGAACCATCGGTCTTGGGCGTCGCCTGAGGCGCCTCGGCAAGACGCGGCGCGAGCTTGCGCTCCAGCACGTCATGCAGGCTCACCGAACTCAGGAACATGTGGATCTGGTTGCCGAGCTCTTCCCAGAGATCGTGCGTCAGGCACTTGCTGCGATCGGCTCGGCAGCCGCTTGCCCCCATCTCGGTGCAGCGCGTCGCCTTGATCGGCTCGTCAACCGCGAGAATGATCTCGGAGACCCGCGTCTCGATCGACGTCTTGGCAAGGCGATATCCGCCGCCCGGCCCGCGCACACTCTTGACCAGCCCTGCCCGCCGCAGCCGTGCGAACAGCTGTTCGAGATAGGACAGGGAAATTTCCTGGCGCGCAGCGATATCGGACAAAGACACCGGCTTTGCCTGAGCGTGGCGTGCCAAATCGACCATCGCCATGACGGCGTAACGACCCTTGGTGCTGAGCTTCACAGCATCCTCCTCACGCGGGAATCCCCGCTTTACCGTCGTCAGGACGCCTGAAAACTCTTGAAACCTGTGCGTCACTAACGATATTCCCGACCCCTTGCGGGGTCCTCGGGAAAGACCAACTCTTGCGCTCGGGTTTAATAAACCCGAGTGCTGTGGTCAAGAATCAAAATTCCCAACAAAATCTGTAGGTTAAGAACTACTTCCATGCCTGACGTGATGTTTACCGGGCCCGAAGGCCGTCTTGAGGGTCGCTATCACCAGAGCAAGGAAGAGCACGCGCCGATTGCCGTCATCCTGCATCCTCACCCCCAGTATGGCGGGACGATGAACCACAAGGTGGTTTTCTCCCTGTTCCACGTCTTCGTGAATCGGGGCTTTTCGGTGCTGCGCTTTAACACCCGAGGAGTCGGCCGTAGCCAAGGCCGCTTCGACAACGGCATGGGCGAATTGAGCGACGCCGCTGCCGCGCTGGATTGGCTGCAGACGATGAACCCCGACGCCAAGTCGTGCTGGATCGCGGGTTACTCGTTCGGCGCCTGGATCGGCATGCAGCTCCTGATGCGCCGGCCGGAGATCGACTGCTTCATCTCGGTGGCGCCGCCGGCGAATTCCTACGATTTCGGCTTCCTCGCGCCCTGCCCGTCTTCCGGCCTGATCGTCGGCGCCGAGAAAGACGAGGTGGTGCCGCTCGCCGATATACAGAAGCTGGTCGCACGCTTATCCCAGCAGAAGGGCATCACCGTGGAGTCGCGCACGGTGAAGGGCGCCAACCACTTCTTCCACGACGCGCTCGATCGGCTCGCGGTCGAGGTCGACAAGTATGTCGCCAAGTGCCTGATCAACCCGCCGGGCCGCGCCACATCGAACAAGGAACCTTAGGGTTTGTGAAGACGGCCGCCCGTGAGCGGCCGCGGCGCTCCCGTCGTGCCCGGGAATGTAATAGGTAGTCCACGCAAAGAGCGGACGGCGAGAAACGCGAACGCCTGCGCCTCAAGCGCATCGCCGTCCCACCCCAGTCCGGCCGCTGTCACGACCTTGCCGCCGGTCTCTTGGGCAATGGCGCGCATCAGTGTCGGATTTCGCGCACCGCCGCCGGAGATCACCCAACATGTCACCGGCGACGGAAAGTGCCGCGCCGCCAACGCAATGGCGCGCGCCGTGCCGAAGGTGAGCGTGGCGGCCCCATCCGCAGCACTCAGGCCCTCGGCCCAATGATCGTTGAAGTCGCCGCGATCGAGTGACTTCGGTGGAATGCGCGCGAAGTAGCGATGCTCGCTAAACCGCTCGAGCCGCGTGCGATCGACCTTGCCCGACGCCGCGAGCATGCCGTCGCGATCGAACTGGGTACCGGCGCGGCGCGCACACCAATCGTCGATCGGCCCATTGCCGGGACCGGTGTCGAACGCCAGCAGCCTTTCGTCCGCGCCGACCCAGGTGACGTTGGCGACGCCGCCGACATTGACGACGGCGATCGGCCTCGGCAGCTCGCGCACGAGCGCCGCATGATAGATTGGAACGAGAGGCGCGCCCTGGCCTCCCGCCGCCACGTCGGTCATCCGTAAGTCGTTGACGACCTGCACGCCGAGCGCTCTGGCGAGCGCCGTGCCGTCGCCCAGCTGCCAGGTGAAGCGCCGCTCGGGCCGGTGCGTGATCGTCTGGCCGTGGAAACCCACAACGTCGACCGAAGAGAGTGCCTGCCCGCTTTCGCGCGACCACCGCTGCACGGCCTCGATATGGGCGCTGGTCAGCGCCTCTTCCGCCGTGCGTGTGGCGTCGTTTGGCCGCTCGGCACCGAAGACGCCGCGGATCAACGTTCGTACCGCCTGCTGGTAGGGAACGGTGACAGCCGGCCCCCGAGAGGTGACCTTCTCGCCGTCGGTCTCGATCAGCGCGACATCGATTCCGTCAACGGATGTCCCGCTCATGAGACCCAATGCGCGCAGGGGTGAAGCCATGTCGGGAATGTGTTACACCCGCGGCCCTTCGGGAATAAAGACCGAGCTATCGGGATGTCGGGTTTCAAGTCGGATTTCATGCGCGTCGTGCACGAGCGCGGCATGGTGCACCAGGTGAGCGACGCCGCTCGCCTCGATGAGCTGCTGTCGAGCGGCATCCGCACGGCCTATATCGGCTTTGACTGCACCGCCGACTCGCTGCATGTCGGCCATCTCACGCAGATCATGTTGCTGCGCTGGTGGCAACGGACGGGCCACAAGCCGATCGCGCTGATGGGTGGCGGCACGACCAAGGTCGGCGACCCGTCCGGGCGCGACGAGACGCGTCAGCTCCTTACATCGCAGCAGATCGACGCCAACCTTGCGAGCATCAAGCGCTCTTTCTCGAACTACCTGACGTTCGGTACCGGGCCCAAGGACGCCATCATGGCGAACAACGCCGAGTGGCTCGACAACCTCCTCTACATTCCGCTGCTGCGCGACGTTGGCCGGCACTTCTCGGTCAACCGCATGCTGACAATGGATTCGGTGAAGCTCCGGCTGGAGCGCGACCAGCCGCTCACCTTCCTCGAGTTCAACTATATGATCCTTCAGTCCTACGACTTCGTGGAGCTGAACAAGCGCTACAACTGCATCCTGCAGATGGGCGGCTCGGACCAGTGGGGCAACATCGTCATGGGCGCCGACCTCGGACGGCGCATGCAGAACGCCGAGCTGTTCGCCCTCACCTCGCCTCTTCTCACCACGTCATCGGGCGCCAAGATGGGCAAGACCGCCGCGGGCGCGGTCTGGCTCAATCCCGACCGGCTCAGTCCCTATGACTTCTGGCAATACTGGCGCAACACCGAGGACGAGGATGTCGGCCGCTTCCTGCGCATCTTCACTGAGCTGCCCCTCGGCGAGATCGCACGACTGGAAAAGCTCGCCGGCCAGGAGATCAACGAGGCCAAGAAGATTCTGGCCACCGAGATCACCAAACTGGCGCATGGCGCGGCGGCTGCAGAGCAGGCTGCCGAGACGGCGCGCCGCACTTTCGAGGAAGGTGCCAAAGCCGAAACGCTGCCTGCCGTCCAGATCGCCCGTGGGCGGCTGAAGCAGGGCATCCCCGCCTTCGAGCTCTTTCACGAGGCGGGATTGGCAGCCAGCCGCACCGAGGCTCGGAAGCTGATCAAGGGCGGCGGCGGGCGGTTGAACGACAAGCCCTTATCGTCCGATACGGCCGCCATCACCGAGCGTGATCTCGACCCGGCGGGAAGTCTGAAGCTCTCCGCTGGTCGCAAGCGTCACGTGTTGGTTCGCGCAGCCTGATCAGGGCGTCTTGTCCTGCGACGGCAGATTGGGCGATGACGGCGGGCCGCCGTCGTCAAGCGACCCGCTGAAAAGGTCACGCAATACCCCGGGTGTGACGGCCGACATCATGTTGACGTCGAGCTTGAGATCGTCGAACGGTCCGTTGAGCCGGTAGGAGATGGCGAACAGGCCGCCGCCCTTGCCGCCTGTCAGCAAGGGTCCGAGCAACGGCACGTTGGACAAAAGATTGTTGAGCGCGAACGCCGGCACGACCACGCCCTGCAGGCGTGCGGTCTCGCTGTTGAGATCGAGCGAACCCGCCGCGGTGAGACCGATCGACGAGCCGCTGGTGCGAGCATTCCTGATGTCGACCCGGTCGCCGGTCTTGTGGACCTTGGCCTCGAGGCCGGTGAATTGCTGCGATGGATCGCCGGCCCGGTTGAGGCCGTCGATCGTTGAATTCAGGCTCCCGATGTCGGGACGTGGCGATACCCGCGCCAGCCGATAGGGACCGAGCCGCAGTGTCCCGCTGAGCGGCGCGGCGGCCTTGCTGTCATCATATTGGCCCGTGAAGTCGAAAAAGCTGCCGTTGAAGCCATCGAGCCAACCGGCGTCGCGCAGCAGTAGGCCGAAATCGGGAACGTACACTCCGATCGTGCGGCCCGCTTGTTCTGGCGATTTGGCCGGTGTCACCCGAAATGCCGACCCCTTGCCGCCGCTCACGGAAACATCGGCCGAGGCGATGCGATCGCCCGCAAGCTCGATGTGACCAGCCGCCGACCCAAGCGTGCCGCGTTCGACGAGCAGCTGATCGATCTGCAGCGAAATGCTGATGCGGTCATGCGATTGCCCGACCTGGCCCTGGCCCTTGGCCTTGTCCGCTTCCTCGCGCGCGCGCATCACCTGACGCACCCGCCCCCACTCCAGAGCGCGCCCCTTCAGGTTGATCTCGGTGCTGCCGGCATTCCTTTTCCAGTCGACGCCGAGGTCCGTCCGGCCGATGGCGATCTGCAGCAGGTTCACCTGCTGCACGGCGTCATCGCTCCCGAAGCGAACTTGTCCTTTGACGACGAGCCCGTTGGCCTTGCTGTCGAAATCGGCACTGGCGAGCTTGCCGCCGCGCGCAAGCTTCAGGGAAAGACTGAGAGCGCCGTCCACCCCCGCCTCTTTGCTCCAGCCGAGCGGCGCCACCGCAGCTTTTGCGGCTTTGAGATCGAACTTGCCGGTAAGCTCGGCCGCGCCGCCGGCGTTCTCCTGATATCTCATCGTCACGCCGACCGGGCCGCTGATGTAGGGTTCTGGCGAAGGGAATCCCGCTTTTTCGAGCAAAGCAGCGGGCACTGTGCCCTTGATGTCGTAGCGCTGCCGGTAGGGCACCTTGGCCGCGAAAAGCTCATGCCGGCTGATCTCCAGGGGATTGCCGTCGATCTTGCCACGACCGGTCACTTGCAGTTCGGAGTCGGCGTAGCTCACCTGCCCCGTCGCCTCGGTGAGATCGACGTTGCCGATCGCACCCTTCAGCGAAAAGCCGGTCAGCGACGCATTGGCCTTGACGTCGATTTCGGCGACGGTTAGGGCGTTGATCAGCGGAAAGGCCAGTGCGAGGTCGATCTCGGCCTCGCCGCTCAGCCTCTTGGGGTCATACAGGGCATCGCGTGGCAAGCCGAGCTGCGGCCTCGCCAGCAGCGCCATGACAGCGGGCGCAGGTCCAGTGATCGGTATATGGATCGAGGCGTGGTGCGGCGGCGGTCCGGACAAGCCAGTCAGGTCGACGGTCGCACCCGCCACGCGCAGGCCGACCGCGGATCCCCGATCGATGTCGAAATGCAGCGTGCCGTTCTCGAAGCGGGCGCGGCCCGATACACCTTCGAGTTCGGGCATGTGCGACATGTAGTGCACGGTCATGCCGCGAAAGTCGAGGAACGCCACGTTGCGCGTGACAGCGAGTTGCGAGAGATCGTCACCAGGCGTCGCCAAGCCAAACTCGGCGGCCACATCGAGCGAGCCGCCGGACAAGTTCCTCAACGCCCACTCGCGGCCGCCGATGGCGAACTCGAGCGGCCAATAGTCAGCCAGATGATCGATCGGGATGTTCCGAATCTCGGCGCGGCCAACGAAGGTCTGTCCCTGCGCCGTGCGTATGCCATCGCCGGTGACGGAGATCTTCGCCACCCCCAGATCTACATCGATGTTGCTGATGCGCGCCGTGTGGGAGTCGGCATCGATCGAAGCGTGGGCGTTCACCGAACGGACCTTGTGCGCAACAGGAAGCACACCCGGCAGATTAAGCGTTCCCGCGCCGCCGGTGACATCCATCGAAACAGTCTTCACGCTGCCTTCGCCGTCGGCCTCGATCTCCAGACGTCCTGACAGTGCGATGTCGACGCCGCGCAGGATAACGGCGTCGGGCGATAGATCGGCCAGCATCGACGGCTTGAGGCCATCGATCTTGGCCTCCACCCGAATGCGACTGCGGTCGCGCGAGTAGGTTCCCGAAACGGCAACGTCAACCGGCTCGCCACCGTCACTAAAGCGCGCGTCTGCCGCAATGATCACGCCTGCGGCATCTCGCTTGAGACTCGCCCGCGCCGACGGCGCTAACCAGGTGACGCCGCTCGGCACGTCGCGCAGCGCGACCCGCGCGCCTTCGACCTCGACTGTGTCGAGTTGGCCGAGCAACGAATGATGGTTGGGCTCGGCCAGCAACTGGTCGATGAGCAGGTCGACGACGCCGCTCTGCGATGATCCGTCATGTTCGGCGAGGATGCGCCGCAGCATGCCGCCCTCGCGATCCAGCTCGCCGTTGAACGTCGGTCGAAGGATCACGATGGTGCGTGGCAGAAAAGCACCGCGCACTGCGCTGCGCGGCTCGAAGGTCAGGGCGACACTGGGCGCCGTGGCCACCTCGCGCATCTGCGAGTCGGTAACATGCACTCCGACCGCGACCAGTCGTATCGGCTGGCTGATGCTGCTCCACTCGACATAGATTCGATCAGCCTTGGCCTGCAGCTTGCCGGCCGGCGTGTCGAATTCGTCGGCGATGCGCGCCTTGAGGAAGTCCAGATTGATCGGACCCGCCATGAGGCGCAACGCAAGCACTGCGAGAAGCACGGCGATCACGGCGAGGGTGCCGATCACCGCGCGTTCAAGCACCTGATAGACTCTTCTCAGCAAATCCCGCTACTTCCGCGTTCTTGACGATGGCAGCACGCCGGGCAAGCGTGCCGCCGGATTTCGACAATTTACCCGTCGCCGCACAGCATGTCTTGGCTTTCGACCCACCGCCTCCCCACCCCGCACGACACGCAGCGGCTGCAAGTGGCTTGGACGCGCTGGGATGAGCGGTCGTCTCGACCGAGAGATCCCGCAGCGGTCGCCCTGCTCGAAGCGCTCTTCGGCAACAGCCCGTACCTCACCGAGACGGCGTTACAGAACCCCGATTTTATGGCCGATCTGTGGTCGCGCGGTCCGGACGCCGTGATGGCCGCGCTGCACGCGGAGCTCACTGCCGAGTTCGACGCATCGGCCGAGCAGGTCGCGGTGAAATTGCGCCGCCTCAAGCGAAAGGCCTCGCTGGCGATCGCCGTCGCCGATATCGCCGATGCCTGGTCACTTGAGAAAGTTACCGGCGAACTGAGCGCGCTTGCATCGGGATGCCTCGATGCGCTGGCCACCGCCATGGCGCAGGTCGATCCCGGACTCGACGCCCTCACCATCATCGGCATGGGCAAACTTGGCGCCCGCGAACTCAACTATTCGAGCGACGTCGATCTGATCCTGCTCTACGACCGCGATGCACCGGTCCTCGCCGGGAACGAGAACGCCGGACGCCAGATGGTCCGGGCGGCGCGCGATCTCGTGCAACTCATGTCGCAGGTCTCGGTCGACGGCTACGTCTTCCGGACAGACCTCAGGCTGCGACCAGATCCAGGCTCGACGCCACTTGCCATGTCAGTGCAGGCAGCCGAGCTCTACTACGAAAGCGTGGGGCAGAATTGGGAACGCGCCGCCATGATCAAGGCGGACCCGGTGGCCGGCAACCGCGAGGTCGGGCGCGAGTTCCTGGCGGCGCTCACGCCCTACATCTGGCGCAAGCACCTGGACTTCGCGGCGATCCACGACATCCATTCGATCAAGCGTCAGATCGATGCGCATCGCGGCGGCCGGACGGTCAAAGTCCCGGGCCACAACGTGAAGCTCGGCCGCGGCGGCATTCGCGAGATCGAGTTCTTCGCCCAGACGCAGCAGCTCATCTTCGGCGGCCGCAATCCGGCGCTGCGCCTGCGCGGCACGGTCGAGTCGCTGCGTGCGCTGGCGGCGGCCGGCCATGTGAGCCGGCAGGCGTGCGAAGAGTTGATCGAATGCTACGGCTTCCTGCGCCGCGTCGAGCACCGCCTGCAGATGATCAACGACCAGCAGACGCACGAGCTGCCTGCCGACGAGGCGGGGATAGCTGCAATCGCCACCTTCCTCGGATACTCCGACGCCGATTCCTTCCAGCGGGAAATGCTCGACCGGCTGCGACGGGTCGAGAGCCACTATGCGCGGCTCTTCGAGGAGGCACCGAGCCTCGCCGGGCCGGGGGGCAACCTCGTCTTCACCGGCACCGACGACGATCCGGGCACGCTCGAGACGCTGCGCCGACTCGGTTTCAAGGATACCACGGCGGCGGCCGGCATCGTGCGCCGCTGGCACCACGGCCGCTTCCGGTCGACGACCTCGGCCCGCGCCCGCGAGCTCCTCACCGAGCTCATGCCGGCCCTTCTCAAGGCCCTCGGCGAGACAGCGGCGCCTGACCAGGCGTTGCTGAATTTCGACCTGTTCCTCGCCAACCTGCCCGCCGGCGTGCAGCTTTTTTCGCTGTTCAAGGCGAATCCCGCGCTGCTCGAGCTGGTCGCGACGATCATGGGCAGTGCTCCGCGCCTCGCCGCCCATCTTGCACGGCGAACCTTGCTGCTCGATTCGGTCTTGTCGCCCGACTTCTACAGTCCGCTGCCCACCGCCGCCGACATGACGGCCGAGCTTGCGGAACTGCTGTCAAAGACCGACGACGAGCAAGACATCCTCGACGTTGCGCGGCGCTGGGCCAACGACCGCCGATTCCAGGTGGGCGTGCAACAGCTCAAGCGCATCATGCAGCCCGCCCACGCAGGTGCCGCCTACTCCTCGGTCGCCCAAGCCACCATCGCCGCCTTGTGTGACCGGGTCGGCCGCAAATTCGCCGAGACGCACGGCGATTTCGATGGACTGAGGCTTGCCGTGCTGGGTCTCGGCAAGCTCGGCAGCCGCGAGATGTCGGCCACATCCGATCTCGATCTCATCTTCGTCTACGATATCCCACCCGGGCTGGAGGTTTCGACCGGTGCTCAGCCATTGCCGGCGATCCAGTATTACACGCGGCTCAGCGCCAAGATCGTGACGGCGCTCACCGCGCTCACGAATGAGGGGCCGCTCTACGAGGTCGACATGCGCCTGCGCCCCTCGGGCCGCGCCGGGCCGCTCGCCAACTCGCTCGCAGGCTTCGAGTCCTATCACGCCCAGTCCGCCTGGACTTGGGAGCACATGGCGTTGACCCGCGCGCGCGTCCTTCACGGACCGGACGATCTGCTCCGACGCCTCGAGCGCACCGTCCAGGCGACGCTATGCCGGCCGCGTGACCCGGCGACCCTGGTGCGCGACGTCGCCGACATGCGCGATCGCATCGACCGCCACGCGCCGGCCAAGAGCCTGTGGGACTTCAAGCACCTGCGCGGCGGACTGTTCGACATTGACTTCGTCGCCCAATACCTGGCGCTTCGCCACGCTCCCGCTCGGCCCGAAATCCTGCATCCTCATCCAGGCGAAATGCTGCGGCGGGCAGCTGTGGCCGGCTTGCTCGACGCAAGCGATGCCGAGCGCCTGCGCACGACGCGTCAGCTGCTGTCGGACGTGCAGAGCCTGCTGCGGCTCACACTCGAGGGCGACGAGGCGACCTTTGACGAGCGCAAGGCACCGGAAGGCCAGCGCCGGCTGATCGCCACCACCGAAGGCGCCGCCAACATCGCCGACTTGCGTCGCCGGATCGAGAGCGAGGTGGCAGAAGCACGTGCTATATACGACCGCCTCGTCGAGGGGCCGGCGCGCGTTGCCGGATGGAAGGGCAGGAGCGAGCAATGAGCGTGGATGAAGGCAAGAAAGCCCCGGACTTCACCGCATCGACCGACGGTGGCGGCAAGCTCACGCTTTCCGAGCTCCGCGGCAAACCAGTCGTCCTCTATTTCTATCCCAAGGACGACACGCCGGGATGCACGACCGAAGCCTGCGGCTTTCGCGATTCGGCGGCTGCCTTCAAGAAACTCAAGGCGCAGGTTGTCGGCATCAGCAAGGACAGCGTAGCGCGTCACGACAAGTTCAAGGCGAAGTACAAGCTTAACTTCCCGCTGGTTTCCGACGAGGACGGAAAGATCTGCACCAAATATGGCACCTGGATCGAGAAGAGCCTGTACGGCCGCAAATACATGGGTATCGATCGCGCCACCTTTCTGATCGACAAGGACGGCAAGATCGCCAAGGTGTGGCGCAAGGTGAAGGTGCCTGGCCATGTCGCCGAGGTCGAGGAGGCGCTGAAGGCGTTATAGCTGCGACCGCAACTTTGGCAGAAATGTTGCGGTGGGGCCAATTGGTCTCAGATTGATCACCGAGTTTCCACCGATCGCATGCGCATCATCAGGCGCTCGCGCAAGAGGTTGAAACTTGACCTTTGACATGAGGCACGACACTGCCACCGCGGAGAGCGACGAAGCCTTCAAGCAATCGCTGGCGGAGTTCTCGCACCAGCTTGCTTCCCGCAAGGTCGCGGAGCCGCCCGAATTCCCGATTGCTCCCGAGGACGACAATCCTGACGCTCGCGGAAGAAGATCCCGCTGGCATCGTCCGGCAATCGTCACGGCGCTGATCGTGGCGCTGTTCGCGGGCTTTTATTCTTTCCGCGTCAGCGCGCCGACGCCGTCTGCCCTCCCTCCGCCATCCGTCGCCGGCGTCCTGCCGCCGCCGCCGGCGACGGTGCCGCCGCCAACCGTCAAGGACTTCGCCGCGCTGCCGTTGCCTGCCGAGACTCTGCTCGCGATCGCGCCACCTCCGCCGCCGGCGGAGACGCAGCCGCCCGCCGAATACGCTCCACTCGACCGAAAGGGCATCCAGGAAGTGCAGACGCGGCTGCAGTCGATCGGTCTCAGCCCCGGGCCGATCGATGGCGTTGCGGGAAGGCTCACGCAGTCGGCCGTTCGTCGCTACCAGGAATCAAAAGGACAGCCGGCCACCGGCAAGGTCGATAGCAGCCTGCTCAAGCGCTTGCGCGACGACAGCGCCGCACGCTAACGGGCGACTAGCGCTTTTTTGGCGCCCAGCCGTAAACCTTCTGCAAGCTGCCGCCCATCAGCTTCTCGCGATCGCTATTCGAGAGCCGGTCGGTGACGCGAAACGACTCCACGCCCTCCTTGTAGGTCAGCAGATTGACGGCGCGGGTCCAGTCGGTACCCCACAGGCAGCGGTCGAGCGTGAAAGCATCGAAGATGCGCGCCAGCGGATCCCAGATGTCCTTGTACGGAAACTTCTGATGGCTGAGCGTGCAGGCGCCGCTGATCTTGATCGCCACGTTCTTGTTTTCGGCGAGCTTGAGGACTTTCGGCAGCTCCTTCCACGGCTCCCTCGGCGCCGGCGGCTCGAAAGGCTGCTCGAGGCCGAGATGATCGAGAACGATCTGCGTATTGGGATTGCGCTTGGCGAGCTGGCCAAGCTGCTCCAGGCGGTCGCGCGCCAGCATGTTGACCGGCAGGTCATGCTTGGCTGCGGCGGCGAGAACTCTGTTGAGGCCAGGATCGGCGGCATCCGTCGAGATCTCGGGAGTCATCATGATGCGGATCGCGATGGTGCCGGGCATTGCCGCCCACTCGGCGATCGTATCCTCGACCTTGGGGTCGTTGGCATTGACCGGCTTCACCACACCGAAGCGCTCGGGATAGGCCTTCTGCACCGCCACGGCGTACGAGGCGTCCCAGCGGTACATCGTGTAAACCGAGACCAGCACCGCGCCGTCGACGCCGACGGCATCCATCGCCTTCACCATCTCCGGTCCGGTCACTTCCGGCGGGCCGGCAAGCACGGCATGCCAGGGCCGGCCCGGATGATTGCGTTCATAGCAATGGACCTGGGCGTCGATCGTCAGCATGCGTTCCTCCGGCACTATTTTGGCGGCGAGGCTAGGCGGCACGAGCTAGCGGTTCAAGCGCTGTCAATCGCGGCCGCTTCTGTTGCTGTAGAAGATCAGCGCCATCAGACCGATGCCGAGTGCCAATGTGAAGAAGATGCCGAGGCCCATGGCGACATAGCCGAGAGACGAAATCGATCCGCCATGCCCACTGTCGCCGACATCCCAGCCCACCAACATGAAGTAGATGGCGAACAGTAACAGGCCCACCAGCACCACGAGCGCTATCGCTCCGCCGCCACCCAGCTTACGCATGCCGCCACAAGCTCCTTAAGGTGCCCGTAATCTAACCCTCTTAGGGTCGCGGCGGTGCCAAGCTTCCCTTCGATCGACCGCACGCCATTGCCCGACCGCATCTACCCCAACGCCAGCCCGGCCCGCCGCCTGATCGTCATCCTTTCACTGGCCGCCGTCACCTTTGGCGCGATGTGGCTGTTTCGCTAGGTCAGGTCGTTCCTTTTCCTGGATAGCTACTGGCTGGAGAACAGCTGCTGGGTCATTGCTTCGCATGGGACGTCCTTGGCGGTTCCGACGGTTGGCGTCGGCAGTGGAAAGACCCGGCCAAGCGATACCGTCGGCTGGCGCAGCTTGCCGGAGACGATGACCGGTCCATGCAAATCGAGCAGATCGAACTTCTTGGCGTCCGCGGTTACCCTCGCCTGCACCGATTGGCTCGCGAAACTCACTTGCCCATCCACGTGCAGTATCGACTTACGCGTATCGAGCAGCGTGTGATCGAAGGTCGCCACGCCCTGCTTCAGATCGAACCGCCCGAGAGCGCAGTCGATCGGTATGCTGTGGTCGCCTGCAATATAGAGAATCAGCGCATCGGCGATCTGGAGGCCGGCGAGACTCACCATCAGATCGCTGACTGAACCGGCCGCCATGGCGAACTCGACGTGGCCGTTCGCCGCTGCCATGACCTCGGCGAGCGATCGGCCGCGGCCTTGCAACGCGAGCCGGCCCTGCAGCTTGCCGTGCGTGGTGTTGGCGTAGCGCGTGCCGCGGAAAAAGCGGCCGAATTCGAGGCCGCGCAGCACCAGCGCTGCTCGAACATCCGGGATGTCGCTTCGCGCATCGACCGAAAAGTGCCCTGTCACGGTGCCGCCCGCGACCGCGAGCATCAATGGCTGCACCGTCGCCACGCCGTCCTGGACGTGGACGTGGAACGACAGTGCGTTCACCGGCAAGTACGAGGCCGCCACGACGTGCCTGGCATCGAGCGAGACGTCCATGTTCATGACGCGCAGGCGCTCGACATGCATGGGCTCGCTGGGAAAGAGCTCACCGCGAGCCTCGAGCTGCTGCTCCGTCTCATGACCGCTGGGCGATGCCCCGATCAACGGGGCGAGATCGGCGAAATCGAGCCGCTGGGCCATGAGATTGGCGCTGAGATGGCCGGGCTTGTTGCGCTCATCGATGACGATGTCACCCGAAAGGTCGCTGTTGCCGGCATGCCAGGCAGTTTTTGTGACCTTCCAGATGCCAGGCTCGCGTTCCAATCGCCCACTGAGATGGTAAGGCGGCGTGCGCGGTCCGGGAATGCCCAGCAAGGGGTAGATGTCGGAGAGGCTCTGCCCAGAGAGCGACAACTCGACGTCGGCGCCCTTCCATTGCAGCGGATCCTGCAACGTTCCCTTCAGCGCTAGTTTCGTTGGCCCATAGTCGATTGCAAGATCGACCGGATACGGTTGATCGGTCTGCCGCAGCATCAGGGCCGAGCCGCCGGCGAAACGGACCGTGAGCGGCTGCTTTTGCAGGTGACCTTTGAGCGACAGATGTGCCTGCGGCTGCGCGCCGGCATGGCCGACCGCCGTGGAAATGGTGCCGTCGAGGTCGATCCCGCGCTTGAGATCGCTGAATCCGACTTTGCCGTCCTCGACCTCGAGCCGGCCGACCAGCGGCGTTTGATGCCGCTCTTGAGGTTTGACCGCCTTGACTGCCGTTGCCACTCCGGGACGTTGCTGAAAGCTCCAGTTCGACTGGTCCTGCTGGTTTCGCTCCAGCTTCAGTTCGGGCCGGAGCAATCTGAGATGTGGCAACACGAAGTCGCCCCGCAGGAGCGGCCAGAGCCTGATGTCGAGGTCGACCTCGGCGGCTTTGAACATGTGGTCGGCCTTGCCCCAGTCGGCATTGGCGATCTGCACGTCCTTCAGATTCAGATGCGTAACCGATCCCCAATCGACAGTGATACTGCCAATCGTCGTCTTTCGGCCGGAATAGGCCGCGGCGCGCTGTTCGATCTGGCCACGCACGAAATCGGAGGTCGCGAACAGGTAGATCGCGCCGGCCGGGGCGGCGACAAGCACCGTCACCACGGCAGCCGACCAGGCGGCGATCCTCGTTCCGCGCCTCATGATTGTTCGGAACGATCCCGCTTGCCCCCGAGTTGCGCGCCGGCATTTCGGCTAATATGCCGGCATGACAGTCGAGTCCGTCCGCGCTTTCCTCGCCCAATACGCCCCTGACATCCAGATCATCGAGTTGCCCTCGAGCACCGCCACGGTCGAACAGGCCGCACAGGGCCACGGTGTGCAGCCGGCACAGATCGCCAAGACGTTGTAGCTGCGCATCAAAGAGCGGACGATGTTGATCGTCGCCTCGGGCACCGCACGTCTCAACAACCGCAAGATCAAGGACGTGCTGGGCGGCAAGCCACGCATGCTGTCGGCCGAGGAAGTCGTTGCCGCCACCGGCCATCCGGTCGGTGGCGTCTGCCCGTTCGGGCTGACGACGGCGCTGCCTGTCTACTGCGATGTCTCCCTGAAAGCCTTCGACGAGGTCGTGCCGGCCGCGGGATCGACGCACTCGGCGCTGCGCATCAGTCCGGCGCGCATGGCGGAACTCGTCAAAGCAGAATGGGTGGATGTCTGCGACGCGGGATGAGAGGCTGACATTCCGATGAGCGACAACGTTTACGACTTCATCGTCACCGGCGCGGGCTCGGCTGGCTGCGCCGTCGCCGGCCGGCTCAGCGAAGACGGCAAATACCGCGTGCTCCTGCTCGAAGCGGGTCCGCGCGATACCTATCCCTGGATCCACATTCCGCTCGGCTACCACAAGACCTTCAACAATCCGAAGGT